>OCPH01000008.1_pt1 | contig 93814 bp, 70 predicted proteins | sample 1475691 | NCBI WGS metagenome assembly OCPH01 (sample SAMEA3360696, study PRJEB22359) | human gut metagenome | biome: ENVO:urban biome; feature: ENVO:human-associated habitat; material: ENVO:feces | place: Bangladesh | collected 2011 | reverse complement strand
CATTCTTGTTGTTCATTTCTGCTCCTCTATGTGTGTACTTTTCTAGGACACCACAGCGGAGACGCCCCCTACACCTGACCATCACCCCGGAGCAGCTACACCTACCCCTCTCACCCCCAAGGAATACAATAATCAAAATAAAAAATTAGCCCGGCGTCGTAAAACCAATCTCGAAAATACAAGCGGATAAACCATGACACGGCTTTAGGATCCGTCGCAAATCAGCCGAGTCTTCGCAGCCTCGTAGTTCATCACCCGCCTCATACACACTAAATTGGCTTGCCCACTTGCACTCTCTAAAAAAGAATAAATACCCCTGTAGTTTACCCTATTAGGCAGTAGTTAAATTATACTTACATTTGTCTCCGAACTAATCGTGGGGACAATTTCAGCCTTGGTCTCCATGGTCGGTTTTAACTTTTAAACCAAACCACTTATGAAGAAAAGACACCTGTTCTGGCTGATCTTAGCCGGGATCCTCTGTAGCTGCTCCAATAAGAGCAACGTGCAGGAGCCGGAGAAGACAGCTCCCGAACTAGTCAAAGATGACTACTTCATCTCTGAAGACAGAGCCGAAGAGATTGCGGCCGCACTCCCGATAGAGGGGAAGCTGCACCTCTTAGCGACAGACAAGAGCGTCCCCGCAATGCGTAGCATCGGTAGAGAGAGAGAGAGAGAGAGAGAGTATCAGCCGGCGTATTATCTCTTTGCCGGTGAGAAGAGTGGCTACGTCATCGTAGCCGCCACTGAGCGCGCTTACCCCCTGCTGGGGTACTCCGAGAGCGGCAAGATCGACCCGAACGATCTGCCATGCGGTCTCAGGATGATGCTCGACCTCTATGCGGAGCAGATCAATGCGGCGCGCTCTCAGGACGTCAAGCCTACAAACACTCGAGCTGACGTCGATCCGGAAAACATCGTAGTAAAGCCACTCTTAGGGGATATCCTATGGGATCAGGGGGTGCCATTTAACGGCATGACCCCCGGGCACGCTCCGACGGGATGCGTCGCCACCGCCACAGCTCAGATCATGCGCTACTGGAGGTACCCCGATCATGCAGTGGGGACACACGGCTACATGAGTCAGTCCTATGGCTACCTCTCCCACGACTACAACTACCGCATTGACTGGGACGATATGCCGGCAGCGCCTAATGGCACTCCCGACAAAGAGATAGAGGCTAAGCCCAATCCGACCATTGCGCGATTTATGTACGGGCTGGGGGTAGCTTTTGACATGAACTACGCCCCTCAGGGTAGCGGAACCACGCACGACAAGGTGGTACCCGCTCTGATCCGCCACTACGGCTACTCCAAGGACATCAAGCGTATCACGGCGCAAGAGGCTGGTAGCCTATGGTCAGCTATCATCAAGAGCGAGCTCGATGCCGGTCATCCCGTACTCCATGGTGGTACCGGGAAGGGTGGCGGTCACTCGTTTGTCTGCGACGGATACACCTCAGATGATCTCTTCCACTTCAACTGGGGCTGGAGCGGAACCTCCAATGGCTGGTATAAGCTCAACGCTCTTGAGCCGGATGCCCTCGGCACAGGAGGCGGTGCAGGTGGTGGGTACAACCAAAATAGAGACATCGTGATCAACATTGCTCCCCCGGCAAGCATCCAGGGAGACAATACGGACGGCAAGGATCTGGAAGAGGACGACGAACAGACCGATGAGGATGAGGGGTCCATCATAGACAATGGGGTGTCCTACTCCGGCGTGACGGTCTTTGAGCCGCTCGACCTCTTTATGGGATATGTGAGCATCAATGGCATGAGCAATCCCTCGGCGGCTGACGGCTACTCGCTCTACAACAGGAGTGACCGACTCATCTCGGTGAGAGCCGGAGAGAAGCTCGAGATAGAGATCGAGACCGATCGCACCAATTTCTTCACATCCCCCGTCATCGGTATCTACATTGACTACAATGACAATGGGGTATTCTACAAGTACGAGACAAAGGATGGTAAGGCGTACAACGACCCGGACGAGAAAGTCTATTTAGGGAAAGTCACTCTCAGCCCATTCACCACCACGTACACGATCCCCACGACTGCCACTAAGGGCATCCACCGCCTCCGTATCGTCCTCGATGACGACAAAGAGTACAAGGGTAAGGAAGAGGGCGACTTCTGGGCTACCAACCCCAATACAAACGCACTGATAGCCGGAGAAGTGGAGGACTACTTCATCGAGATAAAGTAAACCACGGTCCTGCCATATATTATCTAGTAAAGTATGAATAAGCGACAATATATAATGATGGTCGTTGCAGCCACGGTGGGCTTGCTCCTCGCCGGCTGTACGGACCTCACTGACCTCGACAATCGCGTCAAGGATCTGGAGGGTCGGATGACCAAGGTGGAGGGACTGGTAAAGTCCGCCAATGAGAGCATCTCCTCCCTGCAGAAGCTCATCGATGCTCAGAGCAAGAATAAGTCTGTCAGGGACTATCGCAAGCTGGAGGACGGCACGGGGTATGTGCTGGTAATGAGTGACGGCGAGGAGATCGTCGTCCGCTCCGGCAAGATGCCTCAGATCGGTATGATCGAGGAGGATGGTGTCCTCTACTGGGCTATCGATGGCAAGATCATCCATGATGCTAAGGGTAATCCCGTTCCTGCCAAGGGACCGAAGGGAGATCCCGGAGAGCCGGGTCAACCTGGTGAGCCCGGCAAGCCCGGCGAACCAGGTCAGCCCGGTGAACCCGGCCAGCCAGGTCAGCCCGGAGAGGACGGAGAGGACGGCACCGATGGCGTGGATGGTATCACTCCACAGCTGCGTGTCGATGCAGACGGATACTGGGAGGTGAGCCTTGACAATGGCACCACCTGGCAGTCTGTCCTTGATGTCAATGGTCAAAAGGTGAAGGCAAGAGCAACCACCGCCGATCTCCAGATCACGGAGGATGACGAGAGCGTGACGATCGTCTACAACGGTAAGACCTTTGTCCTGCCCAAGGCACCCAAGGTCGTCCCCGCCACCGGGATTCGACTCACCGAGACCTCCGCAGAGCTGGATGAGGGAGAGACACTCGAGCTCTTCTACAAGCTGGAGCCGAGTGATGCCACGACACAGGGAGTTGTGTGGGCATCGGACAATACCGATGTGGCCACCGTGGATGAGGACGGCATCGTCACCGCTGTCCGTGCTGGCACCGCCACCATCACAGTCTCTGTCAAGGGGCAGCCGGAGATCAAGGCAACCTGCACCATTACCGTCAAGAGCAGCACCATCGCTGTGACCAAGCTGACCCTGTCCGAGAGCTCGGCCGAAGTTTCCGTAGGGAAGACGCTGACCCTCACCTGCACCATCGAGCCTACCAATGCAACTAACAAGGAACTCGTCTGGAGCTCCTCCGACAAGACGATCGCCACGGTGGACGCTGAGGGAGTAGTGACCGGTGTCAAGGCCGGCACCGTCACCATCACTGTCGCCTCGAAGTCCGACCCCTCGGTCAAGGCAACCTGCACAGTGACTGTCGTAGGAGAGACCTCCATTGACGATGTACCGGTTGTTGGGCTCTAAATGAATACACTATTATGAGACAAAATATATCCTATATCTTTACCGCACTACTGCTCCTTGCACTGGCTTCGTGTCAGCAAAGAGCGCAGATGCCGGAGCCGGACAATGCAGATGCCACAGGAGGGTACACGATGTCCCTCACCGTCGTCGCTCCTGACGCCGACCCGTCCCTTCGTGCCCACCTGTCGGGCGAGGCAGGAGACCCGGTGCTCAAGGCGACCTTCACGGAGGATGACGACATTGCTCTCTTCGTCTGGCAGGACGGCAAGCTCTACGACCTCGCCAACGTCGGCTTTGCCAGCGTGGAGGAGGGCGGCAAGCGTGCCACACTCACCTTTGAGCTCCCTGCGGGTGTCGACGAGACCAAGCCGATCGACCTGATTGCCTACGATGGGCCGGCCGACTTTGGGTACAAGAGCGGCACGGAAGTAAGGAGATCAAATATGCTGATCGAGGGTGATAAGATCCTTATCAACGGGATGCCCTATGGACCGATTGAGATAGACAAGTTCTCAGCTCCGGTTATGTTTCATGAGAAGGGGATTATCCCCTCGGAGACTGAGCGGACCGAGAGATTTGTGAAGTTTAAGCACTTCGGATGTTACGAGGTGATCTTCTTCACCAACAACTCTGATACCGCCATTGAGCCAAGGGTTGGTCTCTCCCAGAAGGGACGCTCAAAGTACGGAATGACGAGGAAATGGGCTTACGAAAGCCAGCTCGACATGACCGATTTCGGCATGAAATATCCGTACATCAACCTCACCACCGGCGAGCTCTTCTACAGCAAGGACACAAAGCCATCTATGCGCTTCGCTAGCACTGGAAAACTCGAGCCGGGTGCTTCCGTTACCTTAGTCTCCTGGTACGTGCCCAATGCCGAGGTAACCCTGCCCGAGATGGAGCTTGCCTACAAGAATGGCTATGACTGGGTCGTGTCCGATCAGAAGATCGCTGCCAAGGACTTCCCCATGGAGATCGGCAAGGCTTATGCGGTCTCCGGCTCCTGGGATGGCACCAAGGTGACCATCGGTGAGGTGACGACCGTCGAGCCGACCTCCATCACACTCGACCAGAGCGAGCTGACGATCAAGGTGGGTAAGACGGCAACCCTCACGCCCACGATCGAGCCGGCGGATGCCACCAATAAGAATGTCACCTGGAGCTCCGACGATGAGACTGTGGCAACGGTCTCAGATGGTGTGGTGACAGGAGTCAAAGCAGGCACTGCTACGATCACTGCAAAGACCGCCAATGGAATGACCGCCAATGCCACTGTGACCGTGGAGGAGATCCCCGTGACTAAGATCACCCTCCCCTCGAAGGAAGCCTCGATGACCATCGGAGGGACGATGGATCTCAAGCCGATGATCGAGCCGGCAGATGCGACCAACACCCACATCTCGTGGAGCTCCTTTGACCCCGACGTGGCTACAGTGGATGCCAACGGCCGAGTGACTGCCAAGGGAGCCGGCACCACCACCATCACCGGTACTGCCGCCAGTGGCGTCACAGTGACCTTAGTCGTCACCGTCTCTGACGACGTGATCGAGGTGACCGCTGTCTCGCTCGACAAGACCAAGGCTACGATCAAGGTCGGGAAGTCTCTGCAGCTCACGGCTACCATCGAGCCATCCGGCGCAACTGACCAGAAGCTGGAGTGGACCTCCTCCGACTCCGACATTGCCATAGTAACGGACGGACGGGTGACCGGTGTCGCCCCCGGCGATGTAACCATCACCGTCAAGACGACTAACGGCAAGACAGCCACCTGCACCATCATCGTAGAGAAGACGACGGGCGTACCAGATGTCCCCGGTGTCGAAATTTAATCCTCTTCCCATGACTATGAATAAAAAGATATATGCAGGTCTACTGACCCTGCTCCCTATTCTATTAGCTCTCGCAGGCTGCACGCAGGAGAGCTTTCGCCCCACAGATGCAGACACCACGGATGGGTCCACACTGACGATAAAGGTGAATGCCCCCGGGGAGGATCCCTCTCTCCGTGCCGTGATGTCTCAGATGGAGGACTCTAAGGACTTCCTCGTACGCTTCGAGGCAGACGACAAGGTGCTGCTCTTTGCCTCCCAGGAGGGCAAGCTCTTCGAGATCGGAGAGGTTCCCTTCGCCTCGCTCTCAGAGGACGGCAAGGTAGGGACGCTCAGCGTCACCCTCCCCGCAGAGATTGACCAGAGCAAGCCGATCGACCTCGTAGGCTACAACGGCATCAACCAGAGCAGTTTTAAGGGACCCAATATGGTCTACTACGACAAGGATCACTTCGACGAATCGATCCTCGCCCCGGAGCTAAAGGGCCGTGCGCTCGCGCTGATGCCCGCCTCATCCTACAATGGATGCAGGATAGAGGACTTCGATGCTCCGGTGGTTTTCCGTCTGAAGGGAATCGTCCCCGCCGAGACCGATATGACCAAGGTGGAGGGAGACTTTGAGCACATCGGAGCCTACGAGGTGGTCGTCCTCGAGAATAGGAGCGACAAGCCCTTCCGTGATCCCGTCACTTTCTCGGAGCCGGGGACACGGACAAAGAAAGACTACGTCTACAATGGTGGCTACCGTTCCGGTGTGGGGACCAAGTACCCCTTCATCGACCTGATGACGGGAGAGGTGCTGGAGTTAGCTCAGTCAAATCCCTTCCAGAGCTTCCTGTCCGGAGCCAAAGCACTTGCACCCGGAGAGACCGGTCTCTACATGACCTGGGTAATGCCTCGACCTGACCTAACACAGATCCCCGAGCTGACACTCGCCGCAGGATCCTACTCCTCCACCGTCACCTCCGAGGGCTTGATCCCGGCACGCAAGGGACCGATGAAGAGTGGTATAGCCTACATCGGCTACGGCTACTGGGATGGCGAGCATATCGTCGCCCTGGATCGGGAGAAGGAGGAGCGCAAGACGCAGTATGTCACCGTCACCACGGATATCCCGTTGGGAAGTCCCATCACCGTCTCTGCCTACTTGGATTACAGCAGTCGTGATGCAGCCTACGTGGATCTCAACGACAATAACGTCAAGGATCCCGGTGAGGCGATTACGAAGTCCTTCGGCGCAATGGAGTACACCGTCTCCCAGCCGAGGATCTCCTTCCGTGGTGCCTTCCTGGACCTGCAGCTCTCCAAGCAGCAGCTGACCGATGTGGAGATCAGCCCCGTCGCCTCCCTCTACGATCTGGATGTACGCAACAATATGCTCTCCGCCGCCGTGATCAATAAGATCATCGACCAGCTCCCTGACCGTTCCGGAGTGAAGCCCGACGACGTGCACCACCTGCTGCTCCAAATCTCCGGAAACCCCGGACTTGAGGAGGACGTGGAGATCAACCTCCAGAAGGCTCTCGAAAAGGGGTGGAGCGTCGACGTACCGATTGTACGGAGTGACCTGCCTCAGAATTATATGGAGCTCTCCGGCGAGCCTCCGTTCACTCTGGCCTTCTCTGTAGAGGCTGATCCGGCAGAGCGTGACAAGATCTGGATCGACCTCAATGGCAACGGGACGATGGACGAGGGGGAGAAGATCGAGACCTTCGGCTCCACCGGTGCCAACTTGGTCAATCCTACCGCCAACCAACTCATCATCTACGGACACATCACCTCACTTACAGTCTCATATGGTCAGGTGAAGTATTACTGGGGAGGCTCCGACAATGTTAATACTGAGATCAAGCACCTCAACTTCTCCGGTACAGGAATAACAGCGTGCATCTCAGCATTGTATCCCAAGCTTGAGACCCTGCTACTGGCAGACAATCCAATGCTTCTCCTCATCAACACCAAGAATCTGCCATTCTTGTCTAATCCGGCCGGCCTTAAGGTCCTCGACCTAGGTAACTCCGGATCGATCATCCGTCAGATGAATATGGCGTACGATATGCCTCCTTTCAGTCAGATGACCGGTCTCACCTATCTCAATATCCAGGGCTGGGGCTGGACCAGCAAGCAGGTCGACCTGAGCAAGATGACCAAGCTGGAGCGACTGATCGCCTCCGGCAATAATCTTGAGACGATAGACCTCTCCGGAGCAAAGAGCCTGAAGTACATCGAGCTCATCGACAATCAGCTCACTGCCGAGACCATCGACAAGCTGCTGAGCGACCTCCCCGATCGCACCGGCAAGTCTCCCGGTCAGCTCTTCATCGCCGACAACCCCGGCTCAGGCTCAGGTAAGTACTCCATCGCTCGGAGCAAGAACTGGAGAGTCGATGCCCGTAACAGCATCAGCAACCACCCTGCCCGCAGACCCAATATGGAGGGCGAGGACTGGTAATGATCCGGTGAGTCTTTATCCTCACAACGAACAATATATATGACTATGATAAATAGAAAGATACGCCTCTCCCTGCTGCTGTCGCTCATTATCCTGGCGCTGTCAGCCTGCTCGGACAGGTCGATCAATACCCCGGAGGAGACCCCCGCAAGTGATGGTCAGACCTACACCCTGCGCATCACCGCAGGTCCCTCCCCGGAGACCCGATCCATCATCAAGGATCGCAATAGCAAGGGCATCCTTCTCGAGTGGAATGAGGGGATGTTTGACCTCAATATCGCCTTCGTCCAAGGAAGCAAAGTAAGACTCCAGCGCGGAGTAGAGGTACTTGAGACGAAGGGCGAGTACTGCACCTTCGAGGTCACTCTGCCCAAGGGGATCGATGCGGACAAGAAGTTTGACCTCTACGGCATCGTGGCTCAGGACATACTCCTCAAGGACGGTCGACTCATGGTCGGCGTGGGAGCCAGGCCGCTCTACGAGCTGACCAAGTACTCCAATAATAAGGACGGTTACGTGCCGGTCTACTTCTGTACTACGGGGGTCTCCGTATTTGATGAGGAGATCAAGGCAGACTTTGTCCACCTCGGCTCCCTTGCCGTCGTAACGCTTAAGAACAGGTCCGACAAGCCTTGGCATCTCGCAGGTATGGCAGTCCGTCCGACGGACGGGGTCACTGAGTTTTACCACAAGGGCTCACTGCCCTTCGTGGGCAATGCCCGGATCCCCTACCTCAACATTATGAACCTTAAGGAGGCTCCTGTCGACTACATGACTGCGGTCACCTACCCCGATGTGACACTCGAACCGGGAGAGACACAGCACCTCGGATTCTGGTTCCGTGCCAATACGGAGAGCACTCCCGAAGTAAGCCTCGTGGCCTACGATGCAGATGGGCGTAAGGAGATCATCTCCACCACTACCCGTCCCGCCCGCACTGCCATGCAGCCGGGGAAGGCGTACAACCTCTACGCCGAGTGGAGCGGTAAGGAGCTTAAGCTTGTCGATTCCTTCGACAAGGAGCTGCCGACCGATCTGCCGACGATCAAGTTCACCCTCAATTCCGTTCCTGCCGAGGGCATTCACCTCTCTATCAGCCCGAGCAGCCAGGAGGCTGAGAGTACCGCGTGGATTGATCTGAATGCCAACGGCACCTTTGACCCCGGAGAGGCGATCACAGAGTTTCAGTATGACCTCCGTAAGGATGATATGACCCTCTACAAGCCGACCGAGACCACCCTCACGATCCACGGAGACATCAGCGGCTTTGCCGTCTCCGGTGTGTCCAACGAGGATAAAAGGATGGTCAACTGGCTTACCTCCCTCGAGGTCAGTGACAACAGCCCGCTCAAGAACTTAGTGGTCTACAATGGTGACATCAAGTCTGTAGACCTCTCCGGTCTGACGAGATTAGAGGAGCTGGAGTGGGTGGCCAATGGCACAGAGACCATCACCCTGCCGACCGATGGCAAGACCCTGCAGTCTGTGATCGTCTCCGGCAATCCTGATCTCAAGACGATCGACATCAGTACGATACCCAATACGATAATGCTCTTCTTAGAGGAGAATGGTCTCACCTCCATCACTTGTCCCACCTCATTCACAAACCTCTGGATAGGTAGCTTGAATGGCAACAAGCTCGATAAGCTCGCACTTGAGTCCTTTATGGTGCATCTCAATAAAGCAGGAGAGAAATACTATAACTGGATGTACTCCCTTGACATCTCTAATAATCCCGGCTCTGCAGATGCGGACACCTCCGTAGCTGCTGCCAAGGGCTGGATGGTGATTAATACTACGGAGTAATCCTCCCGATATCTGATACTAAGAGGAGGCATCGACCACAGCGGTCGGTGCCTCCTCTTCTTTTTTGCACTCCCTCCACACGAGACAGAGACATCGCCCCGAGGTAATGCCCGCTGACTAATATCGGTATGAGGGAAATCTAATACCGGTATTAGTGAAGACTAATATCGGTATTAGTCGACACTATTACCGGTAATAGTATGAAGGGATAGTTTCCTGCCTGTAATCGGTGTGGTGCGGGACACTTCCGGATCCCAGTCCTGTATGAAGCGCTAAGTCTGTCGGTCTGTGACGATATACGCTATATAAACCGGTCAAAGACGGCCTTGTAGCCGTCGACCATACGCTCCCAGGAGAAGTGGTCGGTGGTGTAAGACTGCCCCCTCCTGCCCCACTCCGCCAGCTCCTGCTGCGACATGGAGAGGAGTTCACGGATCTTGGCGATCCAGCGGTCGGGCTCTTCGGGCGGCAGGAGGGTACCATTGGCGCCCTCGATCACCGCCTCGGTGATGCCTTCTATGCCGGAGGCGACTACCCAGGTCCCTCGCACACTTGCCTCGAGAGCGACGAGTCCGAAGCCCTCCTGGTCCCCCTCGACGGGGATATTGGGCATCACGAAGAGATCCGCCAGCGAGTAGAGCGACATGAGATCATCGAAGGAGACTCGCCCCAGGGGATAGACGCCGTGGGTCGTCTCTAGCAGCTCGTCCAGCTCTGCCTCATCGGTGGGCGCACCGAGGAAGAGCCGCAGGTCATTCCACGGTATGTAGCGCGTCACGGACTGCATGAAGGACTGCTCCTGCCGCCGAGGGCCGGTCATCAGCAGCACCACATCGGATCCGAGAGAGGGCATCACATTCTTTATAAACCACGAGAAGCCCTTCCGTCGTACCGAGCGACCACTGGCGATGATCACCCGCTTGCCACGCACGTCCACGCCTCGCGACAGCAGCTCCTCGGTGATCTCCTCCCGGCGATCGGGCTTATCCGCCAGTGACACATCGACCCCATTGGGCACCGTATACGTGTGCTCCGGATCAAACCCTCGCTTGAGGCACTGCTGGCGGGTGTACTCACTGACACAGATCGCCGCGTCGTACTGCTCCAGCTTGGGGATGAGCTTATCCTGATAAAAGTCCAGCGGGAAGGTGACGTCCAGCCCGTGATAAGTGACGACTACAGGGATGTCGAGCTCCTTCTGCATCCAGAGCGAGGCGGACGCCATCGCGCCATCATTGAGGTGGATCAGCCGTATCTCGGGGTGACTCTCGAGGCACTCCATAATGTGTCGCTTGAGAGCTGCGAGCCAGACCACCTTGGGCTGATCTCCTTTCTTATAGGTAAAGGAGTGGACCTTATAGTAGGCCCTGAGCCCCTTGATGAGCTCATAGCTCTGCCGCTCCATCCCTCCGGTGGAGGGGGGATACTTGTGCGAAATACAGAGTATCTCAGGCTTCTTTCCGGTCATGGAATATCAGGATTCATAGTGATAAAAGGTCTACTCCCCACCCTTCCTCTCCGGACGACGGCGATAGACCACAAGCGAGGCGATCCCCGCCACGGCGAGCCAGAAGAGCTGACGCCCGCGGCGCATAAGCGAGGCGGCGAGCCACACTTCGTTGCTCTGCACACCGATCAGGTCGAGCATCACCTTATTACCATACTCCTCGATGCCCAGCTGACCGGGGATGACCGACCCGAGGGTCTTGAAGACCCCCACGCCCATCTCCACGGCGATGGCGCTCATCACGGTGACGTCAAGTCCCAGCGTGGTAAAGATGACGAAAAACTCCATCGCCCCGAAGACCCAGTGTACCATACAGAGCCCCAGCGTAAGGCAAAAGCGGCGCTTGTGTCGGTGGAAGAACCGTGCCGCCTCGAGATTGGCAGCATAAGTCTTACGGATCCGCTCCTCGGAGAGGAAGGACCAGTGGGTCCGCCGGGCAATGCTGTCCACCGTCCGACCGATCAGCAGGCGGGGATGGACGAGCAGGCGGAAGAGACCGTAAAAGATAAGGGCCATCACCGCCACCGTGCCGAGAGCGACCAGTATGCCTCGCGTCCCACGTATCGCACTCCCCATCAGGATATAAAAGATTGCCACGATCGTCATCAGGACGTTGGCGAGGATCACCAGCCCCCTATGGGTGAGGACGGAGCTGAGGGCGTGCTCGACAGAGATCCCGTCGCGCCGCATCAGCATCACCTTCACCGTCTCACCCGCCACTACGCCGGTGGGATTGAAGGGCGCCAGCATATCGCCTATCAGTCGGTAGATAAAGAGTCTCCAGAAGGGCAGGCTCCGCTCCCCGCCGACGCTGAGACAGAGGCTCCAGGCGACATTGGAGGCCGCATAGGAGATAAAGGACATCAGGACGACTAAGGGGAGCATCACGGGTGTCTTCCGGAGCAGATCCCCCAGGGCGGAGAAGTCCACCGAGGCGACAAAGCGGACGACCAGCACCATCACCACCACGAGGAGACTCCAGGTGACGATTTTGATGATCCTCTTAGACTTCGCTTCGCCGTCAGGCAAGTTTTTTTTGCTCTTGGACATGTCAGTAATCCTGATCAGCTCCACTCAAAGGAGCGTGCAATAATACACTATTTTCCTATCATACTCCTATACATCAGTCTCACAGGCGATTGCGTCCTGCTCCGTCGTTCCCCTCACAGCCACATCGGCATGACTCGCTCTGTCATGGAGAGGTAAAAGCCCATATAACGCTTCTCAGTCTCAGCCGGCTTGCATCACACCTGCCCGCGGAAGCACAGAATGCCACGCCGCAGAGGGGGCAGCGTCGGAGGCTCCTTGCTTGACTGCAAAGGAATTAGTAAATTTGCGGTCTGAATAGAGCAGAAAGCCATGGACAGGAGGAAGGATGCCTATAAGATCGACTTCACGGAGCCTCTCAGAGGTCCCGAGTCGCTCGCATACCACTTTGACGACGACTTCTTCTCCGAGCAGGGAGACGAAGAGATCCTTGGCGGCGACGTGGATCTGGATCTGGAGATCCAGCCTACATCGAGCCACTCGTACCAGCTACTACTCCACTACGAGGGGGCGGTCACCGTACCATGCGACCGCTGCCTGGCGCCCTTGGAGGTGGAGGTGGACACGGACGAGGAGATCACCGTCGAGATAGGTGAGACACTGGATGAGGAGAATGACGAAGCCCTCGTCCTGGACGCTGCAGACCCCCGATATGACTTCAGCTTTATCTTCTACGAGCTCATCAAGGTGAGCCTCCCGATCGTCCACTCACATGAGGACATCGCGGAGTGCGACCCCTCGGTGGTCAGCTTCCTTATGGAGGGCGAGGCGCCCGAGGAGACGCCGGAGGATCCCCGATGGGAGAGTCTCCGCAAGAAGATCTCCGAGGAGGACGATACCGAGTCTCGTAAGTAAGTCAAGACAGAAAAGTAACACTCATATAATAGAAGTACATCATCATGGCACATCCTAAGAGACGTCAGTCCCACACCAGGACCAGAAAGCGTAGGACTCACGACGTAGCCAAGACCCCCGCGCTGACACGCTGTCCCAACTGCGGCTCCTGGCACGTCTATCACACCGTATGCAACACCTGCGGCTACTACCGCGGTCAGATCGCTGTGGAGGTGGAGGAGTAAGATCCTGCCATCTTACAAGACCTCGTCCCCACTCAGTTATATGATTGAGTGGGGACGAGGTCTTTTGCCATAGCATCTTTATTACTTTTCTGGGGCGCAAGACATCCTCATAAGATCTCCCCAGACAACAGTAATCCCCGCCGTCTCCTCAGACGACGGGGATTACCTGTCTTGCTATCTATAAAAGAGATTAGTACTCCTCTTGACGCTGGAGGCGGACCATACGAGCGAAGTCACCGTCACGGCGTACCAGCTCGTCAGGAGATCCCTCCTCAGCTATACGACCATCTTTAAGGAGCACGACGTGATCGGCATTGCGAATCGTACGCATACGATGAGCAATGACAAGGACGGTCTTATCTCGCGTCAGCTCCGAGATACCTAACTGGATCTTCGTTTCATTCTCTGCATCGAGGCTCGCCGTTGCCTCGTCAAGAAGGACAATGGGAGCGTCCTTAAGGAGTGCCCGTGCAACGGAGAGCCGTTGTCGCTCCCCGCCGGAGAGGGTTTCGCCATTCTCCCCTATGATCGTGTTGTACCCCTCCGGCATCCGGCGGATGAAGTCCTCGCACTGAGCCAGCCGTGCGACACGCTTCACCTCCTCATCGGTGGCGTCCGGCTTCCCTATGCGGATATTGTCTGCTATGGAGGAGTGGAAAAGAACTACGTCCTGAAAGACGATCGCAAAGTCCCGCAGCAGAGTCTCGGGGTCTATCCCGGCAATATCCTTACCTCCGATGAGGACATTGCCTCCATCCACGTCCCAGAAGCGGGCGGCCAGCTTGGCGCATGTGCTCTTTCCCCCACCCGATGGTCCTACAAGTGCCGTCACTTCACCCTCACGAGCGGTGAAGGAGACATCCTCGAGCACCTGCTTCCCTTCCTCGTAGGAGAAGGAGACATGGCGGAATTCTATGTCGTGATTGGGAAGGTCACACTCATCACTACCCCCTTGCATCGGCATCGACTCAATCTCACGCATACGGTTCAGCCGCACATCGAGGAAAGAGAGCAGGGCGAGATTGTTGCAGACCTCCTGCACAGGATTGTAGACCATTGCCGAAGCGAGGAGGAAGGCTAAGTAGACGAAGAGCGACACTGTCCCGGTCGTCAGGAGCCAAGCCCCTACAAGGAGGACGGTAGGCATGCCAAGCTTCAAGAGGACGGCGGCAGAATTGACAGCCGCAGAGGAGCCCAGCTCCACATCGACTAGTTCCCGCTCATAGTCTTTTAGCTCCTCATCCAGCCGGGTCCTGTACTCCTCCTCTCCGGAGTAGGACTTGATCTCCTGTATGCACTCTAATCCCTCCTGTATCGTCTCGGTGACACGGCGCTTCACGGTGTAGTGATCCTTAAACTCATGCGAGAGACGGTGTCTGCTTAGGAGAAGAACCGCCACGGCAACAGGTACGACCCAGAATAGTGCCAAGCTCAGACGCCAATCGTAGCAAAACATACCGATGGCCACGATCAACACGCTCAGGAAGGAGGCGAAGAGTTGCGGCACAGCGTGGGAAAAGGTCTGCTCCAGCTGCGTACAGTCCTCCATAACAGTCGATGTGAGATCGGAGAGATTTCGCTCCGCAAAAAATGCGAGTGGCAGCCGGCGCAGCTTCTCCGCCAGCGTGATCCGTCGCCGTGCACTCTCTCCAAAGACAGTAGTGTAGGTGCTATCGTACTGTAAGCGATTGATGACGTACATCACGATCATCAGCCCCAGCGCAAGGAGGATGTAAAAGGTGAGACTGTGTGGCTCTCCTCCTTTCGCCGGATCGAGATACTCGGTGAGGAAGTAGAAGAGGTAGCAGATCGGGATCATAAGCCCGATATTCTGCAGGGTGGAGAAAAATATTCCCCGCTTGAGATCACGGGTTCCCTTCTCGGAGAGAACAAAGCGCTCTTGTAGATATTTTGTAATCATAATTGTCATACTGTTTTTTAGAAAAGGTAATAACGTCACGGAAGACCATTGCAGAGACTATCACAACTTCCAGGCTACAGCCCTCTGATACTCGTCCCACATCAAGCGGTAGGTGCCATTTCGCTCCATAAGTTCATCGTGTGTCCCCTCCTCCACGATCGCCCCCTCCTTCATCACCACAATGCTGTCGGCGTGGCGTACCGTCGTGAGGCGGTGGGCGATCATCAGCACCGTCTTCCCTCTCGTGAGCCGGGTGAGAGCCTGACGGATCAGGTACTCGTTCTCCGGGTCAGCAAAGGCTGTTGCCTCATCGAGCACAACGATCGGTGCATCCTTAAGAATAGCTCGCGCAAGGACGATGCGTTGCATCTCGCCACCGGAGAGATAAGTTCCTTCGGCACCGATGAGCGTATCGAGCCCCTCAGGAAGTCGGTCAAGGATCTCTCGGCTCTGAGAGAGGTCGATAGCCCGGTTGATCTCCTCGAGTGTCGCGTCAGGCGAACCGTACCTGACGTTTTCGAGAATGGTGGTCTTGAAGAGGCGAGTATTCTGGAAGACGAAGGAGACGCTTTTCATCAGTTTCTCCGGCGACATTTTCCTCACGTCTACACCACCGACCAACACCCGTCCTCCGGTCGTGTCCCAGAAACGCGGTATCAGCCGCGCAAGGGTGGTCTTACCACTTCCAGATGGCCCCACGAGGGCAATTGTCTTCCCCTCCGGGACGTTGAGGGTGACGTGGCTGACAGCGTCCTCCTTTGCGCCCTCATAACGGAAGGAGACATCCTCCAAAGACACGCTGTAACCCTTAGGCTCCAGAGTTGTCTCTACGGTAGGAAGGGGAGCCGTCGCCGTCAGTCCCTCCAAGCGGCGGATCGCCTCTCCGCAGAGGAAGAAGTCCTGCGACAAATAGGCGCAGCGCATAATACTGAGAGCGATGACCGGTGTGATCAGGACGTAGAGAAACATATCCGAGATCACCACCACAGGATCTCCTCCGTGACCAATGAGGATGATTGACACCGGGACGAGGACGAAAGCAAAGGCACTCGTCAACACCGTGTAGAGGGACATCGGGCGGCGACAGATGCGCGAATACTTCGTCACGAGGTCCCTGTAGTCGATGATGCTAGCGTAGAAGCGCTTGAAGGAGTAGACCGTCTGCTGGAAGACCTTGACTACCGGGATCCCCCGGACATACTCAACTGCCTCGGCGCTCATACGCTCCTGGGCATCAAGGTACTGCCTCTGAAATCCCCCACTCTCAGCACTCATCATATATCCCATCAGACCATAGGATAGAAGTATCGGGACAAGGGCAGCAAGTCCCAGCTGCCAGTCCACCACGAAGAGGAGTACAAGGATCCCCAGTGGGGCGACAACGCTGCTCGCGACATCCGGCAGGAGGTGTGCCACAAGCGTGTGCGTCATACTCGAGTCCTCATCGATGATCTTCCGCATCCGCCCGGTATCCTGACGGTCAAAGAATCCAAGTGGCGTACGCAAAAGGCGATCCATGGCAAATCGACGCATATTCGTCTCCACCCTAAACGCAGCCAGGTGAGAGAGCATTAGAGCACCGAAGTAGAGCAGCACTGTAGCAACAGAGACGACAAATGCCCACAGGGCATACGATCTGATGGGTGTCTCCGCAATGTCTCCACCTGCCGTAAGAAGGGTGCGCACTACCAGCCAGACGAGGACGAAAGGCACCAGCGATAGCAATCCGTTGAGCGCCGAGAGGACGATGGAGAGCGGAAGGAGGAGCTTACGCTTACCCATGTACTCTCCTAGTTTCTTAAATGTATTCATAACTACTTATATGTATTGATGGTTTCAAATGGCTTCAACAGCTCCGTCCACCCCGCCATACCGTAGCGGGAGTATTGATTGAGAGCAAGGTCGATCTCCTCATCCGTGTACTCGTCGTGCACCACCAGTTCGGCAAAGAGGCTCGCCCACGATGAGCAGAGGATATGGATAAGGAAGGGCGAGATATTGACCTCCAGATGAGGGTAACGCTCCTTCATCAGGCGTAAATACTCATTCCCTATCTCCGTCTGAGTGGCAATAATCTGATCCATGTAGTGCTCCAGCGACGACCCCTCGGAGTGGAAAAGCAGAAGGCGAAGCTCCGGGCGATAAGCCTTGATAAGATCCTTCATCCTCTGCTGATAGTCGATGGAGAGCTCCGGCATTCGGAATACTCTCAGATCCAAGAAATCCTTGTCGTTGTGCGCCGCAAGATACCTGTCCAGCTCCTCAAGCAGCGGGGCAAGGACAGCACGGAACAGAGCATCCTTATCGGCAAAGTACCTGTAGATCGTGCCCACCGCCACGCCAGAGCGCCTCGCTATGGTGCGAATGGAAGTCTCTCGCACACCATGCACTATGAATTCCTCTCGTGCGACCGTCACAATGAGTCGACGGATCTCCTCCTTCAGATACTGCATCTCATGAGTGTTCCAGAAGTGAATGTTGCTCGTCTTTGTTCACAAAGAAAGCGCACCATTCGATGAGCGAATGGTGCGCCTTTTCAGGGGTGATCACGGGGAGTGCCCGCATAGGAATTCTTCTTCTCATTAGTCTCTATTATAATCGGTACGAAGGTACCGCGGCTTACTTCTCCCGTCAATACTCTCTTTCTATGATTTTGGAGTATCACGGGAAAGTCCACCGCACGTTGGCGGACGACGGCAAGGAAGCAAAGACGAGACTTGTACCATATACTCACTTTTAGGTACATTTGCGCAGTGAGACTTTATTATGAGGACGCAAAGTCGAAACATTTATCACAACAGTTTTATATAACATGGACAAGAAAAGTATCAAGGGTACCGAGACGGAGAAGAACCTGCTGAAGGCATTCGCAGGCGAGTCTCAGGCACGCAATCGCTACCACTTCTCTGAGAGCGTTGCTCGCGAGGAGGGCTATGGTCAGATCGCAGACTTCTTCAAGCAGACAGCAGACCAGGAGCGCATGCACGCCAAGATGCTCTTCTCTCACCTCGAGGGAGGAGAGGTAGAGATCACCGCCGGCTACCCCGCAGGCAAGATCGGCACCACGCGTGAGAATCTCCAGCTCGCCATCGCCGGTGAGCATGAGGAGTGGAGCCATATGTACCCCACTATGGCCGACAAGGCTGAGGAGGAGGGCTTCAAGGAGATTGCCACTCTGATGCGCAACATCGTCAAGTCTGAGAAGGAGCACGAGCGCATCTACCAGCTCTTCCTCGATCGTCTCGAGAAGGAGAATCTCCTGAAGGAGGAGGAAGAGGTAGAGTGGAAGTGCCGCGTCTGTGGCTTTGTCTTCAAGGGCAAGGTACCTCCCACGAAGTGCCCGATCTGCAAGCATCCGCAGGGCTACTTCGAGCGCATCTCTGACGCTCCGGTGATCTGATAAGCGATCCCCGAGAGCTCAGCTGAGCTCCTGACAACACTAAGTGCAGCATCATAGGTCCCCGACCTATGGTGCTGTTTTTTTGCACCCCGGACCGAAGTATAAGATCAGCCGGGCAGGCACCGCACTGAGACATGGATCATCCGCCACAGAGCAAGCACTACAAGGGCTTGTGGATAGAGCGAAATCTATTAGCGGTAATAGTGAAATCTATTACCGGTATTAGAGTCAACTAATACCGACTATAGTCTCCACTAATACCGGTAATAGATAAACGGCAATCCGGGGGAGGAGACAGACGACACCCCGGCTCCTGATCCGGTGATGAGGTGAAGCGACACAACGAGAGCAAGACGACGACTGCGCCGACAGAGAAGACCCTGCTCCTAAGTGTGCGAGGAAAGGCAGCACACTTAGGTCAGAAAAGATCAGATCGTGGGTGAGGAGAAAATAAAGACCCGATCCGGGTGGGAAAGATCAGCGGACGAGCACCTGCCCGAAGCGGGTCCAGAGGCGGCGGGGCACACCTATATATATGACCACAGTCGGGTGCTGCGAGAATCAAGCTTGGATATATTATTAAATTACTTACTAATTAGGCTTGTATTAGACAGAAAAAGACTTATACCGGATTTGGACGAAAGAATATTAGTTTAGCATCTATAATTCAAAAAGTTTAGCTATCTTAGCACCCAGATAAGCCATAGTACTTCACTTTCCCTGCAGAGGTAGGGGGCACGGAGGTACCGGCAAGTCACTCCACAGGCCCCTCGCCACGAGGGTCACCACACCATTCACCACCGATCGGCTCTCGAGTGTTACTCGAGGTGGCGGTCGACAGAAACCTTAAGCCACCAACGTATGTCACCTTACTTAGTACTTGGTCTGACACTGGGATACTTCCTCCTGATGTTCCTCGTCTCCTACAGGGCGGGGCGCGAGGCGGACAATGCGGGATTCTTCATCGGAAACCGGTCCAATAACTGGATGGTCGTCGCGATAGCGATGATCGGGTCAGGCATCAGCGGCGTCACCTTTGTCTCCGTCCCGGGGATGGTCTCCGGCAGCAGCATGGCCTACCTGCAGATGGCACTCGGCTTCATCGTGGGGCAGGCGCTGATCGCCTTTGTCCTGGTGCCGCTCTTCTACCGCATCAAGCTCTTCTCCATCTATGAATACCTGCGGGATCGCTTCGGGATGACGAGCTACAAGACCGGAGCGTGGCTCTTCTTTGTCTCCAAGATGCTGGGAGCCTCGGTGCGGATCTTCCTCGTCGTGCTGACGATGCAGCTGCTGGTATTTGACCCGCTGGGACTGCCCTTCCTCCTCAATGTCCTGATGACGATCGCTTTTGTCTGGATCTACACCTTCTTCGGCGGGGTGAAGAGTATCGTCAGCGTCGATGTGCTCAAGACGATCTGCCTTGTCGCCTCGGTCGTCCTCTCGATCGTCTTCATCGCCAAGGGGCTGGGGCTTGACTTTGGCGGCGTGGTGACGACGATCCGGGAGAGCCGGATGTCGAGGGTCTTCTTCTTCGACGACATCAATGACGGGCGCTACTTCTGGAAGCAATTCCTCGCCGGTGCCTTCACTATGGTGGCGACGACGGGGCTGGATCAGGACATGATGCAGCGAAACCTGAGCTGCAAGAGCGATACGGAGGCGCGGCGAAATATGATCGTCAGCTCGATCTTCCAATTCTTCGTCATCGCCCTCTTCCTCATGCTCGGAGTGCTGCTCTACACCTACGCTGAGCAGATGGGCATCCAGCTGCCGGAGAGCAGCGACCAGGTTTTCCCCTTCCTCGCTACTGGTGACTTCTTCCCTGAGATCGTCGGGATCCTCTTCATCATCGGTCTCGTGGCGGCAGCCTTCCCCGCAGCCGGCTCGGCGCTGACCGCCCTCACCACCTCCTTTACCATCGACATCCTGGGTGCGAAGGAGAAGGAGGAGAAGCGCCTCGAGAAGACCCGCAAGTGGGTCCATGTGGGGATGGCGCTGCTGATGGGCGTATGTATCATCGCCTTCGAGATACTCAATAATACTTCGGTGATCAATGCGGTCTACGTCCTCTCCAGCTACACCTATGGACCGCTGCTGGGACTCTTCACCTTCGGCATCTTCTCCAAGCGGCGGGTTCGCGACCGTCTGATCCCCATCGTGGTGATCCTGTCGCCGATCCTCTGCTACATCCTCGACAGCAACTCGGTAGAGTGGTTCGGCGGCTACCACTTCAGCTACGAGATCCTGATCATCAACGCCCTCTTCACGATGCTGGGGCTGCTGATCTGTAGTCATAAGGCGGAGCGGGCATGAGTAAGGAGCAGGCCAAGGGGCGCATCGTCGCGATCGACCTGATGCGCGGGATGACAGTCGCCGGGATGATCCTCGTGAATAACCCCGGCTCCTGGGGGCATATGTACGCCCCTCTGCAGCATGCGGAGTGGACCGGGCTGACACCGACGGACCTGGTCTTCCCCTTCTTCCTCTTTATCATGGGGGTGTCGATGTACCTCAGCCTCTCCAAGAGTCACTTCACCCTTAATAGACAGACGGGGTGGAAGGTACTCCGCCGGACGCTCCTACTCTGTCTCATCGGCTGGGTAGTTGGCTTCGTGGCGGTCTTCCTGAGACGGTGGTTCCACCCCGATCCGGAGGCTGATCTCACGGAGCGGCTGCTCCATGCGGTGGACTACCTACCCCACATGCGGATCTCCGGGGTATTTGTCCGGCTGGGCCTCACCTACGGGCTGGGGGCGCTGCTCCTGATGACGATCCCGCACAAGCGGCTGCCGGCGCTGATCGGTGCAACGCTGGCGGGGTATGCGCTGCTGCTCCTCCTCGGGAATGGGTACGTCTATGGTCCCGAGAATATCCTCTCCCGGATCGACCGCGCCATCCTGACGGAGAACCATATGTACTCCGACAACGGCATCGACCCCGAGGGGCTGGTGAGTACCATCCCCGCCGTGATGCAGGTGCTGATCGGCAGCCTGGTAGGCGAGCGGACGATGCGTCATAAGGGCGACCGAAGGATCCTCGGGCTGCTGATCTCCGGGCTCTTGATGGCCCTCGTCGGCTATCTGCTCTCCGGCTGGCTCCCGGTAAGCAAGAAGATCTGGTCCCCCACCTTTGTCCTCATCACCTGCGGACTGGGGGCGACCCTACTGGGTCTGCTCGTCTGGCTGACGGACGAGCGGGGTGGCGAGAGATACCTCGCACTCTTCCGTCCCTTCGGGGCCAATGCACTCTTCTCCTACCTCGCCTCGACGGTGCTCTGTCTGCTCTTCCTCTACATCCCCGTGACGGCGGACGGACTCGGTATCGCCGGACTGTCATGGCGCCTGCTCTCGGGAGCAATAGCCGAGCCTAAGCTCGCCTCTCTCACCTACTCACTGATATTCCTGGGCATCAATTGGCTGATCGCCCATACGTTATACAAGAAAAACATATTCATCAAGCTATGATACTAATCGCCGACAGTGGGTCCACCAAGACGGAGTGGACCGCTATGGATGATCTGACGGGGGAAGTGACGGGACACGCCTACACGAAGGGGCTCAATCCCTACTTCGTCACCGAGGAGGAGATCCGGGAGGAGATCCGGACGAAGCTCCTGCCGATGCTCCCCGTGGACTGCTTCACGAGGATCTACTTCTACGGATCCGGTGCGAGGGATGAGAAGCAACCGATGATCCGTCAGGCCATCAGCAGTCTGCTGGTAGGCGAGGTGACCGTGACGACCGACATGCTAGGTGCAGCCCGTGCCCTCTGCGGTCACGAGCCCGGCATCGTCTGCATCCTCGGCACCGGCGCCAACTCCTGCCGCTACGACGGCGAAGCGATCGTCGCCAATGTCCCCCCGCTCGGCTACATCCTCGGCGACGAGGGCAGTGGTGCGGTCCTCGGCAAGCACTTCATCGCCGACCTCCTCAAGGGACTGCTCCCGGAGAGCGTCGAGAGAGACTTCGAGGAGACCTATCCCGACATCACCACCGCCACCGTCCTCGAGCAAGTCTATAAGGAGTCGCAGCCCAATCGCTTCCTCGCCTCTCTTGCGCCCTTCATCAGCAAGCAGATCGACGTCCCGGAGGTACGGGCGATGGTTAGGGAGTGCTTCCGCTCATTCTTTAGGAGAAATGTGAAGCTCTACAACAACTGGGAGACTACGCCGGTCCACTTCGTCGGCTCCATTGCGCACAACTTCCACGCTGTCCTCAAGGAAGCAGCTGAGGCAGAGGGCATACATCTAGGACAGGTCCTCTCCGTGCCTATGGAGGGGCTGGTCCGCTACCACACGATCAAGAAATGAGTACCGACTTCACCAACATCACCGAGTCCGCCTCCCTCTACGACCACCTGGAGAAGAAGAGCACGCTCGAGCTGCTCACGGACATCAATCGCGAGGACCACAAGATCGCCGATGCGGTCTCGGACGTGATCCCCGCCATAGCCGCCCTCGTGGACGACATCCTCCCGAGGATGGAGCAAGGCGGACGGGTCTTCTACATCGGTGCCGGCACCAGCGGACGGCTCGGCGTCCTCGACGCCTCTGAGATCCCGCCCACATACGGCATGCCGCCGACACTCTTCATCGGTCTGATCGCCGGCGGGGACTACGCCCTCCGCCATCCGGTGGAGAATGCGGAGGACATCGCCGACCAGGCCTGGGCAGATATGTCCGCCTACGACATCGGGGAGGACGACTCCGTCATCGGCATCGCAGCCAGCGGCACCACGCCCTACGTCCTCGGCGGACTCAGGGAAGCCAATCGCAGGGGGCTCGTCACCGGAGGTATCACCTCCAACCCCGGCTCCCCCATCGCCCTCACCGCCAAGCACCCCATCGTCACCGTCGTCGGACCGGAGTACGTCACCGGCAGCTCCCGCATGAAGAGCGGCACGGCGCAGAAGATGGTGCTCAATATGATCTCCAGCTCTCTCATGATCCACATGGGTCGCGTGGAGGGCAATCGCATGGTCGACATGCAGCTGAGTAATAAGAAATTAGTCGAGCGCGGCACCCGCATGCTGATGGACTACTACGACTGGGCCCACGACAGGGCTCAGGCGGAGCTCCTCGAGGCAGGATCCGTCCGCGCCGTCCTGGACAAGTATACCAAGTGATGAAAGATAGAAAGATAACCCTCCTCCTACTGCTCCTACTCCTCTCCCTCACCGGCACGGCTCAGGAGAAGCTCCTCCCCCGCGCCACTCCCGCTGAGATGGGTATGGATGCGGCTACCCTCGCCCGCTGCGACAGTGCCATCACCGCCGCCATCGCAGACACACTTCTCCCGGGTGGTGTCCTGGCGGTGGTTCGGGATGGAAAAATGGTTTACCTCAAGGCCTACGGCCACCGCAGCCTCACCCCCACGGTGGAGCCGATGACCGTCGAGACGCTCTTCGACATGGCATCTGTGACGAAGCCAATGGCTACCGGCATCAGCATCATGCAGATCCTCGAGGAGGGGCGGATCACGCTGCGTGACCGCGTCGCCGACTACCTCCCCGACTGGGACCCAAAGGACCCGATCCGCATCGGACATCTGCTGACCCACACCTCCGGACTGCCGCCCTACGCCTCCGTCCCCGAGGTACTCAAGCGAGGCGAGGAGACACCACGCCGAGGGCTCGAGAAGCACATCGCCGAGGTGAAGCGTCTCTACGCTCCCGACGAGGGACGGGTCACCTACAGCTGTCTCAATTTCATCACCCTCCAGTACATCCTCGAGCAGGTCACCGGCGAGACGCTCAAGGACTACGTCACCGGTCACATCTACCGCCCTATGGGACTACAGCATACCGGATTTCTCCCCACCGGGAAGAACCTGAAGAACTGCGCTCCCACGGAGCTGCAGCCCGACGGACTTCCACTCCGCGGCGCCGTCCACGACCCGATGGCCCGTGAGCTCAATGGTGGCATCTCCGGCAATGCCGGACTCTTCTCCACCGCCGAGGAGATGGCTGCGCTCTGCACCATGCTGATGGATGGCGGTCTCTGGCACGGCAAGCGGATCCTGATGCCCAATACCGTCCGCGTCTTCACCACCCTGCACCCCGCCTTCCCCAACGAGAGCGGCCGCACGCCCGGCTTCGGCTCCTTCCCCAATATCTGGGCGATGGGAGATCTGCTCCACGAGGGAACCTTCGGGCACACCGGCTACACAGGCACCTACGTCAGCATCGACCCCGAGACACGCGTCGCCATCATCTGGCTCGCCAATCGGGTCCACCCGCACGACAATACCTCCACCACCCGACTCAATGAGGTGATCTCCAATATCGTCGCCTCCTCAGTCCTCAAGTAATCCCCACCTATGGCCCCTGCAATAGCCTCTTCACTAATATCGGTAAAAGAGAATTCTATTACCGCTAATAGAGAAAACTATTACCGGTAATAGTCGTAACTAATACCGGTAAAAGAAATCACCCCTGTGAACCAGGCCATTGCACTAACCCCTAAAGAACTCCCTCTCCTATGACAGTAAGACAAGATATCGCCCTCGCCCTGCTCCTCCTACTCTCCGCCCTCTCCGCCTCAGCACAGCTGCAGGTGGGCGCCGACCGGATGGACGAGATCGTCCGCCTCACCGAGGGGAAGAGCGTGGGACTGGTCGCCAATCAGGCGGCCGTGCAGACCGACCCGGCACACACCTTCCTACTCGATGCCCTGATCGACAGCGGGGTCGAGGTGAAGCGCCTCTTCTCTCCCGAGCATGGCTTCCGCGCCATGGCAGATGCGGGAGCAAAGGTCGACTCCGCCACAGACCCGGTCTCCGGCCTCCCGGTCATCTCCCTCTACGGCAAACACCATAAGCCGACGGCTGAGGACTTCGCCGGGCTGGATGTGGTCCTCTTCGACCTGCAGGACGTGGGGGTGCGCTTCTTTACCTACATCAGCACCCTCTACTACGTTATGCAGACCTGCGCCGAGACCGGCACGCCGATCATCATCCTCGACAGGCCCAATCCCCACGACGCGGTCGACGGTCCGGTGCTTAAGGATATGAAGTACCGCTCCTTCGTCGGGATGTTCCCCATCCCCGCCGTCCACGGGCTCACCATGGGCGAGCTGGGGCAGATGATCAATGGCGAGGGCTGGCTCGGTGAGGGACTCACCGCAGACCTGACCGTCGTCACCCTCCTCGGGTGGAAGCACGGCGACCCCTACAGCCTCCCCGTTCGCCCGAGCCCCAACCTCAGGAGCGACCGCGCCCTGCTGCTCTACCCTACCCTCTGCTTCATCGAGGGAACCTGCTGGAGCGAGGGACGCGGCACGGAGCAGCCCTTTGAACAGACCGGATATCCGGACAAGCGGATGGGCAGCCACACCTTTACCCCACAGAGTATCGCCGGGGCACACGCCCCCAAGCATGAGGGCAAGGTCTGCTACGGACCGGACCTCACCGACTATACCGTCGAGCCGGGGATCAATATCGAGATCCTCACCGACATAGCCGCCAGTAGCAAGGCTGCCGGCGTCAGTCTGATCACCAGACCGAAGTTCTTTGACCTCCTCGCCGGAGGTCCCACGCTCCGTCAGCAGCTGGAGTCGGGCGTCTCTCCCGAGGCGATCCGTGCCGGCTGGCAGGCGGACCTTCACGACTACATTTCCATGCGTGCCCGCTACCTCCTCTATCCCGACTGCCGCTACGGCTGCAGCAACGGCGAGAGATGCTGTAGTGCGACTCGCTAATCACTAATTATTTCACTCCAGCTATTATGAATGTCAAGACAGAGCTCTGCAGCAGATGGCGCCATAGCAGCACCCTACTCCTGGGGCTGCTGACCTGCCTCCTCCTGCTCCCCGCCACGCTGTCGGCCCAGTCGAGAGTGACGGTCAAGGGTACCGTCACCGACGAGACCGATCAGCCGGTCATGAGTGCATCAGTCAAGGTCATCGGCATGCCCAATAAGGGGGCGATCACCGACCTGGACGGGCACTTTACCCTCACTGATGTGGCCTCCGATGCCACCCTACGCATCTCCTACGTCGGCTACATCCCCCAGGAGATCAAGCTCAACGGACGCACCAGCCTCACGATCAAGCTCCTGCCGGACAGTGAGCTCCTCGGCGAGGTGGTCGTAGTGGGCTACGGTACCCAGAAGAAGGAGAACCTCACCGGCGCCGTCGCCAGCGTCGACGTCGAGAAGACTCTCCAGAATAGACCCATCGGTGACGTGGGACATGCCCTCCAGGGCGTCACACCCGGTCTTAGCGTCACCTCTATCTCAGGACAGCTGGGACAGGGTCCGGCGATCAAGCTGAGAGGTGCCTCCGGCTCACTCAATGCCACCAAGGGAACTACTCCACTTATCCTGGTAGACAACGTCCCCGTGCCGGACCTCTCCTTTGTCAATCCGAATGACATCGCTAACATTTCCGTGCTCAAGGATGCCGCTTCCTCCTCCATCTATGGTACCCGAGCTGCCTTCGGTGTGATCCTCATCACGACAAAGAAGGGTCGAGCAAGCGAGAAACCACGTATCACCTACTCTACCAACTTTGCCTGGAACACTCCGACTGTGATGCCCAAGCTCGCAAAGTCCTATGAGAATGCTCAGGCGCTCCTCCTGATGGCAGAGAGGGAGGGTGGCTCCTCCGTGACCAGCGTCGGTTACAACATTGATGACTTGGCTGTCCAGAAGATGAAGGAGTGGTATGACAAGTACCACGGCATGTCTGAGGAAGAATTGGGAGAAATCCAGGAGGGGCGCGACTTTGAGTTCCGAGGTGGCAAGTACTACTGGTATCGCGACTTTGACCCCATTGACATGTTTATGCGCAAGTGGGCACCGCAGCAGAACCACAACCTGACCATCTCAGGCGGGACCGACAAGACCACCTACAGTATGGGTCTTGGATTCCTTAAGCAGACAGGCTCACTGAAGTTCAATCCGGATAACAACCAGCGCTACACCTTTACGCCCTCGATCTCCACGCAGATCAATAAGTGGCTCAGGGTGCATGGTAGTGTGATGTACACCCACGACTCCTACGCCAGGCCTTACCGCTTTACGAGTGGAGTGTATGACATGTGGTACTATCTCCTGAGATGGCCCTCATTCTATCCCTACGGCACCTACGAGGGCAAGCCTTTCCGCAATGCCATCACCGAGGTGCAGCAGGCCAAGATGGAGACTCGTAGTCGTAATTACAGCAGGATCAACGCAGGTGCAGTCTTTACACCTATAGAGAACCTCGACATCAACTTCGACTACACCTATACGCACGTCAACACCTACACCTACCGTCCCGGCGGTCAGGTATGGGGTCGTGACTTCTTCAATACCGACAATCCTCTTAAGTACGACTCGCTCTACAGCAAGACCCACAATAGAGTGATCGAATACAGCGACTATGCGGACAACCATGTATATAAGCTCTATGGGACTTACAATCTGATGATCAATGACAACCATCGACTAAAGTTCATGGCTGGATTTGACGCAGAGGAAAATGAGTACCGTGGTCACAGCTCTCAGAGACGAGAGCTGGTATCCCTGGACTACCCGGAGATTGCCCTCGCCATCGGTGATCAGTATGTGGATGACAATCCCTACCACTACGACCGTGCTACCTGCGGCTTCTTCGGACGTATCAATTACGACCTGCTCGGTCGCTACCTCTTCGAGGTAAATGCTCGCTACGATGCCTCCTCAAAGTTCCCCGAGGGATCCAAGTGGGGCTTCTTCCCCTCCGGATCTATCGGCTGGCGTGTCTCTGAGGAGTCCTTCTTTGAGCCCCTCAAGCCCGCATTCTCCGACCTGAAGCTTCGTGCCTCATTCGGCTCCATCGGTAATCAGGACGTGGCAGCCAATGCCTTCCTCTCCACCATCAGTCAGGGCACTACTGCCTGGCTGATCGATGGCAAGGAGCTTCCCTACTTCGGTACCCCCAACGCCATCTCCCCGATCCTGACGTGGGAGCGCGTCTCCACCTACGATGTCGGTGCGGACATGCGCTTCTGGGACAATAAGCTCGGTCTGACGATCGACTGGTACCGTCGTATCACCTCAGATATGCACTCTCCCGGAGAGACATTGCCCGCTACCTTTGGTCAGACTGTCCCTAAGGTCAATGAGGGTGAGCTCACTAGTACCGGTCTCGAGATAATGCTTGACTTCCGCCACGAGTTTGAGAATGGTCTCGGACTTACCGCCGGAGCATCTTTCTCTACCGTTAAGGAGGTGGTCACCAAGTACACCAATAAGACGAAAAATATCAACGGTATCTACGAGGGTAAAGTCCTCGGTGAGATCTGGGGATACGAGACCGACCGCTTCTTCACCATCGACGACTGTAAGAAGAATAAGGACGGCATCTACGTCATCGACACGGATAAGGTACCGACGCAGAAGCAATTTGAGACCGGCAGCTTCGTCTTCGGACCCGGCGACATCAAGTACAAGGATCTCAATGGTGACGGCAAGATCGACTACGGATCCAACACCGTGGATGATCACGGCGATCTCAAGGTGATCGGTAACAGCCGTCCTCTCTTTGAGTACAGCTTCAATCTCGGGCTCACCTACAAGGGGCTTGACTTTAGCACCTTCTTCCAGGGCGTAGGTCGCAAGAATGTTGTACCACTCGGATCGGTTGGTACGCCCGGCTTCACTTACGAGGCGATGTTTGAGCACCAGATGGACTACTGGACACCCGAGAATCCCAATGCCTACTACCCGAGACTGGCGCACAATGGTAACTTGGTTGGCAATAGTAAGAACTTCAAGACTCAGACGAAGTATCTCCTCAATCTCGCCTACCTCCGCCTCAAGAATCTAACGGTGGGCTACACTATCCCCGAGTCTCTCTCTTCCACAGTTGGTCTTCAGTCACTTCGAGTGTATCTGAGTGGAGAGAACCTATTTGAGTTCTACGACAAGAAGATCCCTGTAGATCCGGAGACATCTACCTATAAGACCGGCAACTGGGCCGATGCATACTCTTTTGGTCGTACGTTCCCCTTCTCTCGGACTATCTCAGTGGGTGCGCAGGTACGATTCTAACTCTAAATGACAGATACCAAAATGAAATACTATATCAAGTTAGGCTTATCAGCGGGACTATTGGCTTTGACGATGTCGCTGAGCTCCTGCTCTGACTTCCTCAATCGCCCTCCCAAGACGCAGCTACCTAATGATCCCTCTTTCTATGGAAGAGAGTCCAATCTTCGTCTCTCAGTAAATGGGATGCTTCCTGTACACTTCTCAGGATACCAGACCGGATGGAACCGCTCTTCTTTCGGAAATCAGACCACCAGTGCCACCTGGAGTGACGACATCTGTCAGTCAGCCCCCACACAAATGACTAAGGTCGCCCCCGCTAGCGGAGGTGGATGGGACTTCTCTCGGGTCAAGAAGATGAATATCCTCATCGAGGGACTTGAGAGCTCTGACCTCAAGGGCGAGCCCCACGATCACTGGCTTGGGGTCTTTTACCTGTACAGGGCATTGGAAAACTTTGACCTCATCAGTACCTTCGGAAGCATTCCCTATTATGAGCAAGCCCCGAAGTCCACTGACATAGATCTCCTCTACCTGCCGCAGTCTGACAGAGTAGAAAATATGAAGAAGATCTGCGCAGACCTGGAGTTTGCCGCCGAGCATGTACGCATCAGCGATGGTGCACCTCAGCAGGAGGTTAATCGTGACGTGGTCTGCGCTAAGGCCGCTAACATGATGCTCTTCGAGGGAACGTGGCAGAAGTATGTCGAGAAGAATAACGAGAATGCGAAATTCTTCCTCGAGAAAGCCAAGATGTTTGCCGGCAAGGTGATCGAGGGCGGTCGCTATCGCATCTCCGACAACTACCGAGACCTCTTCACTTCTGAGGATCTGGCAGGCAATCCTGAGGTCCTCGTCTACCGGTCCTATATCGCCGGTAAGTCGACACACAGTGTTATGTCCTTCGAGATCGAGCAGCCACAGCAAAACGGGGTCTCCAAGTCTCTCGTCGAGAGCTTCCGCACTACCAATGGTCTCGCATGGGCACAGGAGGGCAATGCTCAGAATCACGGGGACAAGGTCTTCGCAGACGAAGTAAAGGATCGTGATCCAAGGCTCAGTTATGTGATCGATGCAGAGGAATTGCATCCCAACCTCCTCATGAGTATGTACTCTGTGAGTGGATACTACTCTCGCAAGTATACCAAGCCGGAGTATATCGGCACTGCCGCCGGTCAGAGCTCTACCAATACGACCGACTGCCCCATACTGCGCTATGCAGAAGTGCTCCTCATCTACGCCGAGGCTGCTGCTGAGCTCGGATCCGTCGGTGGTCCGGCGATGACACAGGCAGAGATGGACAAGACCATCAATACCATCCGTGACCGTAAGGACGTCAAGATGCCTCACCTCACCATCAGCGGGGATAATGTCCTTGTAAATGGTCAGATGATCAATGACCCCGCGAAGACGGAGGGTGTAAGCTCCCTCATCTGGGAGATCCGCAACGAGCGCCGCGTAGAGCTGGAGCTCGAGGGCAAGCGCTACAACGATCTCCGTCGCTGGGGCGAGCTCTGGAGAGCTGACAATGAGAAGAACCCGAAGCAGGACATGGGTGCCTGGATCGACAAGGACTTCATCCTCGCCAAGCTCAATGAGGAGGCTGCTGAGAAGGAAGGCAAGCTGACCGAGGAGATTAAAGAGAAGAATGCTAAGAGCGTCAATAAGGCTATCCGTATCCATGGTACCGGTCGCCAAGGTTACATCAAGGGAACCGGTGACACGAAGCGTGTTGTCGAGGCAAAGCATTACCTCGAACCGATTCCCAAGGATCAGATCAAGCTCTACAAGGATCACGGCGTGACTCTGAAGCAGAATCCCGGATGGGACTAATCTTTCGGATGCACACTGACTGATTATTCATTAGATTTGACACCTCGCCACTACGCCAATGAGGGCGATAGTAGCGAGGTGTCTTTTTTACACAGTTAATTACTTATGAAAAGAATATTGTATGGAGTGGTGGCGGTGCTGCTGCCACTGATGGCAGGCGCTCAGGTCGTCGAGCCGAGGATGATGAGAGACGTGGAGCGTAAGGCCGCCGCTGAGGCGTGGGCCGATAGCGTCCTCGCCACCCTCTCGCCCCGGCAGCAGGCAGCCCAGCTGATCATGCCGATGACTTGGCCCAAGGTGGACAAGGCGGGACTGGACAACTGGCACCGACAGGTGCTGGAGGGGGAGTTTGGCTGCGTCCTCTGGCAGAAGGGCAGCCCCAAGGATGTGGTTCGGCTCGCTAATTGGATGCGCCGCGAGGCTCGCATACCTATGCTGGTGGCTATGGATGGCGAGTGGGGACTCTCGATGCGCTTCTCCGACTCGATGAAGTGGCCCCGCAATATGCTCCTCGGCGCCACCGACAACCCCCGACTGGCTTATGAGTACGGTCGGGCGACGGCAGAGGAGGCGCGCCGCGTCGGCATCCACGTCAACTTTGCCCCCGTCCTGGATGTCAATAGCAACCCCGCCAACCCTGTCATCGGCAACCGAAGCCTCGGCTCCTCACCCGATCTCGTGATCCGCATGGGACTTGCCTACTCCAAGGGACTCGAGGACAATGGCCTCCTCTCCACGGCGAAGCACTTCCCCGGCCATGGGGACACCTCCACCGACTCCCACAAGACCCTCCCGGTGATCAGTCGCACCCGCGCTCAGCTGGAGGAGGTGGAGCTCGCCCCCTTCCGCGCCTACATCCGTGAGGGCTACGGCGGTATGATGGTGGGGCACCTCAGCGTCCCCGCTCTCGGCACGGGTCCACTGGCGACCAGTGCCGTCCCCGCCGTCGTCACTGACCTGCTTCAGCACGAGATGGGCTTCGGCGGACTGATCTTCACCGACGGTCTGGGGATGAAGGGGATCGTCGACGGTGCCGGGGAGCTGGGCGTCTACGTCACCACGCTCCTCGCCGGTGCCGATATCCTCGTAGCGCCGACAGACCCCTTCGAGGCGCTCGACGACGTGACCGCAGCGGTCGACAAGGGCATCCTCTCCCAGGCGGAGATCACTCGCCGCTGCCGCAAGGTGCTCGTCTGGAAGCACCTCCTCGGTGCCGACAGCCGTGAGCCGCTGGAGACGAAGCACCTCGACGCCGACCTCCACCCGAGAGCCTCTCGAGAGCTCCTCGACCGGATCTACGAGGGCGCCATGACGCTGGTAAAGAATGAGCAAAGCATCCTCCCGCTCCATAGGGAGGATCGGGTCGCCCTCCTCACCTACGGGGACGACTCCGCCGACCTCCTTCGCTCTACCATCAGCCGTGTGGCGAAGGCTGACGGATACACCATCCGTCGCTCCACCGGCCCCGCTGCGCGTCGGGCCATCCTCAACAAGCTCCGCTCCTACGACAAGGTGGTGGTCGCTGTCACCTGGAAGGGATTTGCTCCCGGTGAGGACCTGACGAAGCTCCTCGGTGAGACGAAGAGTGTCCTCCTCTTCCACACCTCCCCCTACGCCGCCCTCGACTATATGGAGGCGATGAAGGCGGCGACTGCCGTCGGCTTTGCCTACGACACCCGGTCGGAGGGGATGCGCGCCATGGGCCGAGTGCTGACAGGCGAGCGCCCCATCTCCGGCAAACTCTCCGTCGACCTCCCGCCCCTCTACAAGCAGGGCGACGGTATCGTGATCGGCAAGTAAGGGCACTATTTATAAAAAAGGAGCGTCCCCGATGATCCGCATGATCATCGGGGATGCTCTGTGTCCGTGTCAGGAGATCACTCAGCGGTGTCGGCTGTGTGATGGATAGGAGCGGAGCCACTGATCGGCTCCATCTCATAATTGTGCTCAGGATTGTACTTCATCGTCCAGAGAAAGGGGATCCAGACGAAGAGGCCGCCCACGATAGCACCGATATCAGCCTGCTCGCTCCTATTGAGCACCGCATTGACGGTCTTATAGCCCTCCTCCTCGATACGAATGTTCGTCGAAGAGCCGACGATCTTCGTATCAGAGTAAGTGACGGGGGTCTTCCCCAGATACTGCCCATCGGCATACACCTTGGCCCCCTCGGGCGTGGTGCGGGAGACCGTCGAGCTGGCACAGCTCGAGAAGAGGATCAGAGCCGCCATGAAGACAGCTGCGACCTTGACAAAACCCTGTCTCATAATCATTAAACAATTAGATGTGAGTGAATCTTCATTAAAATCTCACGCCAAATGTACTCAAAAGATCCACTCTCACAACACCCCCGAGGGCTGACGCATTTGAGCATTGGAGTAATCATATGCCTAGAGGGCTTATCCGTGAGGCACCCGAAGGGTGCTCGCTCCATAGGCATCGGTCATCCGCGAAGCGGTGACCGATGTACAAAGACCCTTCCCTACCCCCTTGACCCGGGTCTAAAAAGCGGGCACCCCTGTCGGGGTGCATCGTTCACCACTCTTCACAATGAGTGGAGTGGCTCCTGTAACGCTTAAATGCGTCACCCCTGCCCACCTCAGCTCAACGTGAAAATAGAACGTTACTCTGCTGAGTATGGTCAGATAACTCGCTCTACAGGACACTTCAAACCCGGGACCTAGTGATTTCCCAATACATCAGGAGAAGACTCCCCTGACAGAGAGGGCTATACTCTGCGACCGAAAGCAGGCGATAGAGCGAAAAAAAAAGCTCAGGCTGAGGGGCGGTGAAGCCGATCAGCCTGAGCTTAGATTATTAGATGGTGACGGCGACTAAGCCGTCAGGGTGCGGGGATTACATCCACTTACCGGGCTCCTCCTCGACCTTCTTCTCCACCTCAGAGGGAGCCTCAGCGACGTCCTCCTCGGGTCTCGAGAAGTCCATGGCGAGGTATCTCTGGTACTTGGTGTAGCGGTACTTGGCATCCTCGAGGGCAGCACCGTAGAGCGCCTCGGCGTCCTCGGGGAAGAGCTTATTGAGAGAGCGGTAGCGCACCTCGCCCATGATGAAGTCGTGGAAGAGGTCCCACTTCGGCTCCTTGGAGTCGAACTGGAAGGGGTTCTTGCCCTGCTCCTCCAGACGGGGATCGTAGCGCCAGAGCTGCCAGTAGCCACACTCGACGGCGCGCTTCTCCTCCTCCTGGGTCTTACCCATACCGGCACGGAGTCCGTGATTGATACAGGGGCAGTAGGCGATGATCAGTGAGGGACCATCAAACTCCTCAGCCTCGCGGATCGCCTTGAGCGCCTGAGCCTGATTAGCCCCCATGGCGATCTGGGCGACGTAGACGTAGCCGTAGCCGGCAGCCATCATACCGAGGTCCTTCTTGCGGAAGCGGCGACCATTGGCAGAGAACTGTGCCACAGCGGCACGCGGGGTAGACTTAGAGCTCTGACCACCGGTATTGGAGTAAACCTCCGTATCGATGACGAGGACATTAACGTCAGGTGCCTGTGCCAGCACGTGGTCGAGACCACCGTAACCGATATCGTAAGCCCAGCCGTCACCACCGATGATCCAGTGAGACTTCTTGGTGATGTAGTGACGGAGATCGTCGATGAGACGACCACCCTCGGTAGCATCATTCTCTACCAGAGCACGGATCTCATCGGAGAGCTCACGGCAAGCCTTGGCATCCTCGTACTTCTCGATCCACTCCTTAAGGAGCTCCTTAGTCTTCTCCTGACCAATCTCGATCTTGCCATCAACGACATCCTGCGCGATGGTGAGGAGGCGCTCGCGGAGCTTCTTATTGGCGAGGTACATACCATAGCCATACTCTGCGTTGTCCTCAAAGAGGGAGTTGGCCCATGCGGGACCGTGACCCTTCTCATTGGTCGTGTAAGGTGTCTCCGGAGCAGATGCGGAGTAGATAGAGGAGCAGCCGGTGGTATTGGCCACTACCTGACGATCACCATAGAGCTGAGAGATCAGCTTGACGTACGGTGTCTCACCGCAGCCGGCGCAGGCACCGGAGAACTCGAAGAGAGGCTGAGAGAACTGAGAGTTCTTCACGCTCTTGCTGACATCGACGAGGTGAGCCTTATTGGTCACCTCCTGAGCGGAGTAGAGCCAGAGCGGATCCTGATCCTCCTGGGTGTGGAGCGGCTCCATGGTGAGTGCCTTCTCGCCCTTCTTTCCGGGGCAGACATCAGCACAGTTACCGCAGCCGAGACAGTCGAGGACGTCGACCTGGATGCGGAAGCCCATACCCTTAAACTCCTTACCGATGGAAGGCTTGGTTACGTAGCCCTCAGGAGCATTCTCCATCTCCTTCTCATCAAGGACGAAGGGGCGGATGGTAGCGTGAGGACAAACGTAGGCACACTGGTTACACTGGATACAATTCTCCTCATGCCACATCGGGACATTGACAGCAACACCGGGGCGCATGACACGCGTGGTGCCGGGCTGCCAGGTACCGTCCTCGAGGCCGGTGAAGACGCTGACAGGCAGGTCATCACCCTCCTGAGCGTGCATCTTCTTGACGATGGCGGAGACGAAAGGCGTATCGTACTCGTACTCCTGCTCGGGATCATCGGGGCAGTCGGCCCACTCAGCGGGCACGGGTACCTCGATGACGTTGGCACCGGCATCGACAGCCTGATAGTTCATATTGACGATCTTCTCACCCTTGTGTCCGTAGCTCTTGACGATGAATTTCTTCATCTGCTCGACAGCGAGATCGTAGGGGATGACGTTGGCGATCTTGAAGAAAGCGGACTGGAGGATCGTATTGGTGCGGTTGCCGAGACCGATCTCAGAGGCGATCTTGGTCGCATTGATGATGTAGAGGTGGCAGCCGTTCTGTGCGAGGTATCTCTTGAGACGACCAGGGAGGTTCTCACCGAGATCCTCCGGCTCCCAGATGGAGTTGAGGAGGAGTGAGCCGCCCTTGCGCAGACCCTTCGTGATATTGAAGCGGTGCAGGTATGCCGGCTCGTGGCAGGCTACGAAGTGGGGGTGATTGACGTAGTAAGTGGAGCGGATGGGGCTGTCACCGAAGCGGAGGTGAGAGCAGGTAAAGCCTCCGGACTTACGAGAGTCGTACTCGAAGTAAGCCTGGCAGTACTTATTGGTATTCTCACCGATGATCTTGACAGAGTTCTTATTCGCACCCACGGTACCGTCAGATCCACGGCCGTAGAACTTTGCCTCAAAGGCATCCGTAGCCACGTCGAAGTGGTCTGTGAGCGGGAGTGAGGAGAAGGTGACGTCATCCACGATACCGATGGTGAAGTGATCCTTCGGCATCTTCATACGGAGGTTCTCAAAGACAGCGGCAAACTGCTCCGGGGTCACGTCCTTAGAGGAGAGACCATAGCGGCCACCAACAACAGTCGGGTGCTCCTCCATACCGTAGAGAGCGTTCTTCACGTCGAGATAAAGGGGCTCACCGGCGCTACCGGGCTCCTTAGTGCGGTCGAGGACAGCGACGTGCTTCACGGTCTTGGGCATCGCCTCGAGGAAGTGCTCCACGCTGAAGGGACGGAAGAGGTGAACCTTGATCATACCGACCTTGCGGCCCTCGGCATTGAGCTTGTCGATCACCTCCTCGGCGGTCTCACAGGCAGAGCCCATGCAGATCACGATGTCCTCAGCATCCTCCGCGCCGTAGTAGTCGAAGAGGTGGTAGTGACGGCCGGTGATCTTGCCCAGCTCGTCCATGTAGTGCTGAACGGTCTCGGGGACAGCGTTGTAGAAGGGGTTGGATGCCTCACGCTCCTGGAAGTAGATATCCCCATTCTGTGCCGTACCACGGGTCACCGGTGCATCAGGGGTGAGAGCGCGATGACGGAACTCCTTGATCGCCTCGAGGTCAACGAGGGGACGGAGGTCCTCCATGTCGATCTCCTCGATCTTCTGGATCTCGTGAGAGGTGCGGAAGCCGTCGAAGAAGTGGAGGAAGGGCACACGTCCGTGGATCGCAGAGAGGTGAGCCACTGCGGCCATATCCTGAGCCTCCTGGACAGAGTTGCTGCAGAGCATAGCGAAGCCGGTGGCACGGCAGGCCATTACGTCCTGGTGATCACCGAAGATCGAGAGGGCATGGCCGGCGATGGCACGTGCAGCGATGTGGAAGACGCCGGGGAGGAGCTCGCCGGAGATCTTGTACATATTAGGGATCATCAGGAGGAGACCCTGAGACGCAGTAAAGGTGGTCGTCAGCGCACCAGCCTGCAGAGAACCGTGGACGGTACCGGCGGCACCGGCCTCACTCTGCATCTCCTGGACACGGACGGTGTCGCCGAAGAGGTTTTTACGCCCATTGGCTGCCCACTTGTCCACAACCTCTGCCATCGTAGAGGAGGGAGTGATGGGGTAGATGGCCGCCAGCTCCGAGAACATATACGCGATATGCGACGTAGCTGTGTTGCCATCACAGGTCATGAATTTCTTTTCTTTACTCATATATAAGTATACTAAAGCGTGAAGTAATTTATTTCTTCTTTTTTCGTAAAGGTCAATAGAGGAAGCCGAAGAGCCAGATCGGCAGACAGTTGTCATGCCCCACCAGCAGGTTGCTGAAGGTGTAGGTCACCTCGCTCCTGAAGCGACTGGTCTTACCGTCGACGCAGGCAAAGAGATGCTCGCCGTCGACGATGAAGTCTGCGCCGGGCTTATCGGGGACGTTGACTCGGTAGCCGGCGTTCTCAAATTGTGAGAGAAGGAAGGTCTTGAGCCGCATACAGGTCGACTGCCGATGCGGATACATCACCCCGGCGATATTGGTGTCGTTGGGGAAGATCTGATCGGGCTTCTTGGGGTACTCGTTGCCCTCCTTATAGACCGTGCGGATCAGCTCCGCGTCGTCGAGATACTTGAGGTAGTTGGCGATCGTGGCGCGGCTGGCTCCGATACTGCGGGCAAAGCGGGTCACATTGGCCGTAGGCTTGTCCTGCGTACAGATCTGGAAGAGCAGCTCCCGCATCTTGGGTAGATAGGAGATATCGACCTGATGGACATAGACCACGTCGACCTCGAGCATCATATTGATATTCTTCGTCAGCTTGGCCGATGAGAGCGGGTTGTCCTCCACGGGCGGGTAGTAGCCCTCGGTGAGGTAGAGCTCGAAGTCCTCCTTCGGCTTCACTTGGTTCATCACCTCAGCAGCGATCTCCTCATGCCGCTCCATAAGATCTTTGAGCGAGTGCGCCTTAAGGTGAAGACCGTACTTTATATTGAGGTACTGACGGAAGGAGAAGCCCTGGAGACTGATGATCCGCACCCTGCCCTTTAGCTCGGGACCCATCTCCTCCTCAGTCACGACGCTCGAGGTACTGAAGATCACCCGCAGGTTGGGCATGTCCATATAGATCCGGTAGAGATCATCGCGCCACTTGGCGTACTTGTAGATCTGATCCACAAGGAGAATCTTGCCCCCCTCTTCTTGGTAAAACTTCCGCGCAAAGTCGTAGAGTGAGTGACCGGCGAAGTAGAGGTAATTCATCGTCACGTATTGGATCTGATCGGGACGTGCGGTAATGTTTCGGACTGCATAGGTGAGCAGGAAGATCGTCTTGCCTATGCCGCGCGCACCGCGCACAGCGACCAGACGATCCGATGACGTGATACTGCTGATCAGGGACTTGCGGTCGCTCTCCTGATGGGCAGTCAGCATCCGATTGTATATCTTCCTAAAGCTCTGCATGCAAAAAGTGTCGTGACGGCAGACCCCGATTAAGTAGGGTCAGCCCTCTCGAAGTCATCCCGATCTATGACGAAGCCTTCGATGGTTCAAAAGTAGGAAGAATATTCCTATTTCGCAAACCTTGCATTACAATTAGAGCAGAAAAGCTTACCCAATTGCACTGACGAGCTAACATTATCACAAACTACCTCCTCCCTATCGGCTCCTCCCGCCAGACGCCATCGTCTGAGCGTACGAGATGAACCACCTCGCCATAGGCGATCTTGCGGGCAAAGGACTCATCGATCGTGTAACCGAGAAGACGGACGAGGAAGATCCGTATCACCCCGGCATGCGTCACCAGCACCGGTGGGCGGTCGTAGTCCGGCAGGTAGTCGATGAAGTCCTGCACCCGTCGGGTCATCCCCGGGTACGACTCGCCGGCAGGCGGGGCGGTATGCTTGTAGTCGGCAAACCACGCCTCGCTCTCCTTCCGCTCATAGACCGACTGCCAGGGGACCAGCTCCCACTTGCCAAAGGCCAGCTCCGTGAGCCGCGCATCGATGGTGATCGTGTCGGCGAGCTCCTTTGCCAGGAGTCGGCAGCGCCGGAGCGGACTGCTGTAGACACGCCCATAGCCGCTGCCCTCGAGGGTGGCGACCACCCCGGCAGCCTCCACCGGGAAAGTCTCCGCCACCGAGACGTCGGCTCTGCCGTAGCAAATACCACTCGGTGCGCTGGTATGCGTGTGGCGGACGAGGTAGAGCTCCATCACATCAGCCGCTCCACGGCGAGGAGGGCGATGAGACAGCCCATCTCGCACATCTGCTCCAGCGCCCCCAGCACGTCCCCCGTGTAGCCACCGATACGCTCCTTGCTGAGTCGGTGGACGAAGAGGAAGAGCAGGACATAGACCGCCACCACCGCCAGCGCCTGCATCCACCCAAGCGCCAGCAGGGCGACGAGACCGGTGACCACACCGACCACGATCGAGCCGTCAGAGGTAACGTAAGACTCCCGGCTGAGCTTACTATTCTCCCGCCGGGCATAGACGGAGAAGTGCATCATCAGCAGCGGCACCGACCGCGCGCTGCAGCACATCACGACCATTGCCGGGATCGGCGAGGTGAGTGCAGAGAGGCAGCAGACCTTCAGCAGCAGCTGCATCACCGTGCCGATCATACCGAAGGCTCCGGCGTGGCTGTCCTTCATAATCTCCAGCACACGCTCACGGGTTGTCCCGCCGCCGAAGCCGTCTAAGAAGTCGGAGAAACCATCCTCGTGGAAGGCTCCCGTCACTACGATCATCGTGGAGAGCGCCAGCACGGATGAGACTGACGGCGGCAGATGGAGGAGGAAAAAGGCAAGCGCATAGACCGCCGCCCCACACCCACCGATGAGAGCTCCTACGAGGGGCATATAGCGAGCCGCCTCGTGCGCCGTCTCCGCATCGAAGTGCACCTCTCCCGCCGGCAGACGGGTGTAGCACATCACCGCCGCCTTCAGGAGATTCCACTCACTCCTCAGTCCCATGGCGGTAGATACTGTCGGGATTATCCTCGTAGCAATTCTCCAGCTGTCGATCGTCGAAGGAGGCCATCTCATTGAGGAAAGCGACAGCCGACTGGACAATCGGGTAGGCGACCACGGCACCGGTACCCTCACCGAGTCGCATGCCGAGCCGGAGGATCGGCTCCCCGCCGAGGTAGTCCAGCAGCAGCCGATGCCCGCCCTCATCAGAGACATGACCGTAGAGGACAGACTCTTTTGTCCCTGGCGCAAGTGCCTCAGCAGCGATGACAGCCGCTGTAGCTATGAAGCCGTCACAGAGGATCACCATCCGCAGCCGAGCCGCCTCGATCATCCCGCCGACCATCATCGCTATCTCGTACCCGCCGTAGGTGGCGAGGATCTCAAGAGGTGTCTCCGGATGATGAGCCTCCACGGCACGCTTCAGCGTCTGGTACTTGTGCTCTAAGTGTACATCGTCCAGTCCCGTACCCCGTCCCACAAGCCGGTCGAGTGGGATGCCGGAGTAGAGATGTGCCAGCACAGCGGAGGAGGAGGTGTTGCCGATCCCCATCTCGCCGAAGCCGATCACATTGCAGTCCTTATAGTACTCCTCCCGCACGCAGGCAGCCCCGGTCTCAAGTGCCTTCCGACACTCCTCGATCGTCATCGCCGGCTCGTGGAGGAAGTTTCGTGTCCCATACCCCATCTTCCGCGGCTCCACGCCATACTCCTCGGGGAAGTCCCGATCCACGCCGGCATCGATGACGCGGAGGTGGAAGTGGTACTGCCGACAGAAGACGGTGATCGCCGCATTTCCTCTCTGGAAGGTGCAGCCACACTTGTAAGTAAAGTCCTTAGGTGAGAGGCTCACCCGCTCATCCGCTATCCCGTGATCGCCACAGAAGAGGAGGAGTGCCGGGCGCCTCAGCTCCGGCGTAAGGGTGTCCTGGATCAGGCAGACCTGACGAGCTATCGTCTCGAGCTGTCCGAGCGAACCGATGATCTTCGATCGCGTGTCGATCTTATGCTGTATTTCTTCTACTGTTACCATATTCTACTTTAGCCTCATGGCTATGCCCGAAACCATAAAGAAAGCCTCATCGGCCGATGCGGCTATGTGCTGATTGACCCACCCCTGGAGGTCGACGAAGTGACGCGCACTCTCCGACGAAGCGTGGAGCCCCATGCCGAGCTCATTGGAGACGACGATGAGGGTCATGTCCCGGGCGACGAAGCGGTCCCACTCCGCCGTGGCAGCCCTGAGGGTCTCGTCCATATCGTAGCCATGCTCGTCGTAGAGGTTGGTGAGCCAAAGGGTGACGCAGTCCATCAGCACCACCCGCCCCGTGAGGTCGTGGTCGCTCAGGCGAAGCGGCTCCTCCACCGTCGTCCACTGCTCCCCACGATCCCGCCGGTGACGCTCCACCCGCCGCGCAAAGTCCTCGTCCATGATCCGCGCCGTGGCGAGGTAGATCGGATGGTCAGAGAGCGAGTCCGCCAGCGTCTGCGCATAGCGACTCTTCCCGGAGCGAGCCCCTCCGGTGATATAGATGATCCTACGCTGCATAGGGTCAGATGAAGTTCTGGAGAGCGAGGAGGATGAGGAGAAGCGCCATCAGCCCGGTGATGAGCCAAAACTGTCTGGAGGCGCTCCTATTCTTCCGACTCTTACCCACGGTATAGACGCTGTCGGTCTGATCCGCAAGGGGCAGATAGCCCGCCTCACGGAGGATCCGAAGGGCTCTCTCCTCCTCCATAGCCGGTACCATCAGCGAGACGCCGCCGGTCAAGCCCTGCACCCGCCCGAAGACCTGTGTCCCCGTCTCTCCGGAGACGGTCACCATGATATTCTCCGACTGGAGGAGCGTCTCCGCCAGTCGCACTTCCTCGAGGTTGAGGGAGTTGAAGACCTCCACAAAAGCCTCCTCCTTATCATTCCTTTTCATAATAGTCACTCAGTCGCTTCCGCACGGAGACCATCTCCATACTCTACACAAAGGTCGCTTTTTTCTCCCGCCGGGACAAGTTGCAGTACCACGTTTGATTTGACGAGTGATCACCGCATCTCATTTATTTGCTACCTTTGCTTCGTCTTGGGAGTGCCCGAGGCGCAAGTAAATGCCTCCGCTGTGCGGAGGTGGGGAAACCGGTGAGAGTCCGGTACAGTACCCGCTGCTGTAAGTCTCATGTAATAGCCGATCGGCTCGATAGCCACTGGGGGTAAGCCCCGGGAAGGCTCCGATGCGGCAGAGACAAGTCAGAAGACCGACTTGCGACCGGGACACGACCTTCATAAGCCGTTATAGTCACACTAATTTCTTTCGGGAGTTAAAGTTATGAACAGACACTCAGGCGTTACTCGGTCATCCCTCAGCATCACACGCTTATGGTCGAGATAGTACGCAACCTGCTCTGGACGGGGGACATTGCCTCCTCCATCTTCATCCTCGCCCTGGTGCTCACCATCGGCGTCCTACTCAGCAAGATCCGCATTGGGGGTTTCTCCCTCGGCGTCTCCTGGGTCCTCTTTACCGGTATCTTCCTCGGGCACGTGGGTCTGAAACTTGATCCACAGGTGCTCTCCTTTGTCCGTGAGACCGGGATGATCCTCTTCATCTTCGGCATCGGCATGACGGTGGGACCGGGATTCTTTGCCACCTTCCGCCAGGGAGGGGTGCGGCTCAACCTTCTCTCCCTCCTGTCGATCCTTCTCTCCCTCATCGTCTCATACGTCCTCTATCGGGTGACGCAGACCCCCATGGCGACACTGATGGGCATCCTCTCCGGTGCGGTGACGAATACGCCCGCCCTCGCCGCGACGCAGGAGACTGCCCGCGCCGTCGGCAGCTCCGCCATCGGGGATGTCGGCATCGGCTATGCCCTCGGCTACCCTGTGGCGATCCTCGGTATGATCCTGACGATGTCGGTGCTGAAGTGGGTCTTCCGGATCGATGTGGAGCGCGAGGAGCGGGAGCTGGAGGAGCGGGAGCGTGCCGCCCATCGCGATGCGGTGGTCTACGCCCTCGAGGTGAGCAACCCTTGGATGGACGGCAAGAGCGTCTATGAGTCCAAGTCGGTGCTGGAGAAGTACGACGTGGTGATCTCCCGCATCATGCACCACGACACCGGGGAGGTGGAGATGGCGGGACCGAAGTCGATCATCCGCCTCGGCGACCGCCTGATGGTGATCTCCGATGAGAGCGACAAGGAGACGATCTGCGCCTTCCTCGGCAAGGAGGTGCCGCTCGTGGAGCCGGAGTGGATCACACGCGGGGCAACCGATGTGGTGTCACACCGCTGCCTCGTCACTCGTGACAGGATCAATGGGAAGAGCATCGGCAGCCTGAAGCTCCGCTCCCTCTACAACGCCTCGATCACACGAGTCTATCGCGCCGGCGTCTACCTAATGGCGCGCCCTGAGCTGCTGCTTCAGGTAGGAGACACGGTGATCGTCGTCGGACATGAGGAGGACGTGAAGCATGTAGAGCAGGTGCTGGGCAACTCTCGGAAGACCCTCCGCCAGCCTAACCTTCTCGTCGTTGCCCTCACGATCCTCATCGGCGTGCTAATCGGGAGCCTAAGGATCCACCTGCCGTCCATGTCTATGCCGGTTAAGCTCGGCTTTGCCGGCGGGACCCTTGTGACGGCGATTCTGCTGAGTAACTTCGGTACCCACTTTCGCCTCAATACCCACAATACCGAGAGCGCCAATCATATGCTGCGTGAGCTGGGCATTGCCCTCTTCCTTGCCTGCGTCGGACTGAGTGTGGGCGAGAGCTTTGTGGCGAAGATCGCCAGCGGGGGACTGGTCTGGATGGGCTACGCAGCGCTTATGATGATGATCCCACTCTGGATCACCCTGATCATCGGACGGCTCTGGCTCCGGCTGGACTACTTCACCCTGCTCGGCTACGTGGCAGGGAGCATGACCTTTGCGCCGGCGCTCTCCCTCACCCCGGATGCGACGAAGAATAACATCCCCTCCGTCCGCTACGCCACCATCTACCCGCTCACCCTCTTCCTCCGAGTCATGGCGGCCCAGTGGATGGTTCTACTCCTCTCCTAACTCCCGGGACTCAGTTTGTCATACTCCGCAGGGGTGTCTTGTCGACAAGGCACCCCTGCTTGCGCTTCCGACGAGGAGGTACGGAAATGGAGGACGGACGAAAATGGGTACCTTTGGGCATCAGAGCAAGAATTTGAGAGCAAAGCAATGACCGAGATCCTGCACTTCACCAAGATGGAGGCGCTGGGCAACGACTACATCTACATCGATCGTGACCGCTACCCCTCCCTCGACTATCCCGCACTCGCCCGGTGCTACTCCGACCGCCACACCGGCATCGGGGGCGACGGCGTGGTGACCTACTCCCGGCACGATGCTGAGAGCTTCGAGATGCACATATATAATAGGGACGGCTCCGAGGCGGAGATGTGCGGCAATGCGATCCGCTGCGTCGCCAAGCTCCTCCACGAGGAGGGGCGGACCGAGGCCCACTCCCTTCGCATCCATACCGGGGCTGGACTCCTGACAGTGGATCTCCTATTTGATGAAGAAAAGGAGGTCACCGGAGCGCGTGTCGAGATGGGCATCCCCGATGTGATCGAGACCCCCGAGATGGTCGAAGGGGTCGAGGGCTACGCCGCAAGTATGGGCAACCCCCACTTCGTCATCCTCTCACAGGAGGACTTCCCCCTCGAGACCAAGGGGCCGCTGCTGGAGCAGAGCCGCCGCTTCCCCGAGGGGACGAATGTCGAAGTGATCCGTCCGATCGACAAGCACACCCTCGAGATGCGGGTCTGGGAGCGCGGCTCCGGTCTGACCCGCGCCTGTGGTACCGGAGCTTGCGCCTCGGCCGCCGTGGCGATCCGTCTCAGGCTGGTGCTCTCCCCTGTCTGCGTACGCATGCCGGGCGGCGACCTGACGATCGAGTGGAGCGGGGAGGAGACTCGGTCGCTCTACATGACCGGACCCGCCACTCGAGTATTTGATGGCACACTTCAGCTAAGATAAATCCCTATGAATCATAAGATCAACACCAATTACCTCAAGCTCCCCGACAGCTACGTCTTCGTGGAGATCAATGACCGTATCGACCGCCACCTCCGGCACCATCCCGATGCCGACCTGATCCGGATGGGCATCGGCGATGTCTCGCTTCCCCTGCCGGATGCCTGCCTACAGGCCATGGCTAAGGCAGTGGAGGAGCTGGGTCACAGCGAGACGATGCATGGCTACGGACCCGAGGTGGGGCATAAGTTCCTCCGAGAGCGCATCGCCAAGGACTACCGCAGTAAGGGACTTCCGGTCGACTGGTCGGAGGTCTTCATCAGCGATGGTGCGGGACCGGACGCCTCCAATATCGTCGACATCTTTGACGACAGCGTGATGGTCGCCGTGACCGACCCGGTATACCCCGCCTACATAGAGACCAATGCTATGATGGGCCGCTGCGGAGAGTACCGCGACGGACGGTGGACGAGGCTGGAGTACCTGCCGTGTAATAAGGAGAATGGCTTTATCCCCCCCCTACCCTCCCGGCACGTCGACTTGCTCTACCTCTGCTACCCAAATAACCCGACCGGCACGGTACTCAAGCGGGCCGATCTGCAGCGCTTCGTCGACTACGCCCTCGCTGAGGATGCGGTGATCCTCTTTGACGGAGCCTATGAGGCCTACATCCGGGAGGAGGACGTACCCCACAGCATCTACGAGCTGGAGGGAGCGGATCGGTGCGCAATCGAGTTCCGCAGCTTCTCCAAGTCTGCCGGCTTCACCGGGGTTCGCTGTGGCTACACGGTGGTCCCGCACGCTCTGAAGGCACACCTCGAGGACGGCTCAGAGGTGGAGCTCAATAGGCTCTGGGCGCGGCGTCAGGGGACGAAGTTCAATGGTGCTTCCTACATCTCTCAGGTCGGTGCCGCCGCCTCCTACCTGCCTGAGGCGCAGGCGCAGATCCGCGACCATGTCGACTACTATCTCGAGAATTGTCGGACGATCCGCGCCGCCTTTGCAGAGCGGGGCATGGAGGTCTTCGGCGGGATCTCGGCGCCCTACATCTGGATCAAGACTCCGGAGAGCCACCCGAGGAGCTGGGACTTCTTCCAGTACCTCCTCGAGGAGAAGGGCGTAGTGGGTACGCCGGGCGTCGGCTTTGGTCCCGAGGGCGAGGGTTACTTCCGCCTCTCCGGCTTCTCCACGCACGAGCTGACCGAGCGGGCGATGAAGCGGATCCTCGGCTGACCCGATGGGCACGCCTGTCGCCGGGAGAGCACAAGAGCAGATCATCATCGGGATAGACCCGGGGACGATCGTGATGGGCTACGCCATCATCGCCGCCCGGGGGCGCAAGATGCGCCTTATCGCCATGGGTGTGCTTAAGCTCGACCGCTATGCGAGCAATTACCTCCGACTGCGCAAGATCCACGAGGGAGTCTCACAGCTCATCGCCCGCTACCACCCCGATCAGCTGGCGATCGAGGCACCCTTTTATGGCAAAAACGTACAGAGTATGCTCAAGCTGGGGCGCGCCCAAGGGGCGGCAATCGTCGCAGCTCAGCTCGCCGACCTACCGGTAACGGAGTACCCCCCATCGACGATCAAGAAGATGGTGACCGGCAACGGCTCCGCCTCCAAGGAGCAGGTCGCCTACTACCTCCGCAAGATGCTCTCCATCCCTCCCGAGGCGATGATGGATGCGCTCGATGCCACCGACGCCACCGGTGCAGCGGTCTGTCACGTCCTCTCCGCAGGTCGCGGACCGGTGACGGGCGGTCGCTCCTCCTCGTGGCGGGACTACCTCCGCAACCACCCCGACAAAGTCGTCAAGTGAGAGCCCGTCTCCGTGCAAAAATGGATCATGTGCCAGATCCCTCACGATTTGGTGCAAAGGTACGAGGGGAAAGGGAGGGCGTAGTATCGTCTGGTCTTCTTCTGTCTCTTAATTGAATAATCTGTTGCATCGATGCCAAAGGGGCTGCCTCACCGAGAAGTGAGGCAGCCCCTTTGGGATTGATCTAAGCTCTAAAGCTGTGCCTTAGGCATTGGCAGCGGCGACGAGGTCGTCAAGTAAGAGCCGACGTTATTTCGTCAGTCTCAGAGGATCACACTACCCAAACCAAATAGTTTACCGGTAACCAAAAATATTTATTTGCAGCACTTAGCGCAAAACTGCTTGGTTTACCAATAAAAATGACGACATTTGAAAACCAAGATGGGGAGCAGTCAACTCCATTAACCTGAAGTTCTCTACTCTACCGATCGTAACTTACATCTAACAACCAACAGTTAAAACCATGAACAAAAACCCAAAACATGCGCTCTATGCGTCTGTTGCAGCACTCTGTGTGCTCTTCACCGCATGTCAAGACCAGGTAGGTCAAGACATTCCTCAAGTACCCGAAGATGAGATGGAAGTCCTCTCGGGAACCGAGATCTCCAGAGAGGAAGCCCTTGAAAACCTTAAGGGAGTCCTCCAATCTTGGTGTCAGTCAGAGCTAAGAAGTGGAGATGAGGCATATAACATACACTCTCGTATGCTTGCTCAGCTTTCCGACTACGATGTCAGAAAAGTTAGAACCGTCACCACAAATGACCCTAATATGCGGAGTGCCTCACAGGCTGATAACACACAGTCTTCATCCTATACGAGTGAGCAACAAGATCCCCGCCTTATGCATCTGGTCAATTTTGACGAAGGGGGTTACGCTGTCGTGTCAGCCGACCGACGGATCCCATCTTTCGTACTGGCCGTTGTTGATGAGGGTTGCATAACAGAGAAGGACTTCCATGCCGCCGACTCAATATATACGGAAGAAGACATCAGGAAAGAGATTCCTGACTTTAAGCTATACAATGACACCATCGGAGACTTCTACTCCATGTCTACCACCAGACAGATGGTTAATCAAGAGCTTTACGCCTATGCGTACAACTATGCAGCTAGCGACTGCTACATAGATGAAAGCGATCCGTACGATGACCATGACAGGGGTCGCCACGGAAGTGGTGAGTACATGCGTGAAGCACCTCCATGCAACTGGAGTCCGGGTGGAAATCGACCCAAGAATCCGGATCCTGACAGCGACACCCATACCTCCAGATCTTGGGTGATAGAGGAAGAGGTGCCGATGATGATTCAAACGATATGGCGTCAAGAGTCTCCATTCAACAATCTTATGCCCCATAGGCGTAAGTTTTGGCTCGTAGGACCAAAGAAAAAGGCACCGGCAGGATGTGGACCGATTGCACTAGCTCAGATACTAACCTATATGAACGATGTGTCATACAGCTTCAACGGCAAACCGATTAATTACAACCTTCTTCAGGGATTCTGCACATTAAGCAACACCAGCTTATCTGATCCTATCGCCAGTGATGAAGCCGCATACCTTCTCTATGCTCTAGGACAAAGACTTCACACAGTTTATGGTTACGATTTTGGCTTGACCTTACCTATTTATGTCAAGAGATTCTTGCGAGACTATGGCTACAAGGATGTCAAACGCACGTTTGACGCAAACGACAGGAGGACCGAAGTGCTAAAGTCCTTAGACAGGGGTTGTCCGGTTTTCATCACCTCCGGGTCACGATGGACTTCTTTTCACTCTTGGGTAATTGACGGATACCGCAAGGAAGTTCTCGTATCCAAAACCACGAAAACTGATACAGGAGAAGTTCTCTCGGAGACACGGGATCAAGAGACACTTTATGTTCACTGCAACTATGGATGGTATGGTGCCTGCAATGGATTTTATACCTATGACGTGTTTGACACTCGTGCAGGAGCGAAAGAGTACAATGATGAAAAGGAGCGTGCGATTAGTACCGATCGAGGTAATGGAGATGACAACTATCATATCTGTACAAATGTAATAACATTTAAACAGCGATAACATGAAGATTTCCGCAAAATGCAACTGGGCTATAGTGGCTCTTCTTTCTGTCTGTGTTGCTATTCTAACACTCATCACTTCGTGCGATAGGCTTACAGACTGGAGATCGGTGTCGTGGAATCACTACGCCACTGGTTTCTACCTAGAGAACGACCTGACAGTCAAGACACAGAATGAAGGTGTAATCGAAATAACCAAATCTGTGCCTCGCGGAAACACGTGGGAGGAAAGGCAAGAGCAGTTCCTTACTGTAAACACTCTATTTTTCCTCCCACAGAAGCGCGGGCAATTAGAGCAGATTGTCCAAAAATTTGGCGAAGCCGACCACAAAGAGAGAGTCTACGCAGGCTATGCGAAACCCGCTCCTCAATGGAGTACTCCCGATCGCTATTTCCTCAAGACACCGATTGATAAGGTGGAGCTGGTCAGTGACAGAGACTGGGGGGACCAGCCGGCGGGGAGTGTACTAAATGCGCACTTCTGGCTCCTCGGTCGCTGTCACGACCGCTATGCGAAGCATCTCGACAATCCCGGCAGGCAGAGAATGCCGGCAGACTTCCACGTCAATAGCGAAGCTTATATGAAGCTGGTGGCGCAGGCTTACGATCGAACCGGGGAGGAAGACTGGGATCTCCGTGACGGTCTCTATGAGGTGATCCTATCGCCTCTGGACAGAGTGGACTTCGCATCGATGGACTACTTAGAGCCACAGCTATTCCTCACGTCGGACAGTCCGCACTTCGCCGAGTCTCAGACGCTCACCATCCGTACCACCTTACGTGACGGCACCGTCACGACCCTCACGGCCGAAATCAACAAACCCAAGTAACTACGTATACTCTTATGACGTTATCCAAGAAGCACCTCTATACAGTAGCCCTGGCTCTGCTGGGTGCCGTAGCCTTCCCCTCCTGCAACTGTAATGGCGGCGAGGATCAGCCGACCCCTCCACCAGCAGAGGAGAAGGCACTCGTCTCATCACTCACCGTGACGGTAGAGGACCTAATCAACTCCACAAAGGCTGACATGACTAATCAGTACACCTACGACAAGGAGGGTCGGGTGTCCTCAATTACGGTCGTCATGACGGGTGACGAGGGTCCCCACAGCGAGACCTGGCCCATCACCTACGGAGATGGCACCATGACCATTTCCTACCCTTCTGAGCCACTGGTGCTTCTGACAAATGCCAGCGGCTATATCGTTGGGGAGAAGACGAGTGGAGCCGAGAGTTTCTTCTCAGCATCCTACGACACCGAGGGACACCTCCGGTCACTCAAGCGCGACGAGCATGGAGTCTACACCTTCAAGTGGAAGGGAGACTTGATCTCAGAGCGCCAGCTTAGTATCGCCGAGTCGCAGGACATGACTTCACACACGACCTTTACCTACAGCGAGACAAAAGATCCCGCCGGGCTTATGGTCCTCTACATCCCGGAGTTCACCGATATTCCCTTCCCCGGAATGTGGTTTGGCAAAGCACCCACCTACCTCCCGTCAAAGAGAGTCAGCACGCTTAAGATGCCGGCCAGCGACCTACCCGTCGAGGTAACCACCACATTCGACTACACCCTTGACGCCAAGGGTCGTCCGGTAAAGATCGTCACCACCGAGGACTTGCAGTCCAAGAGCAAAGACTTCATACCGGACTTCGCAGGAAATATCCTCCGTACCACCTTTGAGATCACCTACAAGTAAGCGAGTATAGAGCTCGGTGATACGACGTAGGGTGATCGAGACGCATTCTGTCTCCTAACTGAAACAACTGTCACAATATACGCCAAAGGGGCTGTCTCACTTCTCGGTGAGACAGCCCCTTTGTATTGAAGTATGCTCTAAAGCTGTGCCTTAGGCATTGGCAGCGGCGACGAGGTCAGCGACCGTCTTATTGGCATCGCCGAGGAGGAGAGTCACGCCGGACTCACGCTCGTAGAGCGGGTTGGGGACTCCGGCGTAGCCGGGATTAAGGTCGTAGTTGCAGATGATAACGTACTTCGCCTGATCGACGTTGAGCACCGGCATACCGTAGATCGGCGTACCCTCAGCCTCGCGAGCGGCAGGGTTGAGGACGTCATTCGCCCCGATCACGATCACGAGGTCGGTGTCCTTGAAGTCGTCGTTGATCCGCTCCATCTCGAAGAGGTCATCGTAGGGCACGTCAGCCTCGGCGAGGAGGACATTCATATGACCCGGCATACGACCGGCTACGGGATGGATCGCAAAGCGAACCTCTGCTCCCTTACGGCTCAGGGTGTCCGCCAGCTGCTTCACCAAGTGCTGTGCCTGGGCGAGCGCCATACCGTAGCCGGGGACGATGATTACCTTCTTCGCATCAGTGAGCACCTTGGAGAGGTCGGGACCACCGGTGGCCTTCTTCACCTCCGAGGGTGCAGCGGCAGCCTCGGCAGCGAGCTGAGCCACCGTCTCCTTGGCGTCACCAAGCTTCAGCGTCACGCCCTCCTTGCGGGTGTAGAGCGGGTTCTCCACTCCGGCGTAGCCCGGCTTGAGGTCGTAGTTACAGATGATGATGTGCTTCGCCTGGTCGACGTTGAGCACCGGCATACCATAGATCGGCGTGCCCTCAGCCTCACGAGCAGCAGGATTGAGGACGTCATTCGCACCGATCACGATCACGAGGTCGGTCTCCTTGAAGTCGTCATTGATCCGCTCCATCTCGAAGAGGTCATCGTAGGGCACGTCCGCCTCGGCGAGGAGGACATTCATGTGGCCCGGCATACGACCGGCGACGGGGTGGATCGCAAAGCGAACCTCGGCGCCATTGCGACGAAGCGTGTCGGCAAGACCCTTCACCTCGTGCTGCGCCTGAGCGAGCGCCATACCGTAGCCGGGGACGATGATCACCCGCTTCGACTCGTGGAGCAGAGCGCCCTCATCGGAGAGCTCCGTAGGCTCACCGGCAGCGGCAAGGGGTGCGGTCGTCTTAGCGAGCAAACCGCCAACCGTCTCCTTGGCATCACCGAGGCACATCGTCACGCCCTCCTTGCGGGTGTAGAGCGGGTTCTCCACTCCGGCGTAGCCTGGCTTGAGGTCGTAGTTACATATAATAATGTGCTTCGCCTGATCGACATTGAGCACCGGCATACCGTAGATCGGCGTGCCCTCAGCCTCACGGGCTGCAGGATTGAGGACGTCATTTGCTCCGATCACAACGACAAGGTCGGTCGACTTGAAGTCGTCATTGATCCGCTCCATCTCGAAGAGGTCATCATAGGGCACATCCGCCTCAGCGAGGAGGACATTCATGTGGCCCGGCATACGACCGGCGACGGGGTGGATCGCAAAGCGTACGTGTGCGCCATTGCGTGTCAGCGCATCGGCAAGGTGCTTCACCTCGTGCTGCGCCTGTGCGAGCGCCATACCATAGCCGGGGACGATGATCACCTCCTTAGCCTCGTGGAGGAGCTTGGCGGTATCATCGGGAGCGGCATCCGCCTTGGCAGGTGCCTGGGTAGCGGCACTGACGAGGTCAGCAACCGTCTCCTTGGCATCACCGAGACACATCGTCACGCCCTCCTTGCGGGTGTAGAGCGGGTTCTCCACTCCGGCGTAGCCAGGCTTGAGGTCGTAGTTGCAGATGACGATGTGCTTCGCCTGGTCGACGTTGAGCACCGGCATACCGTAGATCGGCGTGCCCTCCGCCTCTCGAGCGGCAGGATTGAGCACATCATTCGCTCCGATCACGATCACGAGGTCGGTCGACTTGAAGTCATCATTGATCCGCTCCATCTCGAAGAGGTCATCGTAGGGCACGTCCGCCTCGGCGAGGAGGACATTCATGTGACCCGGCATACGCCCGGCGACGGGGTGGATGGCAAAGCGAACCTCGGCGCCATTGCGGCGAAGCGTGTCGGCGAGCTGCTTCACCTGATGCTGCGCTTGCGCGAGCGCCATACCGTAACCGGGGACGATGATCACCTTCTTCGCATCGTGGAGGATCTCCGGGAGGGAGGCCTCCTTCTTAGCTGCCGGAGCAGCAGGGGCAGCGGCGGGAGCTGTAGCCTTGGGGGCAGCCTTCTTCCCCGCAGGGGCAGCGGTCTTGCCGAGGAGGATATCCCCGAGGGAGCGATTCATCGCCCGACACATGATCTGCGTGAGGAGGAGTCCGGAGGCACCTACGATACCGCCGATGGCGACCAGCATCACGTTGCCGATAGCCATACCGGCGATAGAGCCGGCAACACCGGAGAGAGAGTTGAGGAGCGAGATCGTGATCGGCATATCGGCACCACCGACGCGGATGGTGAAGAGCCCACCGAAGAGGGCGGCAAAGAGGACCGACAGGCAGATGATCCAGGCGGCATTGCCGTCATTGACACCGAAGAAGCTCCAGATGAAGAAGACGCCGCAAAGGGCGAGGGCAATCGTGAGGTAGAGGCTGTGATTCTTGATCACCTTGGGTCGACCATCGATGACGCGGTGGAGCTTACCGGCGGCTATGAGGCTACCGACGAGCGTGATCATACCGACGATCACGGCGAGGGCACCGGTAGAGGACTCGAAGGCCCCCAGCGAGAAGGAGTCGGCGTGCATACCGGCGGAGGTGATCGACACCTCGGGCGAAGTGATGCCCATCAGGGTGACGATACCGACGAGTGCCGAGGCACCACCACCAAGACCATTGAGCAGTCCGACCATCTCAGGCATCTCGATCATCTTGACCTTACGAGCCATCATAAAGCCGATCACGAGACCGATGAGGATGAAGAAGAGGGTGCAGAGAAGTGGCACCATACCGTGTCCCCAGAAGGCGACGAGGATCGCCAGGATCATCGCCAGGATGCTGGTCCGGTTACCATTGACAGACGAGGAGACGCGGCTCATCATCCAGAGCCCGGCGAGTACGAGGAGGGGGATAATAATAGTGAGTACTGACATCATAGGACTGATTATTTACCGCCCTTGGAGGACTTGCTGTGGTGAAACATCTTGAGCATCCGCTCCGTGACGCCAAAGCCGCCGACGACATTGATCATCGCCAGGATGAGCGCAATGCCGCCGAGGATCAGGGCGAGGTAGTAGCGGAAGTCTCCCCCGTAAGCATCGATGCACTCCACCGTCTCGCAGACGACGATGATGGCGCCGACGATGGTGATGCCGGAGAGTGCGTTCATACCCGACATCAGCGGCGTATGGAGCAGACTGGGGATCTGCCGGATGATGAAGTATCCGACCACTGCGGACACTATGAAGACCAGGACTAAGACTAGTGGTGAAGCCATATCAATAAGAGATAAAAAAGAGCCAAACCGGTCTCCCTATCCAGGAAAATCGATTTGGCTCATGGTGATTAGATGATTAGCACTCCAGGGGACCGTCTGCACCGAGCGCCTCGAGGCAGCCGGCATGTACGATCTTGCGGTCCTTGGTCACGGTAATACCCTTGCAGATCTCATCCTGAGGATCGAGGACGATCTTGCCGTCGTGAGTGAGATACTTGGTCAGGTTGTAGATATTCTGAGAGAACATCCAGGTGGAGCTATTGGCGAGCAGTCCGGGGATATTCTTGATACCATTGATCATGACATCGTGGATACGCTCGTGCTTTCCGGGAGGCGTGCACTCGCAGTTACCACCCTGGTCGATGGAGATGTCGACGATGGCAGCGCCCTTCTTCATCCCCTTGACCATCTCCTCGGTGATGATCGTAGGAGCGACCTTACCGGGGATCAGTGCGGAGCAGAAGACGATGTCCATCTCCTTGATCGTGGGGTAGAGCTTCTCACGCTCTGCAGCCAGCACATCGTCGGGGAGACGCATAGCGTAGCCGCCCTCGCCGACAGCGAGCTTGGGATCGACACCGGTATCTACCACCTGGGCACCGAGGGACTTGGCATTCTCTGCAGCCATGGGACGGATATCAGCAGCGTAGGTGATCGCACCGAGACGCTTGGCGGTGGCAAGGGCCTGCAGACCGGCAACGCCGACACCGATGACCATCACCTTAGCGGGGACGATCTGGCCGACAGCGGTAAACATCTGAGGCATAAAGTAGGGCAGGTCGTTGGCTGCCATGATCATACCCTTGTATCCGGCGCAGGTACTCATCGAGGTGAGTGCGTCCATATTCTGAGCGCGGGAGATACGGGGTACACCATCGAGGGTGAGGGCTACGACGCCGTTGTGGGCGAGCTTCTTCACCATCTCATGATTGACGGGGGAGGCGGGGTGGATGAAGGTGATCAGCACCTGACCCTCGTGCATCATGTCTGCCTCATTCTTCTGCAGCTGCTCGTTGAAGAGCGGCTCCTTGACCTTGAGGATCACGTCGGCTTTGTCGAAGAGCTCCTGGGTATCGGTCACCAGCTTGGCACCGGCAGCCTCGTAGTCCTTGTCGTGGTGGAAGGAGGGCTCTCCTGCACCTGCCTCTACGAGGACTTCGCAGCCGTCAGCGACGAACTTCTTTACGGTCTCCGGAGTCGCTGCGACACGACTCTCACCGGGCATGATCTCACGCGGAATGCTTATAATCATAGATGATAAGTGGTTGGGTTTGGTTTTAAAGGTGATTGTGATTGTAATTGTCTTGTCTCAGACAAATGTATGGAAAAAAGAATCGGACTAATCAAGAAAAATGGTGGTTTTGGGATACTAAATTTTCACATTAATCCGTCTGCTAATAGAATACGACCACCTAAAAGCAACACAGACAACTAATAGCCAGCAATTTACGTACAGAATACAATCCATCCGTCTTCCCCAAAAAAGCTCCTCCGAGCAAAAACCAAGTCGGGCTAATTGCTTACTGCGCTTAGCACATCCGGAGACTCTCACCGGGTCACCCGAACAGAAGTAAATCTATTGCCGGTAATAGTGATCTCTAATACCGATAATAGTCTTCACTAATATCGGTATTAGATCCACAGCTGTCCGGGTCTCTGTGCACCGGCATCCAGAGACACACGCTTACTCTCTGAAAGACAGAGCGTTTCGCAGTATAAACGAAAGCAAGAGAGATGGTCGTGACATCTCGGGCGTGGTTCCCCTGTCCGGCTGAGAGCGTAGGTGCTTGTTTTAATGGGAATAAAGAGTACTTTTGTACACCAATCTATTGTTAATCATTGGAAATACTTTCTATTCATTTTACTTCATCATGGAAGTACGAGTAAGTCGCATTATTGCTGAATACTACGACTACACACGGCGCGAGGCTGAGGACTACATCCGTCAGGGACGCGTCACTGTCAATGGACAGAAGATCCAGATCGGGGACAAGGCCGGCTCGGCTGATATCGTCGCACTGGATGACGTATCGATCCCTCTCAAGGGGATCTTCCGCCGACTGGAGCGCCAGGAGCTGGGACGTAGCGAGGCTGGCAAGGGGAAGCAATTTCGACAGGAAGATGAGCGGTATGAGGACCCGAAGAGCCGCGAGCTGCGGAAGGGTCGTAAGAAGCACCGTCGCACTCGCTCCAAGGCGGACGAGTACGAGGAGGATGCGTATGACGATTAGCTCAGGGAGACACACCTTATATAATATGAGAGCGATGAGGCTTGGAGTGGGGAGCACGATGCTGATGCTCCTGCTGATCGGAGCCCTCTCCTGCAGCGGCAGTAAGGGGCAGAGTGAGGAGAAGGGCTGGGAGGAGGCGACCCATACTCCCCTGGCGACCGAGCAGATCGCTCAGCCGGTGGAGGACGTGGAAGAGCCCTGTACCTATGCGACCTACAAGTCAAATAACGCCCTCCTCGCAAGCACTGACGCTCCCTGCAACCAGGGAACGGAGCCGCTGAGTACCTTCCTCGTAAGCTTCCGCAGGGATGCCGGAGTAGTTCGCTCGCGCGCCCTGCTGCCGAGCGGAGTCACCCCACCCCAAGTGGTCGAGGATCCCTTCCGGATCATTTCGCCCGACAGCACCGGCTACTTCGCCTCCTGGATCATCATGGAGCAGGATACCGCCTCCTTCTGCACCGGATACATCGACTCGGACATCCTAGAGCAGTACACCTTCGCCCGGAAGTCTCCGGACGACAAGTGGTACCTCATCGATTACTACAACGCCGCCACGCAGGACGATATCAGCGAGTACGCCGACTGAACCGACACTTCCACGGCCCAGGGGTGACGTATTTGAAATAATCCGTTATAGTCATAAGCAAGGATCTCGGATGGTTCCTTAAGGGCATTTATCTTCTGGCAATCATCATAGGATCTTCTTTCTTTCGCTCTCATTCTACCAAGGAAGAAGAGGGCGATCTTGTGTATGATGTTTCGTTTTTAGCCGCATTACATCTTCTTTTAAGTGACTGATCCTCAGGTAATATCACGTCCAGGCAGTAGTAAAGATTGTTCTCCACGGACCAGTGCTCCCGGATCATATTGAAAACTTTCTCGGGTCGGTGCGAGAGGAGATGAAGTAGGTGACTTCAAGGCTTTCTTTCCCTGTCCGCTTATCATATCTCATCCTTGTCATTTTAGACTTATAGGTCAAAACGGTGGGTGATATAGGAGGATAACATAGTGTTTATCGTATCTTTAAGCATTTGAAACGGCTAAAAATTAACAAAAAAATATCCGAAGTGTGTGAGCCTCAGTGTGATTAGTCATGGACGCAGGGGTACACACAAGAGATATTTGTGCAAGAACTGTGGCTCATCGTTCACAGGAAAAAGGCACATAAGTAAGGAGCAGATATGGGACTTGTACCAGAGTGGCTCATCGCAGGCTAAAATCGCGGAAGCACTTGGAGTAAGTCCGAGCACGATAAAACGGAGACTTCAGGAGGTCTCAGTTGACTTTAAGACGCCCATATTAAGCGAGGGAGTTATTCACATAGATGCGACGTATTGGGGTAGAAACCAAGGACTAATCGTTGCGTTGGACGATAAAAGTGGTCGCGTACCCTATCGGGAGTGGATCTCTCACGAAAGCAAAGTGGACTACGCAACAGCCCTTAGAAAGATAGGGGAAGGGGGCTATAAGATATTGGCAGTGGTAACTGATGGAGGAGTTGGTCTTGACGTGGCACTGAAGCTTTTTCCCACACAAATGTGCCAGTATCACTTTATCGCAATCGTCCGGCGAAAACTTACTCTTCGACCAAAACTACCGGCGTCTCAAGAACATCTGGCACTTGCCATGAGTGAAGGAAAGATATCCCGTATCACATTCTGCTCGCAGCTCAAAAAGTGGGAGTCCAAGTGGGATACTTTTCTCAAGGAGAAGACCATAAATGATGAAAACGGCAAATGGCAATACACGCACAAATCACTGAGATCAGCCCACTTTTCCTTTCGTCAATACCTCCCTACACTCTTTACTTACGAGGAACATCCGGATATACAGATCCCTAAAACCAATAACGCCTATGAAGGGCTATTTACTGCACTCAAAAGCCGTCTTAGAGCGCATAATGGAATGTCCCAAGCTCACAAGAAACGATTCGTGGATGGGTTTTTTAGGCATAGGGATATCGCCCAGTTTACATCCAAAAAAGAGGAGGGGCAATAGTACCCCTCCCCTGTCAGTGTAAACTGTTCTGACTCCATTGACCGTATCCCTCACCGGTTGCACCCCTGCAGAGCCGGCTACGTTTCAGGTCAACGAACAAAGGCATCTGTTTTTTCTTCTACTTCACCCACCATTTTGACCTATACGCCCAACTCATACATTCTATCACAAAGATACTCATTTGGCGTCTGACGCGTATTTCGGGGGTGACGCAACAGAAGGTGCTCAGACGAATCGGTGACGTGCGAAGAGCAGAGATCAAGGCTACGCAGATGGAGTGTCGGATCGTCACATTTTTACTCACAAAAAGAGTATAAGAGACCCAATACGACCAAAGGAGACAACCACCGCCGAAGCAGGTGGTTCCTTTGCGCCACTAAAGACTCCTGAGTGAGGCAGAGTCGTTATGCGTCTATGGGCTTGTAGTCATCCATTGTGGGTATAAAGCAGGGTGGGAAATACCAATAAGTGAGGATGGAGCGGCGCCCTATTAGCTCCTACCTTTGCAGCAGTGAAAAATAAATCACTTTGGTACAAAAAGTCATAACACTGCATTGCCTCTAACGGTAATCACTACTCGTAAGGTTATATCTCTATGCACAAGTCACCACTACACAGCATCTGCAGGATCCTCGTCCCGCTGCTCCTGACGCTGTCGCTCCTGACATCGGAGGCGAGGGCGACAGAGGCGCCCCCCAAGGATCTCTTGCTCGTCATCACCATCGTGGAGGCGGACAGCGGAGAGCCGGTCGTCGGAGCCATCGTCAAGTCACCCTCTGCTCGTCGCACCCAGGTCACTGACCCTCAGGGGCGATGCACGCTCGCCTTTGCTCCCGGGACAGAGAGAGCGAGGATCTCCGCCTCGTTTCTCGGCTTCAGACCTTATGAGAAAACGATCACACTGGGCAGGGAGAGCCAACTGACGATCCGGCTGGAGGAGGATGCGACCCTATTTGACGAATTAGTCGTCGAGGGTCGACTCAAGCACACGACCAACCTCCAGCAGGCAGTGGCTGTACAGGCGGCGACACTCGAGAAGGGGACGTCGCTCAACCTTGCCAAGCTCCTTGAGTCGGTCCCCGGAGTCAGCACCATCAGTGCCGGGAGCAGCATCTCCAAGCCGGTGATCCAGGGGATGCACAGCAGCCGCATCGTGCTGGTCAACAACGGCGTCCGCCTCGAGAGCCAGAGCTGGGGTGAGGACCACGCTCCGGAGATCGACCATACCGGTGCCTCGATCATCGAGGTGATCAAGGGGGCGGAGAGCGTCCGCTACGGTCAGGGTGCTCTCGGTGGCGTCGTCCTCTTCAATCAAGCGACCCTCCCCTATGGACACAAGCGACTCTACGCACGGAGCAAGATCAACCTCGGATATGCCACCAATGGGCGGGCCTTTGATGGTGCGGGATCGGTGGAGGTCGGCTACCGCGACTGGGGACTGCGTCTCCACGCAATGTACAATAAGTCCGGCGACTATGGGACGGCGGAGTATCTGCTCAATAACACGGGATTTAACAACATCGGCTTCTCCGCCTACGCCGGCTACGAGCATGGGCCTATCACAGCAACACTCTTCTCGAGCCTCTATACGTCTCGCAGCGGGATCTACTTCTTCAGCTCCGTCTCCGACTTGGAGCAGCTGATGACACGCTTCGAGATCGGGCGCCCGGATGAGAGCATGATCAAGCCTTTCTCTTACGAGATCAAGCCACCCTTCCAGCAGACACAGCACTTTACCCTCAAGGGCGAGGTGGACTACCGCGTGGCGGAGGGACACAATCTGGAGCTGAAAGTATCGTATCAGGATAACCTAAGGCAGGAATTTGAGAACCGTAAGCGGGATGACCTCAGCTGGCTGCCGATGCAGGACCTCCTCCTCACCACCATGACCTCTGACCTGGCGTGGGAAGGCGACTGGAAGGTGCTCGGCATGTCAACTCAGGCGGGTCTCTGCTCCAGCTATCAGTACAACTACAATGTCCCCGGGACGAAGCAGCCCGCCTTTATCCCCAACTTTGCCGCACTGACCCTCGGTGGCTTCGTGATCCACAAGATGAAGCTCGGCAGCCTCGACCTCTCGGGAGGTCTGCGGTACGACTACAAGGCCATGGACGTGCATGGCTACACGAGTCTCGCTTCCTTTAAGTACTACAGGGACTTTAAGGTCTACGCCGCCATCACGGGCAGTCTGGCAGCACACTACAGACTGAACGACAACTATGACGTCCGGCTCAATGTCGGTCTTGCCTGGAGACCGCCGGACATCAACGAGCTCTATGCCACCGGTCTCCACCACGGCACCTACTGGGTGGTGGGAAATAAGGACCTCCTCCCGGAGGTGGGCGTGAAGCCGGTCCTCGGTATGGGCTACCGCAACGAGTGGCTGCTGATCGAGCCGAGTGCATTCTTCCAGTACGTACACAACTACATCTACGACAACATCGGGCAGGGGGCGAGACGCTTCCACAACCACCCGAGCGGGAAGTACCCGCAATTTATCTACGGTCAGGACAATGCCCGACTCTTTGGTGGGGACCTCCTCGTCAGGGTGGAGCCGCTGAGCGGTCTCTCGATAGAGATGACCGGTGAGTGGATCAACGCCCGCAACCTCACGCAGGACTGCTGGCTACCCTTTATGCCCTCGGATCGCTATGGTCTGGGTGCCAATTACCGGATCGACTTCGGTAAGGAGCGGAGGTGGCACGCCGATGTGACGCTGGACGGTAAGTATGTGACAAAGCAGGTGCGCTTTGATCCGGAGAAAGACCTGGCACCAGACTCCCCGGACCCCTACTTCCTCCTCAATGCCAATGCAGAGCTGAAGTATGATCTCCCCGGCGGACGAAGCGTCAAGCTGATGCTGGTGGCTGACAATATGCTGAATGCGCTGTACAAGGAGTACACCGACCGCTTCCGCTTCTTTGCTCACGCGATGGGAGCCAAGTATACGATCCGCACCGTAGTAGAGTTTTAAAGCAAAATGAATATGACGAGACAGATATTACCCGGCATCGCTATCCTCCTCCTGGCTCTCACGAGCTGCAAGGATACGATGCAGAAGATAGTGAAAGCGCCCGCCCCCTTCATCGAGACCGTGGTGGTGGGACACGAGCAGATCTACACCGTGCAGGCCATCCTGAGACTGGCGGTGCGGCACGCCGATCCGGCGGGCGAGGTGAGCGATGAGCCTTACTACTTCACCGCCTACGACCTCGATGACCAAAAGCCCACACCGGTGCCCCTCTACCAAGAGATCAAGATCTCCAAGGATGAGGACGGGAATATGACGATCGTCTCACCGAGGGAGCACTTTGACGTGGTGAAGAGCAGCAGGTACTGCTATGCGCTCGAGCTGAAGTACTACGACATGAATGGGCAGCTGATCAACCACCAATTCACCCGCTGGCACGCCATGGAGGGTAAGTCACCGAGGGACGTCGGCTACGATGACCCCAACTCGACCCTCCTCGTGCACCAGCACTTCTTCACCATCGACAATTACTCTCTCGCCGGACTGCCGATCGCCTTCCCCATGACGCCGGACAGCCTCTACATCGATCGCTATACCTTTGAGACCGATGGCGGCGGGGGACTACTCCCGGCGACCCGTATGTCGCAGGCAAATGTCTTTGTCCCCACTGAGGGTCACAAGCCCAATGGTCTGCGGTACGACTACGCACTGGCCCTCGAGTCGGAGCGTCGCACCTCTACCAAGAGTGTGGAGGAGACCTACCGGTACCAAGGGAGGGACTACCGGCTCTACAAGACGCTTGACTCCTATGCACTCAATAAGCTCACGCCGGAGATCTTTGACTACGAGTACCGCGACACCGACCCTGTGGAGGAGTCTCTCGGGACAGTCCTTGAGGATCAGGACGACCTCGGACGGATCCGGACGGGACACATCGTCAATCTCCTCCGCTTCCGCCGCGGGATCTACGAGGAGGGTGACGGCGGGCTGTACCCACTGGAGCCGATGGGGATGAAGGGGATACTCAACTTTAAGCAGTCGGACATCCTTTTCCAGCTCAAGGTCTCCATCGCCCACATCCTGACACAGCCGAGCAATGCGGAGAGCACCCGATTTCTCTTTGGGAAATACATGACCAACGGAGGTAACCAGGCTCCACCCTTTGACGGCGTGACCACCTATAGGTCCCACGAGATCTCTCGCTCGTGGAATAGCTTTGATATGTGCTACCCGATCTCCGTGCGGGTGATCGCTGATGCTGACGGACCGGTGGAGCGACTGGTGAGCGATGTCAGGCGGTATTACCCCGATGCCTCGGAGACGGAGCTGAGGGATATGTTTTACAGAGAAGACAATAGCTACTATCGTCGCCGTCCGAGTGTATTATTCTAAGATCACACAGCCATGCAGACCATCAAGACTCCCATACTCCTGATGCTTACCTCGCTGCTCTTACTCTGCAGCGGGTGCCGCAAGTTTATGCTCTTTGACGTCTCCGTCCCGGAGGATCGCAACCCACTGATCAATAAGAAGACCCCCACGACCAAGGCGGACCTCTACTTCCTCGACAAGCACCTCGCCACCGAGGAGGATCACGGACCCGTGGTGGAGGGGACACTCCCTAATCCCGACCCCGACGGAGCCTTCGCCGACTGGGCCACCTGCCTCGTGATGATCAAGGAGGGGCACGACCATGGTCAGGGCAAGCTCCACGGCAACTACGTCTACCCCAATGCGCCCTGGAAGCAGGAGCAATTCTGCGTCATCCACAATACCCCCGACGGCATCCGCGTGGAGATGGATCGAGAGTCGACAGCCACCTTCCTGGAGCTGGAGGCAGCGAAGGAGAGGGGGCAGGCTCTTGACACCGTAGGACCGGAGTACTTCCGCATCATCGGCGGGACGAAGAAGCTCTGGGGACTCTGCCTCTACTTCTATGACAAGAAGGGGAACCCAATCAACGACAAGATCTACAACGGCTCAGAGGAGTATCAGCTCTTCTTCTCCGTCAGCGACCGAGACGACAAGGGTCAGCCCTACGATGTGATGGACGTGCGCTTCCGCAATGGTCTCTCACCCGAGGAGATGACCATGATCGACCGACCGATGGCGCTGGATGAGCGTGCCTTCATGGAGGAGAAGCCTGTCCCCGCCGCCCTCTTTGCCGGTGCAAAGAGCCTGGAGGAGCGAAGGGCTCTGACGCGACCCTACATCTTCACCTACACCTATCGTGACACCTGGACACAGAACGACATGGCGGATGGCGTGCGGACGCTCTACAACATCCGCCTCCTGCCACCACTGATCCGGAGCCAGTACTACCTCGCCTCGCTGCCCCAGGACCAGGACTATGTGGGACTGAAGGGGCACCTCGAATTTGACTTCCAAGACGAGGGCGCCGACTACCGCCAGTGGCCTCTGGCACGAACGAAGCCACATATGGGCGGTGGGGTAAAGTATGAGCGGGGGAGCTACCTCCAGCCGCAGTTTTACCTCGCCGTACAGGTGATGAAGTGCGAAAAGGGCAAGAAAAGGGTCATCCCCGCAGATAAGGACGCGGAGCATGCACGCAATGGCAAGGCGCCTCACAACGACTTTGTCTGCGCTGACTTCGACGACCTGCGACCCGAGTCGGGCTGGCAGGAGATCATCCGGATCAATATCCCGATGAAGCAATACGCCACCGTCTTTGACAGCGACCCGACGGACCCGGACCCCAATGAGCCCTACTACTTCCAGCTGGGACGGGAGATCGGGCTGAAGCCTCAGGAGGCGTATGAGGCGGTCTCCAACCTCAAGACACACGGCGTAACCGGTACCGGTGGCAACGGCTACGGGTCATGGTTTCTCTGATTACACAATCCTATTGACATGAAAACGAAGATATATCCCTTCTGCCTCCTCCCGATACTGGTGCTACTCCTCAGCGGCTGTCTCGGACTCACCCGACCGGAGGAGGAAGAGAAGCGGGTCAGCGACGACCACCTGATGATCAAGGAGGTCTTCAGCTCCGGCACCTACACCCCCGATGTGCAGTGGGGCAGCGGCTTTGTGGGACCGGCATCCTACGACTACGACAAGTACATCATCATCTACAACCCCACCTCCGAGGTGATCTACCTCGACAGTCTCTGCATAGCGAGGACGGCATTCCAGATGGATGTGGCGATCGACCTCAAGGGGGACGAGGAATTTACCGAAACCCACTGCCCGGTGGATAACATCATGATGTTCCCCGGGAGTGGGCATGACTATCCCATCAATCCGGGAGAGGAGAAAGTCCTCACAGCGGTGGCGGTCAATCATACGCTGAGCCGAGAGGAGATGATGAAGAAGTACACCTTCGTCAGCGAGAGCTTCTTCATCGGTGGCACCTCGACGGAGAATAAGAAGGCGTGCGACCTGTCAGGTGCCGACTTCGAGTGGCTCACCCCATCACAGATGCGGGACAATTACTTCTACTACCTCGAGGACACCAATACGGTGCCCAACCTGATCCCCGTCTTTGCGGGCTTTGAGTACAACAACCCGGAGTGCGAGGGACAATTTGATGTCCCGGAAAACCGGACCCTCCTTCTCGTCAAGCTGGGAGTCCCCCCGACAGATCTTGATCAAGAGGAGTACTGGTGGGACTACGAGACCGGACACGAAAACTCCTTCCACAGCCTCGAGACACCCCACCATAAGGCGCACGTCAAGGGCGATGCCCACTGCGTCAAGCTCCCCAATGAGTGGGTCATCGATGCGGTCTCGATCTGCCCCCAGAAAACCTATAAGCGCACCCGAGTCTCCAAGGAGATCGATGCCGGGTACAATAGCGTCCGGGAGGGGAAGGAGAGCGATGCGCAGCAGGCAGGCTGGCGGGGCTACTCCCTGCAGCGGAAGTATAATGGCGAGCGCTTCCAGGACACGAATAACTCGGCCACAGACTTTGAGAAGCAGGCGGCGACACTCCTCACCATCCCGCCGAAGAAGCTCTACAACCCCAATGTCACCTTCGTCGACGGGCGCAGCTACCGGATGACCGTCGGGCAGAAGGAATTCTTCATCCGTGCCAAGGTCTCTCCACGTAATGCCAAGGAGACCGCCGTCACATGGACCAGCTCCGACCCGTCAATCGCGGAGGTGAAGGGGACCCCTACCAAGCCGCGCACCGGCATCAGTGCCGCCTGGATCACCGGTCTCAAGCCCGGCACCGTCACCATCACCGCCTCCCTCGTCAATGGCGCAGAGGATGTCTGCACGCTGGTCGTGGAGGCTCCCAAGGAATGACATACGGCTGTAAAGGCTCCCCTGGCACGGGGAGATGGTAGAAGCCGTACCTTTTTCGCTAACAAAATCAAACAAGAATAATGTACACCATGAAGAAAATCAGTCTCAGAGCCCTCCTCTCCGTCACTCTGCTCCTCCTGACCTTGCCCGGCTGCAAGAAGCCCGGCGAGGGGTCCGAGCCTACGCCGGAGAGCGCCACCGTGACCATCAGCCCAAGCACGGCCAAGATCAAGGTGGGCGAGACACTCAAGCTCACCGCCACCATCACCCCGAAGGACGCCAAGGGGATCAAGCTCTCGTGGAGCTCATCCGACCCTGAGGTGGCTCAGGTCGACAGGAGTAGCGGTGAGGCGAAGGGAGTCAAGGCGGGCAAGGCGATCATCACCGCCCGTCTCTCGAGCGGCAAGTCCGCCACCTGTACCCTCGAGGTGATCGATGAGGGCGGGAAGACGCCGGAGCCCACTCCCACGCCGGAGCCGACACCCAATCCCACGCCCAATCCCGAGCCCAATCCCGGGGAGTACACCTACACCATCACAACGGATCAGCCGGAGTACACCGTCGAGGTGGGGAAGAAGGTCACCATCAAGCCTACCCTCACTCCGGCTCCGGCGGAGGGGGAGACAGTATCCTTCTCCTTCAAGGGCGGCACGAAGTACATCGATGGGCAGGGCGAGATCACCATTGCGCTCGTCAATAACGACGGCTCCGTCGAGGGTATGAACGAAGGGGACTGCACCGTCACCATCTCAGCCAAGGGCGCCAAGCCGGTCGAGTGCAAGGTGATCGTGAAGAAAGCTGTGCAGGAGACCGTGACGCTCCCTGCAGGTGCCCGCGTCGCCATCATGCATGAGGTGGACGGTGTGGACGAGGAGGTGACGGCGAAGCTCACCTTCAGCACCTACACCACTTCCTTCACCCTCACACCGGTGGTGCTGGATAAGGACGGCCAGGTACTCGAGGGCGACACGGCATACGAATTTGACTGGAGCTCCTCCAACACCAAATTAGTGGAGTACAATACTGTCATGGGGAACTTTAATCTACCGAGCGGTGAGACCGGTAGCTGCAAGCTGACCGCCACTCTCAGGGGATCAAACGACTCGGCCTCGGTAGAGGTGGAGATCGTCGCCCCAAAGAAGTAATCTCCTTACATAAAGCAGAAGACCGCACCATAGGCTTGCTTGTGGTGCGGTCTTCTTTTTTTCAGAGGGGGAAGAGTGGGATCGGGGTGCCGAGATCCTGGCTGGAGAGGCGGGGGTTGTGGAGATCCTTCTCCGAGAGGATCATCTCCTCGGGACGGATGGGCCACGGTATGGCGAGCGTCGGGTCGTCCCACGCCACCGCCCCCTCGCTCGCGGGATGGTAGTAGTTGTCCACCTTGTACTGGAAGACCGCCACGTCGCTCAGCACACAGAAGCCGTGTGCAAAGCCCCGCGGGATAAAGAATTGCCGGTGGTTGTTCTCCGTCAGTTCGACAGCAACATGCTTCCCATAGGTCGGCGAGTCAGGGCGAAGGTCTACCGCCACGTCCCACACACGCCCCACGATGACGCGGACCAGCTTTGCCTGAGCATGGGGATCGCGCTGGTAGTGGAGTCCCCGCACCACGCCGTAGGACGACCTCGACTCATTGTCCTGCACAAAGGTCGTCCCGCAGATCGCCTCGTACCTCTCGCGGGAGTAGCTCTCCATAAAGTACCCACGCTCATCCGTGTAGACTCGAGGCTCGAGGATCAGCACGCCCTCGATCTCCGTCTCTGTCACCCTTACCTTCTCATCCATAAGTCATTGGTATATCATATGCTCCGCCAATCGGAGGAAGTAATCATTGGTCCAGATTGCGAGCTCTGAGGGACCGGAGAGAAAAGGTTGGACATCTCGCTTCACCATGTTGATATCCGTCGTTGCCAACTTCTGACGCAGAAGGGCTTCAAAGTCCTCACGAGAAATCTCCTCACCATTAAACTCCCTGATCCGCTTCCGGAGGTGAGCAAAGTGGAGTGGGACCCGATTTTTCACATACCACTCAAAATCATACCAGTCTCGTCCCTTGACTCTATTCCGCCAACCCCGATAAACAAGGGCATGCATCTTGCCCGCATAGAGATCAGGCAACGTGAAGCAGCGCACATACAAAGACCTCGGAGCAAGCAGCAGCTTCTGCTCGGTCTCAAACCTCATCGGAGGGCAGGTGTCCACCTCAATCTTGATCTTGATCGATGGCTCCGTCTGAAAGGTCAGGCTAACAACATCGGTCGTGTCCTTAAGGAAAGCAGACTCCACCCCGGATGGACTCCTCTTCTGCTTCTGAGTGATAACCACCTCCCGTCCAAGAGCCCTGAAAGCGGCTTCGACAGGACCAAAGTAGGAAGTGAAGTCAAAGTCAGCATTAGGGCGAAGTAGGGAGAAGTCAAGATCCTCACTAAATCGTGGTAACTGATGGAATATCCTAAGGCATGTGCCACCATAAAAGGCAGCCTCGTCGAAGAATCCGCCGTCATACAACCCGGAGAGTACGATCTCCTGGCTCACTTCGTAGACCGCATTGCGTCGCTGAAAGGTGGTGTCCCGGTCGTACGCAGATAGCATCCGGTCGTAAAGGCTCTCACTCATGGTCATTTCTTTAGTAGGCGGAGAATAGTCTTTACTGAGCCACTTTTCTTCCCTACTCTCGCATACTCCTCTAATATAGACTGATCCATCGCTTGGAAGGCATCCATGTCCAGCCGTATATCCTCCTCTAAGTAGCACTCCGCCTGGTCCATGAAGCGTAAGTTGAGCCCCGGAGTCGAGGCGATGAGATCACAAAGAGCCTTCTCCGGAGACGCTAGCCAAAAGCCAACACCTGCCTCTCGGGTACTCCTCAGCCCTATCGGATAGGCAACTGAATCAATATGGGTGTAAGTAAAGTGCCCCAGAGTGTTAGTAATGCTCCGAGAGCGCTTGAGAGTCATGGACTGAACCTCATAGACTGCCTCAGGGATCAGTCCATAGTAGCGCAGCGCCGAGGAGAGGGAGAGATAGGAGGGGCTGCATAGATGATTGGCTACCAACCCCTCAGAGACCACCTGTCCGGTAATGCCTGAGCTAACTACATAGATCCCTCGCTTCAGCCTGATGATGGCACCCTCACGCTCCATCTGACCGATCTTCTGCGCCCCATCCTTGATGTTAGGATAGAGCGAGAGGATGGTCTGAGCTGTTATCGGGACGTTTCCGAGAGAGGTGAGCGGATCATTCATGCCCCAAATATAGTCATTTTTTGCAGGGTAAGTGGTATCAGACACCATTTTCCCTACAAAATCTGACGTATCTCAGCGGTGTGAGTACATATCTTGGTAGTAGGATCGGTAGGCGCCTGAGGTGACGTGGGCGAGCCACTGCTCATGGGTCAGGTACCAGTCGACCGTCTTCCGAAGTCCTTCCTCAAAGGTATGCTCCGGTCGCCAGCCCAGCTCCTGCTCGATCTTGGAGGCATCGATAGCGTAGCGCACATCGTGCCCCGGGCGGTCGCCCACATGGCGGATCAGCCGCTCGGAGCTCCCCTCAGGGCGCCCCAGAGCCTCGTCCACGAGACGAATCAGGGTGTGGATCACCTCGATATTCTCCCGCTCGCAGTGGCCACCGATATTGTAGGTCTCGCCGATCCTGCCCTCATGGTAGATCAGGTCGATCGCTGCGGCGTGGTCATCGACATAGAGCCAGTCGCGCACCTGCCGTCCGTCGCCGTAGACCGGCAGCTCACGCTCCTCGCGGATGTTATTGATGAAGAGCGGGATAAGCTTCTCGGGGTGCTGGTAGGGGCCGTAGTTATTGGAGCAATTGGAGATCAGCGTCGGCAGCCCGTAGGTGTCATGGAAGGCGCGGACAAAGTGGTCGCATGACGCCTTGGATGCAGCGTAGGGCGAGTGAGGGTCGTACCGGGTGGTCTCGCAGAAGGGGGGATCCTCCGGTCCGAGCGAACCGTACACCTCATCCGTGCTGATCTGGTAGAAGAGCTTGCCGTCGAAGCCGCCCTCCTGCCGCCACACCTTGCAGGCTGCCTGCAGGAGTGAGACACAGCCGCGGACATTGCTCCGGACGAAGGCAAAGGGATCCTTGATGCTCCGGTCGACATGACTCTCAGCGGCAAAGTTAATGATCCCATCGATCCGATACTCCTGCATTATCCGGAGAACGAAGTCGTAGTCAGAGATGTCGCCCTGGATGAAGTGGTAATTGGGGTGCGCCCCTACCGAAGCAAGGTTCTCCAGATTGCCGGCATAGGTGAGTGCGTCAAAGTTGTAGAAATGGGTCTCCGGGTAGCGCTCCACCATACGGCGAAGCAGCGCACTGCCGATGAAGCCCGCCCCGCCGGTGACGAGGATATGAGCATTAGGGTTATTCACGATTCTTCTTCCAATAGAGAGATTAAGTACTGACCATATTCGTTCTGTCGCATCGGCTCAGCGATCCGGCGCAGCTCCTCCCTGGTGATGTATCCACGGCTGTAGGCGATCTCCTCGAGGCACGCCACCTTTAGCCCCTGACGCTTCTCGATCGCCTCGATGTAAGCGCCCGCCTCACTCAGTGACCGGTGGGTGCCGGTGTCGAGCCAGGCGAAGCCTCTCGGGAAGCGCTCCACACGGAGATGCCCCTCAGCGAGGTAATGCTGGTTGACGCTCGTGATCTCCAGCTCCCCGCGGGTCGAGGGCTTCACACCCTCCGCCACCTTGATGACGTCATTGGGATAAAAGTAGAGCCCTACCACGGCAAAGTGAGACCGCGGCATCTCGGGCTTCTCCTCAATGGAGAGCACTCGTCCCTCGCCATCGAAGTCCACCACCCCGTACCGCTCCGGGTCGCTCACCCGGTAGCCGAAGACCACCGCCTGACGCTCGCACTCGACCGTCCGGACAGCCGACTCCAGCAGACCGGTGAAGGTGGCACCGTGGAAGATATTATCTCCCAGCACGAGGCAGACATCCTCCTCTCCAATGAAGTCGCGCCCTATGAGGAAAGCCTGAGCCAGCCCCTCCGGTGCAGGCTGCACGGCATAGGAGAAGCGCACTCCGAGTGATCGCCCATCTCCAAGGAGTCTCTCATATGAAGCACGATCCTCTGGTGTGGTGATGATAAGGATCTCCCGGATCCCCGCCAGCATAAGGGTGGAGATCGGGTAATAGATCATCGGCTTATCGTAGACCGGCAGCAGCTGCTTGGAGACCCCTCTCGTGATCGGGTAGAGACGGGTGCCGCTCCCGCCGGCAAGTACTATTCCTTTCATCGTCTATAGTGGTATATAGCAAAGATAACACTTTACCCCCACACGCACAGATCTATTGTCTCTAGTCCGACAACGCCGAGTAGGAACGCGATCGGTTATAGAGGCGGACGAAGAGCTCTCGGGCAGTGAGGACGATGGCGTAGTAGAGAACGACAAGGACGAGGTCGTACTGCATCGTCACAGTCAGGCTCAGTGCAGGCGTGCCGAAGGTCTCCGTCACCGCCCGCATCGCTCCGGCGAGGAGGCTCAGCAGCCAGGGGAGACCCGGTAGCGAAGGGAGGGCAAGCGTCACCAGCCCCACCGGGATGAGTAGACCGCTCAACGCCACAACCGGGATAGCGCTCCAGAGCATACTCCCGGCCGCCTTACCGAAAAAGAGGAAGAGAAAGGGCAGCACGCCTATCTGAGCCGAGATGCAGGCAGCGAGGCTGCTCCAGACGAAGCGGAGCGACCTGAGCGAGGGGCTAACGAGTCGGAGTAGGATGGGCATAAAGCTCATCAGTCCCCAGACAGCGCTGACACTGAGGATCAGACCGACACTGAGGATCGAGAGAGGACTGAGGAAGAGGAAGAAGAGGAGCGTCAGCGACAGCACTTGAACCGAGTCGGCTCGGCGACCAAGGAGCTTAGCGAGGAGGTAGATGCCACTCATGACGAAGGCGCGGACCGTCGCGGTCGAGGCTCCTGTCAGCAGTGTGTAGAGGAGCAGCCCGAGGAGGATCAGCAGGTAGCGCAGTCTCCTGTGACGATAGGCGGGGAGGAGAAGTCCCAGAAACCCGCTGAGCAGACCGAAGACGATCCCGAGGTGATACCCGCTCACCGCCAGCACGTGTGCCACGCCGGAGGAGGTAAAGTCGGACTTCACCGACCGAGGCAGATGAAGTCGCTCGCCGAGACAGAGCGCATAGACCAGTCCCTTATCCTCCGACGAGAGCCGATCACCGACTGCGTCATCGAAGCGTCTGATCAGCCGATGCCGCCATTCCATCAGTCTACATCGGATGGTCCGAGCACGCCCGGCAGTCTCTAAGCTCTGCCCATACCCCTGCGCCACATACCCTTCCCCGAGCAGATATCGTCCATAGGAGCCGGGTAGCGTGTCGCCGAGTAGCGCCACCAGGTCGAGGTCGCCCCGCAGCATCACCCCATAGAGTTCGTCCGACACTCCCGGCAGAGTAAGGAGGAAGGGGATCTCCTTCCCCTTCTCCACGAGCAGGACGGCATCGTACCGGATGGCGCTCTCAGCAGAGGAGGCAACGGGATAATTGACCCTCACCAAAGCATCATGGAGCGTCACCGAACGAGGCATCGTCCTCAGCGACTGAAACCGCTGATCGGCATAGACCCCATAAGCGATCACGAGGAGTGGGAGAAGGAGGAAGAAGCGATCCAGCCCCCACCCTCGCCTCCGGGAGAGGAGAAAAGTGCCGACGACCAGGAGCCCCAGAATCAACCCTCCAGAGAGCAAGAGGTGATGGTAGGCGAGGAGCCACCCGATGAGACAAGCGACCAGCACCCAGAGGGCGGGCCGATCGCCATACCTCAGCGAGCGAATCCTCTCCTCACTCACGCCCCCTACTCCTCGTCCTCCTCGTAGAGGCGGTCGATGATGCTGTCGGCGAGACCCAGCTTGGGGACCATAATCTTCGTCGTCCCGAGGCGGTCGGCGGCAGCGATGAAGATGCGAGCCGCCGGGATGATCACGTCGGCGCGGTCAGGCTTCATCCCATACTTCGCCATCCGCTCATCGAGGTCCATTCCCTCGAGTATGTTGTAGATCTCGTGGAGCTCAGGGGTAGTGATCTCCTTGCCCCACGGGGTCTGGGTGCCATTGATCTTGGCGAGACGATTGATATTCCCCCCGGTGCCGAAGATCTCCAGGTCTCCGCAGCGCTCATGTATTGAGTCAAGGAACGTGTGGTACTCCTCCAGCTCCGACTTGCGGACCAGACCACTCAGCAGTCGCACGGTACCGATATTGAAGGAGCGGGAGTCCACCTTTTGGCTCCCCCTCAGGATCGACACCTCGGTCGATCCACCCCCGACATCGACCATAACGTAGTAGGTCTCCTCGTCCCGTACCAGCTGGCGCACCCGGCTGTGTCCCACGAGACGAGCCTCCTCCTCACCGGAGATCACTTCGATCCGTAGCCCGGTCTCCTCCTCGACCTCGTCGACCACCTTGGCAGCATTGGACGCATCGCGCATCGCTGACGTGGCGCAGATCCGATAGTGAGACACCTCGTAGATCTGCATGAGGTATTTGTAGGCGAGCATCAGGCGGATCAGATCCTTGACCTTTCCCTTGGAGATCTTACCCTTCACGAAGGCATCCTCACCGAGTCGAAGGGGGACGCGGAGGAGCTGCACCTTAGAGAGTGGCTGCTCCGGATCATCGGTAAGACACTTGATGAGCAGTCGGACCGCATTGGATCCGATATCGATGGCGGCGTAGTGCTTTTTCTTAAACATAGTCCTTATATCTCCTCTAAATAATGCCGGTAGAGCGCCTCCTGGCTCCGGAACCACGGCTTATCCTCCACGTAGCGGCGAGGTCGACGACCCTGCTCATTGACAAAGTGGCCTTGGGAGACGTCTCGCAGCCCGTAGTCGACCACCAGCTCCAGCTCGCGCTTCAGGTCGGGGTCGTAGACCGGAGTGACCACCTCGACCCGCCGGTCCAGGTTTCGGCTCATCCAGTCGGCGGAGCCAAGGAAGTACTTCGGTCTCCCTCCGTTGCAGAAGATGAAGATCCGCGAGTGCTCTAAGTAGCGGTCGATGATCGCATTGACAAATATATGATCGCTCACCCCCTTGATCCCCGGCACGAGGGAGCAATTACCGCGCACCAGCAGCCGCACCTCCACCCCGGCCTGCGATGCTCGGTAGAGCCGCTCGACGATCTCCTCATCAACGATGTGATTCACCTTGACGTGGATAAAGGCGGGCAGCCCCTGATTTGCATTCCGGATCTCGGTGTCGATGAGTCGAATGAAGCGGCTGCGCATAGAGTTTGGCGAGACCATCAGCTCCCTGAAGTGAGTGGTCAGGTAGGGCTGCTCGATGAAGTCAAAGACCCGCTCCACATCACTGACCAGTCCGCGCCGAGCTGTCATCATCATGAAGTCGGTGTAGGTCTTGGCATTCCCCTCATGCATATTGCCGGTACCGATGCAGGCGATGTTTCCCTTCTGCGTCTTGATGAGCGCCAGCTTGCTGTGGATCTTGAGGTACCCGGGGCCGAAGAGCACCCGCACGCCGGCGTCCCGCATCTTCTGGGCAAAGGAGATGTTGCTCTCCTCATTGAATCGCGCCAGCAGCTCGATCACACAGGTCACCTCCTTGCCGTTACGCGCTGCCGCCACCAGCGCCTTGACGACAGAGGAGTGGCGCGGCACGCGGTAGATCGTCGCCTTGATCTCCTGCACGTCCTCACTGATCGCTGCCTCTTGAAGCACACGGACAAAGGTGTCGAAGCTGTGGTAGGGGAAGTGGAGCCACTGATCCTTACGCCGGATCGAGTCGAGCATACCGGTCTCAAAGTCCGCATGCCGACCGATGATCGGGTGCCAGGGAGTGTAGAGCAGGTCGGTCCGACCGCAGTCGGGGAAGTCCATCAGGTCACGGGTATTGTGGTACCTTGATCCGGCGACGCGGGCATCGTTCTTATCCAGCTCCGCACTCTCAAAGAGCATCTGCCGGATCCGCTTTGGCATCTTGCGGTCATAGACCACGCGCAACGTCTCCCCGAGGCTCCGTTTCTTCAGTCCGCGGGATACCTGCTGTAGGAGGCCGAGGGAGGAATTGTCCTCCACCAAGTCCTCGTCGGCGTCCTTGGTAAACTTAAAGGAATACCCCTCGTAGCTATTGAAGGGCAAGCCACCGAAGATGTTCTTAAGGTTGTAACGGATGACGTCGTCGATGAACATGACGCACTTATTTCCCTCAGGGTCGTCCGGCAGTCGGATGAAACGCTCCTCACCGGACTGCGGCAGACGGATGACAGCGATGTCACTCCTCTGCACCTTGCCCTCGTCATCGATCCGCTTCAGATCCACAGCAAGGTAATTGCTCTCATCGAGCTGCTCCTGAGGGTCGGGGATCCGGTCGAGGAAGAGAGGATTGATCGTCGAGCTCAGCTTCCGAGCGTAGATGTCGAAGACCTGATGCTCCTGCTCAGGCGTCAGCATCGTCTCATCGACCACATGGATGTGCTCCTCCCAAAGCTCCTTCATCAGCCTGCGAAAGGTGCGGTCCACCTCCTGTTTGTACGCTTCGTTGAGATCATAGATCTTGGATAAAAGCTTCTTGCTCCGCTTGACCTTGCCGGACCCGCTGTCATCGTCCTCGATATTGCGCTGGATCGAGGCGACTCGGACACGGAAAAATTCGTCCAAGTTATTTGAGTAAATACCGAGGAAGTGGACCCGCTCCAGCAGAGGGATATCCTCCCTCTGAGCCTCTAGGAGGATGCGGTGATTGAAGTACATCCAGCTCTCGTCGCGGTCTACATAATTATCATCTTCGAGCTTGATATCGTGATCGACGTACAATTCGGTGGGATGAGGTTGAGTCATGGTAAGTGTGTGTCTATTCTGTATTAAATGATGGGATAAATTTAGCCAAAAACCCACATATAAGAGTCACTGACAGACCTCACCTCAGACTGATACCGGTATCAGTGAAAACTATAGTCGGTATTAGTCGACACTAATACCGGTAATAGTTTCGACTAATACCGATAAAAGAATCATGCGACAGCCACCCGCTGACAGCCAAGCCATTGCAGAAGCCTTATGAAGACAACGTTTCCGATGGTGCGCGGTGGTGACGTATGATACACTCGTAAGGTAGATGTATAAGGAAAAAGCCCCGGGAAGCTGACCGGGACGACAGAGGAGAAGCAGAAACCGGAGGTCACCCGCCGATCAGACGATCATGATCGAAGTAGCTGTAGTAGCCGCGGTCCGTGTAGATCAGATGATCCATCAGCGTCACCCCCACCACACGACATGCCTCATAGAGCCGCCAAGTGAAGTGGTCATCGTCCGAGCTCGGCGTGAGCGAACCGCTCGGATGATTGTGTACCACGGCAATGCCGAGGGCTCTGTGGCGGAGCGCCTCACGGAGGATCACCCGCACATCGGCGGAGGTCTCCTGGTAGCCGCCAGAGGATATCACCCGGCGGAGAGGCAGCGCGTCCCTCAGCCGCGCCTCCTCCTCAGCCACAGCACGGCTGTCGGTCTCGGCTCGACTCATTCGCTTGACTCTTGTCTCATCGTCGCCCAGCAACTCCGTGCGACTGAGGATCCGGTCGCTGTGGACCACTATATTCTGACTATTGAAGCAGAGGAGCCACATCTGCTCCTCGGAGAGACCGGTCAGCCGATCAGCTATGTAGTCGTAGATTTTGAGGCTGTTACTCGCCTGAGTCATCTCTACACCATACTTCGGATCACAGATCTCGCGAGTGGCGCGCATGCCTAGCTCCATGGCGGCGGCGATGGTGACGAGCTTTACCTTCCCCATGCCGGTGATGGCCGGGTAGATATTGTCGATAAAGTCTTTGTAAAGGAGGTCGAGGTGACCGTGGTAAGTGGAGAGGAGCGACTTCGCAAGCTCGATCGCGCTCTGCTTCTTCGTCCCACCTCGGATCAGTATGGCTAGGAGCTCCACGTCAGAGAGTTTGCGTACGCCATCGCGGACCGCTCTCTCTCGAGGACGATCCTCCGGCCGCATCTCGTGGATCCCGAGACCTCCCGAGCTGATCTCGTCTGCCGTCTTACTCACTCGACAAACTTCCGATCGATGCTGCCGGCATCAAATATGAGTTGCTTGATCTTATCCAGATCGTTGATCTTGCAGACCAGCAGGACATCCTTATGGTCTATCACCACCACGTCCTCCATCCCCTCGAGGGCGATCAGGCGACTGGGGTCCTCAGAGACGACCAGGGTATTGTGGCAGGAGTTGCAGATCTTGGGGCCCGTCCCCAGCACCGCATTACCCTGCGCATCCTTATCCGCCATCGAGTGGATCGCCGACCAGGTGCCGAGGTCGACCCAGCCGGCATCGGAGAGGAGCATCGTCACGTGCTCGGCCTTCTCCATCACGGCGTAGTCAAATGAGATATTGGGGCTGTAGGGCAGGACGCTCCGGACGAAGTCCTCCTCCTCATCCGTTCCCCACACCTCTTCGCGAGCATAGAGTCGCTCTGTCAGCTCCGGGAGGTGCCACTTCAGCTCATCGATGAAGGTCTTTGCACGGGCGATGAAGAGGCCCGAATTCCAGAAAAATTCGCCGCTGTCCATCAGCACCTGAGCCATCTCTGCATTGGGCTTCTCGGTAAAGGTCTTCACCTCATACGGCTGATCCTTTGCCTGCTCTCCGGCTCTCTCCTCGCGGGCAACCGCCTGGATGTAGCCGTAATTAGTCTCCGGGTAGGTGGGGCGGATGCCTATGGTGACGATCTCCCCCGGCTTGTCGGCGAGACGACAGCCCTTGGCCGCCAACTCCACAAACTCCTCCGGTGCGATCACCAGGTGGTCACAGGGAGCGATCGTGATCACAGCCTCCGGGTCACGGGCGTAGATATGGCGAGCGGCATACGCTATCGCGGGAGCGGTATTGCGATGGGTCGGCTCCAGCAGAAGACACTCCGCCGGCAGCTCCGGCAGCTGATCCCTCAACTGCTGCAGGTAGTCGACATTGCTCACAACGAGGAGGCGCTCCCGGGGGAAGTGCTTCAGATATCTATGATAGGAGAGCTGGAGAAGGCTCTTACCGGTACCGAGGAAGTCGATGAATTGCTTCGGGTGACTCTCACGGCTGTAGGGCCAGAAACGGCTGCCCGTGCCTCCGGCAAGGATCACACAATACTTATGAAGTGTAGGGTCAGGGACCATAGGGAAGTAGCTTATAGTATTAGAGGAAGATCGTCTACCTCTTGAGTGGCACAAAGGTACCGAAATTTCGCAAAGCAGAGCGCCCCACGCTCTTACTCCTCCGACGAGACGATCACCGAGGTATGGCTCATCGTCACCACATCTCCGTCCTCCAGCCGTCTCCGCTCCCGGGGCTGCAGCACTTCGCCATTGACGTATGTCCCCTTGCTGCTGCCGGCATCGCGGACGGTCAGGTGTCCTCGCTTGTCATGAGCGAAGTAGGCATGGCACCGATCCAGGTCGGCATCACAGGTCGGCAGCTGGAGATCGACGTCCGAGTCGGTCTGGAAGCGTCCGAAGGAGCGCTCGCTCCCCCGCGGCAATGCAAACTTACGCTCATCCGACAGCTGACTATCCACCACCTCAATGTAGCAGCTACCGGTCTCCTCGAGGGAGATCGAGAGCATCTCCGGCGTCTGCTGCATCAGGCGGTGGGTCTCGCTCCGGAAGACGAGGAACGGATGACGACAGAGCGGACAGACCTGCCGCACCCCGTCCCTCTCTGTTGGCGAGGGGCAGGTAACATTGATCTCACGGTCGCAGTAGGGACACTTCGCTTTCATTGACTTACTCTTTATCTCGATATTCTTTTATCCACTGAGCCCACTCATACCGCTCAGTCTCGATAGCCTCACGCTGTAGCGCACTCACACGCTCCTCCCCGATCGCATCGAGGGACGCCGTCAGCCGATCCGCCTCGTAGTCCTCCGGCAGGCGACCCTTACTCAGTTCATAGCTGAGTATATTGTACTCCGTCTCCGGCGTACGACGCTGCATCACCCCGTCCTTCATCCACCCGTCGCGACGGACTGAGGGGACAAGGAGCTCCTCCTCCACAAGGATCGGCAGGCCGGAGACCATCGCATGGAGGACGCCCTCATGCATAGGCACATCGAAGGGGATCACCTCCATATAGGAGGTCATCAGCGTCATCTCCGCTCGAGCGTCATCGTCCTCGCTGTCGTGTCGGATCACTAGGTTGCTGAGAGTACAGTCGGTGGCGAGTAACAGGTCTCGGAGGAAGGAGTCTGCGCTCTGGATCTTCCCCGAGACCATATTCTGGATCACCTCCATATACTCATTATTACATCGGCGAGGTATAGGCACCAGATACTCCTCGAGAGGCTCATCTGACACGGTCTTCAGCACCAGGTGGATGCTGGAGTCACTATTCTCCATCTGTCCCAGCTCGACGCAACTAAAGGCTACCGGCCGGGTCTTTTTCGTCACTTCACTCATGGCTGCTCGTCCTTATCGGAAGGATGCGTCTCCTCCAGATCTCTCAGGTAGGAGGCCCACTCATAATTCTCTGTCTCTATAGCGATCTCGCTCAGCTCCGCCCACTGTCGGGGCAGCATCACCTGCACGTTGCTCCTCATCTCCTCCTCCATCTCCTCGGGGCGACTGCCGGATCGGATGAACTCGGAGATCATCTCGATAGGGCTCCGCTTGCGCTCCGGGTCGGGCATAGGACCTACCATAGGCGCATCCGTTACGTGGAAGGAAACCTGAGAGCGAATACTCCGCAGGATCTCCTCGTCCACAAAGATCGGCACACCAAGCAACACTGACTGAACCAGTGCATCCTCCATAAATACAGTAAAACTCTTGATCAACCCTGCACGGTCACGCAGCTTCACACTCGTCGAGATGCGATCGCCCTGCGAGGTGACATGTAGCGACAGAAGCTCCGTTGCCGAGGCGGTGAGGAAGGAGTATAAGAGTCCCTCGGTCTCGGGTCCCTGTCGGAGCACCTGCACCAGCCGGTGGAAGTAATTCTGCCCCACCGGTGGGCGAAGTGGGACGGGGAAGATCTGATCCATCGTCTCTCGGATCGGTCTCGACGTCTCACTCTCCGGGATCAGTAGCATCACGAGGACGTCCGGACTGGCACTCAGGTTGCCCATCCCTCCGATCGTCATCCGCACATAGCGCTTTCCTGGCGCTGTATCTCCAGCCACAATATCCTCCATATACTCTCTTTCTTATCTATCAAATCTACCAAGACTGCCGCAAATACCCTGCCACTCATCAGCCACTGCCGATGAGAGAGAGGTCGTGGGGGAGGAAACTGCTCCTCATCCACGACCTCTCTCCTATGAGTCTCTCGGTCCGCGAAGTGTTACTTGACGAGATAGCGCTTGACGCTCATCTTAGGCGTGCGCTCGAAGTCCTCCTCCCTCAGCTCCACCTCGGCGATCTGCTGGTAGGGATTGAGGAGGGTATTGATCTGCTTGCGCACCTCCTCGAGAGCTGCCTTGGGCTCCTTCTGCTCCTTCTCCAGTACAGCATAGTCGGGATAGACCACGGCGACGAGCCGCTCACCCCGCTGTACGACGACGCACTCGGCGACGTAGGGGTGGATATTGTACTTCTCCTCGATCGCCTCGGGGTAGACGTTCTCACCATTGGAGGTGAGGATCATCGCCTTGATACGCCCGGAAATGTAGAGATACTTGTCCTTATCGAAGTAGCCGAGGTCTCCCGTCCTGAACCAGCCGTCGGCAGTGAAGAGCGCCGTGGTGGCCTCAGGATTCTTGTAGTACCCCTTGCAGACATTCTCTCCACGGACCTGGATCTCGCCCACCTTGTGTCCCTCAGTGTCCTCCACGACGTGATCCGCCTTAGCGATGCGGACCTCCTGGATCATCGTCATGATCTTGCCGACACTGCCGGGACGATAGCGCTTCGGCTCCACGTAGCTGATGAGCGGGGCGCACTCGGTCATGCCGTAGCCAACGGTGAGGGGAAAGCCGGCCTTCACCAGGAAGTCGGAGACCTCATCATTGAGTGCGGCACCGCCGACGATGAAGAACTTTAGTCGCCCACCGAAGGTCTCCCGCAGCGTGTCGCCTACCTTACCGTAGATCGCCTTATTCAGCAGCGGGATCTTGAGTGCGAGACGAGCCATCATATTGCCCTCGATCTTGGGGAGGATCGCCTTGGCATAGATCTTCTCCAGCACCAGCGGTACGGAGAGCATCACATGGGGACGTATCTCCTTCATAGCCTTGACGAGGATCGAGGGTGTCGGCTTGTAGCGAAGGATAAAGACATGACACCCCATAGAGAGCGGCAGCAGGACGTTGAAGGCGAGGGAGAAAGCATGAGCATTGGGGAGCATGCAGAGGAGTACATCGCCGGGCATCTCCACCTTCTTCTCTTGAGCGCCGAGGACATTTGCGATGAGGTTATTCGCCGTGATCATCACGCCCTTGCTGATTCCAGAGGTGCCGGAGGTGTAGGTGAGGAGGACGACGTCCTCATTGGAGACCCCTTCGTAGTGGATATCCTCCTTGGTAAATCCGGCGGGGTAGCGCTCGGTGAAGAGTGCCTCCACATTGATACTGTGGAGTCGCTCCTCGCGAGTCATCTCGGGAATGACGTTGCCCGACATGATGTCCACAAAGGCACGGACCTCGGGGAGATGGTCTATCGAGAGACGCTGCCGATGCTCAACGTCGGCAAAGACCACCACAGAGTCGGAGTGATTGATGATCGCCTCCACATCCTCAGCCGTAAAGGCAGGCAGGATCGGCACCACAACCGCCCCATAGGTGACGATGCCCATCCAGTGGATGCACCACTCGGCGCAGTCCTCACCGATGAGCGCCACCCGCTCTCCCTTCTTGACCTCGAGGGCTTCGAGGAGCAGTTGCGTACGTGCCACCCCTCTCGCCACATCAGCGTAGCTAAAGGTCTTGCCGGTGTCGTAATTGGTCAGCGCTGCCAGCGCCCAAGAGTCAGCAAACGACTTCTCGTAGGCTTTGATGAAAGGTGTCTCTATCATATCAGTCTCTATGTATTACAAGTACCCTCTGTTTCGCAAAATTACTCAATTTCCCTGAGGATAGAGATCCTCTGCAAAAAGCTCCCGTATGGCTACCCTCCCGTGATCACTGCTCAGGCGCCAACCCGCTCTTGATGGCGGCGGTGAGGTCGTCGGTGAGGTGGATCATCCCCTCGGCATCCTCGCTGTAGTCGGAAGTACGGATCAGCGGGTGGATCGTCATCGTGATGCGGTGGGGGTGGACGAAATAGTGATCCTTGGGCAGCGCCTCGTAGGTCCCATCTATAGTCACCGGCAGCACCGGCGTACCGGTGGAGATGGCGATGCTGGCTACGCCCTTACGGAGCCGCCCCACCCGTCCGGTCGTGGAGCGCGTCCCCTCGGGGAAGATCATGATGCTGAAGTCCTCGGCGATTGTCGCCTTGGCATCGCTGATCACCCGCCTGGCACCGCTCGGCGTATGGTCGACGAAGATGAAGCCGATCCTCTCGCACGCCCAGCCGACGAAGGGGATCTTACGGATCGGAGCCTTAAGCACCCAGCGGCACGGCATATGGAGATACCCCGCCATGACGAAGACATCGAGGGCACTCATATGATTGGGTGCCACGATGACCGCCTCGTCGGGGATGTTTTCCTTACCCCGCACCGTGACGGGGGAGAAGAGGAGGGTCATCGTCAGCTTACTCCAGATGCGGGAGGGGAGGTAGGTGGCACCCCTCCTCCATCCGAGCGCAGACCCCAGCACCGTGAGGATCGACGTCAGGATCGTAGCGAGGACAAAGAGGGGGACAAAGATGAGCCAGTAGTAGATCGCCCAGAGGGACTTGAGCAGTGGATTCATAACGGGATGTTACTTGACGAGGTAGCGCTTAATACTCTGCTTGGGTGTCTTCTCGAAGGGCTCCTCCCGCAGCTCCACGGCACTCACCTGCTCGTACATCGGCAGGCGCTGATTGATCATGTCGCGGAGGGTATTCATCGCCTCGGTCACCTCCTTCTCCTTCACCCTCCCCTCAGCCTTGAGCGCATCCAGATCGGGGACGACGATGGCGACGAGCTTGGTGTCACGCTGCACCACGACACACTCCATGACAAAGGGGCTGGAGCCGTAGAGCGACTCAATCTCCTCGGGGAAGATGTTTTGCCCATTCGCTGTCAGCAGCATCGCCTTGCTCCGTCCGCGGAGATAGACATAGCCATTGGCGTCGATGAAGCCGAGATCCCCCGTTCGCATCCAGCCGTCGGGAGTAAAGAGTGCCTTGGTCGCCTCCTCATTCTTATAGTACCCGAGGCAGACATTCTCCCCGCGAACCTGCACCTCGCCCACCTCATGACCGGAGCCGTCGCTCTGAAATCCTCCCTCCACGGGGCTTATCCGCACCTGCTCAATCTCCGGCAGGACCTTACCGCAGCTGCTGCACTTATGCTCACGAGGAGTGGCATAGCTGATCAGCGGGGCGCACTCGGTGATGCCGTAGCCGATCGTGAGAGGGAAGCCGGTATTGAGCACAAACTTCTCCACCTGATCATTGATCGCCGCACCACCGACGACAAATTGCTCCACCCGTCCCCCCATGGTGTCGAGCATGATCTTCCCGATACGATTGTAGACTAAGAGATTGAGCACCGGGATACCGATGATCGTCTTTACGGCGGGCGAGTAGGCATTGATCTTCTTGAGGATGATATTCTTATAGACCTTCTCCAGCACAAGGGGGACCGAGAAGATCACCTGAGGACGCACCTCCTGAAGTGCCTTGATCAGGATGGCCGGTGTCGGCTTGTAGCGCAGGATGTAGATCTGGGCACCACAGGTGAGCGGAGAGAGGAAGTCAAACATCAGCGCATACGCATGCGCCAGCGGCAGGAAGCTGAGCATCTGCTGACCGGGACGATAGATCTTCCTAATGTGAGTGATATTAATATTTGCAGCAATGTTATTCGCCGAGAGCATCACGCCCTTGCTGAAGCCGGAGGTGCCGGAGGTGTAGCTCAGGAGGACGAAGTCGCTATTGGACACCTTATCATAGACCACATCGCTCCTCCGAAAGCCGTCCGGGTAGCGCTCCTCCATCAGCCGGTCGGCATCGAGCGTGCGGCACTCCTTCACCGACGTGCACTCAGGGAGGGGGGCGAGGGTGTCGATTCGGTAGGTGGCTCGGATCGACTTCAGCTTCTTAGGATCAAGCGAGGAGACATGCTCCGGACCGACGAAGATCACCTTAGAGTCGGAGTGCTCCACGAGATGCATCGTATCCTCGGGGGTGAAGGCAGGCAGGATCGGCACCAGCACAGCGCCGTACGTGATCACCCCGAGCCAGACGATACACCACTCTGCACTATCCTCGCCCAGCAGTGCCACATGATCCCCCTTCGTCACGCCGGAGGCCTCGAGGAGGAGGTGAACCCTCGCGACCCCGCGCGCCGCATCGGCATAGCTGTAGATGGTACCGGAGTCGTAGTTGCAGAGCGCGGGGCGGATCCAATGCTTACGGAACGCCTCCTCAAAGAACTTTACCAATGGCTTCTCGATCATCTTTTATCTCTTCTTGTGATGTGGAAAAATGCGCACATAGCTCATGTAAGAGCAAAAGTACAGAAAGTTTTCATTCGCACCGAGATCAGCTCCGGGCATGCCTTAGAGGGGGCTCGGTCACGCTGAAAACTATTACCGGTAATAGTGCGAACTAATACCGATATTAGTCGCGACTAATATCGGTATTAGATATTAGTCTGAAAAACACGCCCTCTGCCACTCTCGGACGAAGCAGCAATTTCGGGGAGTGTGGGGTGTCGGTGGTCTTATTTTTAGTTACCTTTGCAGTCCTGTAACAGAGTTTAATTTTGAAACTGCTATTATATCCCTACCCATGAGACAACTTATCTACGCTCTGTCCCTGCTGGCAGTCTCTCAGACCGCCCTGGCGATCCGAGCTATCGACCGGGACGAGATCCCTCTGGACAGCCTCGAGACGAGACAGCTGGAGGAGGTGCAGGTCTACGCACAGACACCGCTGATCCGAGAGTCCAGTGAGCTCTGGCGTGTGCCGGGCGGCGTCACGATGATCACGCCGACGGTGATGCGGGAGTTTCACCTGCACAACCTGACCGACCTGACGGCGCTGGTGCCGGGGCTCTACATCCCGGACTACGGCTCCTCATCTAATGCACCGATCTACTTCCGCGGCATAGGCTCGCGTAGCGGCTCTGCAGCCACGTCACTCTACATCGACGGGGTGCCTACGCTGACCCAGACACTAAAGAAGGACATCCTCGACGCTGCCTCGATCCGCGTCATGTCTGCCAGCCAGAGCTCCACCTATGGGCGAAACTCAATGGCCGGCAATATCCATGTCCGGACGGTAAGCCCATTTGAGAAGCAGGGGCTGGAGGTACTCCTCCGTGGGGGTAGCTACATGACCGGTCGCGGACAGGCGATCTACCGCACGCTGCTCTCCCCGGAGTGGGGACTGACGGTGGGCGGATACGTGCAATACCTCGGCGGTTACTACACCAATCAGTACGACGGGAAGAAGTCCGACCACTCCCTCAGCGGCGGCGGTACCGTACGCAGCGAGTGGCGCCGGGGACCTCATACCCTGATCCTCTCAGCCAATGCCGACGGTGTGGATCAGGGAGCCTTCCCCTACGCCCCTAAGGACCCCGAGACAGGTAAGGTGATGGCTCCCAATATCAATCGCCCCGGGACGTACAAGCGCTTCTCCACTCAGGAGCGGCTCAGCTACACTTATGCCGGAGACGAGGCAGACCTCCACATCAACGGCGGTGTGGAGTACCTCCACGGCAAGATCCACATGGATCAGGACTACAGCCCGGCCGATGTTTTCTCTGTCAATCAGCGAGAGAAGCAGCTCGCCACGACACTGGAGGTGGCGCTGAAGTCCAAGAGAGACGGGCGCTTCCACTGGACGACTGGGATCTCCGGATTTTACCTCCACTCAGATCATCACTCACCGGTGGAGATCTACCCCGACGGACTGCAGAAGCTGGTCCAGCCTCAGCTCAATCGCGCCATGGCGATGATGGCAAAGAAGGGGATCAAGATGCCGGGTAAGCTGCTCGCTGACACGGAGATGGCGCTGAATAATAATCAGTCCTGGAAGAAGGACTGCGGCGTGGCCGCTTACCTGGAGGGCAGTATCGCCGACTTTGTCATCCCTCGCCTGACTCTGACTGCCGGGCTGCGCGTCGACCTGGAGCATCAGGGCTTTGACTACGACAGTGACTTCGCCTCTCGTGTCATCATGGAGATGAATCGCGGAGGCAAGACGATGCGCATGCCCCAGCCGATCGGAGGGCGTGTGAAGGATCACGGCTCCCAGACCTTCCTCGTCGCTCTGCCCAAGGTGGCACTCAGTTACGATCTGACCGATGACTTCAATGCCTTCGTCACTGTCTCTCGTGGGTACAAGACAGGAGGATACAGCGATCAGGTAATGACGCAGACGGCTATGCAGGCCTCCTTTGCCAGCCTGATGCCGAAGCCAGGGACCAAGCCGGGACGCCCTCAGCCGATAGATCCGGACAATCTGCCGATCGTGCCATCCGACCCCAAGGCTGCAGCCTACGATCCTGAGTACGGGATCAATTATGAGGTAGGCCTCCGCGCTCGTCTCTTCGATGACCGACTCCTCCTGACGACTACCGTCTTTGACACCCGGATCACCAATCAGCAGATCACTCGCTTCGTCACCACAAGTGCCGGACGCTACGTGGACAATGCGGGGCAGAGCCGCAGCACCGGGGTGGAGGCGACCGCCGCCTGGCAGATCATCCCCTCGCTTCGCGCCTCAGTCTCCTATGGGCATGCTAACTCCCGATTTGAGGTATGGCACACCAAGGTGACCAAGCCCTCCGGCGAGAGAGTAGAGGTCGACCTCGCCGGCAACTATGTCCCCTACATGCCGCAGCACACCGCGTCTGCGCTACTGAGCTACCACAAGGGACTCGATCACAAGGTCTTCAGAGCAGTACACGCATCGGCTGAGTACAGCGGCGTCGGACCGATCTACCGTGATCCGGAGAATACGGTGCGCGAGGACTTCTACTCCCTCCTTGGTGCTCGCGCCGGAGTACAGCTGGGGCTGGTGGACGTGACCCTCTGGGGCCGCAACCTGCTCAATACGGAGTACCACCCATTCTACTTCAATTTCTTTGGACAGGATCTCTTCCAGAAGGGGGCACCCCTCACCTTCGGCGTCGACCTTATGATCAGGATGTAATTGCACCTTAAGTCACTGTAGAATAGGAGTCTCGGCGATCGTCGGGGCTCCTCTTCTTATCCCCACTGATGTGTAACTCTATCGTAACGAGGTTAAAATAGGTGGACATTCCTAAAGGAAGCGACCGCCGAGAGTGTTGTGCTTGCAAATGCGGATTCATTTTCCTACCTTTGTGATGTAAAGAAAAGGAAGCAAGCGTGCTTCTGTACAGATAGTACAGCAGTACACGATCATAGACATTCGCGTCGGGCACACGGGAAACTCGTCAATATTAAAACAATTCCGAGACCCTTGGATCTTGCGATGGCGTGCCGTGGCCCTTTATGGGCGGGCGGATTACAAAGCACGATTCATCCTCAAATCCTTACTTTCGGAGTTATCCAAAGTCCCCGACGCGATCTTATAAAGGGCTCACAGAGTGGTCATCCATCCTGTGAGCCCTTTATATTTGCCCCTATGGGAGAGAGATCAATTGGTCTTGTACTTATAGTCCTTGACCTCAGCGAGGTCGGCATTAGCCTTGACAATCTTCTGCTTCAGTCCCTCCTTGTAGTCGCGGTAGCGCTCGGCGAGGTCCTTGTCCGCCACGGCGAGGATCTGGACGGCGAGGAGTGCCGCATTGAGCGAGCCATTGATCCCCACGGTGGCGACAGGGATGCCGCCTGGCATCTGGACGATGGCGAGGAGCGCATCCATGCCGGAGAGGGTGGAGGCGATCGGGACGCCGATCACCGGGACGGTGGTCTGCGCAGCGATGACGCCGCAGAGGTGCGCCGCCATACCGGCAGCGGCGATGATGACGCGGATACCGCGCTCCTCGGCGTGGGTGGCGAAGTCGGTCACCTCCTCGGGAGTGCGGTGGGCGGAGAGCGCCAGCAACTCAAAGGGGACCTCCATCTGCTCCAGGAGGTTGAGCGCTTTCTTCATCACCGGCAGGTCGCTGGTGCTGCCCATGATGACACTGACGATGGGCTTATTGATTGCAGCCATAGCTTGATATTCTGTATGTGTGTAAAAAAATAGGGGAGAGAGTACGACACCGGTCGCCTCTCTCCCCTTGTCTTGTCATAAATCTATCTGAAGTAGATTACTTCTCTACCAGAGCCTTGTAGTCAGCGGCAGAGAGGAGCCCCTCGAGGGCACTCGCATCAGCGATCTTGCCCTTGATGATCCAGCCCTTACCGTAGGGATCCTGATTGACCAGCTCGGGAGCGTCCTCGAGCTCGTCATTGGCCTCCTCCACCTCGATGGTGCAGGGAGCGATCAGATCGGATACGGTCTTGACAGCCTCGATGGAGCCAAAGGGCTCGCCGGCCTCTACGGTACCCTCACCGTCCACGTCTACGAAGACGATGTCACCCAGCTCCTGCTGAGCGAAGTCGGTGATGCCGACAGTTACTTGATTACCCTCAGCGAGGATCCACTCGTGGTCCTGGGTGTACTTCAGGTTTTCAGGAAAGTTCATAGTGTTGCTATTGTTTTGGTTGGCAAATATCTCCAGTACAAATTTAGAATTCTTTTCTCAATCTTGCAACAGGGATCCCCATCCCATCCCTGTACTTAGCTACGGTGCGGCGAGCGACGTCGTAGCCTTGCTCCTTGAGCGCCTTACTGAGCGCCTCATCCGACAGCGGTCGACGCTTATCCTCCACATCGATGATCTCACGGAGGATCTGCCGCACGTGCCGCGTGGAGATCTCCTCCCCGTCGTCCCGGATCGTGCCCTCGCTGAAGAAGTGCCGCAGCGGGAGCGTACCGAAGTCGGTCTGGACATACTTCGTCGACGTGACGCGGGAGATGGTGCTTATGTCGTACCCGATGCGGTCGGCGACATCCTTGAGGATCATCGGGCGGAGCGTGGAGATATCTCCCGTGAGGAAGTACTCGCGCTGCATATCGACGATGCACATCATCGTCGACATCAGGGTCTCTCGTCGCTGGCGAATCATATCCACGAAGGTCCTCGCAGCATCGAGCTTGCCCTTGACAAACTTCCCCGCCTCCCTCTGCTCTCGCGGCAGACCCCTCAGGTCGCCAGTGTAGGCACTCATCTCTTCCTCAAACTGACGATTGACCCGCACCTCGGGTATGTCGCCGTTATTGAGCGTCACGACGAGATCGCCATTGCTCTCCGTCACGATGAAGTCTGGGATGACGGTCTGAGCATTGCCCTCCATGCGGGTGCCGAAGTCGAGCCCCGGGGTGGGATTGAAGGAGACGATCAGTCGGATCGCCTCGCGGATCTGATCGTCGTCCGCATCGCACGCCTCGCTGAGGGCGGTGTAGTGCCGCTTAGAGAGAAGGTCGAAGTGGTCGGTCAGCAGTCTCCCGGCTAGCCGAACCGTATCCGACTCCGGATCGCGACGCTCCAGCTGGAGGAGAAGGCAGTCTCGGAGGTCACGGGCACCCACACCGGGAGGGTCTAGGGTCCGGATCACCTCGACCACCGCCTCCACATCCTCGGGCGTGCAGTAGATCCCCTGATAAATCGCTAGGTCGTCCGACAGTCCCTCGGCGGTCTGCCGCAGGTAACCGTCATCCTCCAGACTGCCGATGACGAAGGTCGCTATCTGTCTCTGCTCCTCATCAAGATCGGTCATATAGAGCTGCCGACGGAGGTACTCCGTCAGCGTCGGCGTGTCTGCAAAGGGGATCTCCGAGGCGGAGGTTCCCTCGGATCGAGCGTTGTGCTTGTAGGCAGAGCCGGGGATATCATCAGCATCGGTGTAGTCGTCCGCATCGATCCCCTCAGGAGATCGCTCCTCAGTGTCGGAGAGCTCCTCGTAGTCGTCCCTCTCCTCACTTCCCTCCTCGAGTGCGGGATTGCGCTCCAGCTCCTGCTTGATGCGCTGCGACAGCTCCGTCTGTGGGAGCATCACCATCTGCATCAGCTGGATCTGTCTGGCGGAGAGCTTCTGTCTCTGCTTTAGTTTCTGCTTATTACCTCCTGCGGTCATATAGTGTCAGCCTCGTATGGGGCAAATGTACGAAGAAAAGGCGGGTCGCCTCCGATAAGAGACGACCCGCCTGTACTATTACTGCTCTATCCTATCGGATCAGAAGCGGTAGCCTACAGTAACGAAGAAGTTGCTGTTGCGGAGTGCGTCACCGCCTTTCATTGCATCCTTAACCTTCTGGCTACGGATATCACCGATACCGAACTGAGTACCCACACCTACCTGGAAGCGGTTGTACTCCACACCGGCACCGACCTGAGCACCCCAGTCGAGACGATTGTAGACACCATCCTTGTCAAACGGCTTGATGTCTGACTTGGACTCAGGCTTCCAGTCTCCTATCTGGATACCACCCTTGCTGGTGCCGGAGACACCGACGCCGAGGTAAGGACCGGCGTTGACGAAGACACCAAGATCATTGCCAAGGTCAAAAGCAAAGTTGGCGAGGACAGGAATATCGACGTAATAGAGAGTCTGCGAAGCGTTAGCTCCGAGCGTAGTCTCACCAATCTTTGTCTCCTTCTTGTACTGGTAGCCCTTCATGGCGAAGTCTACACCGGGCTGGATGGAGATACGGCTCATACCGCCATCGTAGACGGTAATGTCGGCAGCGACACCGGCACGTCCACCATGGAGGATCTCACCCTTAGGGTTGAGACCGGTGATATTGGCAGCCTGGTAGCCACCACGTACGATGAAGCCGATCTGAGCGTTGGCCGTTGCACCGAGGGCAAATACTCCGAGGAGTGAGCCGAGGATTACATTTCTTAGTTTCATAATCTTCTGTAGTTGTTTAGTGTCAAACTTAAGTCCAAGAGCCGACACTCAGACGAGATCCGTCACTCTTGCGTAGCGCAAAGTTAGGGATAAATAGTGGGAAAGCAAGGGATCCGCTTACGAAAACGACCCCAAAGAGCCACTTATTACGCTTCTTTCAGAAAAACTTAGACCTTGACCGACAGCCTGTGTCAGCCAAGGTCTGTTAGCCTTCAGAGTCACCCGGTGCCTAATTAGCGAGCGGAAAACTCGTCCGAGACACTCAGCTTAGCGCGACCCTTAGCACGACGCGCTGCCAGCACGCGACGACCGCCGGCTGATGCCATGCGAGCGCGGAAGCCGTGCTTATTCTTTCTCTTAGTGTTGTGAGGTTGGTATGTTCTCTTCATATCGCTATTAACTCATATGCTCCTCCCTTCCATCGGAGCCGATGGTCAAGATCGCAGATTATTATATCCGAAAAGTAGCGCAAAGGTACTACTATTATTCCGCTAATGCAATGGGAATATAGCTTTTGTCAGGGGTGACGCATCCGAGAGGTACGGATGCCAGCCCACTCATTGTGAAGAGACTGTGGCGCAGCAACCCCAGAGGTTTCCCGAAAAGATTGACTCAGTCCGTATTGACCCGAAAGCTTCAGTGGTGCAAATATACCACCTCCGCCGAGAGAGGTTGTCTCACATTGTCTCTTTCTGTCTCTTCATGTCCAAAGAGGACACACTTGTGCAGCTCTCTGAATTTGGATAAGTTTGAGGATAAAAGAAGACATTACACCACTAACTACCAGAACCAACCATGGAAAAAGACCCGATGAAGAAAAACGGCCTCAAGGACGACCCCTCAAGCCGAAACGCCACCGTCCACCCCGGACGGATGACTCGCGCAGGCGGTGTGCCTGTGTCCAATAACGATGACTCGCAGAGCGCCGGTGCGCGGGGTCCTCTCACGATGGAGGATCACTGGCTCTTCGAGAAGCATGCGCACTTCAATCGCGAGGTGATCCCCGAGCGGCGTATGCACGCCAAGGGCTGGGGCGCCTGGGGGACCTTCCGCGTCACCCACGACATCACGAAGTACACCAAGGCTAAGATCTTCAGCAAGGTCGGCAACGAGTGCCAGATGATCGCCCGCTTCTCCACCGTGGCTGGCGAGAGGGGCGCCGCCGATGCTGAGAGAGACATCCGAGGCTTCGCCGTACGCTTCTACACCGAGGAGGGCAATTGGGACATCGTGGGGAATAACACCCCTGTCTTCTTCTTCCGCGACCCAAAGCTCTTCATCGACCTCAATCACGCCGTTCACCGCGACCCGAAGAGTCATCTCCGTAGCCCTAATATCAACTGGGACTTCTGGAGCTCGCTCCCCGAGTCACTCCTCCAGGTGACGATCACGATGTCCGACCGCGGGATCCCCTCCAGCTTCCGCTTCATGCACGGATTCAGCAGCCACACCTACAGCCTGATCAATAAGGACAACGAGCGGGTGTGGGTAAAGTTCCACTTCCGCAGCCAGCAGGGCATCCAAAACCTCACCGACCAGGAGGCGGAGAAAGTGGTCTCCAAGGACCGCGAGAGCAACGGCCGAGACCTGCAGGAGGCGATCAATGAGGGGAAGTACCCCCGATGGAAGATGTACATCCAGGTGATGACCGAGGAGCAGGCGCGGGAGAAGAAGAATAACCCCTTCGACCTCACGAAGATGTGGCCAAAGAAGGACTACCCCCTCATGGAGGTGGGTGAGTTTGAGCTTAATCGCAATCCTGAGAATTACTTCCAGGACATCGAGCAGCTCGCCATGGACCCCTCCAACCAGGTACCCGGCATAGGCATCTCGCCCGACCGGATGCTGCAGTTCCGCACCTTTGCCTACGCCGATGCCCAGCGCTACCGGCTTGGGGTCAATTACCACCAGATACCGGTCAATTCCCCTCTCGGGGTCAAGGATCCCCACTCCTACCACCGCGACGGACGTATGCGCGTGGATGGGAATAACGGTGGCGAGCTCCACTACTACCCCAATAGCTACGGCGACTGGGAGAGCAACCCCGAGGCGCAAAACCCTGCCCAGGAGGGTGGTCGCGTCGATTACTACGACTTCCGCGAGGACGACCACGACTACTTCACCCAGCCGGGACAGCTTTTCCGGGCGATGACGCCGGAGCAGCAGCTCGTCTTAGCGGAGAATACCGCACGCAATATGGGCGACTCCACGATGCAGATCAAGCACCGCCACATCCGCCACTGCTACCAGGCCGACCCGAAGTACGGTGAGATGGTGGCAGAGGCACTCGGCATCGATATCTCCACTGTCGACACCTCATCCAATGGCGAGACCTCCCGTGAGGACTGGCAAGCTGAGCGTGCCCGCGACAAGGAGCTCGACCACCCGACGAAGCCGGCAGAGCCCAAGAGCGCCGAGGATCTGCCCCCCGAGGGGAGAGACACCAATGTCGCCGACCCCACCACGCTGACCCCTTGGGAGGACGATCCCTATCTCCTCTGAGAAGACCTTTGCAAAATGGTCTTTCGCCGAAAAAAGCGGTGCTTTTTCGGCAGGGACTTTGCAGAATGCCCCAAATGCAAGGAACTGAGAGTGAG
>OCPH01000007.1_pt1 | contig 98266 bp, 71 predicted proteins | sample 1475691 | NCBI WGS metagenome assembly OCPH01 (sample SAMEA3360696, study PRJEB22359) | human gut metagenome | biome: ENVO:urban biome; feature: ENVO:human-associated habitat; material: ENVO:feces | place: Bangladesh | collected 2011 | reverse complement strand
CCCCAGTTAGACTGGGGGTTCAGTTTAGCTTTAGCGGTGATAAACAAACAAAAAACCTCCCTATTTGATATAATATAATTGTAATCTGTCAATTGCAATATAAAAATCAAAAAAGGGAGGAATTAAAAATGTCATTGAATGACACACATAGTTTATCACATACAAAATGGAATTGCAAATATCACATAGTGTTTGCTCCTAAGTATAGAAGGAAAGAATTTTATGGCGGTAAAAGACTTGAAATAGGACAAATTTTAAGAGAATTATGTAGTTGGAAAGAAGTAAACATAATAGAGGCAGAAGTTTGCCCGGATCATGTACACATGTTGGTAGAAATACCACCCAAATTAGCTATATCAAGTTTCATGGGATTCTTAAAAGGAAAAAGCAGTATAATGATTTATGAAAAATGGGGCAATTTAAAATATAAGTACAGAGGACGTCAATTTTGGTGTCGAGGCTATTATGTAGATACAGCAGGAAAAAATACTAAAAAGATACAAGAGTATATATGCAATCAACTTAAAGAAGATTTTACAAAAGATCAAATAAGTCTAAAAGAATATATAGACCCATTCACTGGAGAAAAGACAAATAAGTAAAAAGAAGTAAAGAGGCGCTTTAGCGTCAGTTGAGAAAGTAGTGCAAGTGGTAGACTTTCAACGTGCACAAGGTGCACAGCAGGTAAAAGCCCCTTGCAGGGGCAGAGCAAACCACCGGCTACGCCGGTGGTTATGATTGCGTGTAAAACTATTTTTATGGAAATGGATTTGCGAGCGACACAATTTTTGCGAATGTGTTTCTGAACCCATTACTATTAAAATAGTTTAGCTAACGCTCGTCATATGCCTAACGCTCGTCATATGCCTAATGCTCGTCATGTGCCTAACGCCCGTCATATGTTATGCTATTGGCATGGCGAGTGCATTTCCATTGGCATAAGTATTTCTGTTTTCGAAAAAAATTTACTACTAAAGATGTATTTTTTATCAAAAGCCTTGTATTATTAAATTGATAGTGGTATAATATATAAAAGAGCTTTAATTAGGTAGAGCATATCGCAGCTAACACGAATCTGTGAGAAATTAGTAGACCGATTCTAAATCAGCGAGTGTATAAAGCAATATCATACATACTAGCTCTTAAACTATAGCTAGGACTACTTTGGCCCTAAGCACACGCAGAAATGCAAGGAGGTTTTTATGAAGAAGTTTATTTCACTTATCTTGGCACTAGCGCTTATTATGACAGTACTTACTGGCTGCGCTGGTGGCAACAAATCAACTGGCGAAAAGAAAGGCGACAAGGACACTCTTGTAATCGCTAATGACTCAGATGCTATATCTCTAGACCCTATGGGCACTAACGATAACGCATCATCAAAAGTATTAGTTCAAATCTATGAAGGTCTATTCGAACTAAATGATAAGGCTGAAGAAGTTCCTTTACTAGCTGAAAGCTACGACAAGGTTTCTGATACTGAATACGTTTTCCACTTAAGAAAGGGAGTTAAATTCCATAACGGAGACGAAATGAAGGCATCAGACGTTGTATTCTCATTGAAGCGTGCGTGTAAAGCACCTAACGTTAAGCACTTGTTTAACACTATCGATGAAGACTCTATTAAGGCTGACGATGATTACACTGTAAGATTCAATCTTAAGTTCCCTTATCCTGGTATCATTGCATCACTAATGCACCCAGGTGGATCAATCCTTTGCCAAAAAGAAGTTGAAGCAGCTGGAGACAGCTACGGTACTTCTACTGATAAGGTTTGCGGTACAGGTCCATTTAAGCTTGATGAATGGTCTAAGGCTAACGCTATCAAATTAAGCAGATTCGAAGATTATTACGGAGAAAAAGCTAAGATGGCTAAAGTTGAAATGAAGATTATACCTGAACCAACTAACAGACTTGTTGAACTTCAAACTGGTGGAGCTGACATAATCTATGAACTTCAACCACTAGATGTTGAAAAAGTTGAAAAAGATGAAAATCTTGTTATGTTAAAATCTGATGACTATGGTACTACTTATCTAGGATTTAACACTCAAAAGGCACCTTTTGATGATCCAAAGGTACGTCAAGCTATAGCATACGCTATTGACATAGACGATATCATTCCAAAGGTTTGGCTAGGTCTTGGTAAGACAGCTACTAACTCAATGCCACCAACTCTTGTTTACTCAATTGGTGATGAAACAAAAGCTAAATCAAGAGACATTGAAAAAGCAAAAGCATTACTAGCTGAAGCTGGTTACCCTAATGGTTTTGATACAACTATATCTACAAACGAAAGAAAACAACGTGTGGATATGGCTACTATAATCAAAGAACAACTTAAAGATGTTGGTATAAACGTAACTATCAACGTTATGGAATGGTCTGCATTTAACGATGTATTAAAGAACGCTAAACAAGATATGTTCGAAATCGCTTGGATTTCTGATACTCCAGACCCAGACGCTTTCTTGTTCCCATGCTTCCACTCAAGTGCAAAAGGCGAAGGCGGTAACTACTGCTGGTTAGAAGATCCAGAAATGGATAAGATGCTTGATGATGCAAGACAAGAACTTGATGAAACAAAGAGAGGCGAAATCTATAGAAAAGCTCAAGAATATATTCTTGACAATCAAATTTGGATTCCTGAATATTGGTCAGAATTAACTGTAGCAACATCTAAGAATGTTGAAGGTTTTGAAATGAACCACTTTGGTTTCTATAAATTAAATAAGGTAAACGTAAAATAGTTAAATAATACAATAAGTGAAGGGGGAGGAGGATATCTTCCCCCTAACACATAGTTCATTTATATCGGAGGCATTATGTTAAAATATGTTATTAAAAGAATCCTCTATTTAATACCTGTTATTTTATTGGTAAGTCTCTTCGTTTTCTGGTTATTATACATAACACCTGGAGACCCTGCCCGTAATATTCTAGGCCCATCGGCCACAGAACAACAAGTAGCAGAACTTAGAGAAGAACTTGGCTTAAACGATCCATTTTTCACGCAATTTGGTAGATACATATCTAACCTAGTATTTAAAGGTGACTTAGGCCGTAGTTACAGAACAAGAATGCCTGTAGTTCAAGAAATTGGCAACAGAGCAGGCGCAACTATTAGACTAGCATTTTTAGCTATAACATTCGCAGTTTTACTAGGTATACCTATAGGTATTATATCCGCGGTAAAACAATATAGTATTTTTGATAACTTGACAATGATATTCGCCCTTATAGGTATATCAATGCCAGTATTCTGGCTGGGTCTACTACTCATCATGCTATTTAGTGTGCAACTTGGCTGGCTACCAGCATCAGGCTTTGATACGCCTGCCCAATGGGTTTTACCAGCGATAGCACTAGGAGCTCAATCTGTTTCAGTTATTACTAGACAAACAAGAAGCTCCATGCTTGAAGTAATTAGACAAGACTACATTAGAACTGCTAAGGCAAAAGGTCAAGAACAAAAGGTCATCATTAGGAAGCACGCTTTAGCAAACGCTCTAATCCCTATCACTACTGTTATAGGTACACAATTCGGACAACTTATGGGCGGTGCTCTAATGACTGAAGTTATATTTAGTATACCTGGCATAGGCAGACTTATGGTAGATTCAATCAAGATGAGAGACATACCTCTTGTTATGGGATGTGTATTATTCGTTGCAGTTACATTTGCTCTTGTAAATCTAATTGTCGACATACTATATACATTCATAGACCCAAGAGTTAAGAGTCAATATATGTAGGTGAATGATATGGCAGAAAAAAATATGAAAAAAGAGCAATCAATAAGAAAATCAAAAAGACAAACAGGTTTTAGTGAAGTTTTAAAAAGAATGAAGAGAAACAAACTTGCTATGGTAGGTCTAGTTATACTTATCTTGCTTGTTTTGGTAGCGATATTCGCAGATGTTGTTGCCCCATATACTTTCAATGACATGGTTGGCCCAACTTATCAAACACCAAACTCTGAATTTATCTTCGGAACAGACCACTTAGGACGTGATATATTCTCTCGTGTCGTTTATGGTTCTAGAATTAGTTTGAAAGTCGGATTTATCTCCGTATCCATCGCCTTAGTATTCGGTGTAACACTAGGCGCTGTAACTGGTTACTACGGCGGTAAAGTCGACACTATAATCATGAGATTCATAGACGTGCTTCAAGCTATACCAGATATACTTTTAGCTATAGCAATCATGAGCGCACTAGGCACTGGCCTTGGTAACTTGATGATAGCCGTTGGTATAGCCTCGGTTCCAGCATATGCCAGAATCGTTAGAAGCTCTGTTTTAACTATAAAAGATAACGAATTTGTTGAAGCAGCAAAGGCCAATGGTTCTAGCGACTTTAGAATTATCTTTAAGCATATAATTCCAAACTGTATGGCACCTATCATCGTTCAAGCGACTCTAGGTGTTGCTTACGCAATCATTAATGCGGCAGGTCTATCCTTCATAGGACTTGGACTTGAACCACCTACACCAGAGTGGGGCGCTATGCTATCGGACGGTCGTTCATATATCATGGACTTCCCACACATCACATTGTTCCCAGGTTTAGCCATCGTTATTACCATCTTTGCTCTTAACGTTATGGGCGATGGTCTTAGAGATGCACTTGACCCTAAGCTTAAGAGGTAGGAGGTTACTATGGAAAAAGGAAATTTACTTAATATAAGAGACCTATCTGTTGAGTTCAATACAGATTCGGGTGTTGTTAAAGCCGTTAATGGCATGAACTTGTCTCTAAACAAAAAGGAGACTCTTGGCCTTGTTGGAGAAACAGGTGCCGGCAAGACTACTACTGCTCTTGCAATACTTAACCTAGTACCTGATCCACCTGGAATTATTAGCTCAGGTGAGATTGAGTTCGATGGTAAGGATATATTAAAAACTAAAGAAAAAGACATGAGAAAGATTAGAGGGGAAAAGATCTCCATGATCTTCCAAGACCCAATGACAAGTCTTAACCCTGTTATGACTATAGGTAAGCAAATAGAAGAAGTTCTTGCTCTTCACACTAAGCTTGATAAGAACGGCAGAAAAGAAAAGACTCTTGAAATGCTTGACCTAGTAGGTATCAGACGCGAAAGAGTTAATGACTATCCTCATCAACTTTCTGGTGGTATGAAGCAAAGAATCGTTATTGCGATGGCTCTTGCTTGTAACCCAGAAATAATCATTGCGGACGAGCCAACAACTGCTCTAGACGTTACTATTCAAGCTCAAGTTATGGAGCTAATGAAGGAGCTTAAGAGCAAGTTTGATACATCCATCATCATGATTACTCACGACTTAGGTGTTATCGCTGAAATTGCTGATAAGGTAGCGGTTGTTTACGCTGGAGAAGTTGTTGAAAGCGGTACTACTAAGGATATATACACTGACAAGAAGCATCCATACACTGTCGGACTTTTCTCGTCAATACCAAAGCTAACTGGTGACGTTGAAAGACTTCAAGTTATTCCAGGAATGACACCAGACCCAACAAATTTACCTACTGGATGTAAGTTCCACCCAAGATGCACTAAGTGCATGGAAATGTGCAAAACAAACGAACCACCGGTTTATGAAGTAAGCCCAGGTCACTTTGTTAAGTGCTTCTTATACAAGGACGGAGCTATGGGTATAGACGGCTCTAAGAATGAAGCTAGCGAAGAAACAGCTTCTGAATCAGAAGAAAAGTAGAGGAGGAAAGTTATGAGCGAAAATTTCATTGAAGTAAAACATTTATGTAAGTACTTTCCGACTAAGAAGGGCGTTCTACATGCAGTTGAAGACCTTAACTTTGAGATAAAAAAGGGAGAAACACTTGGTCTAGTAGGTGAATCAGGCTGTGGTAAGTCAACAGCTGGTCGTGCAATCATCAGATTACATGAGCCAACAAGCGGAGAAATATGGTTTAACGGCGAAGATATCATGAACCGTAAGACTAAAAAGGAAATGCATCAATTAAGACGCGAAATGCAAATCGTCTTCCAAGACCCATATTCATCACTAAACCCAAGACTTAACACATTTGACTTGATTGCAGACGCACTTTATGTAAACAAAATTTACGATAGTAAGAAAGAAATAGAAAAAGTTGTTCTTGAAATGATGGAAACAGTAGGTCTTGAGAAGAGACTTATGAACTCCTACCCACACGAACTAGATGGTGGTAGAAGACAAAGAATAGGTATCGCAAGAGCCTTAGTAATGAGACCTGAGTTTATAGTACTTGATGAACCAGTATCAGCACTTGACGTATCAATTCAAGCCCAAGTACTAAATCTTCTTCAAGACATACAAAAAGAAAAGGGACTAACATACTTATTTATATCACATGACCTTTCAGTTGTTCGTCACCTTTCAGACAGAGTCGCAGTAATGTATCTTGGACGTATGGTTGAATTAGCAGATTACAAGCAAATATTTGAAAACACATTACATCCATACACAAAGGCACTTCTATCAGCAATACCAGTACCTGAGTATAACTACAAACAAGAAAGAATCATACTAAAAGGCGACGTACCAAGCCCAATAGATCCACCAGACAGATGCGTTTTCTACGGCAGATGTCCGATGAGAGATGAAGGCGTTTGCAATGGTCCTCATCCTACTCTAAAAGAAGTAGAACCGGGACACTATGTAGCCTGTCATTTAGTAAAATAAAAATTTAAGATCTAATTTAAATAAATTAGTGACTACAAAAGCAGATGCATCTTAGGTGCATCTGCTTCTTTATGTCTTAGAGCACAAAAAAGGAGCTAGATAAAACTAACTCCATAAATCAAAATCTATTTGTGTTTCTTTACATAATCTAAGACAAAGTCCTTAAATCTCTTACCAAGTGGGCTAAGCGGCTTTTCTCTGTGATACAAGAAGTAGAAGTCTCTTGAGAAATCCACGCCTTTTATCTTAAGGTACTTAAATCTCTTTTCCTTAATATCTCTTTCGATTGCAATCTCATTCATGAAGCTAAGACCGACGCCCTTGCTTACTAAGGACTTGATCGCTTCATTGTCATCGCATGTGCCGACTATCCTAAGCTTTCTCGCGTCCTTCGAGCTTTGATATATAGCGTTGATTATCGTTTCGAGCGAGGCAGAACCATACTCCCTAAGAATAAAGTTTTCATCGAGTATGTCTTCAAACTTAATCGTATCACCATTCTCAAGGTTTTCAAACTTATCATTTGGCACTATAAGTACGCTTGTGTCCTTAACGAGTTTAACAAAATCAAGCTTGGGGTTGTCATTCATCTTGCCGACGATGGCAAAGTCATTCTCATAAGTAAGAATGCGCTTGATAGCTTCCTTCGAGTCACTTCCTTGCAGTGAAAAACTGATTTTCGGGTGCTCTTCAAGGAAAGACTTAATTAAATCAGGAAGGATGTACTCTCTAGGGATGGAGCTCGACAAAATGCTTATCTTACCCTGCAGACCTTGGTCGTAGGCGTCAATCTCATACTTAGCATTGTTGATCTGATCGATAATCTTCTCCGCATGCTCGTACAAAATTTGGCCTGTCGGCGTAATTCGAAACAGCCTACCGCTTCTGTCAATAAGTTCACTTCCGACCTCTTTTTCAAGAGCGGTGATGTGATTTGAGACAGTTGGCTGAGTTATAAAAAGCTTTTCTGCAGCTTTCGAGAAACTTTCTAGCCTAACGACTTCAACAAAAGTTTCTATTTGTCTGATATCCATTTTCTTCCCTCCTATATATAAAGATATTTTATCACAAGTATTGATTTTTTTCAAGCTAAATATATAAATATTACGATTTTTCAAATAATATTTATGCGAAACTTGACGTAAGAACAATTATGTTTTAAAATATCTTTGAAGAATAAAATTTATAGGATAAATATATAAGAGGACGTAAATGAAGCATAGTTTTTATAGCAATATCAAATTTTTAATTAAAAATTGGTTTAAGAAAGATAGTTTTGGAACTATCCTTGTGTTTTTTGTCGGCTATTGTTACAATAATAATACCGCTTTTCGATGCGTACATACTTAAAACGATAACAGCAGCGATTATCGAAGGTCTTGACGCTGAACAATTTATCTTAAGTTTAATCAGTCTATTTATTTTTTACATTTTATTAAAAATTTTAAACACCTGGATGGATACTAGAAATGATTTTTTCCAAACTAAGGTTAGTATGCTCTACGGCGTAGACCTTATCTCTGCTCTTATGGATAAGGATCTACTTGATTTTAAAACAGCAGAGCAAAAATCTTTGTTTGAAAGGTCGAAGTCCTTTGCTTTTGAAGGAGAACAAGCTGATGGCGCTTGGTCGGCGATTAGACTTTCTAAGCTTATCACATCTTTTTTAGGTTTTTTCGCTTATGCAATTATTTTTTCTTTTCTTAGCTATAAATTAGTTTTAATTATCTTAATTTCAGCACTTGTCACAGCCTATTTCCAAGATAGGCTTATGCTTTATGGAGACAAAATCACTGACGATATGGCTCAGGAAGAGTCAAGGCACTACTATATGTATAAAGTTTCTTTAGACGATGGCGCACAAAAAGAGATTCGCTTAAACAATGCTCTTTCATGGTTAGTCTATCACCTAGATAAGATATCAAAAGCATATTACTCGCTTCTTCGCGGATGGACTAAAAAAGCTAATCGAGTCTCTTTAGTCGAAGGCATCTTTGGCTTCATCAGAGACTTATTTACCTACGTTTTACTTACAAAGAGCGTTCTTAATGGAGAGATAAGTGCAGCGAATTTTATATTTTATCTAAGCTTAGTACTTGGTTTTTCAGAGTGGCTAAATAATTTCTCGGGTCATATAAGGTCGCTTAGGAGAATTTCTCTTGTTTGCGACAAGTACAGGACTTTTGTTCAAGACAAGGCAAATCTTAATACTGAAAAAATTATATTAAAGTCAATAGATGAGATAAAACTAGAAGATGTTTCTTTTGCGTATGATGAGGATAACGAAATTTTAAAGAATATTAATCTTACTATCAAAAAAGGTGAGTCAATCGCCATAGTTGGGGAGAATGGCGCTGGCAAAACAACTCTTATTAAGCTTATTACAAAGCTTTTTGATGCTAGCAGCGGCAGGATTTTAATCAATGGCATCGATATTGATCTTTACGATAAAAAGTCTATTTACAAGAGGATAAGCGCTCTCTTCCAAGATTACTTTTTGATGCCGACTACGCTTATTAATAATTTGGACGATAAGCAGCAAGATAGGGTTCAGGCAGAAAAGTTTATTGATGAGATGGGTTTAAGTAATAGAGTTACTTCACTAGAAAACGGCTTGGATACTGAGCTAATAAATATCGAAGATAATAAGATAGAAGGTTTTTCTGGCGGCGAAACACAAAAGCTTTTATTCATCAAATCTCTTATGAAAGATAGCGACTTATTGATACTTGATGAACCAACATCAGCTTTAGATCCGATTGCTGAAGAAAAACTTTATCTAAAGTACAAAGACTTTACTAAGGACAAGATGGCGATATTTATCTCACACAGAATTACATCAACGAGGTTCTGTGACAGAATTATTTATTTAGATGACAAAAGTATTGCCGAAGTGGGAACTTATGATGAGCTTATGAACTTAGGCGGAAAATACAAAGCTATGTTTGATATGCAAGCTAAGTATTATAAGGAGAATGAAAATGAAGAAGCAAGTTTATAAAGACATCTGCAAAATTAAAAAAAGTATATTGCCAATAGTTTTTCTAAATGCTTTATTGTGTGCAGCTGAGCCTTTTATCTTTGTCTACATATCTGGCTACTTACTAAAATTTATAATCGAAGCTAGAGAAATTAGCTTTATAATAAAATTTTCTGTGGCAGCAGCGGCAATATCCTTTGCACTTCACTATATTAAAAACATCACTGAAAACTATAAGTTAGAGTACGGCGACTATTTAAATACTAATGAAAAAAATATTCTTATTAAAAAATTGTTTTCGCTAGATTTTAAGGACCTTGAAGCTAAAGATACAAAGGACAAAATTTTAAGACACAAAGAGGAAAGTGATGGCATGAGCACCATTTACATGGAAGCAATGTATCAATTTTATAATTTTACTGTTAATTTACTCAGCATTATTATAGCAATAGTATCATTAATTAGCTTTTATCCAGCACTTTCAAAATCTGTAGATATTAAAGTTTTTGGCTCAAAATATTTTCCTTTATTAATAATATTCTTAATGCTAGTAATTATTTATGCGTTAATCAATTTTAGGAAGAAGGCAGAAGAAAAGAACGAAATTGATAGAGAGGCCTATGCGAAAAAATACAAGATTTACGATTATTACATGAGGTTACTCTCTGATTACGAGTCGTTAAAGCAGATTAAAATTTACGATGAGAAAGCTTTTATACTTGATGATATAAATGAGAATTTTGTAAAGAGCGGTCTTGGTTTAAGAAAGAAAATTGCAAGAAGAACTGGTTTTAGCGAAGGCATGGATGATTTTTTGCTATCGACGCTTGGAATCTTGTTCTTAATTATGCTTGCCATTAAGGCAAAAGGCGGCCTCTTTGGCGTAGACAAGCTTATAATATACTATGGTGCTTTTAAAGCACTTTGTGAAGCAGCAAAGGAGCTTATCAAAACTATTGGTGAAGAAAAAGCTCTTGAGCCTAAAATAGCGATTTTGTATGATATACTTAATTTGAAATCTGATAAAAAATTTGAAGTAAAGGAAAAAGATTTTACAGAGACTTTGATTAGTGTAAAGAATTTAAGCTTTTCCTATCCAGATTCAAAAATTACTCAGCTAAAAAATCTTAATCTTGAAATAAGGCGAGGCGAAAAAAATTGCAATAGTTGGAGAAAATGGTTCAGGTAAAACGACTTTTGTAAATTTGCTAACAGGTTTATACAAAGCAAATGAAGGTAGCCTTCTTATTGATGGCGAAGTGCCTTCACTTGATTTTACTGCGAAAAATATTGGCGTGGTGAGTCAAGACTTTTATCTATTTTCATTTAAGCTTGGAGAAAATATTGCCACAAGTGAAAATTATAATGCTGATGAGTGCGAAAGAGTTTTAAAGCTTGCTAATTTTGAAAAAGCTTATGACTTAGAACAATATATATACACAGACATTGATGAAGACGGTGTGGATATCTCTGGCGGTGAAAGCCAAAAAATTGCACTAGCAAGAGCTCTTTACAATGATAAGGATATCTTGATATTTGACGAGCCGACATCAAAACTTGATCCAAAGTCTGAGATGAAAATTTTCGAGAGCTTCAATGAGGCAGCTAAGGGTAAGACAGTCATATTCATTTCTCACAGGATGAGCGCTTGTAAATTTGCAGACAGAGTTATTTTATTCCACGACGGCAAGATTATAGATAGCGCACCACATGAAGAATTATTAAAACGAAATGAAAAGTACAAGGAAATGTGGAGTGCACAAGCAAAATATTTTAATTAATTTATATAAGTGATTAAGCAAGTCTTAGTCACTTTTTCATTGCTATTTTCACGGCTTTATAATATAATAGAAGTGGTGAGGTTTATGATTTATTTAGATAATTGTGCAACAACAAAAGTATATAAAGAGGCGATGGATGCGGCGCTTCATGCGTTTGAAGAAACTTATGCGAATCCATCGAGCATACATAAGGCAGGCTTTTTACTAAGAAATGACTTTGAAGAGTCGAGGAGCGTCATCAAAAATTTTCTTAATATCAAGTCTGGCGAAATCATTTTTACGTCTTGCGCAAGTGAGGCGAACAACATTATTGTAAATTCGATTAAGGATATAAAGAAGAAGAAAATTTTGACTACGGCGGTCGAGCATCAAGCGATGAACAAGCCTATCGATAATTTAATTGCAAATGGTTTTGAAGTGATTAAAATTCATCCGAAGGAAGGACAAATCACTTTAGATGATGTTCTAGCTAAGCTTGATAATGGATTTGGCTTTGTTTCACTTATGCATGTCAACAACGAAGTGGGCAGCATCATAGACGTAGAAAGCATTTCTCGTGAAGTAAAGAGACTTTACCCAGATATAATTTTTGCGACTGACGCGGTTCAAGCCTTTGGCAAGCTTCGTATTGACCTAAGCGAAGGCAATATCGATTTTCTTTCTATGTCAGGTCACAAGGTTCACGCGCCTAAGGGCATTGGCTGTTTATACGCTCGTGATAATAACTTAGTTAAGCCGCTTATCTATGGCGGCGAGCAAGAATTTTCTCTAAGAGCAGGTACTGAAAATGTTCCGGGTGTTTTAGCTCTTGCTGAAGCTGTTAAAATTTTGGATAAAAATCTTGAAAATAATTATAAATATGTAAATAATTTAAAAAATAAAATGATAGAGAGCCTAAAGGAGCTTGACGGCGTTCACTTTCATTCAGAGGGCGAGGGCTATTCGCCATATGTTTTGTCAGTTGCCTTTGATAATATCAAGGCCGAGGTCTTGGTACACATCTTAGAGCAAGATGAGATCTACATATCGACGTCATCTGCTTGCTCATCGAAACAAAAAAAGCACAGGAGAGTTTTAGAGGGCTATGGATATGGCGAAAAAGAGGCTGAAGAGACGGTAAGAATTTCATTTTCTGAGATGAATACTGAAGAAGAGGTCTTAAAGGCGGCGGAACTCATTAAAAAAGCGGTTAAATTTATTAGGAGTGTAAAGAAATGATGACGGATAAAGTATATTTGATAATCAGTGAGGGCGAGATGCACCTAAAGGGCGGCAATAGAAGGTACTTCGAGCAAAAACTTATCTCAAACATCGATAAGAACATGAAGGACATCGGCTACGACAGCCTTTATAATGATATCGGCAAGATTATTATTGAGATAGACGATGCAAAATCTGAAAAAGCAATTGAAGCCTTAAAAAAGGTCTTCGGAATTGTTTGGATCAGAAAGGCTTATAGATGTGAAAAAGATATCGAAGTGATCAGGCGCCTCGCTATTGACCTAGTGAAGGAAAAGGATTTAAAAGGCACGTTCAAGGCAGCATCAACAAGAGCGGACAAGAAGTTCCCGCTTAATTCTATGGAGCTATCAAGGGATATAGGAGCTGCCATACTCACAAATACGGACGGACTAAAAGTTGACGTGCATACGCCCGAACATGAAGTTTACGTTGATATAAGGAAGTTTGCCTACGTTTCAGTAGAAAAGCACAAGGCGCTTGGCGGCATGCCAAAGGCGACCAACGGCAAGGCACTTTGCCTATTATCAGGCGGTATAGACAGTCCAGTCGCTCTATATATGATGGCGAAGCGCGGCGTTAAGGTCGACGCGATACATTTTCACTCATATCCATTTACCTCGCTTCAAGCGCTTGACAAGGTTAAAGGCCTTAGAGACATAGTCTCTAGCTACACTGGTGATATAAAATTATATTCATATAACATGCTTGACGCATACACAGCCATAAATCAAAATATGAACGTTTCGTACACAACGGTTGTTTCAAGAAGGATAATGATGCGCGTTGCGAAAAAGCTCGCTCATGACAAGGGTTACGACGCCATCATTACAGGGGAGAATATTGGTCAAGTCGCGTCTCAGACAATGTATGGCATTAAAGCGATAGAAGATGCGACAGACATGGTCATCTTTAGACCGCTCATAGCTTTCGATAAACTTGACATCATTGACATAGCGAAAAAGATAGGCACTTATGAAAAATCGATAGAGCCATTCGATGACTGCTGCTCAGTATTTTCGCCCGACCATCCACAAACGAGACCACTAATCGCTGATGTTAAATGCGAAGAAGAAAAGGTAGATATAGACGCAATTGTAGAAGATATTTATAAAAAAGGAGAATTACTATGAAGATAAGTTTTTTAGGCGCGGCACAAGAAGTAACCGGCTCCAACTATTTGCTTGAAGCCTGTGGTAAGAAGATAGTCATAGACTGTGGCATGTTTCAAGGCAGTAATGACCTTGAAGAGCTGAACAAAAGGCCCTTTGACTACAATGTAAGGGACATTGACAAGGTTTTAATCACTCACGCACACATCGATCACATAGGAAGGCTACCGAAGATGGTCAAGGACGGCTACGACGGCGAAGTCATCATGACTAAGGCGACTATGGACCTAGCGCCAGTCATGCTCTACGATTCAGCCAAGATTGGTATGCAAGACGCTGAGACTGAGACTAAGAAGAATCTTCGTCAAGGCCTTGACCCAGTTGAGCCGCTTTACACAGACGTAGACGTTGACGAGACCATAAAGCTTTTAAGGGGCTACGCTTATGGTGAAGAAGTAGAGCTCTTTGATGGGATCAAAATCATCTTTAGAGATGCAGGTCATATACTTGGCTCAGCCATTTTAGAAGTTTACATAAATGAAGATGGTAAAGAGACTAAACTTGTATTTTCTGGTGACCTTGGTATGCCGGACAGGCCTCTACTAAAGGATCCGACATTTATCAAGGACGCTGACTATGTCATTATGGAATCAACTTATGGCAATCGTAATCACGAAAAACTTATGGACAGCACCCAAAAGCTTATTGATATTATAGATAAGACTGTTGCCAGAGGCGGAACCGTTCTAATACCAAGCTTTGCAGTTGGTAGGAGCCAAGAACTTATATATTTACTTAACAAAGAGTTCGAGAAGAGAAAGAATCAAAACGTAAGAGTTTTTCTTGATTCGCCGATGGCGGTTGACGCGACAGAAGTATTTATGCGTAACTACGATATTTTGGATGAGGATACACAAAAGCTATTAAAGTCGGGCGACGACCCGCTTATGTTTAAGCACTTAAAGTACATCCGTGAAACAGAGGACTCGAAGGCGCTTAATGTGGACGAGGCGCCAAAGGTCATCATCGCATCATCAGGCATGATGACAGCAGGCAGAATAAGGCATCACTTAAAGAACTGTCTTTGGGATAAGAGGAATTCACTTATCATAGTTGGCTACCAAGCAGAAGGCTCCTTAGGCCGCATCATTCTTAATGGTGTGAGAAGAGTTAAGCTCTTTGGTCAAATGGTGGACGTGGGTCTAGAAGTTTATGACTTACAAGGTTTTTCTGCACATGCTGATCAAAATATGCTATTAAAATGGCTAGATGCTTATGAAAGAAAGCCTAAGAAAGTTTTCTTGGTTCATGGCGAGAGCGATGCACAAGAAATTTTAAAGCAAAAGATAGCTAGAGACCAAGGCCTTGAGGTTTACGCACCAAAGCTTGGCGAAAGCGCAAGGATAGATGTTCATAAGAACAAGCTCGCTGGTGAAGAAGAGCTTAAGAAGAGCTTTGACAATCTATTAGCCGCTTTCTCAAACATAGTTATGAGCTCAAATAAATTATATACGAAGGAACACTTAAAGAAGAGTAAGAAGCTTAAGGACGCACTTGACGAGGCAGAGCTTGCCTTAGTTAACGTCAATAAGGAGCTTAACTCGTAGGAGGAGAAAAATGAAGTACACAAAAACACTGAAGCGCCTGCTTGGGGACGCTATTAGAACAGACAGGAAGATGATTTTATACATCTTATTTGCCTGCATCTTAGGGGCCTTTGCTCCACTAGTTTTATCACTAATGCCTAAGCTAATAGTTGGAGTCGTAGAAAATCCTGGTACAGACGCGATTAGAAGGATTTTACTAATCTCACTTGGCTTTTTTGTCTTGGAGTTCTTAGTTGAGGGCGTGAGCCTTTACTGCTCAAATCAAGTAATAGTAGTAGCTAACAAAACAAGATTTGAGCTAATGAATGAGCAAAATAAAAAGATGGCGTCTGTCGACTATAAATACATAAGTGACAGATCTATCTTTAAAATGTATGGCATGGCATTTGAAGCAACAAGCGGAGACTGGGGCGGAGTTACTGGCATGCTTAGAGAGTTTGCCAGAATCGCACCTATAATTCTCTCACTAATACTTATTGGCGGAGTGATTACGGCTTTATCACCATTAACAGGAGCACTACTACTTTTATATGCAATTACTTATGCCTACGCACAAAGACAAGCTAACAAAGAAGTTATAGACAACGACGCCGAGATAAATAAAATAAGTGATGAGATTAGATACTACAATAAAACTGCTGGTGATTTTAAATCTGGTAAAGAAATAAGGCTTTTTAATTTAAAAGACATGATACTTAATGCTTATAAAAACGTTATTGATAAGAGAAAGAGTTTTAGTCTAAGAGCTGTGAATAAAACTTTTAGAAAGAGTCTTTTATCAGTAATAATTTTAATTATTGCTCAGGGCATTTTTGCTTACACACTTATACTTAGCTTTAAAAACGGCTCAGTCGATACTGGTAGCTTTTTGATGTATCTAACACTTATGCTGCAATTTGTTTTATTGGCCGATAGGGCTATAGAAGACTATGAATTTTACGTAGTTAATCAAACTATATATGTAGAAAATCTTTATGATTTACTTGAAACAGATAAACTAAATATAACCCACGGCGATAGAGATAGGCTTAGTGGCGCTGTTGATATTGAGTTTAAAAATGTTACTTTTGCTTATCCAAATACAGATAAGAAAGTGCTTGATAATTTAAGCTTTAAGATAGCCAAGAACGAAACCATTGCCCTAGTTGGTAACAATGGTGAGGGTAAGTCAACTATAATCAATTTACTTGTAAGATTATATAGACCGGACGAAGGCGAGATACTTCTTAATGGCGTAAACATCAACGAGTTCAAGGAAGAAGAGCTATATAAGATGTTTGCCTGCATATTCCAACAGGTAAATATCTATCCGTATACACTTGGTAATAATATTTCTATGCATGAAACTTATGACTTGGAAAGAGCAAAGAGAGCAATTGAGGACGTGGGACTTAAGGAGCGTATCGAAGAAGAGAAAAACGCTTACGAAAGAAACATGTCTCATGAAGTTGCTAAGGACGCTCTTGAACTATCGGGCGGACAAGAACAAAAACTTGCCATCTCGAGAGCTGTGTATAAGGACTCACCTATACTTATACTTGATGAGCCAACAGCAAACCTCGATGCACTTGCTGAGCACGAAATTTATTCAAAGCTAAATGACTTAAGAGAGGACAGAACCTCGATATACATCTCACATAGACTTTCATCGACAAAGTTCTGCGATAGAATCATCTTATTAAAGGGTGGAAAGATCTTCGAAGAGGGTACTCACGATGATCTTATGAAGAAGAAGGGTGAATATTACGAAATGTTCACTATACAAGGTAAATACTATACTAAGGAGGCCTAAATATGAAGAACTTTAAAGAACACATGAAGATATACGGCTTCATGATTAAATCAATTTGGGAATACTCCAAGAAAACAGTATTTTTAATCTTACTGGCCTCATTGTCATCAGCAGGACTATTGATGATAAATGTATTCTTACCAAAACTAGTTATTGACTCAGTAATGAATGGCGCTGGCTTTGAGATAGTGACTTACGTAGTACTTTTGGTGCTTGCAAACGTTGTCTTAGCAAAGATACCTGGCTACGTCAACAACTACATCAATAACGTAGACATCCCTGGCGTGCAACAAAAAATTCGCTACAATATATGCGAAAAGACTATGAAGCTTGATTATTCAATGCTTGAAAATAAAGACTACATGAATCTTAAGGACCAAGCGGACTTCATCATGAGCACTCAATCACCTCTAGCAAACTTCGTTCAAATAGCTGCGGAAGTATTTGTTTCATTCGTTGTAGTAATATTCTTAGCGGTAATCGCCTTTAGCTTTTCCTGGGTTTTAGGTGTAATACTTCTTTTAGTAGCGTGCCTAAACTTTGTCATAGGCGCTTGGGCGAACAAGAAGATGGGAGACTTCTTAGCTTCACTTGAAGATATAAACAGAAAATTTTCTGCTTACATGAGTATTATTTATGACAATAGTAAGATGATGGATGTAAAGCTATTCTCAATGCATAATTTGGTCAATGGATCCATATATAAATTAATGAAGGACATAAGCGGAGGTATAGCGAATATGTATACCATAAACTCACTTTCATTCTTCTTTAGTGGTATCTTAGACGGCGTATCAAGAGCTTTAAGCTACATTTATATATCAGTAAGAGCCGTATCGAATGTTTTTGGCCCGCAAATCTCAATCGGTTCCTTCGCTCTATACACATCGGCCTTTGTTAACTTTAACCAAAGAGTTAGAATCATCTCACAAAACTATGTTAACATGATTATGATGAGAAACATGACAGAGCCTTACTATAGATTTATGATGCTACCAGAAGAAAAGGCGAAAGAATATGAATATGAAATGCCTAAGTCCATTGACACGATTGAGTTTAAAGACGTTTGGTTTAAGTACCCAAGCTCTGAAGACTATGTTTTAAAGAATTTATCCTTCAATATCAATAAGGGCGAAAAGATTTCTATAGTTGGTCTGAATGGCGCTGGTAAGACAACCATCATCAAGTTAATGACTAGGCTATATGAGCCAACAAAGGGTGAGATACTGCTTAATGGCCTTGATATATCTAAGATAAAGATGGATGAGTATCAAAAACTTATCTCAGTTGTCTTCCAAGACTATAATATATATAACTTCCCTGTGGCAGAGACTGTTGCATCAAGGGCTGACTACGACAGAGAAAAAGTTACTAAAGTATTGAAAGATATTGACATATATGATAAAATTAATTCGTTAAGTAGCGGTATGGACACGAAAGTCTCCATGGGCTACTCTGAAACGGGAGAAAAACTATCGCAAGGACAGTTCCAAAAGCTAGCAATTGCAAGAAGCTTGTACAAGGACAGCGAGCTAGTTATACTTGACGAGCCAACATCGGCTCTTGACCCTAAGAGCGAGGCGGAGATTTACGAGAACTTCAACTACCTTGTTAAAGAGAAGACATCGATATATATCTCACATAGAATGAGTTCGTCGATATTCTGCGATAGAATTTTGTTAATAAATAACGGTACTGTAGAGGACTTTGACACGCATAAAAATCTAATGCAAAAGACAGACAGCCTTTACTACAAGATGTTCAATGCGCAAAAAGAAAACTACGAGTACCAAGAGGAGGAAGAAAGCTATGAGAATGAGTAAAATGTTTTTTAAAACATTGAGAGAGGATCCTAGCGAAGCAGAGATTGCATCACATAAACTACTATTAAGAGGCGGCTTTATCAAGAAGAGCGCCTCAGGAATTTATTCATATATGAACCTTGGCTACAGAGTAATCAGAAAGATTGAGGCCATAGTTAGAGAAGAGATGGACTCACACGACGCTCAAGAGATCAACATGAGTGCTGTTCAGCCAAGAGAGCTTTGGGAAGAGTCAGGTAGATGGGATACCTTCGGACCAGAGATGTTTAAACTAAAGGACAGAAACGACAGAGAATTTTGTCTTGCACCAACAGCTGAAGAGTTTTTCACAGACCTTGTAAGAAGCGATGTAAACTCATATAAGAAGCTGCCAATAAATATCTACCAAATCAAAACTAAGTACAGGGACGAGAAGAGACCTAGATTTGGTATCAACAGAGCGAGAGAGTTCCTGATGAAGGACGCTTACTCCTTTGACAAGACTCAAGAGGACATGGTCACTAGCTACAAGAACATGTGGGAAGCGTACGAAAACATCTACGACAGACTTGAACTTGATTACAGGATAGTTAGAGGCGACTCAGGCGCCATAGGTGGTAACGAGTCACACGAGTTCACTGCACTTTCAGATGTTGGTGAAGGCGTGATCACATATTGCGACAGCTGCGATTTTTCAGCGACTGATGAAAAAGCAGAAGTAGCTTATAAATATGACAATAGTAGCGAAGATATAAAAGAGCTTGAAAAAGTAGAAACAAAGGGCGTTAAAACTATTGACGATTTAGCAGAACTATTAAAAGTAGATAAAGATAGATGCCTTAAGGCAGTTGACCTAATGGTAAAAGGAGAAAAGATTGTAGTCTTCATACCAGGATCAAGAGAGCTAAACCTAACAAAATTAATAAAGCACCTTGGCTGTGCAGAGCATGAGATTGAAATGATGGGCGACGAAGACATCAAGGCTATGGGCTCCTTCCCAGGCTATACTGGTCCAATCGGTTTAAAGGCTGATAGACTTATCGCCGATGAAAGAGTTAAGAATATCAAAAACATGGTCATAGGCGCTAACGAAGAAGATTATCACTATATGAACTATAACATCAGTGAAGACGATAAATTTGAATTCGTAGACGATTTACTAATGATAGCTGAGGGCGATGTTTGTCCTAAGTGCGGCGGCAAACTTGAGTTCAAGAGAGGCATAGAGGTCGGAAATATCTTCCAACTTGGTCAAAAGTACTCAAAATCAATGAAGGCAACATTCTTGGATGAGAATGGCAAGGACGAATACTTCTGGATGGGCTGCTACGGCGTTGGTATATCAAGAACAGTATCTGCCATAGTTGAGCAAAACAACGACGAAAAGGGCATCATCTGGCCAATTTCATCATGTCCATACGAAGCCATCGTAACAATAGTCAATGTAAAAGACGAAGAGCAAAATAAGCTTGCTGAAGATATATATCAAAAACTATTGGCAGATAAGGTCGAAGTGCTTCTTGATGACAGAGCAGAAAGAGCCGGCGTTAAGTTTAACGACAGAGACTTAATCGGTATACCTCTTAGAATTACAGTAGGTAAGCTTGCTAGCGAAGGCAAAGTTGAGTATTCGACTCGTCGTGAGATGGAAAATGAAGAGATAGATGCGAGCGAAGCCATTGACAAGATAATTTCATATATAAAGGAAAGGAAGAATAATCGTGGATAAAAAAGTTAGAGTAAGATTTGCACCATCGCCAACAGGTTTTGTGCACATAGGCTCATTAAGAACAGCGCTATATAACTACTTATTCGCTGAAAAGATGGGCGGCGACTTCATCTTAAGAATTGAAGACACAGACAGAACACGTTATGTCGAAGGCGCTATAGAAAACTTGATAAACTCACTTCACTGGGCAGGCATACACTACAGCGAAGGCGTTTTTATTGAAGATGGCAAGGTAGTTCAAAAAGGTGACTACGGTCCATATATACAATCAGAAAGACTTGATGTATATAGAAAATATGTTGATCAGCTAATCGAAGAAGGCAAGGCATACTACTGCTTCTGCGATAAGGAAAGACTTGACAGAATCAGAGAAGAAAGACAAATCAAGGGCTTAATACCAAAGTATGATGGCTTCTGTAGAAATATTCCTCTTGACGAAGCAAAGAAAAGAGTTGCAAATGGCGAGCCATACGTTGTTAGACTAAAACTACCAAAGGATACAGACATAACTTTCCACGACGTAGTTAGAGGCGACATCACCATCAACACAGAAGATATAGATGATCAAGTACTACTAAAGTCAGACGGCTTCCCAACATATCACATGGCAGTCGTAGTCGACGACCACCTAATGGGCATAACACACATCGTTAGAGGGGAAGAGTGGCTACCATCAACACCAAAGCACGTATTTTTATACGAAGCACTTGGCTGGGAAAAACCAGAGTACGTTCACTTACCAACAGTACTTAACAAAGACAGAAAGAAATTATCAAAGAGACAAGGCGACGTATCAGTAGAAGACTTCAAGGAAAAAGGATACTTGCCAGAAGCATTAAATAACTACTTAGCACTAGTTGGCTGGTCACCAGAAGATAATAAAGAGATATTTACCATGGATGAGCTAATCAAAGAGTTCTCCTTTGAAAGAGTTTCTAAGACAGGCGGCATCTTTGACAAAGACAAACTTGATTGGGTAAACGCACAATTCTTAAGAAATCAAGATATAAATGTATTAAGAGAAGAAGCAAGCGAAGAACTAATTAAGGCAGGACTAATTACAGAAGACTTTGCAAAAGAAAATAAAGAGTACATGGAAGTTTTAATCGATACACTTAAGGATAATATCTCACTAATGACAGAATTGCCAGAAAAGGCAAGATTTATCTTCGAAGAGCTTCCACTTGCAGATGAAACAAAAGAATTCTTAGAAGGCGACAATGCAGAAAACGCAAAAGTGCTTGCAAACGCAATCGAAGAAGAGCTTGCATCAGTAGACGAAATCACACTTGATTACGCCAAGACATTCATGAAGAGCATACAAAAGAAGACAGGCATCAAAGGCAAGAACCTTTATATGCCAGTTAGAGCGATGATTTCCTTCTCAGTACACGGACCAGAAATGGATAGGATACTTTACTTATTAGGTAAGGAAAAGATATTCAAGAGACTAGATAAATTCAAATAAATTAATAGATGAAATGATAATGGGCTTTGCGTTATACAGAGCCCATTTACATAAAAGAAAAAGTTTTAGCTAAGGATTAATTGACCCTAGGCTAAAACTTTTTTTGTTTAATATTTTTTATTTTACTTCAAATTCAATGACGCCTTGAGCATCAACGGCTTTAATTATAAGCGTAGTCTTAATACTTTGACGTTTTTCTACATATCCAATAATTGTTTCCTTATGTTCATTAGCATTTAAGTCAGTGTATTTCATCATTAAACTTCCCTCATAAAAAGTATCGCTATAACTTATCTTTATAGTTTTCTTTTCATTAGCTTCTAAACTAACTTTATAAAATGACTCTTCATTTGATAAGAATAAATTTAAATCATTTACCTTTTCTGTACTTTCATTTTTAATTGTAAGTGTAATAAGTTCTTCGCTTTTTGAATTTATTAAGAAATATGCTAGTAAAACTATAACAATTAAAGCTAGAATCAGTAAAATTTTGTACTTTGAACTTTTATTCATATAGCATCACTCCTATGAGCTTATTATATCACAGAATTGTTAATATAGAGTAAAGAAAGTATTACAATTTATTAATTTCGTTTTTATTCTTCTTAACCACAGTACTTAGCATCAAGATACCAAGTATATTCGGTATAACCATAAGACCATTTAATAGGTCACTCACATTATATATAGCATCGACACTTACTATAGTTCCGCCAACCACAGCGATGATGGCGAAGATCTTGTAGTAGTTGATTGCGTCCTCACCGAATAGGTACATAACGTTCGATTCGCCATAGTAGTACCAGCCAAGTATAGTTGTGAAGCCGAAGAAGAAGACCGATATCGCGTAGAAGACCGAGCCCGATCCGCCTAGAGCGATGTCAAAGCCATTTTGTAAAACACCTGAGAAGTGCGCTCCCTCAATCTCATTTGCGCCAGTCACTAAGATGATTAGCGCCGATACAGTGCATACGACGAAAGTGTCGATTATAACAGTTATCATCGAGATGTAGCCTTGCTTAGACGCGTGATCCACGTCAGCGATGGCATTTGCATGAGGAGTTGAGCCCATACCCGCTTCATTTGAGAATAGTCCACGCGCCATACCATGCTTAAGAGCCTCTTTTATGCTGAAACCGACAGCGCCGCCAGCAGCCGCCTTCCACGTGAATGCATTTGCGAATATACTTTTAAAAACTGGGCCAATATTTGCCGAGTACTTTAGTAAAATTACTAAACCATGTAAAAGGAACATCGCTATCATGAATGGAACGACCTTAGTAGCTACCTTTGCGATGGATTTTGCTCCACCTATAATTATAAATGACAAAAGTACTGCGATGAAGGCACCAGTATAAACAGGCGCGATATTAAATGAGCTTTCAATAACGCTCGCAACCGAGTTTGATTGAACCATGTTGCCCGCGAAGGCTAGAGCGATGATTATGAATATGGCAAAGACAGCAGCTAAAAATTTTCCAAGAGCCTTGTTCTTGATACCTCTTGATAAATAGTAGGCAGGTCCGCCGAAGTAGTCGTCACCTTTTTTCTCTCTATATAGAATTGCGAGTACTGTTTCTGAATAAATGATTGCCATACCTAAAAAGCCCGAAACCCACATCCAAAATATACTTCCGGAGCCGCCAAGCATGATGGCAGCGGCAACGCCTGCGATGTTACCAGTACCTATTTGTGCGGCAAGCGAAGTATAGAACGCTTCAAGAGGCGTTACTAGGCCATTCGCAGCGTCTCTTTTAGACTTCTTAAGCTCCTTAAAACCTTGTCCAAGCTTAGTAAATTGAATAAAGCCAAGCTTTACAGTTAAGTAAAGACCAGCAAAGACAAGCAAGAAAACTAATAAATAGTCCCATATAAAATCTTTGATCAATAATATTGTATTCATATTTCCTCCTTACTTAAGCTTTGGCTCGTTCAATTTGCGAGCTTCCTTCGAAACTATATTCGATAGTAAAACTAGACCTATGACATTCGGTATAACCATGAGGGCGTTAAAGGTGTCTGAAAGCACCCATACAAAGTCAACAGATACGACAGTACCAACGATTACAGCGATTACGACAAGAAGTCTATAAACCAAAACAGCCTTTTGCCCAAACAAGTAAACGATGTTCGACTCACCAAAGTAGTACCAACCGACAATAGTTGAAAAAGCGAAGAAGAAGAGACTTATCGCTAAGAATATTACGCCCGGCTTGCCAAAAGCAATCTCGAAACCCTTTTGCGTAACAGCAACCGAGTCAAGACCATTTTCAAAAGAATATATATGAGCGTTAGTTAATAAGATAATCATAGCAGTTACAGTACAGATGATGATACCAGTTAAAACACCGAAGATGGCAGATAGACCTTGGTCCGCTGGTTTATCAACAGTTGCTACAGCGTGAGCATGAGGCGTAGAGCCCATCCCAGCTTCATTCGCGAATAGCCCGCGCGCAAGACCCATCTTAATCGCATGCTGAACACTGATACCAACAGCGCCACCAAAGACAGCCGACGTACTGAAAGCACTTTGAAATATTAGTTTAAATACAGGGATGATATTTTGTCTAAACATAACAAGAATAACAAGACCAGATAAGATAAAGACAGCAGCCATGACAGGCACTATCATCTCAGCAATCTTAGAAATTCTTTGCACGCCACCCATAACTATCATACTGACAAGAACCGCAAGGATAATGCCAGTGTAAGCAGGTTTGATGCCGAAGCCCTCTTGCATCGATAGAGCGATAGAGTTCGATTGAACCATGTTGCCAGCAAAACCCAAGGCAAGTATCAAAAATATTGCGAAGACTATAGACAAGACCTTAGCAAAGCGCTTGTTCTTCACGCCTTGACTTATGTAATACGCAGGTCCACCATAAACTTCGCCGTCCTTCTTTTGTCTGAAGACTTGAGCCAAAATCGCCTCAGCAAATATCGTCGACATGCCAAGTAGACCCGAGATCCACATCCAAAATACAGCGCCCGGTCCACCAGCCATGATGGCCGAAGCCACACCGCCAACCGATCCAGTACCAAGCTGAGCTGCAACAGCCGTGGCAAGCGCTTGAAACGAGCTAACCTCGCCCTCCTTCTTAGGCCCAGCATCCTTTTTAAAAACATTTCCTAAAGTAGACTTCACAGCAAGACCAAGCTTAGTGATTTGCGGAAATTTTAATTTAATCGTAAAAAATAATCCCGCAAAGACCAAGAGGAAAATGATTACATAGTCCCACAAGAAGTCCTTAATATGAATAATAAAATTCATGATACCTCCAATCTGTTTCCTTCTAAGTAAATAATATCAATTTAATCAATCACTCAACGTATATGTATAAACTTTGCTTATATATAGATGAGTAAGTAATAATTAATATTATATAATAAAAAAATTACTTAGTCAAACGAAATGAATTGGGGAACGGATGGGAGATGTTGCAAAAAGAATACATTGCAATTCATTTCAGTATGTGCTATAGTTAATTTACGCGTTCAAGTCATAAGAAAAGCAGTTGAACTAAGAGCTAAGTTTTATATTAAATAATAAGAAGTAAAATATTTTACATAAATTAAAAAAAGAATGAGAATTTTTAGAAAATTTAGGTAATGAAGTGAATAGTTTTTATTGAGGTGTACTAATGAAAATAGATTTTTACTATTGGGGGAATATCTGTCCTATAACTACAGAAATTTTAAATTTAATGAGCGAATATGAAGATAAAGTGGATATTTACTTGCATGACATTTCTAATGATAGTAAATCCTGTAAAATTAATAATATATTTTTTCCATTTTTAACTGTGCTAAATGATATAAATAGATATTACTCGCCTATAAGCAGAAAATTTATGGAAGAAATTGCTGTGGGTATTATTCCTAAAGAAAAGCCATTTATTCCTAAATTAGGAACTAAAATTATATCTGAAACTATTAAGCCTATAATAAAAGATAATTATATATTCGCTTCAAAGTGTACATCTAGAAAAAATTGCTTAGGATGTGGAAGTAAAATTGAAATGTATAATTCAATGAATGAAGAAATTTATGGTTTTATTAATGTTTTGGAGAACAAATTATTGGGTGGAGCTGAATTTGTTCCATCTAAATATGTTCCATATGATATTCCAAAGGATGAAGATATAGCGTTTATTACATGTGTGTATTTATCAAATAAAGAATATGATTATAAATCTGCTCCACTAAAGGCGTTAGAAAACTATTTAGGAAGTAGTTATAAAAAAGTTTTAGTGATATCTGATGAATTTGGAGTTTTTCCTAATGGCAACTTAGATTTTTTCCTGAAAAACAGTTATGTAGATGAAGGAATAATATTTGAAGACAGCTATTGCAAATTACATTTAATGTCTAAGCTACTATGATATAGCGAATAAAGTATAGTGTTAGGATAATTTATAAAAAGCATAAGTCGCTTATATATAATCAATTTTGGGTATATATCAATCAAGGAGTTGATTACATGATTCTTATTGGATACAAAAAATGCACTACATGTAAGGGCATTGAGAAGATGCTTGACGAAAAGAATATAAAATACACTTACAGGGAGATTGACAAGGATGTTCCGACTAAAGCGGAACTAAAGAAATGGCATAAGGCATCGGGTCTTGACATTAAGCGTTTCTTCAACACTTCGGGCCTTGTCTATAGGGATATGAATCTCAAGGACAAGATGGCTGATATGACGGATGATGAAAAGTACAAACTTTTATCTACTAATGGCATGCTTGTGAAGAGACCGATACTTATTGAGGACGATGGCTCTTTCGTAGCTGTTGGTCCTGATGTAAAAAAATATTTAGCGTAAGAACAAATATGCGGGCTAAGTTTTATCTTAGTCCGCTTTTGTGTGTTTATTTAATTATTCCTAAATTTATTTTTGCTCTTAGTACGCGCAAAACGTGTTCGTCGATTTCTGTTTCTTTGATCTCGCCATTTGCCACGGCTGCTTTAACGGCTGCTATGTCATTAATAAAGTCTGTTGAGCAAAGCATGTCAGCGCCTGCCTTAAGCGCAAGTACTGCGGCATTCTTCTCGCCTACAAACTTCTTTACGCCTTGCATTGCCAAATCATCTGTGATGATGACGCCATCAAAGCCTAGTTCATCTCTCAAAATTTTATGAACTGCGGGGGATATGGATGCCGGAGCGTTCTTATCCATGGCCTCTACTATATTGTGTGAGATAAGTACCATCGATGCCTTGGCGTCAATCCCTGTCTTAAATGGAAGAAAGTCTTCGCTTTTAAATTTTTCCATTGGCCTCTTGTCATGAACAAGGTCTGTGTGAGTGTCTTTGTTATTGCCGTAGCCTGGGAAGTGCTTCAAAACGCTGCCCATATGCGCTTCGTTCATCACATCTACAACGCTTTTTACATATTCTGCAGTTTCTTTGGGGCTCTTCGCAAAGCTTCTTTTGTATATAAAGTCATTTTTGTTTGTAGAAATATCTGCGACTGGCGCAAAATTTAGATTGATGCCTATGCTTTTTAATAGCTCTGATTTTTCTTTCGCGTCACTCTTAATTCGCTCCATGCCGCCATGCTTATACAAATACTGCGGCGAGGCGAATGGATATTTACGGAAATTCTTGTTAGTACTCACACGATTGACTGTGCCGCCTTCTTCGTCCGCGGCTATGAACATAGCTATCTTCGAAGCGTTTTGATAGCTTTGTATATTTTTTACTACGGCGTCTTTCGTTTTGCCTTTAAAGTCTCTTCCAAAAAGTATATAACCGCCCAAGTAATGCTTCTTAGCTAGTGCCGCCGCATCTTTCTCGGGGCAGCGCGCAATAAATATCTGGCCAATCTTTTCATCAAGAGACATTTTTTCTAATAGCTTTTCCTCTTTTGTCTTCTCTGGCAATTTTTTCTCCTCTATCGGCTTTGCCTTGTCATTTACTTTTGCTTCGCCATTTACTTTTGTCTTCTCATTTACTTTTGCTTCCTTTTGCAAATCTGCATCGCTTTTCGCCTTACACGATATAAGCACGGCCATCGACATAATAAAGGCTATAATTAATAAAATTTTCTTTTTCATCTTATTTCACATTCCTTACAAGTATTGCCTTGATCTTGACGTCTTGAGAGCGCCACTTTGTCTCGTACTCACTGATGAAGTCGTCTTGGAACTCATCTATCATCAAATCATCTGTTTTGAAAATTATCTCAAAGCCCTCGCGCTCGAAGTACTTAAGCGAGGCCTCATAAAGACCTTGATCGTCGGTCTTGAGCCTAATCGTCCCGCCATTTTTTAGAATTTTTTTATACATCTTTAGTTGATCGGGGTAAGTAAGGCGTCTTTTGTGCTGTTTGTTTTTTGGCCAAGGGTTCGGAAAGTTTATATAAATCTCCTCGACCTCGTTCTCTTCGAAGTACTCATCGACGTTTCTGATGTCTGCAAGCACTAGCCTTACGTTCGACGTGTCCTCTTCTTCAAGCATGCGTTTTGCATAAACGAGGCAGCCCTCTTCCATATCGATGCCGACGAAATTTTTCTCCTTAAATGTATTTTTCAAATAATTTATAAAGCTTCCCATGCCCGAGCCGAGCTCTAGGTAGATGGGACCAGCATTTCCGAAGTCCTTATGCCATTTGCCCTTGTTCTCCATGGGTCTGTATCTAAAGATGGGGCTATCTTTAAGTTCAGGCAGCGCCCACCATTTTTTTCTCATTCTCATTTTATCACCAAGATTAGTTTAGCATATGATGGCTAAAATTGCAAGTTTGTGATATAATATTTACATAAAGGGGGTTTATATATGTTAGCTCTTGTAAGTGGCGCTTCGCGAGGCATTGGCAGGGCCATAGCGATTGAGTTTGCCAAAAAAGGATACGATGTCTGCATCAATTACCATGAGCATGGTGATGAAGCGATAAAAATTTTAGATGAAGTTAAAAAATACTCAGACGGCTTTGTTTATGGGGCAGACGTTTCAAATTATGATGATGTATCTAAATTAAAGGAAGAAATATTTAAAAGATATAAAAAAATTGATGTGCTTGTGAATAATGCGGGCGTGGCATTAACTAAGCTTGTGCAAGAAACGAGCGAAGATGAATACGATACTGTATTTAACACGAATATGAAGGGCGTCTTCAACATGACTAAGGCTTTTATTAAGCTGATGATACATGAGGGCGCGGGCTGCATAATTAACGTAACGAGCATGTGGGGCGAGACGGGAGCTGCGATGGAGACTGTTTACAGCGCATCGAAGGGAGCTGTCATCGCTTTTACTAAGGCGGTCGCAAAAGAAGCGGCACCATCGGGCGTGAGAGTGAACGCCATAAGTTTAGGCTGCATAGCGACTGACATGATGAAGGTGTATTCAGAGGCTGAAATTGATATGCTTCGTGATGAAACGCCGCTTGAGGCCATCGGCACGGCAGAGGACGCAGCGAAGGCAGCAGTTTTCTTAGCATCACAGGACGCGAAATTCATTACAGGCGAAGTGCTTCGTGTGAATGGGGGCTTCTATATATGAAGAAACAAAAGATCATACCAGCCATAATTATCGTTTTGCTTTTAACTATAAACGTATTTACTCTTTTGTTTTTAAATATAGTAAATGTTACTGGTGATAGCATGGCGCCTGTGGCAAATGATGGGGATAAATTTCTAGCAATTAGAAACCCATTGTACAAAAAGATAAAAAGAGGCGACATTGTTGGGGCAAGATCTGAAGCCTTGGGCATTGATATGATTAAAAGAGTAGTGGCTCTGCCTGGTGAACATGTTGAAGTGACAAGAAAAGAAGGACTTTTGATAAATGGCAAGAGGCTTGATGAGACTTATCTTGACGATAAATATAAGGATGATTTTTCTTGGATCGCTAAGGACAATGGCTGGACGCTTGCTGATGATGAAGTCTTTTTAATGGGTGACAACAGAGCTATAAGTACGGACTCGAGGTCTTTTGGACCACTTAAGATAAATGAAATTAATAATAAGATAGTATTGAAACTGAAAAGCAGTAAAAAAAGATAGGGACTATAAAGTCTCTATCTTTTTTGATATAGCGGGTATCATTTGTTTTTTTCTTGAAAGAAGTCCATCAACTGTAAACTCGTTATCTACTAGCTCTTTGCCAAAGGCTTGGGCAATATTTTCCTTGTATGAGCCTTGCACCAAAACTAGTGAGTACTCCTTAAGTATATCAGTTATCATCAGTACGAATGTGTCTTCTTGATTCTTTTCTATCGTTTCTTTCATGAGATTTAGTAAATCATCTTTTCTTTTTTTCACTTCATCCATATCCATGGTCATGACTTGAGCGACACGTATCTTTTTCTTCGCGATATTAAATGACTTCACATCCATCTTAAGTAGGTCTTCGCTTGCTACGTCCTTGATGCTAGCCGCTTCAGTAAACATCTCTATAGCGTAGACATCTGGGTCGATGCCGGCTATTGGCGCAAGAAAGTCTATCATCTTCGCGTCTGTCCTCGTGCTTGTTGGCGATTTTAATAAAAGCGTATCTGAGATGATGGCTGAGATCAATAGCCCGGCTATATGCTTAGGTATTACTACGCCATTCTCAATAAACATCTTTGTAATGATGGTTGCTGTCGAGCCCAATGGCTCGTTCCTAAAGTATAGTGGGAGCTTTGTCTCGACGTTGGCAACTCTGTGGTGGTCGATGATTTCGAGGATTTCAGCCTCTTCGATGTCGTCGACGGATTGAGTTCTTTCGTTGTGATCGACTAGGATGATGTTTTTCTTCTTATCGTCAAGCAAGTGATAACGGCTGACTGTGTTTATCACGCGTCCGTCATTATCAAGGACTGGGAAGCAGCGGAATCTGTTTTTGTTCATCTCGGCCTTAACGTCCGAAACAAAATCTTGTATGTGGAAGGTCTTGATGCCATCCTTTGTCATCGCGTACGACATGGGCACGCTTAAGGGAAGCACCCTCGATGCCATGAAGGAGTCGTACTCAGTCGATATGATGCTGATGCCTTTTTCCTTCGCCAAATTTAAGATCTTTTCACTTATGTCGAAGCCGCCAGTCACTATCATGCAAGAAACATTTCTCTTAATCGCGTCTTCTTGAGCGTCTTCTCTGTCGCCAAGTATAACGACATCGTCTGCTTCGATCCTGTCCTCAATCATCTTTGGGTCCATAGCGTAGATCGCCATGCGGCCAAGAGGCTTTCTGTAGCCATCGTTAATGACAGTACCCTTTAAGACCTCAACAACATTTTTAAATGGCGTATCAGCCTTGCTAAGGATTGTGTCGTCAAAGATGTTTGTATAAATCTCTGTGATGTCCTTAAGACCTATGATGCCACTCATCTTTCCGGCCTTGTCAATGACTATAAGTACATAAGCGTTCTTCTCGCGAAGTAAGTTAATTGCTTCGTATAGAGATGCGTCCTCGTCTATAAGTACGGCCTCATCAAGATCAACGTCTTTTAATTTTATCTTCATCGTTGTTAATAGCTTTGGCTCGTCTACGCCAAAGTATTTTAAAACGAATTTTGTTTCCTTATTTAAATCTCCGAGCCTAACAGCTTTTGCATCGTATTTGCCAAGACTATTGACAAGGTAGGCATATGAGATAGCGCTCGCAATTGAATCCGTGTCAGGCACCTTATGACCTGAGACGTAAACTTTTTTATTCATTAAATCACCTTCCATATTATATTCATATACTATAACACATTTTGATGAAAAAATAAAGGATTATCTAAATTATTTTGCGAAAAGCCTTGAAAAATTATTTCGATTGTAGTAAAATTGATTGATATAAAGAAAAGAGGTAATTATGTCTAAGAATTATGAAATTAATATGACGGAGGGAAAACTCCTTCCAAAGTTAATAAAGTTTTCGATACCCTTGATGCTATCGAGCACTTTGCAGCTCTTTTTTAACGCCGCCGATGTTATAGTTGTCGGACGTTACGCAGGGGACGCAGCACTTGCCGCAGTTGGTTCAACCGGTGCACTGATTAATCTAATCATCAATCTATTCATCGGTATATCGATAGGAGCGAGCGTGCTTATGGGTCAGGCGATAGGTAAGGGCTCATACAAGGACGCGCAAGATACGCTTCATACGTCGATGCTATCGGGTTTACTTGGCGGCTTTATCATGATAGCCGTCGGCTACTTTTCAGCAAGGCCAATGCTTGAACTGATGCAAACACCCGAGGAAGTCATTGATTTAGCGACACTTTATATGCAGATCTACTTCATGGGTATGCCGGGCTTTATGATATATAACTTCGGCGCCTCGATACTTAGAGCAGCAGGCGACACAAAGAGGCCGCTTTACTACCTAGCCATCTCAGGCGTTATGAACATAGTTTTAAATTTATACTTTGTAATAGTTTTAAAGAAGACAGTTGACGGAGTTGCTCTTGCTACCATCATCTCAGAAGCTTTCTCAGCCGTGCTAATAGTTTTGTGCTTGATGAAGAGCGACGGCTACTTGAACTTAAAGCTAGATAAATTAAAGATGGATTGGAAAAAGTTTGGCGAAATGCTTAGGATAGGATTGCCATCAGGCTTTACAGGGGCACTATTTAGTATATCCAATATGCTTATACAATCATCAATCAACTCCTTCGGTAAGCTTGTAGTCGCTGCAAACACAGCAGCTGGTAACATCGAAGGCTTCGTCTTTATGGCGATGGATGCCATCTATCAAGCCTCATTATCATTTGCCTCGCAAAATATGGGTGCGAAAAAGCTTGACAGAGTTGACGAGATACTTAAGACAACCATCGTCATGGTGTCAGTCGTGGGTCTAGTCCTAGGCATAGGCGCATATTTAGCAGGTAATTTCTTACTAAAATTATATACACCAAACCCAGAAGTTATCGAGATTGCGATGCTAAGGCTAGGTGTCATATCGACAACATATTTACTTTGCGGCATCATGGACGTTTATTCAGGCGTAATACGCGCGATGGGTTACTCACTAACACCTATGATCATAGCTGTCGTATGCATTTGCGGATTTAGAATATTGTGGATCATGAGTGTATTTCAAAAGTATCATGAGCAATGGATTTTGTATATCTCATATCCATTGTCCTGGTTATTGACTACCATAGTCTACGTCTTTACTTATATGGCAGTGAAAAAGAAGGTAGGGGAACGTTTTGCCTTGGAAGAAAAAAATTAGGCGAAGGGCTTGACAAAAACGAAAATTATATATATAATGATTAGTGAACTTAATAAGTCTCATAAAGAGTGACGGAGGGAATAGGCCCTATGAAGTCCGGCAACCTGCTAGCAAGGTGCCAAATCCTACAGCGCAGCTGAAAGATGAGAAGAACGAACCTTCAGCTATGAAGGTTTTTTTATTTTACAAGATGCGCCGCGAGAATATTTTCAAGGCGGCTTTATATTTGCGAAAAATATATTAAGGAGGAAGATTATGTATAAAAAACTATTTACATCTGAATCGGTTACAGAGGGTCATCCTGACAAGGTCTGCGACCAAATATCAGATGCGATTCTAGATGCGATACTAGAAAAGGATCCAGAAGCGAGATGCGCGATCGAAACAACTGCATCAACTGGCTACGTTTTAGTATCAGGACAAATCACAACAAACTGCTACGTTGACATACAAGCAGTAGTTAGAAGGGTTATAGCTGACATAGGCTACACTAGAGGAAAATTCGGTTTTGATGCAGAAAATTGCGCTGTACTTGTATCAATCGAAGAACAATCTAAGGATATAGCACTAGGCGTTGACAAGGCGCTTGAGACTAAAGAAAAATCAAAAGATAAATATGATTTAATAGGTGCAGGCGACCAAGGTATGATGTTTGGCTACGCTTGCAATGAGACAGAAGTTTATATGCCACTAGCCATATACTTGTCACATAAGCTAGCAAGAAGGCTAGCTGAAGTGCGTAAGGACGGCACACTAAGCTACTTAAGACCAGACGGCAAGACACAAGTAACTATCGAATACGACGGAGATAAGCCAAAGAGAGTTCACACTATAGTTGTTTCTACTCAACATAAGGAAGGCGTTAGTCTTGACAAGATTAAGAAGGACATCATCGAACACGTTATAAAACCAGTAGTTGATCCAAAACTAATTGACGACGAAACTATCATTTATGTGAACCCAACAGGACGTTTCGTTATAGGCGGACCAAAGGGCGACACAGGTCTAACAGGTAGAAAGATTATCGTTGACACATACGGCGGCTACTGCAGACATGGCGGAGGAGCCTTCTCAGGAAAGGACGCTACAAAAGTAGATAGATCCGCTTCATACGCAGTAAGACATGTTGCGAAAAACCTAGTAGCAGCAGGCCTTTGCAATAGATGTGAAATTCAAGTTTCATACGCAATAGGCATAGCAAAGCCGATATCCATAAACGTAGATACATTTGGAACAGGCAAGATCGATGAGACAAAGATACTTGAGATAGTTGAAAAAGTATTCGACCTTCGTCCAGCCTTTATCATCGACTACTACGACCTAAGAAAACCAATCTTCCACAAGATTACTAACTACGGCCACTTCGGTCGTGACGATATAGATCTTCCTTGGGAAAGATTAGAAAAAGTTGACGAGATCAAAAAACTTGCTGGAGAAATTAAATAGTATATAAATTATATATATATAATATGAAGAGAACTATGAGCAGCGTGCCCATAGTTCTTTTTTGCTTTGAAAATGGATGGCATATGCCGGGAGGTAGACATATGACGAGCGATTCGTTAATTGCGTAAATCGTTTTTTGTGAACTTTGATTTTGGCAAAACTATTAGTAATGTAAAAGATATTACAAAAAATTAATATTTTATATAATTTACTTATATACTCACTTCTATTAAGATAAAATAAAATATACATAAATAAATCAAATAAATTTATATATTTGTGATACTTTTACTTGACATATCTATTCATAAGATATATAATGCAAGATAATTGATGAAAGTTAGTAAATATCACGATTTACGGACTAATTTATTTTAAAAATCGTAATATCAATTAAAGAAAGAAGGGGAATCATGAAAAAAGGAAGTAAAATATTAGCTTGTTTGATTTTGATGGTACTAGTACTAAGCCAAGTGCCAAGAAATTTGCTTGTTCGCGCAGAAGAAGGAGAAGAACAAAAGTTTAAATTAAGTTTCGAGCTTGAAAGAGATGCGAGCGCTTTGAACGAAATTTATCAAAAGCATGATGAGACTGAGAGCGAAAGTGAAAAGACAGATGAAAAGGCTAGTGATAAAGAGGCTAATGGCGAAGCAGATGCAAATAAAGATGTTAATAGCAAAGCAAATCAAGTTAATGACAATGATACAGTAGTTGACTTGAGCCAAGTAACAGAAGGTGAAGAAAATTCATCTGAAGAAGCAAAGCCAATAGACGAAGCAAACGGTGAAGCTGAATATATTGAAGACGAAAACGAAGAAGCAATAGTTTTGCCATCAGGCGGCGGTGAAGGATCTCAAGAAGAAAAGGCAGAAGAATTAAAGGACTTAAATATCACATACACAGTTCATATAAAGGGCGAGTCTGAAGAAAGTATAGAAAAAAGAATCACTTATTCAGTAGAAAAAGCTGATTTTGTTGGAGATCTAAAATTCGAAGGCATTGAAGCGCTAAGCAATGATCTAGAAGTAAAGTACTATAGCAAGGAAGATGGATCAAGCTTTGACGAGAAATCTGAAAATTTTGATTTGTATTTAGAAACAAACGTAGAAAAAACTGTATTAGAATTACCAAGAATAGGCGAGAGAGAAGATTCACTAAGAGTAAAGGAAAGTAATTTTGAAGAAGCAATAGAAATAGGCGAAGAAAAAGTTAACGAAGCAGTGGCTGATCCTAATGCAAAACATTATCTAAGCTTTGATATAAGTAGATATGAAATGACTGATTATGATTACATTATTTCAACATATACCAACTATTGGATGAGCAGAAAAGATCAAAATGTTTTTGACCGTGACGAGTGGAGATTAAATAATTTTACTGTTATTAATGAGCTTCATATAGATGGCGTTGATGAAACAATTAAGGAAAAGATGATCTATGATGGAGATGCGTATACTTGGTCAGAAAAGATAGAGTTTAGAAATATAGAAATTCCATATGAAGACATTGAGATTCAATATTATAAAAAGGCTGATAGCAGCCTAGTTAAGCCATATCTTTTACATTATGATTTCTATCTTAAGAAGTCAGAAGATGGTAAAATGATTCTTCAAATACCTAGACTAGCTCCTAAAGATAGTTATTCAGGTGATGCTAATCAAGTTAAAATATTTAAAGTAAGCAATGTAAGTCTAAAGGATAAGGATGCAAATGCTAAGGAAGTAACTCCAATTGAGATAGATGACATCAATTTAGATATTACGGAAGACTTAAGCGGAATTAAGCCTAGTGATACCGTATATGTGAATGGTAAATCTGGGGATGATCAAAAAGATGGACTATCTAAAGAAAACGCAGTAAAGACATTTGCAAAAGCAAAAGAGATAGCTCAAAGCAATAAAGACATTGTAGAGATAGTTGTAACTGGTAAAACAGATATTGAAGGAGATATTTCGCTTGAAGATACAAATGCAAAAATATGTAGAGGCAAGGAGTATAGTGGATTTTTATTCAATGTTCCAAGTGGAAAAACTGCTACATTATCAAAGATAATTATAGATGGCAGATTTAATTCAAATGAAAGCATTAAGGAATCTTTAATTAGGGTTAATTCTGGAGCAACACTTAATATTAATGAAGGTGCTGTATTAAGAAATAACAAGATAATGGATATTAAAAACACAGCTACACGAGGCGGTGCAGTAAATGCATTTGAAGCAACTATCAATATGACTGGTGGTTGTGTTGAAGAAAATCAAGCTACTTATGGCGGCGGAATTTATTTATATGGATCTACAATGAATTTTTCTGGTGGCGTTGTTCAAAATAATGAAGCTAAAAGAGTGATTGATTATGCCTATGGCGGAGCGGTTTATTCGGCTGGGGGGGGTATCATTGCTAGCGGAGCAAGCACGATAAACTTCTCTGGAGATGCAAAAGTTTTAAATAACTCTGCCGATGAAGTTGGTGGCGGAATAAGTTTAGGAACAAGACAAGTTGAGAAACAAAATAAGCTTTATATGATAGGTGGACTTATTGATGGCAATACTGCTGGAGCTTCTGGTGGAGGATTATTTATACAATGTAGGCTATTTGATAGTGGCAAATCTATTGCTTATATCTCATCTGGTAGAATAACTAATAACAAGATGAGTGGTACTGGAAAGACAGAGATGGCTTTTGGCGGCGGCGGAATTTATGTTAATGGCTTCCCTGCTTCATGGGACTATGCTGGCGCACATTATTATGGTGAAAATGGCGAGTTATATTTAACAAATGCTATAATAAGAAATAATAATTCTGATAAGGAAGGAGCTGGATTTGCTGGTTGCCCTATATCAAAAACACAATTTTATGTAAACAATGGTGTTGCTATATATGGCAACAATACTAGAGCTGGAAGAAATAATGATAAGGGAAAGACAGTTTATTTATTGTCAAGTAAGTTTTATATGTCTCATAGTGGACAAGCGGAATATAAACTTGATAAGAGGATGTTAGGTGGAGCACCATACGATTGGAAAAAAGTAATAGGCTCTGAAATAATTCCTTTGCCAGATAATGAACTAGAAGCGACATTGCCAGAAAATTCTGAATTAGCATTAAATTCAAATGACAAAGCTAATGAACTTACAGAAGCCTTAGGAAAGGTAATAATTGAAGGCAATTACTCAGCTACAAGAGGAGCAGGTATTGGCAGTAACGGTACAATAAAATTTGGTACAGAGGCCCCTACTACTGAAGTTTCTGTAGAAAAGAAATGGAATGACAATGATGATGAAAAGAAAATTCGTCCTGAGTCTATTACTGTAAACTTAATTGCTAATTATAACGGAAAAGAATATAAAGTTGATTCAGTTGTATTAAATAAAGATAATGATTGGAAACATACTTTTAAAGATCTACCTACAATTAACGATGGAAATAAAATAACTTACACAGTTAAAGAAGAAACTGTTACTGGATATAGTTCTAAAATAACAGGTTCAGAAAAAGACGGCTTTACTATAATAAACACACCTGAAGAACCTAAAAAAGAAACTAAAGAAATCAAAGTAAGTAAAGTTTGGGATACAAGTGATAAAAAAGCCTTTGCAAAAGAAATTACTGTTGAATTATATAAAAATAATGAAAAAACAGACAAAACATTAACACTTAATGAAGATAATAATTGGCAAGGTACATTTGAAAATCTTGATGCCAAAGACGAAAACGATAAAGAAATCACTTACACAGTGAAAGAAGTCGGAGAAAAAGATAATAAAATAACTTTCGATGGCAAAGAATTTAAAGTAAGTTACAAAGCTACTACTGATGGCTATACTATCACAAATAGCTACAATCCACCAGAAGAACCAAAGAAAGAATACAGAGACATCTGTGTAGAAAAAGCTTGGGATATAAGAGGCATGAAGCCTATTAGCCACATCGAAGTAGAATTATATAGAGATGGCAAAGCTACAGGAAATACTCTAGTCTTAAGCGAAGCAAATGGCTGGAGCGGCAGCTTTAAGAACTTAGAAAAAGCATCTGATGACGGACACATCTATGACTATAGCGTAAAAGAAATTGGCGAAAAGTTCTACACTGTAGAAATATCTGGTGAATACTACGAAGTTATATACAGAGGCAATATGGATAGTGGCTTCACTATAATCAATAAAGAAGAGCCGCCAAAGAAGCCTCAAAGAAGAGATATCAGAGTCAGAAAAGTTTGGGACGTCACAAATAAAATACCAGTTGATGAAATTCAAGTTGAGCTATACAAAGACGGTAGAGCAACAGGAAATGTGATTACACTAAGCGAGGCCAATGGCTGGATGGGACGTTTTGAAGATTTACTTGCATATGACGCGGAGGGCGTTAAATACGAGTACAGCGTAAGAGAAGTTGGCGAAGCATCGAGCAGGGTCAGCATCTCAGGCAGTGACTACGACGTTAGCTACGAAGGTGATATGAATCATTCATTTGTAATCATAAATAAAGAAAATTCTCCACTAAAGAAAAAGATTGACTTTGGAGTTAATAAAGTTTGGAGATCTGATGGAAAGACGGAAGCAGTTCAAGTAGAATTATATATGGACGGAGCTGCTACTGGCAAAATCATCACACTTAGCGAGGCTAATGTCTGGAGTGGTGCCTTTACTGACCTTAATCTAGAAGATGCAAAAGGCAATAAGCACGTATACACTGTTAAGGAAGTAGGTGAAGCAGGTGGCCAATACACAATTGGCGAAAGAGTTTTCACTGTAAGCTACTCAGGTGATATGCATAGTGGCATCAGCATAATCAACAGTGAAGAACCTCCAAAAGAAGAAGAGGAAGAGCCATCAAAAGACAAAGATGATGAGCCAAAAGAAAAAGATAAAGAGCCTGAAAAACACATCATACCAAAGACAGGTGTTGAAGAAGGAACTTTATCCATAGTCTTAGCACTAGTTGTTCTAGTCGGACTATTCTTTGTAAAGAGAAAACTTAATGAGAGTAAAACTAAATAGATTTTAGAAGATATCTGCTAGGCGATTGATATGCTTAGCAGATATTTTTATATATAATAAGAAAGAACTATGAGCGGCGCGCCCATAGTTCTTTTTTTGCGAGAAGATTATTTACTTTTTTCTTTTGAACGTCTTAAATTTAAGTTTTCTTTAAGAATATCAAGAAAAGAATCAATATTGTAATTGTGAGGAAGAGACAAAGTACATTCAATTGCGGAACAATCTTCTAAGTCCTCTTCAAGTATATCAAGTGAGCGCACCTCGATGCCCTCGCTCATACACAATTCTTTAAATTCTCTGCTTTTAAAGTTCTCACTGTCAAATTGCATGTAAAACTTAATTAATTCTCTTTTATTTAGAAAATCATTTAGCCCTTTTAAATTAACTAAAGTGATTAGGCAAATGATAGTTGCTATAATTGCTCCTTGGTAATAGCCGATGCCGACGGCAAGACCATTGGCAGCACAAAGCCAAAGAGTTGCCGCAGTCGTTAGTCCCTTAACAACATCCTTCTTTTGTAGTATAGTGCCTGCACCAAGAAAGCCGATACCGCTTATGGCTTGACCGGCAAACTTTGTTGCGTCCCAACCCTTGTCACCGTAGAAGCCTTCAAAGCCGTCGACAGATATGAGCATGATTAAACAAGAAGCAAGCGAGACTATGATGTGAGTCCTAAGACCGGCCGCTCTGTTTTTCCTTTCACGCTCTATGCCTATCAAGGCTCCAAGTAGTGCTGCGAGTAAAAGTCTTCCAATAATATGTAATGTTTCCATCAAATCACCATCCTATTAAGTATTATAACACAAATATATATATAAAGGTAAAGAATATGAAAAATGTATAATATTTTAATTATTTGCAAAAAATGCTTGACATTCGTCTTGACTTATTATATAATTATAAATTGCATAATTAGGATTTAAAATGGGTTTTTATTCTCAAAATCTTAGTTTAGGGTACGACATATAGTAGGTTATTTTGATAAGGGGTGAATATTTGGATGCTACATCCTGTTGAAAACGGAAAAAGAACTAGAATGAGTTATTCTAGGATAAAAGAAGCTTGCGAGATGCCAAATTTTATTGAGGTACAAACTGCATCGTTTGACTGGTTTTTACATGACGGCTTAAAGGAAGCTTTTGACGACATATCACCTATTGATGACAATGGTGGTAGCTTAGTATTGGAGTTTGTCAATTATACTATAGGAAAGGAACTAAAGTATACTGAAGAAGAGTCCAGAATTAAGGACACAAACTACAGTGCTCCTCTTAGAGCAAGGGTTAGACTAATTAACAAAGACACTGGAGAGGTAAAAGAGCAAGAAGTATTTATGGGAGACATACCTATCATGACTGATAAGGGTACTTTCATAATCAATGGTGGAGAAAGGGTTGTTGTTTCACAAGTCGTTCGTTCGCCAGGCTGCTACTACAAAAAGGAAATCAATAAGAATGGTGATCTTGATTACAGCGCAACTATCATACCAAACCGTGGGGCTTGGCTAGAATTTGAAACTGATGCGAGTGGCGCTTTATATGTAAAGATTGATAAGAACAGAAAAGTTATCATCACATCACTTCTTAGAGCTTTAGGTGTTGTTTCTGATCTTGAAATTGTTGAAACATTAGGTGAAACTAATGATTTACTAACAACTCTTGAAAAGGATACGGCAAAGACTCAAGACGAGGCTTTGATTGAGATCTACAAGAGACTTAGACCAGGCGAACCAGAAGCCGTAGACAGTGCTAAATCACTACTTAATAATCTATTCTTTGACCCTAAGAGATACGACTTAGCTAAAGTCGGAAGATATAAGTTCAACAAGAAGCTATCTATAGCAAGAAGGATAGAAAATCACACTCTTGCCATGGATGCGGTGAACCCTATCACAGGTGAATTAATCTATGAAAAGGGCACTCATCTTGATAGACCTATGGCGCAAAAGATTGAAGATAACTTTGTTAATACCATTGACATAGTTTTGGACAATGGTGAAGAGATCAGGGTTGTAGGTAATAACTTTGTATATCCTGAAGCTTTTGATACAAAGGTTAATTTTGAAGAGCTTGGACTTAAGGATAAGATTTATGCACCACTAATGCATGAACTTATGGACGAAGCTAAGGACGACGAAGAGCTTAAAAACTTAATCATAGAAAATATTAAAGAAATATATCCAAAGAGAATTGAAATTGATGACATAATAAGTGCTATCAACTACCAATTTAACTTAATGCGTGGCGTTGGTCAATTTGACAACATCGACCACCTAGGCAACAGACGTGTAAGAAGCGTTGGTGAACTTTTACAAAACCAATTCAGAATCGGTCTTTCCAGAATGGAGAGAGTTATTCGTGAAAGAATGACTACTCAAGACCCTGAAGCTGCTACTCCTCAAAGTCTTATCAACATAAGACCAGTAGTTGCCTCACTTAAGGAGTTCTTCGGCTCATCACAACTTTCTCAATTCATGGACCAAACTAACCCTCTTAGTGAGTTAACTCACAAGAGAAGAATGTCAGCGCTAGGACCTGGAGGACTTTCAAGGGATAGAGCGGGCTTTGAAGTAAGAGATATTCATAACTCTCAATACGCTAGAATGTGCCCTATAGAGACACCAGAAGGACCAAACATCGGTCTTATCACATCCTTGGCATCATTTGCAAGGATTAATGAATATGGTTTTATCGAAGCTCCTTATAGAAAGGTAGAAAAAGGTACAGGAAGAGTTAGTGATGAGATTCAATATATCAGCGCTGACGTTGAAGATGAGTGCATCATAGCTCAAGCGAACGAGCCAATTGACGAAAAAGGCTACTTTAAAAACGATATCATAGTTGCTAGAAGTAAGGCTGAAAACGATACTTTGATGGACATGTTCAGAAAAGAAGAAATTGATTATATGGACGTATCACCTAGACAAATAGTTTCAGTTGGTACAGCGATGATACCTTTCTTGGAAAATGACGACGCGAACCGTGCGCTAATGGGTTCAAACATGCAAAGACAAGCGGTTCCTCTACTTATGACAGAAGCACCTATCGTTGCGACTGGTATTGAGTACAAGGCTGCTAAGGACTCAGGCGTATGTGTTGTTGCTAAAAACGACGGTATTGTTAAAAAAGTTGATGCAAAGAGCATCGTTATTGAAAATAAAGATAAGAACATTGATTCATATAAATTAATCAAATTTACAAGCTCTAACCAAGGCACTACTATTAACCAAAGACCTATAGTTCAAGCGGGCGAAAAGGTTAAGAAGGGCGATGTAATTGCGGACGGACCAAGCACTAACCTTGGTGAAATGTCACTAGGCAAGAACATCTTAGTAGCGTTTATGACTTGGGAAGGCTACAACTACGAAGACGCGATACTAATCAACGAAAGACTTGTTTATGAAGATGTATTGACATCTATTCATATAGAAGAATACGAATCAGAATCAAGAGATACAAAGCTTGGACCTGAAGAAATTACTAGAGATATTCCAAACACTAGTGAAGAGCTTCTTAAGAACCTTGACAAAGACGGTATTATCAGGATTGGCGCTGAAGTTAAGGCAGGCGACATCTTAGTTGGTAAGGTTACTCCTAAGGGAGAAAAGGATCTACCTGCTGAAGAAAGACTACTAAGAGCTATATTTGGAGAAAAATCAAGAGAAGTAAGAGATACATCTCTTAAGGTGCCTCACGGCGAAGCTGGTATAGTTGTTGACGTTAAGGAATTTACAAGGGAAAATGCTGATGAGCTATCACCTGGTGTAAATAGGATGGTCAGAGTATATATTGCTACAAAGAGAAAGATATCTGTTGGTGACAAGATGTGTGGTAGACACGGTAACAAGGGTGTCATCTCAAGAATACTTCCTGAAGAGGACATGCCATACTTACCAGACGGCACACCACTACAAATCCTACTAAACCCAATGGGTGTACCATCTCGTATGAACCTTGGACAAGTACTTGAAGTTCACTTGGGTATGGCGGCTAAAAAGCTTGGTATGTACGTTTCAACACCAGTATTTGACGGTGCTAACGAAAACGATATACTTGAAGCGCTTGATAAGGCTGGCTATCCTAAGAGCGGTAAGATTTATCTAAGAGACGGTAGAACAGGAAAGTTATTTGACAATCCAGTAACAGTTGGTTACATGTATATGCTTAAGCTTCACCACTTAGTTGACGAAAAGATTCACGCAAGAAGCATTGGACCATACTCACTAGTTACTCAACAACCACTTGGCGGTAAGGCACAATTTGGTGGACAAAGATTCGGGGAAATGGAAGTTTGGGCCCTTGAAGGTTATGGTGCAAGCCACGTACTTCAAGAGATATTAACTGTTAAGTCCGACGATATCAATGGCCGTGTTAAGACATATGAAGCCATCGTCAAAGGAAAGAACATTCCAGAACCAGGTATACCTGAATCATTCAAGGTACTTGTAAAGGAACTTCAAAGTTTACTTCTTGATGTTAAGGTCCTTGACCAAGACGACAATGAGATGGAACTTGATGATGAAGATGATTTCATGAACGAAAGAGAAATCATTGCAGGCGACTTCAAGAGCATGGACACTGATTATAAGGATGATGAAGAATTTGTAAACTTCTTTGACGAAGAATCATCCAAGGGCACAGATGAAGACGAAGATGACATTGATTACGATGAAGATGATGTGGATGAAGATGACTACGATGAAGATGACGATGAAGACATCGAAGAAGATATTGACGAAGATTTTGAAGATATAGATGAAGAAGATTTGGACATGGACGACGATCTAGACATAGGCAGCGACATCGACGAGATTGATGAAGACCTAGATCTAGATGACGATAGTTCTTTGTAGAAAGACAAGGAGGAAGGTAATTTGTTCGAATTAAATAAATTTAACAGTATTCAAATAGGCCTTGCATCAAGCCAAGACATCAGAGAGTGGTCTAAGGGAGAAGTTAAAAAACCAGAAACAATAAATTACAGAACATTAAAGCCCGAAGCAGAAGGCTTGTTCTGTGAAAAGATATTTGGACCTGTAAAAGACTGGACTTGTCACTGCGGTAAATACAACAAGATTAGATACAAAGGCATGATATGCGATAAGTGCGGCGTTGAAATTACAAGAGCTAAGGTAAGACGTGAAAGGATGGGACACATAGAGCTTGCTAGTCCATGTACACACATTTGGTACCTTAAAGGAACACCTTCAAGGATAGCCATAGTACTTGACGTTTCACCAAAAGAGCTTGAACACGTTGTTTACTTCGCTTCATATATAGTTATGGATCCAGGCAAAACTGGCTTAAAGTATAAACAAATCTTAAATGAACAAGAATATTCAGAAGCTATAGATATGTTTGGCTACGGCTCATTCGATGCTAGGATGGGCGCAGAAGCTATACTTGAGCTGCTTAAGGCCATAGACCTAGATAAAGAAGCACAGGAACTAACAGAAGAGCTTGAAGGCGCATCCACACAAAAGAAGATCAAAGTTTTAAGAAAGCTTGAAACTATTGAATCATTCAGACAATCAGGCAATAGACCTGAGTGGATGGTTATCGAAGCACTTCCAGTTATACCACCAGATTTGAGACCTATGGTTCAACTAGATGGCGGTAGATTTGCGACAAGCGACTTAAACGATTTATATAGAAGAGTTATCAACAGAAACAACAGACTTAGAAGACTACTTGAACTAAACGCACCAGAAATCATTACAAGAAACGAAAAGAGAATGCTTCAAGAAGCAGTTGACGCACTGATTGATAACGGCAGACGCGGAAGAGCAGTAACTGGCCCTGGAAACAGACCACTTAAGTCTCTATCCGATATGATAAAGGGTAAACAAGGTAGATTTAGACAAAACTTACTAGGTAAGAGAGTTGACTACTCAGGTAGATCTGTAATTGTTGTAGGACCTAAGCTAAAGTTCTACCAATGCGGTCTTCCTAAGATGATGGCGCTAGAACTGTTCAAGCCATTTGTTATGAGAAGACTTGTTGAAACAGGAAAGGCTCATAACATTAAGAGCGCTAAGAGAATGGTAGAGAGAGCTAAATCAGATATTTGGGACGTACTTGAATACGTTATCAAGGATCACCCAGTACTATTAAACAGGGCACCGACTCTTCATAGACTTGGTATTCAAGCCTTTGAACCAGTTTTAGTTGAAGGTAAGGCAATAAAACTACATCCACTAGTATGTTCAGCATATAATGCGGACTTCGACGGTGACCAAATGGCGGTGCATCTACCACTATCAATAGAAGCACAAGCTGAAGCAAGATTATTAATGCTTTCAATTAACAATATCTTAGCACCAAAGGATGGTAAGCCAATTTCAATACCATCACAAGACATGGTACTAGGCTGCTATTACATGACACTTGATATAGAAGGAAGCAAGGGCTCAGGCCACATCTTCGAAGATTATGATGAGATGATAAAGGCTTATCAATTAGGACTTATAGACCTACACGCAAAAGTTAAGGTTAGAGTAAAAATTGATGAAGAGGACAGAGGCAAACTTGTTGAATCAACTGTTGGTAGATTCATTCTTAATAAAAAGATACCTCAAGACCTTGGCTTTGTAAATAGAGAAGAAGATCCATACTCACTAGAAATTGACAGAGTTGTTTCAAAGAAGACTTTGGGAACTATACTTGATAAATGCTATCAAAAACACGGCAATATTGTTACTAGTAAGTTACTAGACCACATCAAATCAACTGGTTATAAGCACTCAACACTTTCAGCAGTATCTATATCTATGGCGGACGTTGTAGTTCCTAAGGAAAAGACTGAGCTTATAGACAAGGCACAAAAGGAAGTAGAAAAGTACGAAAGAGCTTACAGAGACGGTTTCATGACTGAAGAAGAAAGATACGAAGGCGTTATCAATATTTGGAACGGCATCACTGATGAAGTTACTGAAGCGCTTATGAAGTCACTAGACCCATTAAACAACATCTTCATCATGGCGGACTCAGGAGCCAGAGGTAGTAAGAACCAAATCCGTCAATTAGGCGGTATGCGTGGTTTGATGGCATCATCAACTGGTAAGACAGTAGAAATCCCTATCAAGTCAAACTTTAGAGAGGGACTATCAGTACTAGAGTTCTTCTTATCATCACACGGTTCTAGAAAGGGTCTATCAGACATTGCCTTAAAGACAGCGGACTCTGGTTACCTAACAAGAAGATTGGTTGACGTATCTCAAGACGTTATAGTAACAGAAGACGATTGTCACACTGATCAAGGACATACTGTTAGAACTATAAGAGATGGCAAAGAAATTCTTGAAGAGCTAGAAGAAAGACTAGTAGGCAGATATGCTTTTGAAGACATAGTAAATCCTAAAGACGGCTCGATTATCGTTAAGAAGGACGAACTTATAGATGAAGAGACAGCTCACTTTATACAAGAGATAGGCATAGAAGAAGTTAAGGTAAGAAGCGTTCTTACTTGTCAAACTAAGCACGGCGTTTGCGCTAAGTGCTACGGAAGAAACTTGGCAACAGGCAATATCGTAAACATTGGTGAATCAGTTGGTATCATAGCCGCTCAATCAATAGGCGAGCCAGGTACGCAGCTTACAATGAGAAATTTCCACTCAGGTGGGGTAGCCAACGCAGACGATATCACTCAAGGTCTTCCAAGAGTTGAAGAACTTTTCGAAGCTAGAAAGCCAAAAGGACAAGCGCAAATCGCTCAAATTTCAGGTACTGTATCAATCAATGAAGACGATCCACAACAAAGAGTCATTGTTATTACAGATGACAAAGAAGGCATCGCAGTTGATCACCCTGTAAATTACGCGGCAAGACTTAAAGTTCATGAAGGCGACTACATCGAAAAAGGTAAAGAAATCACAGAAGGTAACGCATCACCTCAAGAAATCATGAAGGTTCTTGGCGTAGAAGGCGTTGAAGACTATATAATAAAAGAAGTACAAAGAGTATATAGAATGACAGGTATCGATATCAATGACAAGCACATTGAAATCATCTGTAAACAAATGCTTAAGAAAGTAAGGATAGAAGCACAAAACGATTCTTCATTCTTACCAGGAGCACTTGTAAACATATACGACTTCATTCATGAAAACAAAAAACTTAAAGAAGAAGGCAAAGTACCAGCAGAAGGTAAGAGAATATTACTTGGTATATCCAAGTCATCACTAGCAACAGATTCATTCTTATCAGCAGCTTCATTCCAAGAAACAACAAGAGTTTTAACTGAAGCAGCAATCAGAGGCAAGAAAGATGAGTTAGTAGGACTTAAGGAAAACGTTATCATAGGCAAAATCATACCAGCAGGTACAGGCATGCTTAAGTATAGAAACATCAAAGTTAAAGAAGATGAAACAGTTTTAAAGAAACAAATGGAAGAAGAAATGAAGAGAAAGAAGAGAGAGATAGACGACACAAACCTATTTAAAGACTTTGATGAGGATGAAAAAGATAAGAAGACTAAGAAAGAAGAAGACGTGAAAGAAGAGGTAAAAGATAATCAAGATGCTATCGAACTAGATAAGATTATCAAAGACCTACTTAACGAAGAAAAAGAAAGAAAGTCTTCTAAAGATAATTAGTATATTTAAAAAATAAATATAAGTGGAGACAGTCAAGATATTTTACCTAAATTTAACGAAAAATATCTTGACTTTTTCCGTAATGCGTGGTACAATTCTCTTATGTGTGAAAGTTCACGCTATTAATAGAGCTAAAGGAGGATGCTTAATGGATACCGACACCTTGGGGCCGAATTGCGTAGTAGGCTTTAAACAGGTAACAAGGGGGCTAAAATCCGATCTCTTCAAACAGGTTTTTATCGCTCTTGATGCAGATAAGGACATAAAGACGCTTATCGAAGAAGAGGCAAGTAAAAATTCTGTTGATATTGTTTATATAAACACAAAAGAAGAGCTTGGAAAACTCTGTGGTATTGAGATAAATGCAGCTGCCGCTGCTTTATTAAAATAAATTTTTATGTAAGGAGGTGCTTTGATGCCAACGATTAATCAATTGATCAAAAAAGGAAGATCAAAAGTAGTTTACAAATCTAAATCACCAGCTTTAGATACAACTTATAACTCACTTAAGAAGAAACAATCTTTAGTAAATGCTCCTCAAAAAAGAGGAGTATGTGTTGCTGTAAAGACAGTTACACCTAAGAAGCCAAACTCTGCCTTAAGAAAAGTTGCTAAAGTTAGACTAGTTAATGGATATGAAGTTTCAGCTTACATTCCAGGAATTGGTCACAACTTACAAGAACACAGTGTTGTTCTTATAAGAGGTGGAAGAGTAAGAGACCTTCCCGGCGTACGTTACCACATAATTAGAGGTACACTAGATACAGCCGGAGTTGAAAACAGAAGACAAAGTAGGTCTAAATACGGTTCTAAGAAACCTAAAGAAGAAAAGAAGTAAAAACAATTTTAGTCGTTGAAATGCAAAGCATTAAATAGATGAAGAGCATTTTGGCGCTAGACGGCTTTTAGAGATTTGCCGAGTACCAATGAATCTACTAAGATAGTTAAGGAGGGAAGAAAAAGTGCCAAGAAAAGGACACGTGCCTAAACGTGAAGTAATGCCTGACGCAAGATACAATGATGTTGTAGTAACAAAGTTAATAAACTCAATCATGCTAGACGGCAAAAAAGGCTTAGCTCAAAGCATAGTTTACGGGGCATTTGATATAGTTGCAGAAAAGACAGGTGAAGACGCTCTTGAACACTTCTACAAGGCTATGAATAACATCATGCCAGTACTAGAAGTTAAGGCAAGACGTATTGGTGGTGCCAACTACCAAGTTCCATTGGAAGTAAGACCTGAAAGAAGACAAACTCTAGCAATAAGATGGCTTGTACAATACTCCAGAGCAAGAGGAGAAAAGACAATGACTGAAAGATTAGCAAAAGAGTTGATGGACGCAGCCAACGGTCAAGGAGCTTCTGTTAAGAAGAGAGAAGAAGTTCACAGAATGGCTGAAGCAAATAAAGCATTTGCACATTATAGATATTAATAATAAGGGGGAAAACTTGTGCCAAGAGAAATTGCACTAAAAGATGTCAGAAACATCGGTATTATGGCGCACATTGACGCAGGTAAAACAACCACAACAGAAAGAATTCTTTATTATACAGGAAAGATTCATAAGATAGGAGAAACTCACGAAGGCGCTGCTACCATGGACTTCATGGTTCAAGAGCAAGAAAGAGGTATCACTATCGGTTCAGCAGCAACAACATGTTACTGGAAAAACCACAGAATCAATATTATAGATACACCGGGCCACGTTGACTTTACAGTTGAAGTTGAACGTTCCCTAAGAGTTCTAGACGGTGCGGTTGCTTTATACGACGCTAAAGGGGGAGTTGAACCTCAAAGCGAGACTGTATGGCGTCAAGCAGACAAATACGGTGTACCTAGACTTGCATTTGTTAATAAAATGGACGTCGTAGGTGCAAACTTTGACAGAACACTAAAGATGATGAGAGAAAGATTAAACGCTCATCCAATAGCTGTTCAATTACCAATAGGTAAAGAAGATACATTTAGAGGTATCATAGACCTAATCGCAATGAAAGCTGAATTATACGAAGACGATCTAGGAACTATCATTCAAGAATCAGATATCCCAGAAGATCTAGTAGAAACAGCTCAAAAATATAGAGAAGAAATGATCGAAGAAATCGCTGATTTCGACGAAGAAGTTATGGAACTTTACTTAAATGGTGAGGACGTTCCTAACGAAATGATAAAAAAAGTATTAAGAAGAGAATGCGTTGCAAACCAAGTAACACCAGTTCTATGCGGTAGTGCATACAAGAACAAAGGTGTACAATTCCTTCTAGATGCTATAGTTGACTATCTACCATCACCTATCGATATACCAGCAGTTACTGGTACAGACAGAGAAGGAGAAGTAGTTGAAAGACCAGCAGCAGATGATGCTCCACTAGCAGCATTAGCATTTAAGATAGTTACAGACCCATTCGTAGGTAAACTTGCTTATGCAAGAATCTACTCAGGCGTTCTAAAGAGCGGTTCTTATGTATTTAACTCATCAAAGGGTAAGAGAGAAAGAATCGGACGTATTGTATTAATGCACGCTGACAAGAGAGAAGAAATAGAAGAAGCTTACGCAGGATCAATCGTTGCAATAGTAGGATTGAAATTAACTGGTACAGGTGATACACTTTGTGCTGAAGACAAACCGATCATACTAGAAGATATGGTGTTCCCAGAACCAGTTATCGATGTTGCAATCGAACCTAAGACAAAAGCTTCACAAGATAAGATGACTCAAGCACTACTTAAGCTTGCTGAAGAAGACCCAACATTTAAGACATATACAGATGAGGAAACAGGTCAAACAATCATCGCCGGCATGGGTGAACTTCACCTAGAAATCATTGTAGACAGACTATTAAGAGAGTTCAAAGTAGAAGCAAACGTTGGTAATCCACAAGTTGCATACAAAGAATCAATTAAGACTGCTGCAGAAGGCGAAGGTAAATACGTTAAACAATCAGGTGGTCGTGGACAATACGGTCACGCAAGAATCAAAATCGAACCACAACCAGCAGGAAAGGGTTACGAATTTGTTAACGCAATCGTTGGTGGAGCTATTCCAAAAGAATACATCGGACCAGTTGACCAAGGTATACAAGAAGCACTACAATCAGGTGTTATCGCTGGATACCCAGTACTTGACGTAAAAGTTACACTATACGATGGTTCATACCACGAAGTCGACTCATCGGAAATGGCATTTAAGATTGCTGGTTCTATGGCAATTAAAGATGCACTTAAGAAAGCAACACCTACCCTACTTGAACCTATGATGAAAGTTGAAGTTACTACACCAGAAGAATACATGGGAGACGTAATTGGCGACTTGAACTCAAGAAGAGGTAGAATAGAAGGTATGGAACTTGATAACGGAGCTCAACATGTAAAAGCATTCGTTCCACTTTCAGAAATGTTTGGATACGCAACAAGCCTTAGAAGTAACACACAAGGTAGAGCTAACTACTCAATGCAATTCGATCACTACGATCCAGTTCCAAACAGTATATTAGATAAAGTCATTGGTAATAAATAATTTTTATAGGAGGTAAAAAATGGCTAAACAAAAATATGAAAGAACAAAACCACATGTTAACATTGGTACAATCGGTCACGTTGACCACGGTAAAACAACATTAACAGCAGCTATAACATTAGTACTAAACAAGAGATACGGTAGCGGTGAATTCGTAGACTACGCAAACATCGATAAGGCTCCAGAAGAAAGAGCTAGAGGTATAACAATCAGTACTTCACACGTTGAATACGAAACACCAAAAAGACACTACGCTCACGTTGACTGCCCAGGTCACGCCGACTATGTTAAGAACATGATTACAGGTGCTGCTCAAATGGACGGCGCTATCCTAGTAGTATCAGCTGCAGACGGTCCAATGCCTCAAACAAGAGAACATATCCTACTTGCAAGACAAGTTGGTGTTCCTAAGATTGCAGTATTCCTAAACAAAGAAGACCAAGTAGACGACCCAGAACTAATCGAATTAGTTGAAATGGAAGTTAGAGAACTACTTAACGAATACGACTTCGACGGAGATAACACTCCTATCGTTGTAGGTTCAGCTCTTAAGGCTCTAGAAGATCCAGACGGAGAATGGGGAGACAAGATTATTAAACTTATGGAAGAAGTTGACGAATACATCCCTCAACCAGAAAGAGCTACAGACCAACCATTCCTAATGCCAGTAGAAGACATCTTCTCAATCACTGGTAGAGGTACAGTTGCTACAGGTAGAGTAGAAAGAGGTACAGTTAAGGTAGGAGATACAGTTGAACTAGTTGGTTTAACAAACGAAGTAAGAGACGTAGTAGTAACAGGCGTTGAAATGTTCCACAAGCTACTAGACGTAGCAGAAGCTGGAGATAACGTAGGTCTATTACTAAGAGGTGTTCAAAGAGACGAAATCGAAAGAGGTCAAGTACTTGCTGCACCTAAGACAATCAAACCACACACTAAATTTAAAGCAGAAGTTTACGTTCTAACTAAAGAAGAAGGTGGACGTCATACTCCATTCTTCAACGGTTACAGACCACAATTCTATTTCAGAACTACAGACGTTACTGGTAACATCACACTAGAAGACGGAGTAGAAATGGTAATGCCTGGTGATAACGCTAGATTTAACATCGAACTTATCACACCTATCGCTATTGAAAAAGGACTTAAGTTCGCTATCAGAGAAGGCGGTAGAACAGTAGGAGCCGGAGTTGTAACTGAAATTATCGAATAATTTCGATTGATATAGTTATATAAATCCTTAAAGAGAGCTGGAAGGCTCTCTTTTTTGTGTGCGTTTTTAAAAATGTATATGATTTGATTGAAAATCATTGCAATTTACTTTATGTAGGTATATAATAATAGTACTCAAATAAATTTTGAGTATGCAAGGTTATATCTTTGCAAAAAATATAAAAAGAAAGGAGGGAGAGAAATGAAGAAATTAAACGTGATTATACTAACAATGATACTAAGCTTAGTTATCTTTGCAGGTGTAAACGTCATGGCGATGGATGAAGACACAGTTAAGACAGAAGAGCCAAAGACAGTAATTTCTGAAGAAGCTCCCAAAGCTATTGAGGGAGGAAATACAGCTGAAGAAGTAAAAGATGAAGAGAAAGAAGAAATTGTAGAGGAAGGAAATAAAGAAGCGAGCGCTCCTATTGAAGACAAAACTACAAAAACAGATGTAGAAAATGTCGACATGGGGGGGGTACCAAGCTCTAATATAGATACAGACAAGGTTGTAGAGCCTGAAGACAAAAAGCCTTCCGATGCAAAAGAAGAAACAAAATCAGAAGAAGCAGCTGAAGAAAAGGCTAACGAAGAAGATAATAAGTCTGAAGAAACAAATCCAGATGAAAAGAAATCTGAAGAAGTAAATCCAGATGATAAGAAAGATGCTGAAGCAGAATTAAAGCCAGAAGAAGAAAAGAAAAAAGACGAAAATAAAGATGCTGATGCTATAACAGACGAAGAAAAAGCTAAAGAAGGTACAGAAGAAAAAGCTGGTGAAAAAGCTGAAGAAGGCGAAAATGCTGAAGCAAATGCAGATGCAAAGGAGCTTGAAGTTGGTACAGTCTTAGATCCAGATAAGCTTACTCCTTTAGGTGCAGGACCAGAAGAAGCTGATCCTAATAGAGTTGAAGTTGGATCGTTTGAAGAGTTAGTTGAAGCTATTAACAATGCTCAAGATGGTGTTGAAACAACTATAGTTATAACACAAAGCTTTGAAATAACAGATACTATAATTATAGGCGAAAAGAAAATCATTGTATTAACCTCTGGTGCTAATAGAAGTAAAGCAAAAAATCAAGTTACACCAATTGGCGAAGATAAAATAACTATGCCTGATGAAAATGACGACATGGCAAGAAGGCAAGAGCTTGTTAAAGAAGCAGAAGCTAAAGGCGAAAAAGCTCTTGAAGATACAGATTTAAATAAAAATCCATTGCCAAATGTTGAAGTTATTTTAAAAAGAGCTGAAGCTTTTAAGGCGACACTATTTAAAGTTGAAAAAGGAGCTAAGTTAACTTTAGGTAAAGATAATAAAGACCCATTATTTATCGATGGAAATAAAGATGTAAAAACTGAAATAACAAATGGATCGATAATTGATGTATCTGGTGAACTTACTATGAATGGAGGATTTATTGCTAATAGCAATAACGAACGCACTAATTCTGCACCTATTTATGTGCATGAAGATGCCAAGTTTACAATGAATGGAGGTAGAATTACTTCTAATAGAAACATCTCTAAAGGACATTCAACATTTAATGCAGCTGGAGCTGTTTATATTGATGAAGGCGGGGAGTTTACTTTAAATGGTGGAAGTATTGACAATAACGAAGCACCAGTAGGTGGTGTCTTTTTAGGAAAAATCTTTGGAAATAAAAATGGTAAAAGAATTAAAGCTCTATTTACAATGAATGGAGGTCTTATTGCCAATAATAAAGGTCCATTGTATGCCAACTTAGAACCAGAGACAGAAAACTATGGCGGTGCTGTGCATGTAGATTCACTTGCTAATTTTATATTCAATAATGGTATATTAGCTGGAAATGAATCTTATCATGGAGGAGCTGTTGCTGTTAATGATAATTATGTTACAGGTACTAATGGTGTAAACTACTCTAATATTCAAAATGTTGATTATAAAGAATATATTAAATATGCTGGAGCGTACTACACTCAAAATGGTGGTCTGATTTATAAAAATATAGCCAAAGTTCATAATGATGGTAACACATCTGGTGCAGGTGGAGGCATTTATATCAATGCATCGACTGCTACATTAAAAGGTGGTTATCTTTTAAACAATAAGTCTGAAAATATGGGCGGAGGAATTTATGTTTCTATTGTCCCACACGTTTTAAAGTTAGAACATGTATTGATTAGTCAAAATAAAGCTATAAATGGTGCTTACTATCATCTTTCTGCTGGTAATGGCGGGGGATTTTGGCATTGTCCAGCAGGAAATGTAGATTTTGAAGATTTTAATTCAGTTTACATTTTTGATAATGATGCTTCATCTGGTGGTAAAGACATTTTTACTCATGGAAAAAAAGATAATTATAGTATTTCTAATGGAGAAAGTTTTGATTATCCAAAATTCTTAACAAATATATCTCCTATCACAGAAAAAGGAAATATTATCAAATATCTATATGATGGTAAAGAAGTTCCAGAATGGATGTATCATACAGACAAAGCTGTATCTTTACAAGCTATATATGATGCTCAAACAAAAAATGAAGCTTGGACAAACTCTAATCTATTTATTATGGGCAACACTGCTTTAAAGGGTGCTGGAATTGGATCAAATGCTAACACTACTCCTCCAGGAAAAACTGGCGACTATGAAATAACTATAGATAAAAAGTGGCATAAATCAATTCCAGAAGATAAAAAGCCTAAAAGCATTTGTGTTGATTTATTTATCGGCGATGCAAAATATGGCGAAGTAGAACTAAATAAAGCTAATGGCTGGATAGCTAAGTTTAAAAATTTACCATTTACAGCTGAAGAGCTTATGAAAAAGAAGATCAGCTACTCAATAAAGGAAAGAAATGATGATTTCTACTCTGTTATAGATGAAACATTAAATTCTTTAGAGGTTGAAAGAGTATTTGCTGGTGAAAAATACCCTAATGATGATAATGCCATTAATTTTGATATGCCACCTCACAAGCAAATGGACTACAAAATCGTATTTATCCATAAGGATAAGAATGGACATGAAATCTCAAGAGAAGATATTAAAATTGACTATAAAGAAGACAAAGAAAAATGGACTGGTCTCGTAAAAGATATGCTTCTTGATAAGCTTAAGGATCTTAAAGATGTAAAAATAACATATCATAGTTATGACAAAGCCTATGAACCATCTGATGCTTGGGTCGGTCTCGGTTACAATGGTTTAACTGCTGATTCTAATTGGTGGGATGACGAAGGTCCATGGCATGAAGCCTATATACTTGAAAAAGAAGACGGGACAGTTGAAATTCAACTACCATATCTTTGGACTCAATATATGGGGAATCCAGATGGTACAACTGATAATTATTCCGAAAATACCAATGGTTATAAGTTAGCGTTAGTGCCAAATCATAGATTTACCATTACTAACTATCCATATTCAGAAATACCTGTAGTGAAAAAATGGGATGAATCGATAGAAGAAAAAGATATTCCTGATTCTGTTAAGGTATATCTATTAAAAGATGGAAAGAGAGTTAAGGATAAAGATGGAAACGATCGTTACGTTATCTTATCTAAAGATAATGGATGGAAAGGTAATTTTGACAAACTTCCATTTTTTGAATTAGATGGCATGGGATTTGAAAAGTATTGGGTTAAAGAAGATTCTGAAATATTCATTCCACTTGTTACAAGAAAAGAAAATTCTATTTTAAATATTAGAGTTGAAAGGGATAAAGATTCTGATAAATATCTAATCTATAAAGATTATACAGGTGGATATTTTAGAATTAAGTATATCCCATTTGAAGTGCACTATATTTACAAAGTTGGGAATAAAGAAGTAAAAGAAGTTTATACAAAAAAACTAGAGCCATATAGAGTTGATGGATGGGATTGGCATTTAGACACAGTTATCAAAGATATCGTAATGAATGGAAAATTTAAAGATTCAGATATAGAAATTAAAATGTATTACGATGAAAATGGAAAGCCGTTCCCAAGAAACCTTGGCCAGTATGAAGCTAACTGGGATGGTGACATTGTTACAAACGATGATCCATATGTCCTTAAATTAGTAGAAGAAAATGGAAAGTTAGTTCTTTATGTACCAAAGTTAACAGATGTTGGTGATGATTACAATTTATTTTATGTAAAACCATATACTGAAGAGGGCAAGAAATATTTTGAGCTTACAAACTATTATCAACCAAAACATCGTATTGAAGTTGAAAAAGTTTGGGATACAGAAAACACTGAATCTATCCCTAAAAATCTTAAGATTAAGATAAAAGGAAAGTATGTGGATAAAGATATAACTCTTACACCTGAAGAGTGGAAATATTTCGAAGAATTTCTAGGTAAAGGAGTTTTATCTGCAAACAACTATGAATTTACTGAAGAAGACTTAGAAAAATTTGACGGAAAACAATCTATTGAAACAACTATGGAGTTTGATGCTAAAGATAAGACTGTAAAATTCTTTGGTGCAGACAAGAAAGAATTGACAAAAGATGAATTCTTAAAAATGATTCAAGGTAAAAATTATACTTTTGAACTTAAAGAAGCAGTCGAAGATAAAGCTGAGGTAGAACTTAAATATGATGAAGATGGAAACATAATCATCGTATATCCAGTTGATGTAGTAATTACAGAAGTAGCTAAAGTGACTTTCACTAACACAGAAAAACCTGAAGAACCACCTACACCAGAAACAAAAACTATAACAGTTAGAGTAAATAAAGTTTGGCAAGCTCTTGGCGAAACTAGAGATATACAAGTTGAGCTGTATATCAATGGCGAAGCAAGTGGCAAAATCCTTACTTTAAACGCAGCTAACGGCTGGAGTGCAAGCTTTATTAATCTTGATTTAGAAGACGAATCAGGAAGAAGATACACATATACTGTTAAAGAAGTAGGCGAAAACGATAACATCTACAATATTGACGATAGAAAGTTCGAAGTAAGCTACTCTGGTGATATGTACGAAGGATTTACTATAGTAAATAAAGAAGTACCACCAGAAGAACCTGAGGAACCACAAGAACCTGAAGAGGAAGAACCACATGAACCAGAAGAACCTGAAGAAGAAAAACCTGAAGAGCCTGACAAACATGTAATACCAAAGACTGGCGTTAGTGAAGATGTTTTAGGAATCTTCTTAGCTTTAATGATCTTACTTGGACTTGTATATATCAAGAAAAAGTATATCGTAGAAAAAAGTAAATAGTTAGATCTATTATCACAGATATCTGCTAGGCATGTCCTGGCAGATATTTTTTGCAAAAAAATAGTAGGAAGCAAATCTTCCTACTATATATACATATCTATTAAAAATTATCTACTTAAACTCAAATGTAGTCATCTTTTCTTCGCCGCCATCGCATTTGTAGACTAGCTCGAACTTTTCGGCTTTGCCTTTTGCGTGCTGAAAGTAGAAAAGCGCGTGCTCTGTCTTGCCACTTGCAATATTTATCTTGAATTTGGCTGCATCGTACTTACCTCTGTCTGTGTAAAGCGTTGCGCTAAGTAGTTCCCTATCCCATTTCTCAGTGCTCATAAGCTTTGCTCTGACCTCCATACCCTCAGTAACTTTGCCAAGTGATATGAACTGTATATTGATTTTGTCTTTATCAAAGTCACTTACTTGCCAAGCGTGCGGCTCGTACATCGATGGCGCAAACTTGAATACATCGTCTTTATCCTTGTAGATGTAGATGTACTGCGCCGTATTTGAGTTATTAAAGCTCAAAGTGTATCTAAGCTCGATTGCGTGTTCATCAACTTGGCTAGCTTCAACGTCTGACACTTCGATGTCAATGTCTTTAAGTGCTTCGCTAGTCTCTTTGTTAAGTGCCCTGTATTCATCACGCGTCATGTCAACCGCTGTCAAATATTCATCGCTAACCATCTCTGAGAAGGCTTCATAATTTTTCTCTGCTATGCTCTTCTTAATAAAGCGTTTAAGCGCATTAACAAAGTCGTCGTCGATGTCATCAGCCTTTGGCTCTTTGCCCTCAGGAACGTTCCAGTCTTTTATCTCTTCCTTTGTAAACTTCGCCATTTTTTCTGAACATGCTGTCAATGCCATAAGCATGGCCACTAGCATAGTTATAAATAAAATAAATTTCTTTTTCATAATTCACCTCAACATGAATATATTACTACATCCACGGCAATTTGTCAAGCTTGACAAAACGCGGCTCTTGATGTAAGATTTAGCTAGTAGGTGATAAGATGGATTTAGTTTTATACAGAAGATTGTTTCACAAAATCCCCGAGCTCGGCTTTGAAGAGGTGAAGACGACTAAGGAGATCATTAAAATACTTGAAAATTTTAATTGTAAACTTTATTATGGCAGGGCACTTTACGAAAGCGGCGCCGAGAGCAAGATAAGCGACATTGACAAGGGCTTCACTGGGGTGATGGCTGAGTTTGGCACGGCTCCGTACTTTTTATTCAGATCCGATATCGACGGGCTCAAGATAAAGGAAACGAGTGATATAACGCATTTACCGAACACCTTTGGTTTTGCCTCGACTAATGGCAATATGCACGCATGTGGCCACGATGGACACATAGCCTTGGCACTTGCCTTATGCGAGCATTTTAGCAAGACGGGAGAATCAGTTAGAGTACTATTTCAACCCGCTGAAGAAGGTGTTAGCGGTGCAAGAAGCATGGCGGACTTTATTACAGAGGATGTGGGTGGATTTTTATCCTATCACATTGGCCTAGGGGAGAAAAAAGGCTACATCGGTGTTGGAACGACTGATTTTTTAGCGACTACCAAGCTTGATATGAGCTTTTTTGGCAAGGCGGCGCACGCAGCAAACGCGCCTGAAAAGGGAATCAGCGCCCTTACCATTGCCATGTCTTTCATAGATATGATAAAGGATCTTACAATTGATGCTCATAGCAAAAAATTTATTAACATCGGTATAATAAATGGTGGCGGTCAAAGAAATGCTGTCATGGATAAAATTACTTTGGGTATGGACCTTAGAAGTGATAGCGACGAGGCGATGGATGAGATGCTTTCTTCTATGGAGAAGATTGCAAGATGCGTATCCGAGGCGAAGGGCGCAAGTTACGAGATGAATGTGCTTGCGAAGGCTAATGCATATAAGGAAGAGAACTATGAATTAATTGACAGAGTGATTGAAAAACTTAATGCAAATGAGATAAAGACCCATAGGTTGCCAAGCTTTGGCGCGAGTGAAGATGTGACTTTTTATCTTAAGAAGCTTAAGAGCCGCGGCGTTCCAGCCATGCACATGATGCTGGGAACAAATTTAAAGGGACCGCACCACAGCGACACATTTGACTTTGACGAAGAGGACCTAGAATTCTTCTACAAGGCCATAGGTCTAGCATATGAGGAGATGAAGGAAGAGTGATGAGCTCTTCTTTTTTAGTCTCTTTAAACTTTTCGCATATCATCTTGATAAAATCATTGCAAAAAAAATCTATATGTGTTATAATATTTTTGTGAAGAAATTATTATCTTCACGCTAAATTTTTTTACATATAACGCTTTTATAAAGTAAATTGATAAAATAACTACATTTATATGAGGAGGAAAAAATATGAAGGCTTACGATGCAAGCAAAATCAGAAACGTATCCCTTTTGGGACACAGTAGCAGTGGTAAAACTATGCTAGTTGAATCACTTTTATACGCAACAGGAGCTATCTCTAGGATGGGTAAGGTTGAAGACGGAAATACTGTTGGAGACTTCTCCAAAGAAGAGATACAAAGAAAGGTTTCTATCAATACAAAGGTTATTCCTGTAGAATATAATGATGTTAAATACAATTTCCTTGATACACCTGGTTACTTCGACTTTATTGGCGAGATGTACGGTGCGAAGAGAGCGTCAGAAGGCTCTATACTAGTTATTGACGCACAAGCAGGCGTTGAAGTAGGAACTGAAAAAGCGTGGAAAAACTTAAATAAATATCACACTCCAAGATTTATCTTCTTAAATAAGATGGATAAGGAAAATGTTAAATTCGACGAAGTTTTGGAAGATATAAAAACAAAACTTGGTGGACACATAGTTCCGCTAGTTATGCCTATAGGTGAAGCTGAAGGCTTTAAGGGCATGGTTGACTTAATTCAAGACAAGGCTTACAGCTACGAAGGCAGAAAGAGAACTGAAATTCCTGTTCCAGCTGAGTGGGATGGCTACATTGAAAAGCTTAGAGGCGAGTTAAATGAAGTCGTTGCTGAAACATCTGAAGAGCTTATGGAAAAGTATTTCGCAGGCGAAGCCTTTACTGATGCTGAATTTAAAGAAGGTATAAAGCAAGCTGTTAGAAACGGCGAATTAACTATACTTATGGTAGGTAGCGTTGAAAAAGGCATAGGCATGGAACTACTTCTTCATAAGATTCAAAGATATTTCCCTGCTCCAAACGAAGTAGGTGCATACACTGGTACATGGGAAGATAAAGAAGAAATGAGAAAAGTAGATGAAAACGAACCATTCTCGGCAGTTGTTTTCAAGACTATAGTTGACCCATTCGTAGGAAAGCTATCACTATTCAAAGTTATATCTGGTAAAATTACTAAATCTACACCATTATACAATGCAAGTCAAGAAGTGGATGAAAAGCTTGGCGGATTATTCTACTTAAGAGGTAAGACTCAAATCGATACTGATACCATCATCGCAGGAGATATAGGTGCTACAAGTAAACTTGAACACGCTCGTACTGGCGATACGCTATGTGACAAGGCTCATCCTGTTATATTCGAGAGAATTAGGTATCCAAAGCCAACTTTATATATGTCGGTAAGACCTGTAAAGCAAGGCGAAGACGAAAAGATAGGCGTTGCGCTTAACAAGATGACTGCAGAAGACCCAACATTTGAAGTAATTAGAAATCATGAGACTAAGGAACTTTTAATCGGTGGTCAAGGTAATATGCAATTAACAGTTATTAAAGATAAATTGAAAAACACATTTGGCGTTGAGATTGAACTTGACGATCCAAAGATTGCTTACAGAGAAACTATCAGACAAAAGGCTGAAGTTCAAGGTAAGCACAAGAAACAATCAGGCGGCGCTGGTCAATACGGTGACGTTTGGGTAAGATTTGAACCACATGATGGAGACGACTTTGTATTTGCCGAAGAAGTATTCGGTGGAGCAGTTCCAAAGAACTTCTTCCCAGCAGTTGAAAAAGGTCTTAGAGAATCGCTTGAACATGGTGTTTTAGCAGGCTACCCAGTAGTACATGTTAAGGCAACACTATACGATGGTTCATACCACGACGTTGACTCAAACGAAATGGCGTTCAAGATCGCTGCACAACTAGCATTTAAGAAGGGTATGCAAGAAGCAAAACCAATCCTTCTTGAACCTATAGTTAAGGCAGAAATAAAAGTGCCAGAAAGCTACCTAGGCGACGTTATGGGCGATATGAACAAACGTAGAGGCAGAATTCTGGGTATAGATCCACAAGATGACGGTACACAAGTAATTACAGCAGAAGTACCTCACTCAGAAATGTTTAGATACGCAATAGATCTAAGAGCGATGACACAAGCGAGAGGCTCCTTCCAAATGGACTTTGTTAGATACGAAGAAGTACCACAAGACCATGCAAATAAGATTATAGAAGCAGCCAACGCAGAAAAAAATAAATAGAATAATTTTTCGAGCACGAAGTGCCAAGGTTCACGTCCGTAAGGACGGGGTTCTTCTATTTATTCTCTTACATCGCCGGAGGCGATGATGAATAAGAAGAAAATTTAATAAGAATATACAATATTAAATATATTTTTTCATATTTATTCTCTTAGAGAAACACATGGGTTAATACTCATGTGTTTTTCTCTTTGCAATATTTTTTTCATGTTTTACATCGCCGAAGGCGATGGCAAGGTTCCGGGGTTCCCTGCCAACGCGAAGCGTTGTGCAAGGGTCGGGTTCTTATTCTCTTCCGCTGCCAGAAGCAGCGGTATGAGCAAGAAGAAAAATTTTATAATAAATAGCATATACACAAATAATATTTTTTCGAGCACGAAGTGCCAAGGTTTATTTAATTTGTGATAAGTTAAAAAAAGTATATAAGGTTTTCATATTTTAAATTGCCGAAGGCAATTGCAAGGTTCCGGGGCACCCATCCAACGCGAAGCGTTGAGATAGGGTCGGGTTCTTTTTCTCTTAGAGAAACACATGGGTTAATTCTCATGTGTTTTTCTTTTATCCAAACAAGTCCACTCACAATTCTGGTGAAAATTTATACAAAATAGTTACACTTAACGTTTATCCATTGCACATCTTGGGTACTTATGTTATAATAGTCAAAGAAGGTCAAAGGTGAGAAATATGTTAAGCGATGAAATACAATATTTTTTAAACAATTTAATTGAAGAAGAAGGCGGCAGCATACTTATCAAAAGAAGCGACATTGCCGTTAGATTCAACTGTTCGCCAAGTCAAATCAACTATGTCTTGACGACAAGGTTTGCGCCTCACTTTGGTTACTACATCCAGTCGAGAAGGGGCGAGGGCGGCTATATCAAGATCGAGAAGCTTGATCTTTTAGAGGATGAAGACGCATACAAAGAGATACTCATGGAAGCTATTGGCGATAGCATCACCATAAAAGAGGCTCACGACATCATCAGAAAGCTTTGTGATGACGAGATCATTACAAAGGACGAGAAGGAGATAATACTTGCTTCGATTGACGATAGGGCTCTTGCCATTGACATAGACAAGAGAAATGCACTTAGAAGCGATATATTAAAAAACATCCTACTAGTTTTACTTAAAAGGGGGGTAGTAAAATGTTATGCGATGAATGCCACAAGAATGAAGCGATGATTAATTTAAAGCTGATATTGGACGGCGAAATTATTGAAAAGCACTTATGCACTGAATGTGCACTAAAGGACTTTAACGAAATGAATCAAGGAGAATATGGAGAATATACGGATATGAATATAAATGAAAGCGATATAAGGAGCCTTTTTGAGGGCTTGCAAAAGCTATTTGGCTCATTCGAAACTTATGAGTTCGAAGAAAAGGAGTGCCCTAACTGCCACATGAAGTTCAGTGATTTCAACAAGAACAGAACTCTTGGCTGCGAGGAGTGCTACAAGACTTTTGCCTACGAGATCAGGCCGATTTTGAACTCTCTAAGGGGCGAAAAAACTTATGAGGGTCTACTACCAAAGAGGTATATGGACGCAAATCCTATGCACATGGAGATCGTATCTCTTAAGAAGGAGCTAGAAGCCGCAATACAAGACGAGAACTACGAGAGAGCCGCTGAGCTTAGGGACGAAATCAAGGCGAAGTCCACGAAGGAGAAGGTGGAAGATGGCAAAATCAATGACAATTTACAATAAATATATACTAAACACGATTGTTTCTCTAAAGAGGAACATCAAGGGATACAAGTACCCTGACATGCTGATGTGGTCTAAGCTTAACGAGATTTTGAATATGGTTTTGGAAGCTTTAAAAAACACTAGCTACAGCTTTATGCTTTATGAAGTATCAAATATGGATAAAGAAAAGTTCGAATACTTTTTAGCTAAGGGCTTTATGGATGAGTCAGTGAAAGAGAATATCACAAGAACGAAACTTTTGCTTGATGAGGATAAGTCCATCGCCATAGTTATAAATAACAATGATCATATTGAGATCAGAGTTCTTGGTACGGCAAGCGCTGACGAGCTTGTTGACATCGCCATAGACGTGGAGCGTGAGCTTGATAAGTCAATCGAGTTCCAATTCGACGAAAACTACGGTTATCTTACGAGTGACCCCGTTAACATTGGTAATGGCATTAGCATAGCTAAAATCGTTCATCTTTACAGAAGGGACGAGTTTAATAAGGACGAGCTAAAGAGCGATGATATGTCAAAGATTAGACTTACACCGCTTGTGGGACCGAATGGCTCTAAGATAGAGGACATCTACATCTTGGACGCTAATGTAAACAAGTTTACTAATATCGAGTCGTTTAAAAAGCTTTCTATGCTGACTGACCAAAACGTCATTGTTTATGAGAACGAAAATAGACGCAGGTACCTTGAGCAAAATTACATCTTGATGAAGGATAGAATTATGAAGGCTTTGGAGATGATTAAGGTGGCGAGCCTTATCAGTTACGACGAGGCACTTATCTACCTATCGAACCTGATGTTCGCAAGGAGCATGGACTTACTTGAGCCAGCTGATGTAAGCATCGACGCGGCTCTTTATCAAATGATAACGCCTGAAGCTATCGAGTACACTTACTCCATTAGCAACAAGTCAGAAATTGACCAAAAGAGAGCTACTATACTTAGGGAAAAGCTTGGCAAAGTAAAATTTATTGACAAGGATATTAAAGAAGAAGAAAATAATTTATAGATTTATATATAAGAAAGGAGATAAATATGGCAGTTTTTGGAAGATTTACTAGAAATGCAAGATTCTCATTTCAAATAGCCGAGGAAGAAGCTAGAAGGATGTTCAAAAGCGAAGTTGATCCTTCTCACGTTTTGATCGGCATTTTAAGCGCAAACACGACTAAGGCATCTGAAATTTTGAGGCAAAACGGCCTTGAAATGGAAGCCCTTAGAGAAATGGTGGAAAAACTATCTGTGCTTGACGTGAAAAAGCCAGAGGATATATATTATTCAGCAAGTTTAAAATATGTGATTGAGGAGTCCATCAAGATGGCAAACCAAGCAGGAGCGCCAATTGTAACGACTGAGCACATACTATACTCAATTATAAAAATGAACGAAGCGCCTGTATCCATCATCTTGGAGAGATTTGGTGTAGATAGAGAGAGGGTTCTTTCAGCTCTTTCAGGCTACCTAAATAGCTTAAGAAGCTTTAATCAAGGCGGCTTCCAAGACGAAGACGGCTTTGATGATGATGCCGCTGATGATGGTGAAGCACTTCAAAAATACACTTTGGACTTAAATGAGCTTGCGATAAAGGATAAGATAGATCCTGTAATTGGCAGAGCATCTGAAATTGAGAGACTTATACAAATACTAATGAGAAGGACGAAGAACAATCCTGTTCTAATCGGTGAGCCAGGTGTCGGCAAGACAGCCATCGCCGAAGGTCTTGCTCAAAGAATTGTTTCAGGCAATGTTCCTGAAATCATTAGAGATAAGAAGATATTCTCCCTTGACTTAACTAGTCTAATCGCTGGATCAAAGTACAGGGGCGAGTTTGAGAGCAGAATCAAGAATTTACTTGAAGAGCTTAGAGAAAGAGACGACGTAATTCTATTTATAGATGAAATTCATACTATAGTAGGAGCGGGCTCGTCAGAAGGTTCGCTTGACGCGTCAAACATACTAAAACCATACCTTACAAGAGGCGAGATACAAATCATTGGTGCGACTACTGTTGATGAATACAGAAAATATGTAGAAAAGGATGCGGCTCTTGAAAGAAGGCTTCAAACCATCATGGTGGAAGAGCCTAGTGAAGAAGATGCTATAAAGATTATAGAAGGACTTAAAGACAAGTACGAAGCGCATCACAGGGTATTGATCTCGCACGAAGCCATCGAGGCGGCTGTGACATTATCAAAGAGATATATCTCAGACAGATATTTACCAGACAAGGCCATAGACCTGATTGATGAGGCGCAATCACTTGTCAGAATGAAAAATTATGTAAGACCGCTATCACTTAAGGAGATAGAGGACGAGCTAAAAGAGATTGCATCTGAAAAGATTCAAGCGATACAAGCTCAAGACTTTGAAAAGGCTGCTCAGCTAAGGGACAAGGAGCGCAAGCTTAAGGATAAGATGGACCTAGACAGAACTGAGTGGAAGCAAAAGTCAGAGCTAAACAGCATGAAGATTGGCTTTGACGATATCGCAAGAGTTGTCTCGAAATGGACTGGCATCCCTGTTGAAAAGCTTAGTGAAGAAGAAAAGGAAAAACTACTAAATCTAGATAAGAAGCTAAAATCAAGAGTCATAGGTCAAGACGAGGCGATAGATGTACTTAGCCACTCGATTAAGAGGGCGAGAGTCGGCTTAAAGGACAAGAACAAGCCGATAGGCAGCTTTATCTTTGTTGGGCCAACTGGTGTCGGCAAAACTTATCTTGCCAAAGCGCTTGCGGAGAGCCTATTTAACGATGAAAACGCTATGATACGTATAGATATGAGTGAGTACATGGAAAAGTATAGCGTATCTAAGCTTATAGGTTCGCCACCAGGCTATGTTGGCTACGATGAAGGCGGTCAGCTAACTGAAGCGATTAGGAAGAAACCATTCTCAGTAGTTTTATTCGACGAGATTGAAAAAGCTCATCCAGATGTGTTTAATGCTTTATTACAATTACTTGACGATGGCAGATTAACTGACTCAAAGGGCAGGACTGTCGATTTTAAAAATGCTGTCATCATCATGACTAGTAACGTTGGTGCAAGTAGATTCAAAAAGCAAAATACTTATGGCTTTGGCGATGCATCAAGCGAAGAAAAGAGCGAAAAGAAGAAGATTTCAGAGATTGCTAACGAAGAGCTTAAGAAGACATTTAGACCAGAGTTTTTAAACAGGGTTGACGACATCGTTGTATTTAATCAATTAAAAGAGAAAGATATAGAAAAAATCGTTCACTTAATGGCGGAAGACCTTAAGGCAAAACTTAAGGAGATGGGCCTAAATATCGAGATAGACAAGTCTGTTGAAGACGAAATCGTGAAGAAGGGCTTTGACCTTGAATATGGTGCAAGACCTTTAGAGAGAACATTTAAGAAGATGATAGAGGATAGATTATCTGAAGAAATTTTGAAAAATAATGTTTCTAAGGATAAGAGCATCACTATTTACTACAATGGTAAGGAATTGGAATTTAAAAATGGCAAAGAAGAAGAGCTTGTACAAGTGTAGCGAGTGCGGCTACGAATCCAGCGGCTACTTAGGCAAATGCCCCGAGTGTGGTTCTTGGGGCAGCCTTAAGGAAGTTTTGGAAGATACAAAAAAAGCAGTAAAAAAAGAAAAAAGTATAAGAAGCAAGGCGATGCAGCTAAAGACTGTCACTTCGTCAAACTCGGATAGGCTCAAGACAAGCTTCGAAGAGTTTAACAGAGTTATGGGCGATGGCATCGTTAAGGACTCGGTTACAATACTTACAGCTAAACCGGGCGCCGGCAAAAGTACACTTCTTTTGCAAATAGCGAATGACGCTTGTAAAAAAGGGCTTAAGGTCTTATACGCTTCAGGCGAAGAGTCCGAGAGCCAAATCAAGCAAAGGGCAGACAGGATACTTGATACTATCGAAGATGATCTATACATTATAAGCGATATGAGCCTTGACAATATTAAGGAAGAAGTCCTTAGGGTCGACGCTGACATGGTAGTAGTTGACTCGATACAAACAGTTGAGCTTGATGAGTACAAGCCATCGAGACCTGCTTCACCAACGCAAACAGTTGAGTGCGCTTATGAATTAGTCAATCTCGCTAAAAATATTCAAAGGCCTCGTATAGTTTTTATCGTGGGTCAAATGACTAAAGATGATGAATTAAGAGGCGTTAGAACACTAGAGCACCTTGTAGATACCGTTCTTGTTATGGATACTTATCAAAACGATTCCTTAAGAACCATTGTCGCGAGCAAAAACCGTTATGGCGCCACAGGCGAGATGGGCTTTATGAATATGCAAGAGAAGGGCCTTGTATCGATCGACAATCCGAGCGAGTACTTTGTTTCGTCAAGGAAGGAAAACAATTTCCCTGGCAGTGCCATCACCGTAAATATGGAGGGTACTAGACCAGTTATACTTGAGGTAGAAGCCCTTGTAACGAAGTCATATACACCATATCCATCGCGTATAAGCGAGAATATGTCAAGAGAAAAACTAAATACACTGCTTTCAATTATGGAAAAGAGATTAAATGTCGATATGTTTGATAAAAACGTCGTAATCAAGTCCATGGGTGGACTTAAACTTAAAGAAGACGCATCAAACCTTGCTTTAATCGCGGCAATATATTCACAGCTAGCCAATAAGGTATTGCGCTCAGACACAGTATATATAGCTGACATATCATTAACGGGCGAGCTAAAGAAAGTGCCTCAGCTTGAGAGAAGACTTAAGGAAGCCGAACGCATGGGCTATAAGAGGGCAGTAATCAGTAGCGAAGCAAAACTATCTACAAAGTTTACAAAACTAGAGCTAATTAAATGCTCTTCCTTAATAGATGCATTAAAAGAATAAAGAACCCGACCCTATCTCAACACTTTGTGTTGGATTGGTACCCCGGAACCTTGCAATTGCCTTCGGCAATTTAAGAAAAAAATCTATAAAAGGCTTGACAAAGATTATATAATATGATATCATAAAACTTTACTTTTTAGCCGAACTGTGATATAATATACTATAGGTATGAGATTATCATCTAAGGAAAAGGGAGGCGAGAAGTATGTATGAAGTAGGAGATATGGTTTGTTATCCAATGCATGGAGCGGGCATCATAGTCGACATAGAAAAGAAAGATATCTTGGGCAAGAAAGAAGATTATTTTGTCGTTAAGATACCTATAGGTGCTATGAAGGTTATGATACCTGTTAAAAATGCAGAAAAAAGAGGGATAAGATCAATCATTGAGAAAGAAAAGTTAAAAGATGTAGTTGAAGTATTAAAGGAAGAACCGACAAAGATGAGCACTAACTGGAACAAGAGAGTTAGGGATAATACTGCGATTTTGAAGGAAGGAGACATCTTCGAAGTTGCTAAAGTTTACCGTAACCTAAAGAGCTTGGATGATAAGAGAAATCTTTCGACCGGAGAAAAAAAGATACTTCACGACACAAAGAACATTTTGATGAGTGAAATGATACTCTCTTCCGGCAAATCATACGAAGAAATTGACAAAATTATCTACGAGGCAGTAGAGTAGGAGGAAAAATGTTTAAAAAAATTATGAAAGTCGTCATGCTCCTCATAGGCGGAGCAGCAGGCTACGGCGTAAGTTTATTGGCCATCAGCCTTGTACCAACATTTCATAATTATAGTATCTATGTATCAGTATTTTTATCTATTTTATTTGCAATTATTTTTTATTTATTGTCAGATACTATATTTACACGACTTATTAATGTTGGTGACAGGGTTGAGATTGAGCTAAGAAGGTTCACAAGCTTGGACCTTATCTTAGGTTTAGTAGGTTTATTACTTGGGTTAGTCATAGCATTTTTGCTATCGCAGCTCGCTATGAACATAGGTATACCAGTACTTGGACCAGTTTTGTCCGTTATATTCTATATACTATTTCCATATATTGGGATTATAGTTACGACTAGAAGAAAGGACATTTCAAATATTGGAGAGAAATTTACTCAAAAGAGCACAGTAAAAAAATCAAAGAAAAAAGAAACAAGTTTATACAAAATTCTTGACACATCTGTTATAATAGATGGTAGGATTAAAGACATCGCTAGCTCAGGTTTTATTGAAGGTACTTTAGTAATACCTAATTTTGTCTTGCAAGAACTTCAGCACATAGCTGATTCGGCAGACGATCAAAGGAGAAAAAGAGGTAGACGAGGTCTAGATATACTTAAGCAAATGCAAAACGAAGCTGTGGTTGATATTGAAGTATCAAATGAAAAGATTGACACAGTCGAAGAGATTGATGACAAGATACTTGAACTTGCTGCTATGATGGACGCAAAAGTCCTTACTAACGACTACAACCTAAACAAGGTTGCCCAAGTTAGAGGCATAGAAGTCCTTAATATCAACGAGCTTGCCAATGCAGTTAAGCCGGTTATATTACCGAGCGAGGAACTTGTAGTTGAGATCGTTAGAGCAGGTAAGGAAAAGAACCAAGGCCTAGCTTATCTTTCTGATGGCACGATGATAGTTGTCGAAGAAGCTAAGAAGAGGATAGGCGAAAAACTCAAGGTCGAGATAACAACAGTGCTTCAAACAGCTGCTGGCAAGATGATGTTTGCTAAGATTAAAGAATAGTTGGAGGAAATTTATGATAGAGAATAACTTTGTCTCAGTTATAATTGCCGCTGCAGGCATGAGTAACAGGATGGGTTCAAAGGTCAACAAAGCTTTTCTGCGCATAAATGACAAGCCAATACTTGCTCATACCGTAGAAAAGTTTGAAAGATCAAAGTACATCGACGAGATAATTATTGTCTGCAAAGAAGACGAGATAAATTACACAAGAAAAGAAATTGTGAACAGATATAAATTTACTAAAGTCGTTAACATTGTTAAAGGCGGTAAGGAGAGACAGGATTCAGTATACAACGGTATCAAGGCCATAAGCGTTAATGCTGACATAGTTTTAACGCACGATGGAGCGAGACCTTTTATCAGGACTGAAACCATTAACAAAGCTGTTGAAACTGTCCTTGGCTGCGATGCCTGCGTTGTAGGTGTCAAGGTTAAGGACACAATCAAGTCAGTTAACGAAGACGACACAGTTCATCACACACCCAAGAGATCACTTTTGTGGCAAGCGCAAAGCCCACAATGCTTTAAGAAAGAAATTTTGCTTAAGGGTTACGAACACGCTATAAAAGAAAATATATTAGCAACAGACGACTCGGCACTCGTTGAATTTGCTGGAGTTGAGGTAAAGATGCTTGAAGGCCACTACGACAATATCAAAATAACTACGCCAGAAGACTTAGTTATAGCAGAGATTTTTAATACTAATTGGAAGCAAAGGCTAAGAAGCACAGGTGCATTCTAATGGATATCAGAATTGGCAATGGCTATGACGTGCATAAGTTAGTTGAAGGCAGAGATTTAATGCTTGGCGGAGTAAAGATAGATTACGAGAAGGGCCTACTGGGTCATAGCGACGCAGATGTCCTTATACACGCGATTATGGACGCCATCTTAGGAGCTATGGCGAAGGAAGATATAGGCTATCACTTTCCAGATACGAGTGACGACTACCTTGATATTGACTCAAGAGTACTTCTTAGAAGGGTCTATGCCATGGTCAAGGAAGAGGGCTACAGCATTTCAAATATAGACGCGACTGTCATTATGCAAAGGCCAAAACTAAGACCATATATAGATGAGATGAGAGCAAATATTGCTAAAGACCTCGAGCTAAGCATAGACAGAGTGAGCATAAAAGCTACAACTACTGAAAATTTAGGCTTCGAAGGTAGAGAAGAAGGCGTAAGCTGCATAGCGAACACCATACTACTAAAGTAGTATTTATTAACATTTTATTAAGATAAGATTAAAAAAAGTTACAATCACGCTTAAAAGTGGTATAATATCTATGGTAAAATTTTAAGGAGGTAATATACATGAAAAAATTATTATCATTAGCTTTAGTGCTTGTACTAGCACTTTCACTAGTAGCTTGCTCAAAGCCAGCAGAAAACAAACCAGCAGAAAGTGTTCCAGCAGATCAAGCTGATAGCGTTCAAACAGGAGAAAAGGCAACTATGACAGGTGATGAAGTAGTAGCACTACAAGCAGACGCTGAACAAGAAGGCAAATACGTTATCGTTGACGTAAGAAGCGCTGAAGAATACGCTGCAGGTCACATCAAAGATGCAAAGAACATTCCTTTAGATGACATCAAGAACGATGCATCAGTTCTAGACGCTGACAAAGACAAAAAGATCGTTTTATATTGCAACTCTGGTAAAAAATCTGGAGAAGCTCAAGACGCTCTATTAGCAGCTGGTTACACTGATGTTGTTAACGCTGATGGCGTTAAAAACTACGAATACGATTTAGTAACTGAATAGTATTTAATCTATGAATGAAAAAGAGCGAGTGATCGCTCTTTTTTTATGTAAATATTTATTAATACTAATAAGATTTTATTATATCTACCCTCTTTACTTGATGAATGAGTAAGGAGGGTATTTCTTGTAAATAGTAAATGAAAATTCAATTGTACTTATAAATATGGTAAAAATATATTTATCTTCTAAAAATTTATATTATTTTTACATCTATATATTCTTCCTATAATATTTATCTCATAGAATAAGGCACGTAGAAATATTTATTTATGGGAGGAAAAAATGAAAAATTTATTTAAAAGAACATTGTTGCTACTTATGTCGATACTTATGTTCATCTCTCCACTCAATGGAGTCATAGCAGAAAGTACTAATGAAGCAATCGTACTAAATAGCGGCGATACTATCAGCGAAAATGCTGACGAAGCAATTGTCTTATTTGGTGAAGATGCTAGTTCAAAAACTTCTAATGAAGGAGCTGAGCTAAAAAGCAATCCAAGCAGCTCATCTGATGCTGTTAATCGCGCAGAAGACATTAAGTTTACACAAGAAGTAAGCGAAGGAAGAGTTAAGATATCTCTTATGTCAGATACACACGTCTTGCCGAAAGAGCTTATTGCAGATAATCCTGCATATACAAGAGCTATGCATGCAGATAGAAAATTGTTTACTCAAAGCCAAGGCATTTTTGACGAAGCTATAAGATTAGCAGAAGATAATGATTCAGAAATCATAATGATACCTGGCGACTTAACTAAGGACGGCGAAAAGCAATCTCATGAGTATGTAAGCTCTAAGCTTGAAGAGTGGAAAAGTAAAAGAGAAGCTAGTGGCAAGAAGGCTGCATACTTTGTAATACCAGGTAACCACGACATTAACAATTACGATGGATATGATTTTACGAAATATAATAAAGCGAATGATACAGCAGAGCTTGCTGGACTAACAACACATACAATGTTTAATAGCATGTACAAGTCATTATACGAAGGCGCAAAGCTATATATAAACTCAGAAGAATACAAGAGCTATATGGCAAATCATCAAGGTGTAGCTGAAGGACACGGCTCTTCATCATATGCAAAGCATATTGACCTAGCTGGATCAATTGAAGGCAAGAGCGGACTTACTGTTATAGGTATAGACACATCCATCAATACAGAAGATGTAACACCAGATGGACGCGCTTCACACATTACAGCTGGTACTATGGGTCAAAGCTTATATCAATGGGCTAAAAAACAAGTTATAGAAGCTAAAAAGAGAAATGACGTTGTATTTTTACTAAGTCATCACGGATACATTCCTCACTTTGTAAAAGAACCTGAACTATTAAAAGAATATTTATTAAATGAATGGGACGAAAAGTGCTACGATGGTAAAAGGCCTGCTGAAGCCTTTGCTGATTTAGGAGTATCATATGTCTTCACTGGTCACATGCATGCTCAAGATATTGCTAAAGTAGTAAGCAAGGAAGGAAATACAATATATGATATAGAAACGGGTTCAACAGTAACTTACCCTTGTCCTATACGTCATCTTGAGCTAAACAATGCAATATCTACAGAAAATCCAGGACATAATTTAGATGTTAAGACAGAACTAATCAAAAATGTTACTTATACCGATTTCGATAAAAAAGACACAAAAATTGAAAACTTAACAGAATTTGCTAAGGGCACAGTAATTAACAAAGACTTAATTGTTGGTGCAAGTGGAGCAATATTTACAAGTGAGCTTTATAAGAATTTATCAAGTGATTTAAGTAAATCAATAACTGGGCTATTAGAAAGTGAACCCGACCCAGCAAAAAGACATGAAAAGCTAAGTGCATATTTATGGGATAATTTAGAGCCAGTTATAATACCTATGCTTGCAGAAAAAGTTAAAGCTATGGATGAGAGAAATAATTTTGAAGCACATATAGAAGATAACGACAAATTAAAGCTAAATGCTAAAATTTATTATAAGCTTATGGGTAGAGATAGAGAAATTAATGCTAAAGTAACAATTACAAAAGATAATCTTGCTAAACTAGTAGAAGAGCTACTAACAAAGATTAATAATAAATTAAAAGATAAAAAATTAATAAAAAGCTATCTTGAAAAGCTAGCAGAACCTCTTTTAGATGCTAAAATAACTGAAAACGTTACAGTGCAAGATTTAGCAAACTATGCTTATCTATCTCACTTGGCAGGAAACGAAAAGCTTAGTCCTGAAATTCAAGAAGCATATAATAAGATAGAAAAAGATGGAGCACTTGGAGATATATTAAGGCAAGTTAATGGACCACTTTCTGAAGTAGTCGATAATTTTGTAGATGGTTTAGATTATGATCCAGAACTTGTTGAAGTATTAGATACTAGTGAGTCTGGAAAAGATGCTTCACTTATCAAAATGGCGATTAATATGAAGATAGGAAAGAGCGTAAAAGATACACTTACAAAATTAAAATTTATGAAATTTGACATTACAGCAGATGGAGCAAAAAATGTACTAGATCTAGATAAAATACTTGCTATAGAAGCTGTTCAAGGCGGTTTATCCTTAGCAGATAAATCAATTCTTGATATAGTTGATGCTTTTATAAACGAAGATCAAGCTGCTTATCAAGAATATTCATACAAAGAAGATAATAATACAAAACTTTCTTGGGAAGCCAATATAGGACCAGCTAATTTCACAGCAAGCATAAATGGAGACACAATAAGTATATTAAGCAGCGGCAATGATGAATACACAGGAAAACTTGTACAAGATGGAAAAGAGATAGCTTTAGGTGAAAATCATTCAGCAAGCTTTGCTTATGATAAAGAATTTACTATTAAACTAGAAAGAGTCCTTCCTAACGGATATACATTAAATTATACATCAAACAATGTACTGATTAAAGAAAATACAATAGAACCAAATCCAGATCCAAATCCAAATCCAAATCCAAATCCACAACCAGAGCCAAATCCTGATAACGACCATACTATAATTATACCGCCATATGAACTTGATAAAGATGACTATAACTATAGACCAAGAAGACCAATAACAGACAAAACAGACAAAACAGAAGAAAAGAAAGAAGAAACAACAAAAACAGAAGAAAAAACAAAAGAAATCGAAACAGCTAAGCCAAGCCCTATAGAAGTTGCTGATAAAGTCTTGACAGTTAATTTTACAGACATAGTCAATGAAAGAAGAAGAGATGCTATCATCAATCTTGCTTCAAGAGGAGTTTTAGCAGGTATTAAAAAAGATAAGTTTATGCCAAATACAACAGTTACTAGAGCCATGGTAGCTGCAGCCTTCATGAGAATATCAAGAGATAAGTTTATAAACACAAGTATGAGCGCAAAAGATATAATGATGAAAGACTGGTACTTCAATTCAGTTAAGTGGGCAATGACACATGGTATTGTAGCCGGATACCCAGACGGGTCATTCAAGCCTATGAAAAAAGTAAGTAGACAAGAATTAGCCGTTATGCTTGAAGGACTACTTAAACTATATAATATCAATATGCCTAATACTGTTGACGTTGAATATAGCGCATATAGCTATCTACCAGCATGGAGCCGCGACGCAGTTATAGACGTAGTTAGAAAAGGTTTGTTAGAAGTAAATCAAAAAGGACAAAACTACTTTGATAAAGGAGTTAGTCGCGCTGACTTTGCATACGCAATAGAAAAGATAGTTGAGTTTGCACTAAACAATTAGTTTTTAATAAAGACATAGCTAAGAATAATTGATATCTACCCTCTTTACTTGATGAATGAGTAAGGAGGGTATTTCTTTGTAAAATTATATTAAATAAAAATCAAATACTTTACTCACACTTAACATATTGCACATATAACATTAACAAAGCTCATGTATCATAAACAAGTAATTGAGATATGAAAATTATTTAGGAGGACGTATGAGTAAGATTTCTTTAAGACATGTATATAAAAAGTATGAGAATGGAATCGATAACGCTGTTAAAGACTTTAATCTTGAAGTAGAAGACAAAGAGTTCATAGTCTTTGTTGGACCATCAGGCTGCGGTAAGTCCACTACGCTTAGGATGATAGCTGGACTTGAAGATATTAGTGAAGGCGAGCTATTAATCGACGGCAAGAGAATGAACGAGGTAGCGCCAAAAGACAGAGGCACCGCAATGGTCTTTCAAAATTATGCTCTGTACCCACACTTAAATGTTTATGACAATATTGGTTTTGGGCTAAAGATTCGTGGCGTTGACAAGGATATTAGAGATAAAAGTATTAGAGAAACTGCCGAAAAGCTTGGTTTAACTGAGTATCTAAAGAGAAAGCCGGTTGAGCTATCAGGCGGACAAAAGCAAAGGGTAGCTTTAGGCAGGGCCATAGTTAGAGACGCTGAAATCTTTTTAATGGATGAGCCATTATCAAACCTTGATGCTAAGCTTAGAATACACATGAGAGAAGAGCTTGTTGAATTACAAAGGGAGCTGGGCTCAACTGTTATATACGTAACTCACGATCAAACAGAGGCTATGACTATGGCTACAAGGATAGTTTGTTTAAAAGATGGCGTGATTCAACAAGTTGGCACTCCAAAGGAGCTTTATGAAAACCCTAGCAATGTCTTTGTTGCGGGCTTTTTAGGGGCACCGCCAATGAATTTTATCAAAGGAAAAATTAGATACGGAAAACTTTATAATAGCAAAGGAAGGGCTCTTGCAAATTATTCTAATGTTGATAATAAAGATGTAATCATGGGCATTAGGCCTGAGCACATTGGAATTACTGATAATGAAGATGACTTGCCACTAAAGATTAAGATGGTAGAGCTATTAGGAGCAGATTACCATATACATGGCGAGCTAGATGGAGATGAGATAACTCTTAGAGCAGATGCAAAGCTTGATATCGAGTCAAAAAGTGAGATACATATTGCTTTTGTGACAGAAAATATCTTGCTATTTGATGCTAAGACACAAAACAGAATTTTCTGGGAGGCAATAGATGGAGTTAAGTAGAGAAGTAAGCAAAGCAAAAGATAAAAGCAAAGCAAAAAGAGTTCGTGGAATAAAAAGTATAAGCTTTTCAGGCTTTCTTGTCTATATAGTTTTGCCACTAATACCGCTTTTGGTGTTTTGGTTCATCCCAATGATAGCGTCATTCTTACTAAGTTTTACAGATTGGGACTACATTAGCCCGACATTTAATGTAGTTGGCGCACAAAACTACAAGGACATACTTAGCAGTGATGCCTTTTGGCAAGCACTTAAAAATACTTTGTTATTCGGCCTAGGAACAGTAGTTCCGACACTTATCTTTGGTTTTTTGATGGCAATACTCATAGATAAGATTAGACGCGGCAAAGAGCTTATACAAGGCTTTTTATTCGCACCATGGATTACACCGATGGTTGCTATGTCTATAGTATGGAGCTGGATGTTTAGACCAGATATCGGCCTTATCAATAGGGGGCTAGCTATTTTTGGCATAAGTGGACCAAACTGGTTAACAGACTCAAACACAGCGCTTATCGCTGTAATGATAGTAACCGTATGGAAGACATCGGGCTGGTGCATGCTTTATTACGCAGACGCCATCAGCAAGATACCAAAGGATTTATTCGAAGCATATGACCTTGAAGGCTCAAGCGTTTGGCAAAAGATAAAGTACATCTATATGCCGATGACATCAAAGACAACACTGTTCTTAGCGGTTATAAGCCTAATTAACTCAATACAAGCCTACGACCAAATAAGTGTACTAACACGTGGCGGCCCAGCAGGATCAACAAGAACACTGCTTTATCTATTCTATCAAATGGCCTTCGAGCAATTCAACATGGGGAAGGCGACAACAGTAACCATGATTATGGTCGTCATTACTGGTATACTCGCTGGACTTATGTTTATCTTGCAAAAGAAGTTTGCAAATAGGTGATAAAGATGAAAAAACAAATTAAATTAGTAAATATAATAATAGTTACAATTGTAAGTATCATTACCTTCTTCCCACTTTTATGGATGTTCTCAAACTCATTTAAGAGTGCGGAAAGCATAATCAGAGAGCCGATGAAATTAGCTCCAGAATTCTTTGACTTAAGAAATTTTAGAGGCGTTTTAGAGCAAGCACCATTTGACCTATATATTTTTAACAGTATAATCACATCCATCGCGATAGTTGTGCTACAAATGCTAACGTCTATACTCATGGGATATGGCTTGTCACGCTTTAAGTTCAAGGGAAAGAAAGTTTTATTCGGGGCAATACTATTAACATATATGCTGCCAGCTGCGGCGACTTATGTACCGAGCTATGTAATACTTGCTAAGATGAATTTAATAGATACACTAACTGGCATCGTAATATCAAACGCAGCGAGCGTCTTTGCCATATATATGATTTATCAAACATTTTCATCCATACCAAAGGAGCTTATCGAAGCGGCTGAGATGGACGGAGCAAATAACTGGCAGATTCTTTGGAGAGTTTTGGTACCAGTAGCAAAGTCTACAATACTTACAACTGCTTTAATTCAGTTCGTGGCGATGTACAATAACTACATGTGGCCATCACTTATAACTAATAGCAAAAAGAATTATCTAATAAGCGTTGGCTTAAATATATTCTTTAATTCAAGAGGAAATTTCACTCAAAACCTACCTATGCTCATGGCAGCTAATGCGATTGCGGTACTTCCGCTGTTAATATTATTTTTAGTATTACAAAAGTGGTTTATCAAAGGCATCAGTGACAACGGCATAAAAGGCTAAAATTATCATTATAGGAGGAAAAAAATGAAAAAATTAAGAAGTTTAGCTGTAATACTTTTAGTATTATCACTAGTATTTACAGCATGTTCACCAGCTGCTAAGGAAGCTATGGACGAAGCAGACAAGACTACAAGCGCTGAAGCAAATGAGTCAAAGAGCGAAGAAAAGAAAGATGAAACAGCTAGCGATAAGCCAGTTGAAATTCAATTCTGGTATGGATTAGGTTCTGTAGCTGGAGAAACTATGGAAGAAATTATTAATGATTTTAACAATTCACAAGACAAGGTAAAGGTAACAGGCGTTCAACAAGCCGACTACGACGAAACTTATCAAAAGGTTCAAGCAGCTATTGCAGCTAATCAAGCACCAGCAGTTTTCATAGGTAGCAAGATTAAAGAAATGGGTGAAGCAGGTCTATTGGCTGACTTAACACCATATATCGACGAAAGAACACCTCTTGATGATTATCTAGATGTATTCATGAAGCCAGATCAAATCGATGGCAAAGTATATGCCTTCCCAGCTTATGGCACAACTCAAGTTATTTACTATAGAAAAGATTTACTTGAAAAAGCTGGGTTAGATCCTCAAGATGTATATTCATCTTGGGACAAAGTTTTTGAAGCATCAAAGACAATCCAAGAAAAAGGCATAGCTGACTGGGGTCACCTAGTTATGTGGGGTCCAGATAACCTATCAGATATTGCTTATAGCAATGGCGGAACTGTATTGTCAGAAGATGGTAAGACAGTAACTATCAACTCGCCTGAATGGGTTGAGGCTTGGGACTTTGTTAGAAAGCAAATTTTTGACGATAAAACTACTAAGATTGAATCAGGCGGACAAGGCTGGGAGTATTGGTACAGAACTATCGATAACGTTATGAATGGTACTGCAATGAGCTATACTGGTTCATCAGGGGATAAGGGCGACCTTGATTTTACAAAGATTGACTCAATTCCTCAACCATCATTACATGATAAAATTGGTAAAGCTCAAGCAGGCGCACACAGCTTATTAGTTCCAGAAGCTGTATCAGAAGAACAAAAGAAAGCTGCTTATGAATGGATAGCATACTTCACAAGTCCTGAAATATCTGCTAAGTGGTCAATGAAGATTGGTTATATACCTGTTAGAAAGAGCACTATGGATATCGAAGAGTACAAGAAGTTTACAGAAGAAAGTCCATATGCAAAGGTACCTTATGAACAAGCACTTACAGCTACACCAGTGTTTGTAGACCCAACTAAGGGACAAATCATAGATGCTTTAAAGATAGCTGCAGATAAAGTTGAATTACAAAACGTTCCAGCTAAGAAAGCACTTGACGAAGCACAAAAAGTAGCTCAAAAAGCACTTGATGAAGTACTAAATAAGTAAGATTATAATTTGGGCGTCTCTATATGAGGCGCTTATTTTTTAATGAGAGGTATATATGCAAAGAGAAAAATTCTTAAATATAAAGTTAAATAAGGCTTATGATGTAGTAAATTTCACTGTTGATAAAGATATCAAGGCCCTAACAATTAAGTGGAGCAATAACAAACAGTTTTTTAGCGCCTACATTTTCGGCCCAGATAAGAAGCTTTATGCACAGATAATAGCTGCGAAAGAAAATGGAGAAAGGCGTATAGCTACTAGCCAATCTAGCTGTTCGCCTTGCTGCCAAAGCTTTAAGCCTAATATAGCTAAGGGCGTTTGGAGTCTTGAATATGGCGTTCTAAATATGTGTGACGCAGACGATATCAGTCTTGAAATTTATGAAGGAGATTTAGATAGTGAAGAAAATAGCTTTAATGAAGTAAATTTATTTGATAGCATAAAGATGATGGATGATGGACCTAAGAAAACTTCTTATGCGGCGGACTTCCACACTCACACCATATATTCAGACGGTAAAATGTCTAGAGAAGCCAATAATGATGTGGCGATAAAGCAAGGACTAGACTTCTTTGTGCCTACGGATCACAATGTATATCACTACACATGGCCAAATCATGAGGGCTTAAAGATTTATCCGGGTATAGAGATTACATCTAGCCTTGGTCACATCAACTTATTATTTGCAGAAAAAACGCCATTTGCAGAGCATGCAATATATGAGATTGAAGACGAAGAAGCACTTGTAAGGATAATCAAAGAGGCAGAAGACTACTCACTGATTTCGGTGAACCATCCATGCATGCCGCCGTGGGACTTTCATGCAAAATCATTTCCGCTTGATTTAATCACGTTTATGGAAGTGATCAACGATCCGACTTATATGACATCTAAAAAGGCAATCAAAGACGCCATAAGGGCTTGGAACTACTTATTAAACGATGGCTACAGAGTCATATCCATAGGCGGAAGTGATTCACACTTACTTCCAGAAGAAAAATATGAGGGCTCAGCATATCCATCGCTTTTAGGAGATCCAAAAACCATAGTTTACGCAAAAGAGAACACAGCCGAAGCTCTTAAAGACGCGATGCTGGCTGGAGAAGTGTCTGTGACTAGATCAAAGGAGATAAAGCTTAGTGCCAATGGCTTAGCAAGAGAAAATGAAAACTTCATTGGAAGAGCAAGCCTAAGAGCGGAATTACTCGAAAACAATTTTCATTCATCAGCTCTTCATATATCTTGGATAATCGATGGCGAGTGCGTTAAAGATGAAAAGGCCAAAGAGTCGATGTTCAGTATTGAAATAGACAGCGCTTACCACTGGATAAGGGTAGATGTTTGGGACGAAGAGGGAAACCTTTATGGATACACTAATCCAATTTTCTTCAATAGAAAGACTAAGGAGCACGAGATGAAAGTCTGGGGCGATTTGATGGAGAAGATGTCAAATGAAAAATAATATAAAGGGCGTAATATTTGATAAAGACGGAACGCTTTTAAAATTTACTGACATTTGGAGGCTTAGTTTAGAAGAGCTCTTTGATTATTATGAGCTTGGTGAAGCTGATAAGATAGAGATAAGACAGGTAGTAGGAGTGAATGAAGACTGCAGTATTAGAGAAAATTCTATACTTGCCTCAGGCACTATAGCTGATTTAGCAGAAGTATTTAGTAAATATGTTCACAAAAGTAAAGAAGCTCTTGATAAAGAGATAAGTGATTTCTTTTTAGCTTACTTAGCTAAGCATCCAGAATTGATTGTGGGGACGTGCGATGTTAAAAAGTGTTTTGACGCGCTAAAGAAACTTGATATCAAAGTAGCTGTCATAACAGCTGATAGCTTTAAGCAAGCAAAACTAAGTTTTGAGATGCTTGGCGTATATGATGAAATTGATTTTTTAGCAGCAGCTGACTTTTATCCAAATAAACCAGATCCATCATCATTAGATGCTTTTTGTAAAGACTTTGGACTAAGTAGAAAAGAAGTAGCCGTTGTAGGTGACTCACTAATAGATTTAGAGCTAGGTAAAGTAGCTGGACTTGCTGTTGGCGTCACGTGCGGTGTAGGCACAAAAGAGATGCTTATGAAGGATGCGGATATAGTTTTGGATACGCCACTTGACTTAATAAGTGTATTAAGACAAGTAAATAAATATTAATTGGGTATATAAGATGTGTAAAGTGTAGGTCGCTTTACACATTTTTGCGTTTAAGGAGATATATATGAAGAACTTACTTATTATATTTACAAGAGTGCCTATTGAAGGACACACTAAGACGCGTCTAGAGGACTTTTTATCTAAGAAGGATATAGTCATTTTCCACAAGAATCTTATTAAGAGGCTTGTAAATGAACTTAAGTCTGATAAATGGGATTTAGAAGTGCATGTGACGCCTATTGACAAGGTAGATGTACTCAAAGAGCTGCTTGCAAATGAAGTATACAAGGCGCAAGCTGAGGGAAATCTCTTTGAGAGAATGGAGATTGCCATCGATACGGCTCTTAAGAGTCATGATAAGGTCGCTCTCATTGGCTCTGATATCTATGACATTAGCAAAAAAGATATCGAGGCCGCCTTTGCAGCGCTTGATACAAACGATATAGTTTTTAATCCATCATCTGACGGTGGCTATTCACTAGTCGCGTCGAAGATTAATTTAGCTAATAAACTTAATATAGATTTTAAAAATAAATCAATAATACTCGAAGAAAGTATTAAAAATTCTAATACTTCGCTAATTAAGAGCCTTAGAACCATTGATGATATTGACACGAAAGAGGATCTGTTATATAATTACTTTGGTAAAAATGTGTATTTTTTAAGTAAGGAAGAGATTATCTTAGATGGCAAAAAAATAAAGCTTGATGAGACAATATTTTACGACTTAATAAATATAAATAATTGGGGGAATAATAATGAAGAAGAAAAACTTATCTAAGATAATTTTAATAGCAGCTATTTTAATCATAGTTCTGCTTTACTTCATAGTACCAAGCTTTAATGCGACTATGAAAAATTTCGTAACCCAGCTAGGAAGCCTTAATGTTGACGCTGTTGTTGAGTTAATCAGAGGATATGGCGTATATGCAGCTATCATTTCATTTATATTAATGATTTTGCAATCGGTTCTTGCGCCAATACCTGCTCTATTAATCACTTTAGCAAATGCAGCAGTATTTGGCTGGTGGAAGGGCGCGCTTCTATCGTTCTCTTCATCAATGGCTGGCGCAGCTCTATGCTTCTACATCGCTAGAACCCTAGGTAGAGACGCTGTTGAAAAAATCGTAACTAAGACAGGACTTGCTAAGGTAGATGAATTTTTTGAAAGATACGGCAAAAACTCAATACTTATCTGTAGACTACTTCCATTTGTTTCATTTGATATAGTTAGTTACGCAGCAGGCCTAACACCTATAAAGTTCTGGGACTTCTTCTTAGCAACAGGCCTTGGACAACTACCAGCAACTATCGTTTACTCATACCTTGGTAATTTAGCTGGCTCTACAAAGACTATATTTATAGCAATAGTTTCTGTTGTTGCTCTAAGTGCCTTAGTTTATATGATAGGCAAGATATATAATGACAAGAAAAAAGCAAATAAATCCAATTAAAATACTGAGCCTATTACTCATAATAATAGGCTCCGTTCTAGTTATAAAGTACGTGCCGATGGAAAAACTCAAGGCCTTCATCGAAGAGCGAAGAGAGCTTTCAGAAGTCTTATACGTAGCAGCTTTTGCAATACTGCCAATATTTTTCTTCCCGGTGCCAGTCCTTGCGCTTATAGCCGCAGCCTTATTTGGCTTTGTGAAAGGAAGCCTCTTGACCATGGTAGGAGCGCTTTTAAATATGTCTATCATGTTTGTCATCGCAAGATACATAGGCAGGGACTTTGTTAGCGCCTTGGTTCATAAGCACGTGAGCAAAAAGACTTACGATAGATATTTTGCCAAAGATGCCAAGATTGCTTCAGGACTATTTTTACTTAGGCTTACGCCAATCATTCCATACAATATACTTAACTATGCTTATCCCTTAACTGATATAAGCTTTTGGAAGTACCTAATCGTTTCTTTCTTGGGGATAATGCCTGGAACGCTTGTTTACCTAAACCTAGGTGACAAGATTAAAGACTACAAGTCCAAAGAGTTTATGATAGCAGTTTTAATCATGCTCGCTCTTGTAATTATTTCCATTTTGCTGACAAAGTATGTTAACAAGAAAAATGATAGCAATAGTAGTTCCAGTATATAAGGAAGAAAAAAGCATAGAGCGCTTCATAAGGCATTTATATAGCTTAGATGGAGACTTCAAGGTCTATATAGCATATGCCGATGGCGGGGACAAAACGCTTGATGTGCTTTATAAACTAAATAAAGAATTTCCGTTTGAAATAGTTCACAGCGAAAAATCACGTTCAGTGCAGATGAATACGGGCTTTAAAGATACGAGCGAGGATAAGATAATGTTCTTGCATGCAGATTCGTATTTAGATAAGGATGCCATAGTTAAGATGGATAAGGCTCTTGATAAATACAGCGCCGCAGCCATTAAGATAAAATTTACTAGCAAAAGAATTTTAATGAAAGTCGTCGCCTTTAGATCAAATGTAAGACTTAAGCTATATAATATTGCCTATGGCGATCAAGCCATGTCCTTTAGACGCGAGAAGTTCATAGAAATGGGCTTGTTTAAAGAGCTGCCTCTTATGGAAGACTACGAAATGTCAAGAAGGCTCAAAAAAGAAGGAACAAGGATAAAGGCTATAGACTCATACGTTACGACAGATGCGAGACGCTTTGAAAACAGCGGTATACTTAAGACCATAATTCTGCATAAAAAGCTAAAATTTATGTTTTTGCTTGGCTACCCGATTGAAGAGATTACAAGGAGATATAGAGATGAAAGATGATAAGAAAAATTATTTAAAATACGTTAAAGATACTTGCCTCGTTTGCTCACTATGCACACAAAACTGTGATTTTCTAACGAAGTATGACCTTGACTTAGCAGATTTTGCGTCAAGAGAGGACCTTGCTTACTCATGCTTTTTATGCGGCCGCTGCTACGAGGTCTGTCCAGTAGATTTAGATGGCAGAGAGATTTCACTAATACATAGGAAAAATGAGGGCTTCGGCATGATGAAGTTCGAGAAATCCCTTTATAAATTCAGAAATAACTCAAATAAAGAGACTAAGGATTTATTATGGCTTGGCTGCTCATTTCCAAGAGCTTTTCCAGAAACAACGAAGAAGATGATAGAGATATTTAAGGACGATGGCTGTGACTACTCAATCGACTGCTGCGGAAAGCCAGTCTTTGAGAGCGGTGACAAGGAAAGAGCGCAAAATAACATTGACCACGTCAAAATGCTATTACTTAAGAAAAAAGTGAAGAGAGTCGTTACATGCTGCCCAAACTGCTACCACTTCTTTAAAGATTACACAGACATAAACGTAATAACAATATATGAAAAGCTTCATGAGCTAGGCATAGGCAAGATTTTTGAAGATGAGTTTCACATCTACCACCCATGTCCAGACAAAGTTCATAAAGAGATGTTTAAAGATTTAAAATATTTCATGCCAAACGCTAAGAGCGATTACAAAGACGTTCTATGCTGCGGTCTAGGCGGACTTGCAAGTCGCGACGAACCCGAGATAGCGAAAGCATTCTTAGATAGACTTAAAAATTATGAGAGCATGGTCACAACATACTGCGCAAGCTGCTCAATACAGTTCACAAAAAACGGCATAGCAAATCAGCACGCACTTACCATGATACTTGGCACAGACGAAAAAGTCGTTCCAACAAGCCTAGCTAGATTAATAAAGATGAAATTTTATGGCGGAAGATAGATTATAAAGATAAGTTCAATTGAGCTTATCTTTTTTTGTGCTAATCTTGATAAAATTATCGCCAAGGTTTATAATTAAATTAGTTCACAGTAAGAGGTGATTTATATGAAGAAAAATAATATACTTCTTAAATATTTATATTACATATTTCAAAGCATAAATATGCTCATATCACTTGCATCGACTATCTTTATTAAAAAGATAGTCGATGCAGTCAGTGATAAAGATTATGCTTTATTCAAATTAAATGCTATGATATTTTCTATTTTGATATTAGCCTTCATAATTACTCTAGCACTTTCGTATTACTTCATGATTTATTATGAAGAGAAGGAACTAAGAAGGCTTAGAAGTAAATTTTACAAGTACCTTGGCTTTGAAAGTTTAAATAATTTAAAGAGCAAATCTTTAGGATCCATAATTCAGCTTTTTAACTCAGATGTTGAAGGATTAAGAGCTTTCATAATAGAAATGCCATACAAAAGAATTGTTAAAGGCATTTACCTAGTTTTGATTATTTTTCTTATGCTAAGAGAAAATATCCTTTTAAGTGCTTCTATACTTATAATACTACCAATATTTTATTTCATACAAAACAAGATGAGCGAGAAAGAAGCTGTAGTTAACAAATCTATAGAAGAAGCAATTGAAAAGCTTAATGGTAATATCGAAGAGTTTTATAATTATAATTACACGATAAAAGCATTTAATTCAAGTGAAGATACAATTATAAAAAATGAAGCGGGTTTGGATAAGTATCTCGAAAAAGTTTTTGAAAGACTTAAGATAGATATAGTTTATGATTACTTTATGTCGAATGGTCTTTTAAATGTGCTTGACCTAATCATATACATTTTCGGTGGCTTTTTAGTTTTTAAAGGCTCAGTCAGCATAGGAACGTTGATTTTATTCAGTCAATATGTCTCAAAGCTTTGGAACCCAATTGAGTTTTACATGTCATATCCAAGAGAAAAGTCTTTGTATGAAATGCACAAAGACAGATTAGAAAGCATAATTAATTTTGAAAGCAAACTTATAGATGAAGATGCAAAAGATTTTGAAAGCCTAGAGCTAAAAGATTTATCTATAGAATACAATGAACTTATTTTAGATAAGATTAATTTAGAGATAAAAAAAGGTGAGAATATACTGATAAAGGGGAGCAATGGTTCAGGCAAGACAAGCCTTCTTAGAGCAATATCAGGTCTTGAGACTGATTATAGTGGAGAAATATTTTTAAATGGCAGTGTAGTAGATAAAGAATCAAATTTATTAAACAAGGTGATAAGATTAGTTCCAGACAAGGCAGATATATTCTACGGAAGCATAGAAGAAAATATCAATATGTTTTCAAATAAAAGTGTTAATAAAGATACAAAGATAATTAAAGCCTTAGAGAAAAACAATCTTTGCTTAGATACAGTTCTTGCTTCAAGCATGAACAATCTATCTGGTGGAGAGAAAAAGCTTATAGAGCTTGAAAGAGCATTTCAAAGCACAGGAAAAGTATTTATCTTTGATGAGCCACTTAATTATATAGATAAAAATAATTCGGAACTAGTCATAGATTGCATAAAAGATTTTACTAAAGATAAAACAGTAATTTTAGTTTCACACAATGAGAGCATAGAAAAAATTGCCGATAAGGTTTATGAGATAAAGAATAAAAAATTGATAAGAATTAAATAGATAATAGACACAAATACAAAAGCAGATGCACATCATTAGTGCATCTGCTTTTTTATATCTGATATACTACTTTTCTTTTTCTCCCTGCAAATACTTTGGTCTTTTATAAAAAGTATCTAGTAATGGCACCATAAAGGCTGCGATAAAGCCACCGGAGAAACCATTGTTATAAAGGTTTAGTCCTGCATGAAGGCCGCCGACGTTGTTTATAAGCGCCATGTGTAAGAAGCCTGCCAAGATGCCTGCGAAGCTACCGTAGTAGTTTGAGATTGGGCAAAGTGTTGTGCCAAAAAGGCTTGCAAGAAGAAGTGCTGTATCGTGTGGGTTGTATACGTTGATCAGGCTCGCGACGTATATGCCTAAAAATATTGGCAGGGCGTTTCTTATGTCTTTACCGATAAAGGCGAAGCCCATGATTGTCAGTATACCGCCAATGATTGGCCCGTTTAGCTCGCCGCCGACAAGTATTACATAAAGCGTCGATACTATGCCAAGTGTACCCGCATTTATTAGGCAGGCGCCGCTACCAAATTCTGCCTCGTATTTTTGAAGCATGGGCCCTGTTCTTTTAAGTAGTTTAAAATAATTTATAAGTGCATCTTGTTCACAAAGTCCCAAGGCTATGAAAAGTATTGACATAAGTATGATTAGTGGCATGAATTTATCATTGTAGCCGCTTAAGACTATGCTTCTTTGTGGCAGCTCTATGTTTATGGTCTTTAAAAAGCCTGAGTAGAACATGGCGATGATGCCCGCTGTGAAGCCGCCATTATAAAGGTTAAAGCCTTTATGAAACTCTTTGAATGGTTTTAAAAGCGGCGTAAATATAAAGCCGACCAAAAAGCCTGCGAAGAAGGCACAGACCACGCCAAAGACGCCGCCGACTAAGAGGTAGACGTTCGTCACCATTGGCGCGAGTGATGTAACGAAGAGGGCGTTTGCGATATTGTCTTCTATTTTGATTTTGTAAAGCCTTGTGAAGGCGATGACGCCAAACATTAGCGGCATTGAATTAAGTAGATTCTTGCCAAAGAGTGAGAAGCCAGATACAACGAAGACGGCGGCTATATGTATGCCTCTTAAGTCTATCTTTCTAATATTCATTATCATTATCGAGAATAATGTGACTATGGAGCTATTAACAAGGGCGGCGCCAATGTTTGCAAGCTTCATATAGTCTGTCACGAGAGATGCCGATGAGACGCAGATGATTTTTAGACCATTCACAATTTCATCTGGCGTGTTAAAGGCAAAGCCCGTTATAAATAAAAATATGGCGTATAAGTATAAAATTAAGTACTTATTTTTATAATCACTAAGGTTAATCATGCTATGCGCCTCCTTATCTTATATATATTTTACCATAAAAATGCTTAGAATTGATATAATATTTTTTGTGATTTATTTAGGCGAATTGGGTATATATAAATCGAGCGAAAGGCTCAATAAGGAGGTATAAATGACAAATTTAATAGGTAAACAATTAGACGAATTTAAGGTAAATGCATTTCAAGCAGGAAAGGACTTCTTTCAAGTAACAAACGAAGACTTAAAGGGTCACTGGAGCGTACTTTTCTTCTACCCAGGAGACTTTACATTTGTATGCCCAACTGAATTAGAAGCTCTTGCTGAAGAATATGAAAACTTTAAGAAAGCTGGCTGCGAAGTATATTCAGTTTCAACTGACTCCGAATTTGTTCACATGGAATGGCAAAAAACATCTCCAGCAGTTTCAAAAGCTAAATACGTTATGCTAGCTGATAGAGCATTTGAACTTTCTAGAATGCTTGGAGTTTTAAATGAAGAAGAAGGTCAAGCTTACAGAGGATCTTTCGTAATCAATCCAGACGGCGTTATCACTGCATATGAAATCCACGATATGGGTATAGGCAGAAGCCCTAAGGAATTACTAAGAAAGGTAGAAGCTTCAAAATTCGTTAACGAACACGGAGACAAAGTCTGCCCAGCTAACTGGATGCCAGGCGAAGACACACTTACACCAGGCATGGACCTAGTAGGTACAATCTAAGATATTTACAAGAGTAGGCGCATCTATGCCTACTCTTTTTTGCGTCTAGGCCATATTAAAAAATTATCAAGATAAAGGGATAATTCGCTTGACGTATTAATATATTTAGATGTATAATAAATATATAGGCAAAACTATGTGTGTAAATTAAGGAGGTTATTTTATGAGAAAAACAGAGTGTACAACTATATTAGTTGGTAAAAAAGCGTCTATAGATGGAACTATAATCATCGCGAGAAACGAAGACTACCACGACGCTATAAACCTAAAGAAATTTGTGGTTCATGAAGATAAACCAAACGGAAGCACTTATGAATCAGATAACACAAAGGTTAAAGTTGAATTACCAAAGGGCGCTATGAGATATACAGCTATCCCATCAGACGATAAGAACGAGCCAGGTGCTTATGCTGAAGCAGGTTTTAACGAACTAGGCGTTGCAGTTAGCTCGACTGAAAGCTTATACGGCAACGAAAGAGTTTTAGCTCTTGACCCACTAGTACTTGATGGTATCGCAGAAGATGCTATAAATGACTTAGTTACACCATATGCAAAATCAGCTCGTGACGGAATTAAATTCTTAGGCGAACTTATTAAGAAATATGGTTCAGCTGAAGGCAATGGTATTTTGTTCGCAGACAAGGACGAAGCTTGGTACATGGAGATACCTACAGGACATCACTGGGTAGCAGTTAGAATACCTGATGATTGTTACGCAGTTGCTCCAAACCATGTTTGCATCGAGCAAATAGACTATAATGATAAAGAAAACTATATGTGGTCAGAAGGCATGGAAGAATTTGTTAAAGAAAATAACTTAAATCCGGACTTCGAAGGATTTAACTTTAGAAAAGTTTTCGGCACATATAGAGAGCTAGACAGAGTTTATAACACACCAAGAGCTTGGTACGCACACAAACTACTATCCTCATGTGACTGTGACCCAACTTGTGGCGACATACCATTTATAAAGAAAGCTACAAGAAAGATCTCAGTTGAAGATTGCGCTAAAGTTTTAGGCTCACACTATAACGAAACAGAATTTGACCCATTAGGCTGGCAAGGAACAGAGCAAGAAAAGAAGAGATTCAGATGCATCTCACTATCAAGAACAGCTCACTCACACATCTTACAAGTATATCCAGACCTAGATGAAAAACTTAGAGGAGTAACTTGGTTATCCTTCGGAACAACAGCATTCAACCCATACGTACCGTTCTTTAACTACGTTGAAGACACACCAAAAGAATACAGAACAGTTCCTGAAAAGATGGACATCGACAACGCTTACTGGCTAGCAAAAGTCTTTGCATACTATGCAGAAGAACACTACAAGCTATTCAACAGAGACACACACGAATTTCTACAACGTATGGCCATCTATGGCAGACAAAGAGTTATGGAAGTACAAAAGGGAGCAAAGGGCTTAGACGATAAGGCACTTATGAAGTACTTGACAGAAGAAAACCAAAAGACAGCTACTTACTTCATCGAAGAAACAAAGAAACAATTACAAGATTACGCAACAAGAGCTTTGTTCACTTCAAAATTAACATTCCAAATGGATAAAAACTTATAAAATTTAGAATTATGTATATGGATGGGGCCTTATGATGAGGCTCCATTTTTTGCTTTAGCATGAAAATAAATTATATGAACTTGACAAATATTATGGGTGGGGTATAATAGATATAATGACTTTAAAGAAGAGCGGTTTATTATTAGGAGGTAATTTATGAAAAAGTACATTAAAGCAAATTTAAAATATTTGATTCTATCAATTTTATTTGCACTACTAAGCACTGTATCATTTTATTTTATAACAAGAAATATGGGTAAAGTTGTTGATGCGGCAGGAGCAGGAAACTTCGAAATCATCAAAAAAAGCTCTTTATATGCACTTTTATTCATAGTTCTATGGGTTTTTAATTCTTATCTAATGCTTAATTCTAGCAACAATTTTTCAAATAACGTTGCCTTATCATTAAACAGAGATTATTGCAGAGCAGTATTTTTAACGCCAACAGCTATATATGACAAGAAATCAAATGATTATTACATAAATTTAATGAATGAGGACTTAAACATACTAAGAAGAGATTATTTTTTAACTCTTAGTCATTTTGCAAGCTATGTAATACAAGCTATAGTTTTTTTAGTTGGTTTATTTTTAATTAGTCCATACTTTTGCGCACTAAGCTTAGTATTTTCACTTTTACCATTCTTCTTAAGTAAGTTTGTCACTAAAAAATTGCAAAAGCTTCAAATGGAAGTTTCTCAGTCAAATGAAGAAAAATTTGGCGGAATAAAAGAAATTGTTTTTGGATCACACCCTATAAAACAATCAGGCAATGAAGAAACTTTTATAAATCGCTATCTAAGAGTCTTAGGTAAAAATTTATCAACAATAAAAGAGTCAAATATAAAAATGAATATCTTTAATCAATCGATGCGTGGAGTAGGTTTATTGAGCCAATTAGTAATTTTATCTTTAGGTGCTTTATTAATACTAAAAGGTACAGTTACTACAGGTGACCTAATCATGTCAATGTTCTTCATAACATCAGTTTCAGACGCAGTTGGAAATGCCATAGAGATGTATAACAACATAAAATCGACTAAAGGCGTTGGAGATAAATTCTTAAATATGCTTAAGAGTAACGAAGAGCTTCCAAAGGGAAGAGCCTTAGCATTAGAAGCAGGAAAAGTGAAAGACGGAGTAAGCGTTAAAAACTTTAGCTTTGCCTTTGACGATAGAGATATATTTAAAAACTTCTCATATGAATTAGCCGATGGAGGCTCTTATGCAGTTATAGGCGAGAGCGGTAGCGGTAAATCAACATTTGCAAGACTATTAACAAAAGAGCTTGACGGATATAAAGGCGAAGTTACAGTATATGGACAAGACTTAAACGATATATCAGAAAAGTCCTTGTTTGAAAGCGTCGCAGTAGTACCACAAGAAGCCATGATATTTAAAGACAGCTTATTTAATAACATCACAATGTATGACAGCTCTATAAAAGAAGATAGTGACGAGTATAAAGAGATAATTAAGAAATTAAATCTTGAGGGCTTAGCAAAGAAAGAAAAAGAAGGTACCCTTGATGTGCTTCAAGCATTTGGAGGAGAAAAAGAAAGGATATCCATAGCCAGAGCCATGATTAGAAAACCAAAGATACTTATACTAGACGAGCCAACAACAGGACTTGACCCAGACAACGCAAGAGAAGTAAAGAAGATAATCACAAACCTTGAAGGCGTATTAAGACTAGTTATAACACACGATTACGACGAAGAATATCTAAAGAAATTCGATGGCGTAATATTTATGAATGAAGTTTGTGCTTAACAAATTGATTATAGGTGGAGAGAAATCTTCACCTATTTTGTTGAATAAAATATTATTACGTAGTATAATTAAGATGTAAATAAAATTTACAAATTTTACAGGAGGTATTACGATGAGGGTAATTTTACATGATGTAAGAAAATAATATAATTATATCATGAGGTGAAACAATTGAAAAAATATAATGTGAAAAATTACTTGACTTTATACTTTAAGAGCTTCAAGTATCTTTGGCGTACGTCTAAATGCAATGTCTTTGTACTGATTCTAGTGATTCCCTTGCAAGCTTTGCTGCCATCGATAACTTTGTATATTGCAAATTACTTGATTGATAACGTCTACAGTTTAAGCAATAAAATTTTATACATCGTTCTTGCTGCATGGGGACTTAGTTTTCTTTTGAATAACGTTTTTGCTCCACTAGTAACTTTAGTGCAAGGCAAGTTAACCGATGATTTAACATACAAGCTTAACTATGACATAATGAAAAAGTCAGAAGAGATAGAGACCATTGATTATTATGAAGATCATAATTTTTACAATGACATTGAAATTCTAAGCTCTGAATCAAGTTGGAGACCTGTAAATTTATTGGTTTTTGGAACGAGTATCATTTCTAATGCGATACTCTTTGTTTCAATGCTATTTATATTCGCTAGCTTTCACGTGCTTATAGCTTTGGCGATGCTGTTTGAGCCATTATAGCTTACTCATTGCAAGCACAAGCCTTTGAAACACTTGTTTCTAATAGTGAAGAGTCAAGAAAGCTTGAGTACTATAGTCAAACTTTGTTATCTTCAAAATCTATAAAAGAGGTTAGACTTTATAATTTATATAAATTTTTTATAGATAAATATACAGCTTCTTTTAATAAGATTAAGAAGGGTGTACACAAGGAAAGAAAGAAAAAATTTAGAAATTCTCTTTTCTTTTTAATCGTAACAGCTTTAATTAGCGTTGGAACATTTATCTATATAATTTACTCGATTAGAAAAGGCAGCCTTGGACTTGGAGCAATAATGCTTTTTGCATCAAGCGTTGTTTATGCGATGAATAGTATGTCAAGGCTGATTGAAGATTCGTCACTACTTTATGACACTTTGCTTTACATGGAGAAGTTTTTTAAATTTAATGAAATAAAAACTGATTTTGAGTGTGGCAGCATTGAAATGCCAGACGATATAGACAGTATTGAGTTTAAAAATATTAGCTTTACTTATCCTAATGGTGATAAAAAAGTACTTAATAATATTAGCTTTAGTGTAAATAAAGGTGAAAAAATTGCCATAGTTGGTGAGAATGGTGCTGGTAAAACTACTTTAGTAAAACTGTTATCAAGATTTTATAAACTTGATGATGGCGACATCTTAATCAATGGAGTGCCTATAAGTAATTATAGCTATGAAGCATATAGAGAGAAGATAGCCGCCATATTTCAAGATTTTGCGAAATTTGATCTAAGCATAAGAGAAAATATTGTGATATCTGACTTGGAAAAAAAAGAAAATAAAGACGAGATTGAGCTTGCTCTTAAGAAAAGTGGATTTGATAAAGATTTTACAGCTAATTTAGATAAGGTGCTTGGACAAAGGTTTGAGGACAGCACGGATATATCAGGCGGTCAGTGGCAGAGACTTGCTTTAGCAAGAGCTTTTTATTCAGGGGCGCCCATACTTATCTTAGATGAGCCAACATCTGCCCTTGATGCAAGAATCGAGTACGAGATATTTCAAAAATTTTTAGAGCTAACAGAAGGAAAAACTGTATTTTTTATTACACATAGACTAGCAAGTGTAAGGCAAGCGGATAAAATACTTATCTTAAAAGATGGACGAGTTGAAGCTTTTGATAATCATGAGACCTTGATGAAGAGCGATGCATACTACAGAGAGCTTTATGAGATGCAGTCATCTTTGTATTATAAAGAGTAAATTGACTATAGGTGGAGAGAAATCTTCACCTATTTTATTGAATAAATAAAGGTATTGCACTTTATTTAAGCTCATGATATTATATATATAATATTGGGGGTGATAAGCTATGTGGAAGCTAAGAAAATATGTTTCGAATAAAGACTTTTTTAACTACATAATCATATATATACTATATAAAATAACTTTTCTCTTAAGTCCATATCTATCTGGTATATTTATAGATGCATCAGTTGCGAAAGACTTTGACAAGATGATTTTATATGCTATATACAATATAATTTTGTTTGTGGCAGGTCAAGCGATTATGTACTTTTTTGACATCATTGAAGGAGAGGCAAGTACTCGCTCGACCATTAATATATATGAAAAGCTTGATGATAATCTTTTAAGATACAATCTCAAAACTAATAATATTAGCCGAGACAAGATAAATCAAGAGATCACACATAACCTTGATTCTGTTAGTAAATACATATTCAAGACGCCAGTCAATGTAGTTTTTCAATTCATCACGATGGTCTTCATCTTTGTGATTATGCTTACTATATCGGTACCACTTGCCTTTGTCATGCTTATAAGTGTGCCGGTAGGTGCTTACGTTTCATACAAGCTTGGCGATAAAATTTCTGATTACTCTGAAGAAAACATTCAAAATACACAAAATATCAATGGATACATCTTGGACAAGTATGAGATAAACAAGTCAGAAAGGCTTTTAGATAAGAAGCAGCTCTTTAATATTAAAGATTATTTGGATAAGTATAAGAATACTTTGTTTAAAAAATTCAAATTACAATCCTTAGTTGAAAACTGGATGATATATTTTATTTTAAACGGTGTTATACTTATGATGACTATACTATCAGGTTATTTTGTATTCAATGGCAGCATAAGCATAGGTGCATTCTTTGCTTCACAGATCTATGTTTCACAGTTTTGGGGACCAGTGCAAGAGCTCTTTGATATAAGAAATGAGTATTTAAGTGATGAACCAGCTATCAATAACTTTGCTGAATTTTTAGAGATAGAAGCTGCTAAGTATAAAGATGATAAAATAAAAACTATTGAACTAAAAGATTTTGAGTGCTTAAGTAAAGATAATACTATTTTGAATGAAACAGTCAACGCTTGCTTTGATGCGTCACATATCAATATTATCTGCGGGGACAATGGTACTGGCAAGACAACCATAGTCGAGGCAATACTTAATTATAACAAGAGATATAAGGGCAGGATATATATTAACGGCGATGAATTAAAAGAACTTTCATACTCGGACATAGTTTATATACCAGCAGATTACTTGATATCAAACTTTGGCGTGCTTGAGGACAAAGCTAAGATGTCATCAGGACAAAGAAAGAAGGCGCAATTTGTTCTATCACTGCTAACAGATAAGAGCGTGTATATAATAGATGAGCCTACAAACTTCTTAGACCTTGAGAATAAAGAAGCAATTGCAAGGCTTATATCTGACTTATACGATAAAGGAAAGATAATTATAATGATTACACACGATAAAGACATTATTAATAAATTAAATAATGTAGAGACTATATATTTAGAAAGAAAAGTCGTAGCTTGATAAATTGACTATAGGTGGAGAGAAATCTTCACCTATTTTATTGTGGGTTGACCACAATAAAACCCCCAGCTATGCTGGGGGAATAAGTAGCTTTAGCTTCAAGTAAAAACTCCTTTCATGATATAATAAAAATAGTCTACCAAACTACAATAAATATCAGAAAGGAGTTAATCCAATTGGATAAGGATATTTTATCACATACAACTTGGGATTGTAAATACCATATTGTATTTGCACCCAAATATAGAAGGCAAATAATATATGGAAGAATAAAAGAAGATGTAGGAAAAATACTAAGAGACCTTCTGTCAAGAAAAGGAATAGAAATAATAGAGGCAGAATTATGTCCAGACCACATTCATATGTTAGTTAAGATACCGCCTAAATATAGCGTTTCAGAAATAATGGGATATTTAAAAGGGAAAAGTAGCTTGATGATATTTGATAGACATGCGAGTCTGAAGTATAAATATGGCAACAGACATTTTTGGTGCAGAGGCTATTACGTAGATACAGCAGGAAAAAATGCTAAGAGGAGTATTTAAATGAAAAAAACTCTAATCCAAGATAAAAAGATATTGCTAGAACATAGACTTGATGAGTTTCGATCATATATAGTCAATTCTGAGAAATCAACGAATATTACAGTTTTAGACGAAGAAAATTTATTGAAGGCTTATGTATACAATAAAATTGATAAAATAATTGTATCAAGAAGTGGAGAAATAGAAATTACCGAGAAGTATTAGTTTGTATAGTTGAAACTGTAACAAAATATAAACGAAAATTTTCCATATCATAAAATGACTGCTATGTTAATAGTGTGTTATGTGGTATAACATATGTTACAAAAACAAAAAAAAGAGAGGTATTCTGATA
>OCPH01000004.1_pt1 | contig 140906 bp, 128 predicted proteins | sample 1475691 | NCBI WGS metagenome assembly OCPH01 (sample SAMEA3360696, study PRJEB22359) | human gut metagenome | biome: ENVO:urban biome; feature: ENVO:human-associated habitat; material: ENVO:feces | place: Bangladesh | collected 2011 | reverse complement strand
GCTTAGTGAACAGCTGACATTTGATACAATAGACCCTTTTAAAGGGTAGCTAGTATAATTTGCAAGTGACAGATTAACCAACGTCCTTGAGGCGTGGCTAGTAATACAGGCCCTTTGGGCCGCATGAGAACCCCCCCGGCTAGGCCGGAGGATATTTATTGTGCAAATTCATTGATTTTATCTATTTTACTTAAGCCGTTCTCATTTAGCTCATAGACTTCATCAGCTACGTGATTAATAAAGTACCTATCGTGTGATACAAAAAAGATGGCTCCACCAAAGTTTTTCATCTCATCACTTATAGCTGGCATTGACAAAGGTGAGATATTTCTCGTCGGTTCATCTAAAACTAAAACATCGGGCTCCATAAGCTGCATCTTTGCAAAGAAAAGCTTTGCCTTTTGCCCGCCACTTAGTTCAGAAATTTTATTAATCACTTCATCTCTTGTAAACTTAAGAGATGCTAAATAAGTTCTTATTTTAGTTTCTTCTTCCTTAGTATAGTCAACTTTTAAATATTCAATAGCGTTATTATGAGTGATTAATTCATCTTCATAATTTTGCGGCATGTATGATACTTTTAAATCTTTGCTAATATTATTCTTTATAATACTTAGTAGAGTGGTCTTGCCGGCGCCATTCTTTCCAACTATGGCAATTTTATTCTTGCCATATGACTCTAAATCAATATTATCGGCAAGTTTTTTATCGCTGGCTTTTAATTCATCCAAATGTAGATTTAAAACACATTTACCATTCTCAATAAGCTTTTCCTTATTATAGTTAACAAAAATTTGTTCTTCGAAGTCTGGCATTTGCGTCATCTTTTCTTTTTCCCACTCAATAAGTTTCTCGTGTGCCTTTACTTCATGCATGGTCTTTTTAAGGTATCTACCTAATCTGTCATTCTTTTCTTTTCTAAGATCATGTTCAACACTGTCATGAACACGTCTCCAGCGTTCTTCTTTCTCTTCAATACGAGCCTTGTCATTTTTAGCTCTTTGCGTTTGAGTAAGAATTTGATCCTCTCTAAGCTTAATATAGCTATCGTAATCATTGCCGCTCACAGTGATACGAGATTTTGTCTTGTTTTGTATTAGCTCAAAGTGCATAATCTTAGTAGCGACGTTTTGGATGAAGTAAGTATCGTGACTTGCAAAAATGATTTTGCCGTTAAAGTCTTTAAGAATTTTTTCAAGCATTTCCATCGATTTAAAGTCGATATCATTTGTTGGCTCATCTAGAACAAGTAGAGAAGGGCTCTTTGCAACTGCAAGAGAAATTAAAATTTTCATTCTCTCTCCGCCAGAGTAAGTCTCAAGCTTTCTTTCCAAATCGCTCACATCAACTTTAAAAGCGTTTATTGCTTTATAAAAATCACTTATGTCGACAGCAAGTCCATCACTAGTGTATATAAGGTCACTCAAGCTTTTATCAAGCACATCACTTGTAGCTATCTGTGGAACCATGGCTATGGATTCGTCACGGATAATCTCGCCACTTATTTCTGCGTAGCTAAGAAAATCATCTGCGTCTGTAATTGCCTTAAGCAGAGTAGACTTGCCATTGCCTTCTTCGCCAATAAGAGAAAGCCTATCACCATCATTTATCGAAAATGTTAAATTGTCAATTATAGTTCTTCCATCTTTTTTTAGTCTGATTGTTAAATTTTTTATTTGCATAGCGTGCTCCTTTACTCTTTATTATACTAATTATACTACAATCACTCACTGAATACAATTATTTGCAAATTAGTAAAAATAAAAGCTATTTTAATAGTAAAAAAAAGATTTATATGGTATAATAATAGTGATGGTTTGTCTATGAACTATAGTAAAGTATTTTTATAGACATTACCACTAAAACGATAAATAGCAATATTTCTTTTATAAGGAGGCCTTATATTTTGTATCTAAGCCATATAGGCATATTTCAAAATATTCCTTGTAAAAAGATAAGAAATATTGTATATTATAATTGTAGATTAAGGAGGATGAAAAATGGAAGGCAAAAAAACTGCTTTATACGATGAACATGTTAAACTAGGCGGCAAAATTGTTAATTATGCTGGATGGTTACTACCTGTTCAATACTCAGGATTAATCGAAGAACACAATGCAGTAAGACAAAAACTTGGTGTATTTGACGTATCTCACATGGGTGAAGTATGGGTTACAGGTAAGGATGCATTTGATTTTGTAAATCATCTAATTACTAATGATCTAACTGTTATTGAAGATGGTCAAGTACAATACAACATTATGTGCTACGAAGACGGTGGTGCAGTAGATGACTTACTTGTTTACAGATTTAATCAAGATAAGTTCTACCTTGTAATTAACGCTGCAAACGTTGAAAAAGACGTTGAATGGATTACAAAACAAGCTAAAAACTTTGATGTTAAGGTTGAAAACGTTTCTGATCAAACATCTCAAATAGCTGTTCAAGGACCTCTTGCTCAAAAAGCTGTACAAAAATTAACTGATGTTGATTTAGACACAATCAAATTCTTCCACTTTATTGATGGATTTGAATTAGCTGGTAAAAAGGTTTTAATCTCAAGAACTGGTTACACTGGCGAAGACGGATTTGAAATTTACACTGATAACAAATCTATAGTACATCTTTATGAAGAAGTGATGAAGGCTGGAGAAGAGTTTGGTATCGAACCATGCGGACTAGGATGCAGAGATACACTTAGATTTGAAGCAATGCTACCATTATACGGCCATGAAATATCACAAGATATTTCTCCAGTAGAAGGCGGATTAAACTTCTTCGTAAAACTTGATCAAGAAGCTGACTTTATTGGTAAAGAAGCTCTTAAGAAAATCAAAGAAGAAAAGAAGAGAACACTTGTTGGCTTCGAAATGATTGATAAGCCTATACCAAGAGAAGGCTATGAAATTGAAAAAGATGGCAAGAAGATTGGTTACGTAACAACAGGATATCTTTCTCCAACACTTGGCAAAAAGATAGGTAACGCACTAATCGATGCATCTTACAAGGAAATGGGTGCTGAATTTGATGTAATTATCAGAGGTAAGGCTCAAAAAGCTAAACAAATTAGCAGAAAATTCTTAAAAGACGTAAAATAATATTATAAAAATATAGGAGGAAATTATTATGGAAATTAAAAAAGGTTTACTTTACACAGAAGATCATGAATGGGTTAAAGTTGATGGAAACATCGCTACTATCGGTTTAGCAGACTATGCTCAACACAACTTAGGTGACATAGTTTACGTTGAACTTCCTGAAATCGATGATGAATTTGAAAAAGGCGATGCAGCAGCTTCAGTTGAATCAGTAAAGGCAGCTTCAGAAGTATTTACAGCAGCTAGCGGAAAGATAGTTGAAGTTAACGAAGAACTTGATGACGAACCAGCTCTAATCAATGAAGGACCTTACGATGCTTGGATATTCAAGATTGAAATGAGCGACCCATCTGAATTAGACGACTTAATGGACGACGAAAAATACGCTGAATTCGCTAAGGAGGATTAGTATGTATCCATATCTTAGTCAAACTCCCGAAAATATAAAAGAGATGCTTGACAAGATAGGTGTAAAGTCTGAAGAAGATCTTTTTGATTGTATTCCTGAAAGTGTTAGATTTAATGGAGAATTAAATTTACCTAAACACAAATCAGAATTAGAAGTTAGAAAGATTATGAATAATCTTGCAGATATGAACTGCTCAACAGATAAGAAAGTATGTTTCTTAGGAGCAGGAGCATATGATCACTATATTCCTTCAGTAATCGGAGCTATTGCTTCAAGAAGTGAATACTATACTTCATATACACCTTATCAACCAGAAGTATCTCAAGGAACTCTACAAATGATATTCGAGTTCCAAACAATGATGAGTAACTTAGTAGGTCTACCTATTACAAACGCTTCACTATATGATAATTCTAATGGTGTTGTTGAATCAGCTCTTATGTGCTGCAACACAACTCGTAAGAAACAAGTTATAGTATCAAAAGCACTAAGCCCATCAGCTAGAATGGTTTTAGACACATATACACACAGCCACAACATCGAAGTTGTTGAAGTAGACATTAAAGATGGTGCTACTGACTTAGATGATTTAAAGAAGAAACTAAGTGATGACGCTGCATGTGTAATTATGCAAAGTCCAAACTTCTTCGGCGTTATTGAAGACATGAAGGCTGCTTGCGACTTAACTCATGAGTTAAAGAAGACTTACTTCATCGCTGACGTTGACACTAACTCACTAGGTATACTTCAAAGACCTGGTGACTATGGTGCAGATATCGTTGTTGGTGAAGCACAACCATTTGGTATACCACTATCTTATGGTGGACCATACCTTGGATTTATCTCATCAACTGATAAGTTCATGAGAAAATTACCAGGTAGAATCGCTGGTCAAACAGTTGATAAAGATGGTAAGAGATCTTGGGTACTAACACTAACAGCTAGAGAACAACATATCAGAAGAGATAAAGCTACTTCAAACATCTGCTCAAACCAAGGTTTAAACGTACTTTGCGCAACAATTTACATGGCACTTATGGGTAAGAAGGGCTTAAGAGAAGTTTCTGAACAATGCGCTATAAAAGCTCATTATCTACAAAAAGAACTTTGCAAGTCTGGTAAATTTAAATTATTATATAATAAACCATTCTATAAAGAATTTGTTATCACAAGTGATATATGCGTAGATAAGATTAATGATGCTCTTAAAGCTAACGGTTTCATGGACGCATTTAAGCTTTCATGGTTCTATGGCGATGAATACAAGAACACATTTATGCTTGCTGTTACTGAAAAGAGAACAAAAGAAGAAATGGATAAATTAGTTAAGGTATTGGAGGGTGTTGAATGTTAGATAGATATGACAAAATAATATTTGAAATTTCAAGACCCGGTAGAACTGGATACAATTTACCAGATCTTGACGTTGATGATTTAAAATTAGATAGCGTAATTCCAAATGAATATTTAAACAAAGAAGAACTTGATTTACCTGAATTATCTGAGGTTGACGTAGTAAGACACTATACAAATCTTTCAATGAAAAACTACGGACTTGATACTGGCATGTATCCACTTGGATCATGCACAATGAAGTATAACCCTAAGATTAATGAAGAAATAGTTGGCCTAAATGGTTTTAAAAATCTTCATCCATATCAAGGCGACGGATGCACACAAGGCGCTTTAAAATTAATGTATGATTTAGCTGAATCATTAGCTGAAATTTCAGGTATGGATGCAGCTACACTACAACCAGCAGCTGGTGCTCACGGAGAATTAACAGGTGTTCTTTTAATCAGAGCTTATCATGAAGCAAGAGGCGATATGAACAGAAACAAGATGATAATTCCTGACTCTGCTCACGGTACAAACCCTGCAACATGCTCTATGGGAGGTTTTACTCCTATAGAAATTAAATCTGATGAGAATGGCTTAGTTGATCTAGAAGCACTAGAAGCAGCTATGACAGAAGAAGTAGCTGGTCTAATGCTTACAAATCCTAACACATTAGGCTTGTTTGATAAAAACATTGAAAAGATTGCTGAGATAGTTCATAAAAAAGGCGGTCTACTATATTACGACGGAGCTAACATGAACGCTGTTATGGGACACTCAAGACCTGGAGACATGGGCTTTGATGTAGTTCACTTTAACACTCATAAGACTTTCTCTACACCACACGGTGGAGGAGGACCAGGTGCAGGTCCAGTAGGATGTAAGAAGGAATTAATTCCATACTTACCTAAGCCAGTTATAGCTAAAAACGGCGATAAATACTTCCTTGACTATAACAGACCAGAAAGTATTGGTAAAGTAAAAGACTTCTATGGACACTTCGCTATCCTAGTAAGAGCTTACACATATATCTTAACAATGGGCTCAGATGGTTTAAGAAAAGCATCAACAAATGCTGTATTAAACGCAAACTATCTACTAAGCTTATTAAAAGAAAATTACAATGTGCCATATGATACAATTTGTATGCACGAATTTGTTTTAGGCGGACTTAAGAATGCTGATGCTGGCGTAACAACACTTGATGTTGCTAAGGGACTAATCGACAGAGGATTCCATCCACCAACAGTATACTTCCCATTAATTGTTCATGAAGCATTAATGATTGAACCAACTGAAACAGAAAGTAAAGAAACATTGGATGCATATGCAGCTGCTCTTAACGATATAGCTAAGGTAGCTAAAGAAAATCCAGAAGACTTACTAAATGCACCATTAACAACAAAGGTATGTAGACCAGATGAAACATTGGCAGCTAGAAAGCCAGTTTTAGTCTACACTAAAGAAGAAGAACAATAGTAAGTAATATAATTGGGGCACAAATAAGTGCCCCTAATACATAATTATTTTGTAGGAAGGTATAAAATGAACGCAAAATTAAAGTCTAATTTATTAATAGTTTTGGGAGCCTTTATGGTTGCCATAGCTGTTTATTTCTTTTTAACTCCAACGAATATGACTATAGGTGGAGCCACAGGTATAGCCATAGTCTTGTCATACTTATTAAATTTGCCAATGAGCTATGTTTTATTTGCAACGAATATAGTTTTGTTCGCGCTAGGTTTTTTATTTATAGGTAATAAATTTGGTATAAAGACAGTACTTACATCACTTGGTATTTCGTTTATAATATTTATTTTAGAAAAAGTAATTCCGCTAGATGGTCCGATAGTTGATGACATGCTCTTACAAATGATTATTGCAGTTATAGTTTCTGCAGTAGGTATGGCCATCATACTTAATCAATATGCATCTATTGGCGGAACAGATATATTATCAAAGATCATAAATAAATTCACAGGGCTTGATTTAGGCAAGGGAGTACTTTTATGTGACCTAGTAATCACATTATTTGTAGGCATAGTATTTGGCTTAGAGATAGGACTTTATTCTTTACTAGGAATAATAATGAATGGACTAATCATAGATTTTACTATAGATGGTTTGAACACATCTAAAAACATCATCATAAATACTGAAGATCCAGAACTTGTTAAGAATTACATAGTTAAGGACCTTAATCACTCAGCTAACCTTTACAAAGCTGTTGGAGCTTATACTGGCGAAGAGCGTACGGTTATTATGACTGTTTGTTCAAGAAGGGATTACTTGCTTCTTAAGAGATTTATTCAAAAGAATGCACCTAATTCATTCTTGGTAGTAATGAATGCTAGTGAAGTATATGGATTTAGATGGAGAAATATTTTAGACTAATAATTTACTTTTGGAGGTACTATGTTTGATTTTGATGAAATAATTGATAGAAGATCTTTATCAAGTGCTAAGTATGAACTTTCTCGTTTAGCAGGCAATGATGATTCAGTAATACCATTTACAATGGCAGATATGGATTTTAAAACTGCACCTGAGGTTAAAGCTGCTTGTCTTAAGAGAGCTGATAAAGATTTTTACAGCTATACAATTCCAAGCGATGATGATTATGAGGCAATAATAAATTGGCAAAAGGATATGCATGAGCTTGATATTAAGAAAGAGTGGATACTATTTACACCAGGTATTGTTCCAGGACTTGATCTTCTTATTAGAAGTATGATAGAAGATGGCGAGAAGATCATTATACAGACACCGGTTTATCCACCATTCTTTAAGTTCTCTAACTTAAAGAATATGGAGATTATTGAAAATAAACTACTTTTTGAAGATGGCAAATACAAGATAGATTTTGAAGATTTAGAAGAAAAAGCTAAAGAGGCAAAAGCGCTAGTACTTTGCAATCCACACAACCCGGTTGGCAGAGTGTGGACTAAGCCTGAGCTTGAAAAGATATCTGAAATTGCTTATAAACACAACTTATATATATTAAGCGACGAAATGCATCAAGATTTTACTTTTAATGGCAATTTTTATACGCCTATGATGAGATTGTTTAAAAATTATGAAAAAGTGGTTTCCTTTATGGCTCCATCAAAAACGTTCAACATAGCAGGTCTAACTACTTCATATGCTATAATCCCTGATGATGATTTAAGAGCAAAGGTTAATGATGTAGCTAGTAAGTCCTTAATGGGTGGAGTAAATCCATTTGGCTTATGTGCTCTTAAAGCTGCCTACAATGACAGCAGAGACTGGTACAAAGAGATGATAAAGTACTTAGAAGGAAATATAAACTATGTTTCAGAAGAATTTTCTAAGATAGATGGCATTAAATTTCAAAAGCCTGAAGGAACTTATTTAATCTGGGTAGATTTATCTGATTTAAATTGTGATCCAAAGAAAATGCATGAGATATTTATTAAGAACAAGATATTCTTATCAGACGGAACAACATTTGGTGATAAGTATTCTGTCAGGATAAATCTAGCTTATCCAAGAAAGATAATTGAGTTCTTAGTAGAACGTTTTAACAAATCGATTGAAGAGATAAAAGCATTAAGTTAATATAAAGAAAAATATAGGGAGCATGAGCCCTCTATATTTTTTTGTATTCACTAGCTAAATTGTCTATATATTTAATTACTATATCTTTAATATTTTCCTCGATGAATGGATTTTTAAGACCACTAAGCTCAATACTTTTTAAGAAATCTTCTTTGCTGGCGTTTTCCATAAGCGTAGTCATTTTTTTTAAAGCATTTTCTCTGTCATCTGTGAAATTATTATAATAGTCAAGGCCACTTAAAGCGCCTAAAGCGTAGTTAATTGACAGCATTGGCGTATTAAATAAGGTGTGGTAATTAAGCCACCACATGCCGACATCGAAAACATCTTGCTCTATTTTTAAAAAAGGAAAATACTCTGAGTGAAGCTGTCTAAAGATTTCATATCTTTCGTCTACATCAGTCTTTATATCTAGGTAGAGACTTTCTTCAAACTCATTTATCAAGCAGTAGAAGAGTATGTCATACAAAACTTTTATCTTATATGCAAGAGCATACTTTTTGGCGTCTTTAGTAAATAGTTCATCTGCAAAGCTTAAGATAATGAAGGCAAAGGCGGTTGAGTATGCGCGAACTATATCATCTTGTGGGTTTGTATACTCAATAAGCTCGTTGTAGGAGCTTACATAGTTAATCAAAGTGTAGCTTAGGCAAGTGATAAAATTCGAAAAGTCTAAATCGCTTCCTTTATAATTAGTAAAGATGTATGAAATATCATAGTTATGAAGGTATGAGGCATATGTCATATTGACTTTATTAGCTCTTGGACTCAAGTCTAGACTGTTCTCATCGAAGATTTTTTTAATTATCTTTGATAGATATGGATTGTATCTCTCTAAATTTTTAGATATTGTCTTTAACAATAGGTAGGGATCTTTGATTGGGCTCGGATTGTAGTCTTTAAAGTAGACTCTTAGGTCGTAGGTATATAAAGCATCTATGCCAAGCTTATCCTTTTGTATATCAGCAATTATGTGAGTGTTAGAAGCAAGATACTTCTTTATCGCGTTTCTGAAACTAACAATATCATTGTGGTCGTAATCAATTCTGCATCTGTCTTTGTCAGAGAAGTCAAGGTAGCCATCAAAGCCAAGCCTCTTTGCAATTTTATGCCTAATAACAACAAGGTCTCTGTACTTTTCTTCGTAATATCCTTTACATTCTGCGTTATTGTTATTCATAGCAATAATTAGCTTTCTTCTTTTTTCTCTATCAGCTAAGGAAATGTACTTAGATAAGTTTTTATTAGTAATTTTCTCACCATCACAATAGATGGCTCTCGAATCTCTATAGTCAATAATTTCTTTTAATATTTTGTTCTCGTTAATATTTAAGCCAATAACATCTTTAGAGTATAGGTTTTGCATTATCTCTAGTTTATCAAAGAAGTATTTGCCCCATCTTTTCTTAAGCCTATCCAAGTCATCATCATCTAATAAAGTCTGAGCAAATTTAATACAGGCCTTATTAAACTCATCCTCATTAGCTTCAAAATAATTAAACTCATCACTAAAGAACTTATTTGTAGTATCCTGTGTATATCTTATAAACACATACTCGTAAAAGCTATCGTAGCGCCTTTTGATTATGTCTACAGCTCTGATTATGCTGTTTTTCTCATCAAAGCTTTTAGTTCTTGCTAGGCGAGTAGCGTAAAAATTAATAAGGTTTGCCTCGCTGACTATATCTATTCTTTTGTAGTACTTTTCTATGTCTTCGAATTTCATTTTATTCATCCTTTATATTTATATAAATAATTATATATCATTATCGAAGCTTTTTCAATCAAATATGGATAATTAGAAAAATTTAAAAAAAGTAGTTGACAAGGCTTATCATATGTGATAGAATGTGAATGTTAAAAATATACCGCGGCAAATATATTTTTAGAGGTGTTTTAATGTCAAGTTTAAACGGACCAAGAGTAAGAACGGTCAGAAGATTAGGCTTAAATGTCTATGGATTAGCGAAAGCTAATAAGGGTATGAAAAAAGGAGCTGCACGTTCAGATAAGAAATTATCTAACTACGGACTTCAATTACTAGAAAAGCAAAGATTAAGAGCTTACTACGGAGTGCCAGAAGTTCAATTAAAGAAGGCATTCTTAAAAGCTAAGAAATCTAAGGACCAAACAGGTCACGCTCTTATCAAATTACTAGAAACAAGATTAGATGCATTTGTTCTTAGAGCAGGATTTGCTCAATCAATCAGACAAGCAAGACAAATGGTTGTTCACGGACACATCCTTGTTGATGGTAAGAGAGTAGATAAACCAGCTTATCAATTACAAGTTGGACAAAAGGTTAGCTTAAAAGAAAAATCAAGATCAAACGAAATGTTCAAGGAAAACTTCCAAACAGTTGTTGGAAACTCATATCCTTACATCGAAAAAGATATTGATAAATTTGAAGCTGTTCTAGCAAGATTACCAGAAAGAGAAGAAATTCCAATAGAAATCGAAGACGTTTACGTAGTAGAATATTATTCTCATTAATAAATTAGCTCTCAGTACATATGTGCTGAGAGCTTTTTCATGTATATACTTATTTTATTTTAATGGGGTTTATCCGTCTTTTTTTAGTATGTGAAAACTTTATCGTTCTCTGTAATAATGGCTTCGTGAGTATTTTCACCCATGTCTTGATTGTACTTCTTCATCAAGTAGTTATAAAGGTCTTTCTTTGTATTAAACTTAAGTAATTGATATGGCTCTTGGAAGCTTAATTTTTCTAAGAAGTAAACTTTGCCTTGATCTTCATACATGAGTCCAGTGTGACCAATGAATAAAATGTTGCCGTCAATCTCATCGTTTGAGTTTAGGTAGACAGAAACTACTTTTACATCGTCATTTTTAAACTTAATATCTCTTTCATTAAACCCCTTAATGATTAAATCTTCATATTTTGCTTTTTCGTCATTAACGTTTATTGGGGCATAGTAAGTAATGAATTTCTTTAATTCATCTTCATTAAGCAAGTTCTTGTCGTTTATTGCTTTTTTATCAAAATCCAAAACAGAAGATTTATCTTGAATTTCTTTAGCGATATCTAAGCTATTTTTAAAAAGTGAAAATGTTGTTATTCTGCAGTTAACGCCTAAGAAATCAGGATTCTTCTCTGCAAATTTATCCATGCTATTATAATAAGCTACTTCATCATTATACTTTGTGAAGTCACTAGCTAGTTCGTTTGTATCCGCACTTTCATTGTACTGATCAAGATTCTTAATGAATGCACTAATATCTCCATCATCAAGGCCCTTATCACTAAGAGTCTTTTTTAATTCGTCCTTAGTCTCATCCTTTGTAAGATTAGTGTACATTATAGTGTCATCGTCCTTGTCACTTGGAGATTGTGTGTCACTATCAACTGGCCCATCTGTTACATTGTTTGCATCATTAGTCTTAGGCGAGCATGAGACAAGTAATGCTGCCACCAATAATGCTAATAGAATTTTAAATATATTTTTCATATAACCACCTCAATTAAAATTATAATTTACTGGGGAGCACTTGTCAATTAGGCAAAGCTTACAAAATAGTAACAATTTCACCATAATTATATCGGTGGAGATGTATAAACTCTTTATCTTGACATAAAATAAAGCATCGTTTATAATTGAATTATATAAAAAGGAGGAATCGATATGAATTCAAAAGATTTAGCAATGGATTTAATTAATTTTATTGACGCAAGTCCATGTGCCTTTTTTGCTGTTAAGGCAATTGAAGAAGAACTAAATAAGAATGACTATAAAGAACTTAAAGAAGAGGACAAGTGGGACTTAGACTTAGGCGGAAAGTACTTTGTAAAGAAGAACGACTCAGCCATCTTAGCTTTTGACTTGCCAAAGACTAAGGAAGATCTTGCTTTTAAGATAATCGCATCTCACTCAGATAGCCCATGCTTTAGAATAAAGCCAGCTGCTGATATATATCAAAACGGCTATCATAAGTTAAACACTGAGGTTTATGGTGGTGCCATCTTACACACTTGGTTTGACAGAGCTCTATCAATAGCTGGTAGAGTATATACAAAGAACGAAAAGGATGCACTTCACCCTCAAATGCACCTTGTAAATATTGACAAGGACTTAATGAGCATAGTAAGTCTATGTATTCATCAACACAGAGAAGTAAATAAGGGTTTTGAAATAAATGCGCAAAAGGATACACTTCCAATACTTGAACTGATTAATGATACTATGGAAAAACTTAAATTGGAAGATATTTTAGCAAAAGAACTAAAAGTAGCTAGAGAAGATATTCTTGATTTTGATTTATTCTTATACGATAGAGAAGGCGGTAAGATACTTGGTTTAAATGATGAGTTTATGCAAATAGGTAGACTTGACAACTTAGCTATGGCTCATCTGTCATACAAGGCTTTATTAGCAAATGATGCTTCAGATGCCATCAATCTAATCTACGTTTCTGACAACGAAGAAGTTGGATCTATGACTAAGCAAGGCGCTAACAGTCCATTCTTAAAGAATGTAATGAGAAGAATAGTTTTAGCACTTGGCTTAGATGACGAAGAATTTTACAGAGCAAAGGCAAAATCATTTATGATATCATCTGACCTTGCTCATGCTTATCACCCAAATTATCCTGAAAAGTGCGATATAACTAACATGCCTAAGATGGGCGAAGGCGTTTGTATTAAGTACGCTGCAAATCAAAGCTACACATCAGATGCTGAGTCAGCTTCTGTATTTAAGCAATTTGCAGAAAAAGCTGGAGCAAAGGTACAAGCTTTCTTAAACAGATCAGACGTTCGTGGCGGCTCAACTATTGGCCCAATAAGCTCAACACAATTAGATATAAAATCAGTTGACATAGGTAACCCAATACTTGCTATGCACTCAGTTAGAGAGTTTGGCAGTGTTGAAGATCATTATAATTTGTATAAGATATTTACAGAATTTTTTAAATAATGAAAAATAAAAAGACGAAGATTTTTTCCTTAGTCGTTATCGCAATATCCATAGTTGCTGTAATTTTAAGCGCTTATTTTATAGACGGACCTGAAAAAATACTTCAAACAGTTCGCCAAGCAAAAGCGCCTTACTTATTACTAGCTGCCTTTTTAATGTTTTTATTCTGGTTCTTTGGATCTTTATCATTAAATTCTTTGTTAAAGGTTCTTGGAGCTGGATTAAGACCAATTGATGCATTTAAAGTAACTATGACTGGAGCATTTTTTAATGCTATAACGCCATCGTCAACTGGTGGACAGCCAATGCAAGTCTTGAGAATGAGGGACTTTGGCCTAGCACCAGGGCTTTCATCATCTGTAGTTATTTTACTATTGATAATAAATAATGTAGTTACGCTTATTTTAGGACTATTCTCAATTTATTATTCTTATCAAAGTCTTGGAAAGACATGGTTTACAGGTCTTATGATGATACTTGGCGTTGCTTTAAGTGTTTTAGTAACCTTATTAATAGCGAGTGTAATAATATTTCCAAGAAAGAGTAAGAAGATCATAGTTAAAGTCATAGGATTTTTCAATAAGAAAAATGCAAAGGAAAAAATTGAAAAGCTTGATAAGCAGATAGATTCATTCTACGATTCATTTAGAGTATTTAAAAGGGAAGGGCTGTATAAGCTTATACCGTGCGCAATCTTTGTAGCGCTTCAAAACATATCCTTATGGTCAATACCACATGTGGTTTTCGCTGCTTTTGGCGGAGTGACAAGTGATATTGTTCTAAGTGTAAGTGCAGCTTGTATGGTTGCCTTGATATCTGGTTATGTACCACTACCAGGTGCAGCCTTAGGCGCAGAAGGTGCTTTCTTAGGTATATTCGGGCCACTTTATAAGAATATCTCATCCATTGCCATAGTAGTAATACTTTGGAGGGTATTTACATTTTATGCACCAATCATAGTTGGAGCACTATTTACAATTAATTTTAGGACAGAAAAAGAGGTAGAAAAAAATGAATAACGAAGAAAAAAAATATGTGCCAAGCGTTGAAACAATCCTTAGAAGACACGTACAAAAGGTGCCAGAAGCTGTTTATAGATGCTCAGGCATAAATATAAAGGGCAAAAGAATAAAGTCCTTAGTTTTCTCAACAGACGTTGCCATCATTAGGAATACTAATGCAGATGGGGTTATAGCTGTATATCCATTCACACCAGAACTATCAATTACAAAGGCGATACTTGATGTATCACCAGGGCCTGTCTTTGTTGGCGTTGGTGGTGGCTTAACTACTGGTCAAAGAAGTATACAGATAGCTTTTCAAGCAGAATTATATGGAGCCTTTGGTGTAGTGGTTAACGCGCCTATGAAGAACGAAGTAATTAAAGAGATGTCTGAGTATATTGACATACCTGTTATAGCGTCCATTGCATCATACAACGACGACATTGAAGGCAAGATCAATGCTGGGGCAAGGATACTTAATATAGCTGGTGGCAAAGACACAGCAAACTTAATTAGACACGCAAGAAAGATTGTCGGAGAGAAGTTTCCTATCATAGCTACAGGTGGCCACAGTGACGAACATATACTTGAGACTATAAATGCAGGAGCAAACTGTCTTTCATACACACCAAGAACATCACCAGAGATACTTGAAGACATCATGATTGCTTATAGAGACAAATAAAGTAATTCACCTCTAGCTTTAGAGGTGTTTTTCATGTGCCAATGATTTCATTCAATCGATTAAGACTCTTATATTGACTTGACTTATATTGAAAAAAATTATTGTTTATGATATAATTATCATGAAATTTTATGTAGAGGTATTAAATGAACAATTTAGGTAAAACAATAGAAGCAAAAGTAATTAATCACAAAGGTGATGAATATACTCTTGAAGACTTTGATAAAAACACTTATCATATTAAGTCTAATGAAAGGAATTACGACGTAGGAGATACTGTTAAAATTTTCAACTATCCAGTTGATAATGAGATTGTATCATCTTTTAAATTGCCATTTATCGAAGTGGGCGATATAAAAGAGCTAAAAGTAGTGAGCAAAACTAAGATAGGATACTTTTTAAACATGGGACTTGACAAGGACGTCTTGCTACCATTTTCAGAAACCATTAGAGATCCAAAGCTTAACTCCATGGTCTTAGTAAAGCTATATATAGACAAATCTGGCAGATTAGCAACTACTATGAAGATAAGAAAAACTTTAGAGAGATCAACTAATATTAAAAAAGGAGATATTGTTGATGGTATCATCTATAATATATCAAGAGAATTTGGCTTATTTGTAGCAATTGATGACAAGTATGAAGCCATGGTTCAAAAGAAGGATGTCTTCGAAGACTATGAAGTAGGAGAGAGAATGAAGTTTAGGGTACAAAATGTTCGTGATGACGGAAGGCTTGTACTAAGCACTAAGCTTGAAAAGTCAGCTTATAACGAACATAAGAGTGACTCACTTAAAGTGTATGAAATATTATTAAAGAATAAAGGAAAGATGAATTACGCAGACAAGAGCGATCCTGATGAGATTAGGAAAGTATTTAATATGAGTAAGTCATCATTTAAAAGGGCAATCGCCATTTTATATAGACAAAGAAAAATAATTATTAATGACGATTTCATAGAAATTAAGGAGGATTAATATGTCAGTAAAAATTAACACAGAAGTAATTGAGATGATGCTTTTCTTTTGGCAAAGCATTTCAGAGAGAGAAAAGGTTTCTGAAGACTACATCAGAAGCGTAGCAGAAAGAGAAGAAATGAAATACACATTCTGCGAAGGTTTCAATGAAGAATCAGTTAGAAAAGTATTATCAGCCATATCAAATAATGAACTTTTAAGCGACGCTTCAAAAGAAGAAAAGAAATTCTGGAACAACAATATGTGGATGACAGAAGACTTAGGCGTTGTTAATATGATGGTTGAGCCAATCAAAAAGCTTAACCTAGACGGAATTGATGCAGATAAGACACTTATCTTTGTTCCAGGACACTTAGAAGAAAAATATATTGACGGAGACACTATAGTAGTGAACTTCTTCAAAATAAGCGTAGATATCTTCGGAGGAACAGGAGCAGTTACAGTTAACGGTAAGGATTTCAAAGACTATATTGTAGACTTAGTTAAAGCTAATTAATCTATTAAAAAAAAGGAGGAAATATGGAGATATTAAAAGTAGAGCACTTATCTAACGCTTTTGACGGTAAAGAAATCTTAAAAGATGTAAACTTTTCTGTCAATTCCGGCGAAATCATTGGCTACATTGGACCTAATGGAGCTGGTAAATCAACAACAATAAAAATAATTATGGGTCTAAATAGAGGTTACTACGGAGATGTTTTTGTATTTGGAAAGAATATTAAAAACTCACTTGATTACAAGAAGAGGATAGGCTACGTGCCAGAAGCAAGTGAAGTTTATGAGAATTTAACTGCAAGAGAAAACATAGAGCTAAATGCAGCTCTATATGAAATTGATCTAGAAAGTGCTGTTAAAAGAGCTAAGACTATGCTAGAAGTGCTTGATATGAAAGACTCGATGGATTCACAAATATCGTCATTTTCAAAAGGTATGAGGCAAAAGTATCTATTTATCTTATCGCTATTACACGATCCAGACATAGTCTTTTTAGATGAGCCACTAAGCGGTATAGACGCAAACTCTGTACTCGTTATAAAAGAAATTCTTGCTAAACTTAAGAATAAGGGCAAGACTATATTTTACTCATCACACATCTTAGAGGTTGTTGAAAAACTATCTGACAAGATCATACTTTTGCAAAATGGTAGAGTTATCTTGAACGACAGCATTGATAATATTAAGAAGAGTCTTAATAATAGTGAGGACAATGAAGAATCACTTGAAAATATATTTAATGAAGTAACTGGTTTTACTAATCATAAAGAATTAGCGGAAGAATTTGTTGCGGCTATGGGTGAGAGCGATGTTTAAACTATTCTCACTAAAGGTGCTTGACTTATTCAAGCCGCTTTTTAGAGGACTAAAAGTTGATTATGACAAGCTTAGAGCAATACTTAAGGCTAAGCTAATTATGGAGAATAGAAGGACATCTGCTTTTTCTAACGGTTTTTCGGGTCAAGAAAGCAAGAGCAAAGTAAGTGAATTTTTTCAAAACAATAGCTTTTTCAAGAAAGGCTACATATTATTTTTGATATATGGCCTGGTATTAGCAGGACTTTGCGCTAGTGTTGATGATGTAAAAACAAGATACACTGTATTATTTGCTGTGGGTATATTTTTGTTCTTTGCAGGTATAGTTGTTGACTTTACTGAAGTCCTTATAGATACCAGAGACAGAGATATACTTCTTTATAAGCCTGTCGGCGAAAGAGAAGTAAACTTAGCAAGATTAATCTCACTAATTATATACATTGTAAAGCTAAGCTTAATTATGTTTGGTCCGGCACTAATAATCACATTAGTTAAAAGGCCACAAGAGTTTTTTATACTGCTTTTAGAAGTAATTATGCTTTCTATAAGCCTTGTAATGTTTGAATATATTTTTTATTATGTATTATTTAAAATCTTTAAAAATCTTAATATAAAGTCTATCATAACAACAGTTCAAGTACTTATATTTGTTATTATTATGGTAGGATTTCAAATTATTGCTAACGCTATTGACAAAGAAACAGCTTTAAGAGTATTTACAAGTGAGTCATTTAAATATTTATTTATACCAATGTGGTTTACAGGACCATTTGAATTAATTTATGGCAATTTTGATACTGTAAATATTATTTACACTGTTTTATTAATAGTACTATTCGTAGCACTTATCGCTATAAACACAGCTATATCCAAGGATTTTGAAGAGATACTATCTAAAAAGGATAAAGTTATTATAAATAAGAAGGAAAGCTTTTTACAAAGACTTACAAATAAATTCTTTGCTAAGAATGATATGGAGAAGGCTGGGGTAAACATGGTCTTTTGGATGAAGGGCTCTGATGAAAAACTAAAGTTTCAACTCGGATCTTTATCACTAATGATTATAGTTTATCCGCTGATATTTTATTTTGCAATGTTTAAAAAAGGTAGCGATCCAATGGCTGAAACAGCTTTAAAAGATCATGCGAGGTTTGTGACTTTAATTAATTATATGTCGGCTATGATGGCTATGAGCATTTGGCAAATTTTAAATTATGCTACAAACTATAAAGCATCAATAATACATTTAATCACAGGCAATCTAAGACTTAAAGAATATAGAAATGGCGTAAAAAAAGGAGGCTTATTTGCCTTTATATTTGTACCAATACTCATAAATGCGATGATAATGTCATTCTTTATAAGAAATGCTTGGTTTATTGACTACATCAATCCAATAATATTTATAATGCTATCATGTATTATTGCTTCAGAGCTTATGCTTAAGAATATACCATTTTCAATGGATGTTGCAAAAATTAAGAATGGTCAAAAAGGATATTTTTGGGCAGGAATGGCAACTATGTTTATAATAAGTATATTTGCTGGACTAAATGCTTTGTTAATATTTTTAAACACTCCATTCATATATTTATATACAATACTTGGACTTGTAGCACTAATATATTTACTAAAGAAATAGGGGACGAGATGGCTTTAGATTTAGAAGAAAGAAAACAATTAATATTACATGGTGATATGAGAAAAGCGATTATTACGCTTGCAACACCAATAGTTTTGAATAATTTAATACAAACATTATACAATTTAGTAGATTCATTTTGGGTCAGCGGCATAGGAGAAACAAGTTTTGCAGCGACAGGTTTTGTTTGGCCAATACTATTTTTATTTATTTCGATAGGTATCGGCCTAAGCATTGCTGGAACTGGAATTATATCTCAGCTTATAGGACGATCTGATTATGAAAAAGCAAAAGTATATAGAGAAAACTTATATATATTAACCTTTATACTATCTATCATAGTAGTTGTTTTGGGCATACTTTCATCTGGTTTAATAATTAGACTTATGGGAGCTAAGGGAGATCTATATACAGAGAGTAAAGACTATCTAGAAATTCTTTATTTAGGCTTTCCCTTTGTTTATTTGTATTTTGCAACAAACTCAATATTTCAATCTTCTGGAGACACTAAGACGCCAACAATTATAAGCGGTATTTCCGCTGTTATAAATATGATTTGCGACCCTATATTCATATACGAGAAAGTTCCGTATCTTGGTTTTAAAGGCTTTAATATGGGCATTAAGGGAGCAGCTCTTGCAACTGTAATTTCTCAAGCCTTTATGGCTGTAGCGATTATAATCATAGCTAGTAAAAAAGGATTAATCGATCTTAATTTTTTAAGCTATAAATATGATAAAGAAGCTTCAAACAAAATTTTATCCATAGCACTGCCATCTTGTATAGGTCAGTCAGGCGAAGCACTTGGCTTTATCATCTTAAATGTATTTGTCTTGTCATACGGGCAAGATACACTTACAGCCTTTGTTACTGTCAATAGAGTAACTTCAATCATATCGATGCCACCGGGTGGTATTGGTCAATCTATAGTAAGCATAGTTGGGCAAAATAAAGGTGTCAAGAACTATGATAGAGTTGAGCTGGCTTTTAGAAAGGCTTGTAATATGTCAAATATCGTTACAATATCGGGAGCGATAGTCGTTTGGATATTTAGAGATCAAGTCTTAGGGATATTTTTAAAAGAAGCAAGCGAAAATGTAATGTCTTTGTCTAGACAGTTTTTGTTTTTTATACTGATAACAAATTTCTGCATGGGTCTATATAGTGTCTATCAAGGACTCTTCCAAGGCTCAGGCAAAACTGATATGGCTATGAAGATGCTTCTAGGCAGACTTTGGGCACTTAGAATACCTATGATTCTTTTACTTAAATACGTATTTATGATGGGGCCAATAGCTATATGGCTTGCAATGAGTTTATCGAATTTATTTACAGCACTATATGGATACATATTATTTAAGAGCGGTAAATGGAAAGGGGAAATTATATAATGAATCAAGCAATAATTCTAGCAGCCGGAGAAGGCTCTAGAATGAAATCATCATTGATTAAGGTTTTGCATAAGATTAATGGAAAAGTAATGCTAAAATACGTTTTGGACGCATGTAAAGGAGCTGGCTTTGACAAGAGTTACTTAATCGTTGGCAATAACAAAGACAAGGTTATGAAGGAGTTTTCTTCAGATACGAGTATTTCGTTTATTGAGCAAAAGATGGGTCCTGGAGAGCCTTATGGCACTGGCTATGCAGCATCGCTTGCTAAAGAGCATGTAAATGCTGGTGACAATGTCTTAGTAATATTTGGAGACACACCACTAGTTGATGAAGAAGTACTAAAAGATTTTCTTAAATATCATCAAGATAATGATAACAATATGACTATATTAAGCGCTGTCCTTAATGACTGCGAAGGCTATGGAAGGATAGTTAGAGATGCTGATAAAAATCTTATTAAGATTGTTGAGCAAAAAGATGCGAGTGATGATGAGCTTAAGATAAACGAAGTTAACTCAGGCATATATTGCTTCAAAGGCGAAGACTTTTTAGACGCTATCAACAATCTTAAGAATGATAATGTGAAGAAAGAATATTACTTAACTGATGCTGTTTCATATCTATTAAGCAAAGGCAAAAAGGTAAATGCATATATAAGTGATGATCAAAATATTGCTTTAGGTGTTAACAATCAATTAGATTTATCTAAAATTGAAGAGATTCTTAGAAAGAAAATAATTACAAAGTGGATGCTCGAAGGCGTTTACTTCAAGAATCCATCCAATGTATATATAGAAGAAAATGTCAGAATTGGCGGGGATGTAGAGATATATCCAGACGTTATACTTGAAGGCGACACAATAATTGAGGACAATGTAAAGATATATGGCTATACTAGGATTGTTAATTCACACATAGCTAAAGATGTTACGATAGAGAGCTCCTTAATTGAAGACTCATTTATAGGAGAAAGAACAAAGGTCGGACCAAATGCACATCTTAGACCAAATTCAAAAATTGGTAAAGATTGTAAAGTCGGTAACTTTGTTGAAATAAAAAATGCAAGCTTAGGTGATGGCACTAAAGCTGGACACTTAGCTTATGTGGGCGATGCGGATGTTGGACGCAATGTTAATATCGGCTGCGGTGTAATATTTGCAAACTACGATGGTAAGGATAAATTTAGATCAAAGGTTGAGGATAACGCTTTTATAGGCAGCAATTCTAATCTAGTTGCACCAGTTGAGATAGGTGAGAATGCTTATGTCGCTGCTGGATCTACTATAATTACAAAAGTTATGAAAGACTCTTTATCTGTAGCGAGAGCTAGACAAGTTGATAAGATAGATTGGGTAAAAAATAAAAAAAATATGGAGGAAGAAAAATGAATTCATTTCTAGGACAACTAAAAGTATTAACAGGAAACGCTAACAGACAATTAGCAAAAGACGTATGCAAGCACTTAGGCGCAGAACTTATTGATTCTGAAGTAACTCATTTCTCGGACGGAGAAATAGCTGTAAACATCAAAGAAACAGTTAGAGGCGCTGACGTATTTATCGTTCAACCAACTCATGAGCCAGTTAACGATAATCTAATGGAACTTTTAATCATGATTGACGCATGTAAGAGAGCTTCGGCAGGTAGAATTAACGCAGTTATACCATACTATGGATACGCTAGACAAGACAGAAAGACTAAACCAAGAGAACCAATTACAGCAAAGCTTGTTGCTAATCTAATCGAAAAAGCTGGAGCAGACAGAGCAGTTCTTATGGACCTTCATGCAGGACAAATCCAAGGCTACTTTGATATACCAGTAGACCATCTATCAGCAATAAAGCACTTAGCAGAATACTTCAAGACATTAAATTTAGAAGATGTAGTAGTTGTATCACCAGATCTTGGTGGAGTTACTCGCGCAAGAAATTTTGCTAATGAACTAGACGCTCCTATCGCTATAATCGAAAAGAGAAGACCAAAGCCAAACGTATCAGAAGTTATGAACGTTATAGGCGATGTTGAAGGCAAAACTTGTATCTTAGTTGACGATATCATAGATACAGCAGGAACTATTTGCCATGCAGCTGAATATTTAACTGAAAAAGGCGGAGCAAAGAAGGTTTATGGCTGCGCAACTCACGGTGTACTATCTGGACCAGCTGTTGAAAGACTTATCTCTAGTAAGCTTGAAGAGTTTGTAATTACAGATACAATACCACTAAACATTGGCAACGTTACTGACAAGATTAAAGTTGTAAGCATAGCTGATCAACTAGCTAAGGCAATCGAAAGAATTCATAACAACGAATCAATAAGCTCAATATTTGATTAATGAAACTCATAGTAGGACTAGGCAATCCTGGAGATCGCTTTGACGGAACTAGACACAATGCCGGATTTGAGACTATAGATATATTAGCGGACGAACTGAATGTAAAGCTTAATAACGCTAAGTTTCATTCGCAATTTGGCTATACTAATTATAATGGCGACAAGCTTTATTTAATGAAGCCAATGACTTATATGAACGAAAGCGGCATAGCTATAAGAGAGTTTATGGCATATTACAAACTTGATATCAAAGACCTTATAGTTATAGTTGATGATATCGACATTAGTTTTGCTACGATTAGAATAAAAAAGTCAGGAAGCGCTGGCACACATAACGGTTTAAAGTCTATCGTTTATCAGCTTAATAACGATAAATTTACTAGAGTAAAGCTGGGTGTTGGCAATAAGCCGGAACATTTTGATCTAGCTGACTTTGTTCTGTCTAGATACTCTAAAGAAGAAAAAGTAGATATAGAAGAAACATATAAAAACGCAGCTAAAGCGTGCCTTTGCATACTCGATAAAGGCGAAGATTATGCGATGAATATGTACAACGGAAAATAGGTGGAACATGGATATTTTACAAAAAGGTTTATTAGCTTTTCAATACAAAGATATAGTAAATGACGTCAAAGGCGGCGTAAGTCCTATATTTATTAACGGTCTTGTAGAAGAAGCTATAGGCCTTAGTGTTAAAACTATCCAAGATGAAACAGATACTAGCTCAATAATAATTACTTATGATGAAGCAAGAGCTAGGAGAATTTATGAGGATTTAAAAAATTCTCATGCCAATGTATATTATTTAAAAAAGAGAGAGATGCTTTTTTATAATGTTAGCGACTCCTCTTTAGAAACTGAATATTCAAGGATACAGACACTTATGTCTGTACTTAAGGATAAAAACTCTATTTTGATAATGGATGTAAAGACTCTCGACGAAGAGCTTATCAGTCAAGATATCTATAAGAGCCTAAGTTTTAGCTTGAAGACTAATCAAGTCGTTAATATTGATGACTTAATTACTTCTTTAACTGAGCTTGGTTATAAAAGAGCAAGTATTGCCTCTAATAAAGGTGAATTTGCTCTTAGAGGCTCTATTGTGGATATCTTTGACTCGATATCTGAAATGCCATTTAGAATAGAGTTTTTTTCTGATGAAATTGATTCTATAAGAATATTTGATAAAGACACACAAAAAACTATTGCCACAACTGAAGAGGTTCTAATCAATCCTGCTAGAGAAATTTTAATTTTTGATGAATACAAAAAAAGCATTATTGATAATTTAAGAAAGGACTTTGACAAGACAAAAGATACGAACAAGAGCTCGTACTCCTTAATGAATGAAAAGTTTAAAGAGTATTTTGAGATGCTAAAGGAAGACAGCTTTGATAAGAACAGATCTTTACTATTAAGATACATACCTGATAAATATAAATGTAGCATCTTTGATTATTTTGATGAGAACACTTATATATATTTAGATGAGAGCAAAAGGCTTGAAGATGAGTATGAAAAATACTTAAGCTTTCACTCACAAGAGATGGAGTCACTATATAAAAACGGCGAGATACTTCTTAAAGAGTTTAATGCCATTATGTCTTATGCTGATGTACTAGCTAGAATTAAGAATAATAAATTGGCACTAATCTCAAATATTTTATTAAACACAAAGGATTTCAATCCTAAAGCCATTTACAATTTGCATTTAAATTCAGTAACTAAGTACAATTCGAAATACGAGGCGCTGCTTGATGATTTAAGACACTATAAATTAAGAGGTTACAAGATTGTTTTATCTATTAAGGACATTGAAAGATACGATAGAATTTACTCGCTATTAAAAGATAATGACATAGGCTTTGTGCAAGAGAATGAGATTGAGGATAAACTTTTATCATCTCAGCTATTATTAAGAAATGACTCATCGACTAGAGGCTTTGTCTTTAGCGAGAATAAATTTATAGTTTTATCTGAAAATGATGTATACGGTTCTCAAAAGGAAAAGATTAGAAAGAAGAAATCATCTAAGAAGCTTGATATATCAGATATATCAGAAGGAACATACATAGTTCACGAGGACCACGGCGTAGGCATATATAAGGGTATAGTTAAGCTAGAAGTGCTTGGCGCGAAGAAAGACTTCTTATATATACAATATAAAGGCGAGGACAAGCTTTATGTACCTATCGCTCAGATGGATAGGATACAGAAGTTTTCTGATAAGGACAGCAAAGATGTCAAGATAAATAAACTATCTACAAATGACTGGATAAAGCAAAAGTCTAAGTCAAAGAAAGCTATTGAAAGGATGGCTGAGGATTTAGTCGAGCTATATGCGATAAGAGAAGAAAAAGAAGGCTATGCTTTTTCAAAAGATACAGCTTGGCAAAGAGAGTTCGAAGAGTCGTTTCCATATGAAGAGACAAAAGGACAGCTTGAGGCAATAATCGATATAAAAAGAGATATGGAATCAAATAAGCCGATGGATAGACTTTTATGCGGTGACGTTGGTTTTGGTAAGACAGAGGTTGCTCTTAGAGCCGCTTTTAAAGCCATCATGGACGGTAAGCAAGTAGCTTTCTTGTGTCCGACAACCATACTTTGTCAGCAGCACTATGAAACTATCATCGAAAGATTTAATAAATATCCAATTCGTTCAGCTATGATGTCACGCTTTAGAACAAGCAAAGAGCAAAAACAAACAGCTGAAGAACTACAGACACATAGCATTGACATAGTTGTTGGTACGCATAGGCTATTGTCAGATGATGTTAAATTTAAAGATCTTGGTCTATTGATTATAGATGAAGAGCAAAGATTTGGCGTTAGAGACAAAGAAAAAATAAAGAAGCTTAAAGAGAACGTTGACGTGCTATCGCTTTCAGCGACACCTATACCTAGAACTATGCACATGGCTTTATCAGGCATTAGAAGTATGTCGGTCATAGAAGAGGCGCCACAAGACAGGTACCCGATACAAACATACGTTTTGGAATACAACAAAAGCCTTGTTAGAGATGCTATACTTAAAGAGATGGATAGAGATGGCCAAGTTTTTTTTGTCTTTAACAATGTCGAAAAGATTGAGTCTATGTATAATGAACTCCAAAACTTAGTGCCCGAAGCAAGAATCGCTATTGGCCACGGACAAATGACTGAGGCGAAGCTTGAAAAAGTGATGATAGACTTTATGTATCACAAGTACGACGTTTTGCTATCGACAACCATAATCGAAACTGGTCTTGACATACCTAATGCAAATACCATCATCGTATATAACTCAGAAAATATGGGTCTAAGCCAGCTTTATCAACTCCGCGGAAGAGTAGGTAGAATGAACAGAATTGCTTACGGCTACTTTACTTATAGGGAAAATAAAGTTCTTACTGAAATGCAAGAAGCGAGACTTAAGGCAATCAAAGAGTTTACTGAGCTTGGTAGTGGATACAAAATTGCTATGCGCGACTTGCAGATAAGAGGTGCAGGTAACCTTTTAGGCACTTCACAACATGGTCACATCGCAGCTATTGGCTACGACTTATATATTAAGTATCTAAACCTTGCCATAAAGAAGCTTAGAGGCTACGAGGTGAAAGAGGATATCGATACAAGAGTTGACATAAACGTGGACGCTTATATACCAGATGACTTTGCACCTGATGAATATGTTAAGATGGATCTATATAAGAAGATAGCTGCTGTTGAAAATGAAGAGATGAAGAGCGAACTTATTGACGAAATTGTCGATAGATTTGCTGACATACCTAAGCCGATAGTAAATTTAATCGATATTAGTGAGATTAGATCCATGGCTAAAGAGTTTTCAATCACGTCCATTAACGAAGTGAGTGGCGACTTTAGGATAGAGTTTTTAAACGAGAAGGTCATAAATCCCGAATGGATAGCAGATATTTATAAGAAGTATAAGAACAGACTTTATATCAATAAGAGATATATGAACGTTATAAGAATCTCTATTGAGGGAGAAAACAAGCTAAAGCTTATAAAAGATATATTAATTTTGCTTAAAATGAGCAAATAGATAAAAAAAGCTTGAAAAAATATTCAAAAGGTTATATAATAATTCTATGAGTAAAATTTAAGGGGAGATATAATGAAGAAAAAATTTAAAATTGTTTTGCTTGCATTAACGATTCTTACAATGATTTTTGCAGTTTCTTGCAAGAAGGCAGATGAAAGTGCAGTAGCAACAGTTAATGGTAAGGCAATATCAGAAAAAGAGTTCACTGAAAACTATAAAGTATATGAACTTATGTATAAGCAACAACTTGGTGAAGAAGCACTAAAGAAAACTGATAAAGATGGTGTTTCATTCAAAGATAAGCTTAAAGAAAATATACTTGAAAAGCTTATAGTTGATGAACTAATTAATCAAGAAATTGATAACAAAAAGATTGCTATCACTGATGAAGAATTAAATAATTTATATGAACAAACTATCAAGAATATGGGTGGACAAGAACAATATGAAGAGTTCTTGAAGCAACAAAATATCACTGATGACTTCATTAAAGATAGTAATAAAAAAGATTATAAGCAACAAAAGCTTGAAGAAGCCTTCTATAAGGACAATAAAGTTACTGAAGAAGAAATTAAAGACTTCTACGATGCTAATAAAGAAAGACTTATTAAGTATAGCTTAAGTCAAATCATGGCAGATAATGAAGAAGATGCTAAGAAGCTTTATGATAAGCTTGAAGCTGGTGAAGATTTTGCTGAACTAGCTAAAAACGAATCGAGCGATACTTACTCAGCTGCTAACGGTGGCAATATGGGTGAAGTACAAGCGTCTACTATGCCTAAAGAGTTTTTAAACGCAGTAAGCACTACTGAAATTGGATCTTACTCTAAAGTATTTAAGAGTGATATGGGTTATCATATAGTGAAAGTTGATGATAAGAAAGATCAATTAGAAGATTTAAGAACTGAAATCGAACAAACACTTAAGAGTCAAAAATTCATTGAATACATGAAAGATCTTAGAGCAAATGCAGATGTTAAGAAGATGGATTTACCTGAAATAAAAGATGAAGATGTAAAGACTAAAGAAGAAGATGAAGATTCTGAAACTAAAGAAGACAGCAAAGACAGCGAAACATCTGATGAGAGTGAAGCTGAAGACAAGTCAGATAATAAATAAGTAATAAATTTTAAGGAGGATATTATGGCTGAATACAAATTAAAAGCACAAAAGCGTGAAGCTGTAGGAAAAAATAAAGTTGATAAAATTAGACAAAACGAACAATTACCAGCAGCAATATTTCAAAAAGGAAAAGAAACTGAAAACATCACTATTGATGATCTAGAATTTCAAATGTTATATCAAAAAGCAGGTATGACAAGCGTTATCGATCTTGACGTCGATGGAGCAGTAAGACCAGCTATCATTAAAGAAATTCAAAGACATCCATTCAAAAATCAAATCTATCATGTTGGTTTCCAAGGAATTAACATGGACGAAAAGATTAAAATTGAAGTTCCAGTTGAATTAATTAACAGAGATGAAATCAGAAAGCAACCATCTGTATTAAATCAACAACTTGATACTATCGAAGTTTTAGTATTACCAAGCAATATTCCTGATAGTTTCTCAATTGACGTTCAAAACATGGATTATGATGACTCATTCACAGTTAAGGACCTAGTAGGACACAACGAAGATGTTGAAGTACTTATAGATCTTGATGAAGTTGTATGTGCATTATCAATGCCAAGAGAAGAAAAAGAAGAGGAAGAAGTAGAAGAAACTTCAGCAGCTGATGTACCTGTAGTAGGTAAAGAAGAAAAAGAAGAAGCTGACAACGAATAATATTAATTATTATATGGCCTTGCCGCTCATTGTGAGTAGCAAGGCTTTTTATTTTGCTAAAAGCATTTTTTAAAAATCATTATTATGTAAAATCGTTTTACGCGATTCACGTTTAAGAAAAAAACCACTTAATTTGTATAAGATTATTAAGAATATTTAAAATAATAATCGCTTACTCCTTGACTTATAAGTGCCTTTATTTTATAATAAATATGTATGCAAAGGGAGAGTAATATGATTAAAAAACCTAAGTTTAGAGTAGATATAATACTTGTCTTATCAATACTAGCGCTGCTTGCCTTTGGAACCATCATGGTGTATTCAACTACACTATCATTTTCAAAGCCAGTGCAAAACGGTCTAATGAAGACACACTTTTTGTCTTTAACATTAGGCATAGTCATTATGTTTGCTTTAATGCTAATTGATTATAATATTTGGGGTAAATTATACTTAATAATATACGCTGGATGTATATTGTTGTTAATTGCAACACTTATCTTCGGTAAGACTGTTAATAATGCCAAGAGCTGGATAGAGATTGGCTCAAGATTTACATTTCAACCATCAGAGTTTGTAAAGGTAGGCTTAATAATATCGCTTGCGAAATACATAGAAAACAATATTGAAAATATCAATAATCCATTTGTTTTATTAAAGATACTTGCTTTTGCATTTCTACCAGTTGTATTAATATTATTACAACCAGACGTAGGAACAGCAATCGTTTATGTGTTTTTTATATTCATTATGCTATTTTCACAAGGGATATCTATAAAGTATGTTGTTTACGCCATAGGCTTAGGAGTATTATCGATACCTGCTCTTTGGTTTTCTATGAATCAATATCAAAAGAACAGAATTTATGACTTCTTGGATCCTACAAGAGACGCGATGGGCTCAGGTAGACAAGTTATTCAAGGAAAGATTGCTCTAGGCTCAGGAAAATTATTTGGTAGAGGCTTATTCAAAGGTACGCAAAATATGTATAAGTACGTTCCAGAGAAGCACACTGACTCAATCTTCGCTATAGTTGGCGAAGAAACAGGCTTTGTGGGCGGAGCTATAATGATTTTCCTTTACTATAGCATGCTAAGAAGAATGATTATTATTGCTAAAAATTCTGATAATGTTTTTGGCTCAGCCATGGTATCGGGATTTTTAGGAATGTTTTTCTTTCATATAGTTCAAAACATAGGCATGATACTTGGGATACTGCCAGTTACAGGTATACCGCTACCTTTCATAAGTTATGCGGGAACCTTCCAGCTAACGAGTCTAGCTTGTATAGGTCTAGTTCTATCTGTTAATTACAACAGAGGAGCTACAAGATTTACTGACGATAGCTTCGAACTACTAAAATGATTATCAAGCACAGCGAAGTTGGAAAATTAATTAAGAAATATGGCGTAGACGCTTTTAGAATTACTGACGCAGGAAGGCTCGAAGCTATTGGAGTGGCGTCAAATGAATTTACAAAGTACAGTGAGGAAGAGAGGCTAAATCCAAAAGATCTTTTCCCTAATGCAAAGAGCATAATAGTTTTTGGACTGAGCTATAATTATAAAAAAGCCAAGAAAAAAGATGGTACTTATTTGCTGTCAAGATCTTCATATGGTTATGACTATCATATAGTGCTTATGGATAAGCTTAAAGCAATTGATAGAGAGCTCTTTATTGATGCAGAATCAGAAAGTCACGTCTTTGTAGATACTGGTCCACTAGTAGAAAGACTACTTGCGCAAAAGTCAGGCCTAGGATTTTTAGGTAAAAATACTTGTATTATCAATCCGAACTTAGGTTCTTTTATCTTTATTGGGTATATAATAAGTAGTGAGCCTAGTGATTATTATGATGAAAGTTTAAAAATTGATTGTGGCTCATGTGATATATGTGAAAGAGCCTGCCCAAACGGAGCCTTGTGTGACTATAAGATGCAGATGTCTAAGTGCTTATCATACATCACTCAGAAGAAGGGCGAGCTAAACGATTTTGAAAAGAAGAATATAAAGACTTACATATATGGCTGCGACATTTGTCAAGAAGTATGTCCATACAATAAAGATGCAAAAAAAGTATTTCATGAAGAGTTCCACGAGTCGGATGACTATGGCCTTGTTTATAAAGAAGATTTTAAATTAAGTAACAGAGAATTTAAAGAAAAATACAAAGCTATGGCCGCTTTATGGCGTGGCAAGAAAATACTTCAGAGAAATGCAAATATTATAGATATAAATAAGAATGATATATTTAATGAAAGGAAGGGTATTATGTCAAATGTACACGAATTAGGATTTTTAAAAGACAAAATCCAAGAGTTAAAGGATCAAGGAGTTTATAGAAAATTACCTATACTAAGCTCACCTGATGATGCAGAAATTATTTTAAATGGTAAAAAGGTAATTAACCTATCTTCAAACAACTACTTAGGTTTTGCTAATAACCCTAGAATCAAAATAGCTTCTATCGAAATGGTAGAAAAATACGGAGCAGGTTCAGGAGCTGTTAGAACTATAGTTGGTAACATGGATATCCATGAAGAACTTGAAAAAGTTTTAGCACAGTTCAAAAGAGAAGAGAGAGCCTTCATCTATCAATCAGGATTTAACTGCAACGCTGGTACTATCCAAGCAGTAACTGAAAAAGGCGACTTAATCATCTCTGATGAGTTAAACCACGCTTCAATCATCGACGGATCAAGACTTTCTAAAGCAGATAGAGCTATATTTAAGCACTCTGATATGGATAGTTTGGAAGACGTTTTAAAAGAAAAGAGAAAAAATTATAGAAACGTACTTATCATAACTGACGGTGTATTCTCAATGGACGGAGATATAGCAAAACTTCCTGACATTGTTGATTTAGCTGAAAAGTATGAATGTATGACATATGTTGACGACGCTCATGGATCTGGTGTACTTGGTGAAAATGGTAGAGGTACAGTTGACCACTTCAATTTACACGGAAGAGTTGACTTCTCAATTGGTACTTTATCAAAAGCTATAGGCTGTATAGGTGGCTATGTAGCAGGTTCTGAAACAATGTATGAATGGTTAATCCATAGAGCAAGACCAGTATTATTCTCAACAAGCTTAACACCAGCATCAGTTGGAGCTATAACAGAAGCTATCAAGATGCTTATGGAAAGCAGCGAATATACTGATAAACTTTGGGATAACGCTAAATACTTCAAGGAAAAATTAGGCAAACTTGGCTTCAACACTGGCCACAGCGAAACACCTATCACTCCAGTAATTATTGGCGAAGAAGCTAAAGCTATGGAATTCTCAAGAAAATTACTTGAAAACGGAGTATTCGTTTCAGCTATAGTATTCCCAACAGTACCAAGAGGAACAGGTAGAGTAAGATGCATGGTTACAGCAGGACATACTAAAGAACAACTTGACGAAGCATGCAGAATATTTGAAAAAGTTGGAAAGGAAATGAACATTTTACAATAATGTTCGTTACAAATATGCTTATCAGCATAACTATATATGATGCTTTGAGTTTAAAAGACAAACGCATGGTTGTTAAATCAATCGTTGAAAGGATTAAGTCAAGGTTTAATGTATCTGTTTGTGAAGCTTCGGAAAATGATAAGTGGCAGATAAGTGATTTAGGCTTTTCATTCGTTTCAAATGAAAGTAAATATAACGAGAAAATTGCTGAAAAGATTATTAACTTTATCGACAATGACGATAGAGTAGAAATTACAAATATAGATAAAGAGATGTATAGTTATGAGAAAAGTATTAAATAAAAAAGAAGTAAATACAGTTTTAGACATACTGCGTCAGGATTATCCTGACGCAGGTCCTGAGCTGCACTTTAGAAATGAATTTGAGCTTTTAATAGCAACGATATTATCAGCTCAAACTACAGACAAGCAAGTCAATAAGGTTACTGATGTGATGTTTAAAATCATGCCAGAGCCTGTAGATTACATAGAAAGACCGCTTTCTGAAATAGAGGACATGGTCAAATCCATAGGCTTTTTCAGAAATAAGGCAAAAAACATACAAAAGACTTGCGATATATTAGTACATAAATACGATAGCCAAGTGCCAAGCACATTTGAAGAGCTAATTGAATTACCAGGAGTCGGTAGAAAGACTGCCAATGTTGTCTTATCTAATGCTTTTGGTGAACAGAGGATAGCTGTTGATACCCATGTTTTTAGAGTGTCAAACAGAATCGGCTTAGTAGATGAAGACAATGTCTTGGATACCGAAAAGGCGCTTATGAAAAAGCTGCCTAAGGACACTTGGTCACTAGCACATCACCTATTAATCTTTCATGGAAGAAGAGTGTGCAAGGCGCAAAGACCACTATGTGAACTTTGTAATTTAAGTGATATTTGTTTATACAGAAAGGGAATTGATAAATGAAAAAAGGATTATTAATATTTATAGTACTAATATTAATTTTAGGCGGAGGGTACTTTGGCTACACAAAGTATACTGAAGGAAAAAGAACTGAAGCTATGGAAGAAGCTCTTAAAGGAGACGATATTTATACGGGTATTACTATAGATGGTATAGATGTTGGCGGCTTATCTAAAGAAGAAGCTAAGGATAAGATACTTACCGCAAAAGCTGATGAGCTAGAAGGTAAAAATATCAATATTAATGTAGAAGATAAGAATTATACATTTGAGCTAAAAAATTTAGATTATAAGATGGACATAGATAAGGCTATAAACGAAGCTTACGAATATGCTAGGGAGGGCGAACTAGAAGAAAGATACAATAAATTAGAGGCTCTTAAAGAAAATCCGTTGAACATAGCCATAGATAAAGAGATTGATTACTCACATGTAGATGATTTTGTAGCTAAAATTGCAAGTGAAATTGATACAGAAGCGGTAAACGCAGAATTTAGCGTAAACAATGGTAAAATCACATCTACAGAAAGTAAAGATGGTAAAAAATTAGATAGAGAAAAACTTAAAAACGATATCTTAGATGCTATTAATAATAGCACGGAAACAGTTACTGCAAGTGTAGAAACTATTGAACCAGAAAAGAAACATTCTGATCTTGAAAGAATAAACGGACTTATAGGCTCATTCACAACAGATATAAGCACTAGCACAAACGAAAGAAAGACAAATATCAGAGTATCATCAAAGTCTGTTTCTAAAAAATTATTGCTTCCTGGAGAGTCTTTTAACTTTAATAATGCAATAGGAGACATAACAGCAGCTAATGGATATAAAAACGCACATGTTTTAAAGGGCGGAGAGTATGAAAATGGTCTAGGAGGAGGCATGTGCCAAACTTCAACTACGCTTTATAATGCACTTGTTAGAGCAGGAGTTAAAATACTTGAAAGACACCCTCACTCAAGAGCTGCAAACTATGTGCCAAAAGGACAAGACTGTGCGGTTTGGAAAGGATCTAAAAACCTAAGATTTCAAAATTCATATGATTTTCCTATATATATAGACTCAAGCGTTACAAATAACAAAGTAACATTTTATGTTTATGGCGATAAAACAAAGAAAGATTACGATATAAGTTTTAAATCAGAGATAGTTGAAGTAATTAAGTCAGAAACTATCGAGAAAGAAGATCCAAGCCTAAAACCTGGCGAAAGAATTGTTGATGTAAAAGGATATGATGGTTACAGAGTAGTAACAAACAAGATTGTTACAAAAGATGGAAAAGTTATTTCAAATAAACAATTTACAAAAAATTATTATCCAAAGAGAGACACTATAGTTAGAGTTTCTACTAAAACTGATGAAGAAGCTCCTAGTGGAGATGCTTCAAATAGTGATGATGCGGTGATGCTACCATGATAGATATAAAAGTACTTGCTTTTGATATGGATGGAACTTTACTAAATAGCGAGAAAATGGTAAGCAGAGGAACTTCGCTAGAGCTTGAAAGATTAAGTGAAAGCGGCGTTGAGATAGTTCTATCAAGCGGTAGACTTCATAAGTCAATCGAAGCATATGCAAAGATATTGCCATTTAAAACATCTATAGTAGCGACAAATGGCAGCGTTGTTACTGACAGCGAAGGCAGAAGAGTCTATGAGAAACCCATCGACACAGATGCATTTATAAAAGTAGTGAATCTGCTTTATGACTACAAGATGAATTTCCATTTTTATGGAGTAAATGAGTTCTATAGACTTAAAGGAACTACATCCTTAAACACTTATTCAAGAGTTCCTAAAAATATTAAAGATACTATTGAAATAATTGAATACAATAATATAGGAGAGCTTAGAGATTCATGTGAAAGTAATTCTTATTTTAAGGTTTTATTAGTAGAAGAGGATGAAAGTTATCTTGAAGAAATAAGAACAGAGTTAAAGAAGATAGATGGCGTTAAAATATCAAGCTCTTGGTCTAATAATATTGAGATTGTTCCAGATGGGGTAAATAAAGCTAAATCACTTAAGTATTTATGTAAGAATTTAGGATTAAGTTTAGATAATTTGATGTCATTTGGAGACAATAATAACGATATAGAGATGATTGAAGAATCGAAAGTCGGCGTTGCTATGAGCAATGCAACAAACGAATTAAAGCAAAAAGCTGATTTCATAACTGATTACGATAATGATCACGACGGAATTATGAAATTTTTGAAACAATATTTTTAGGAGGAGCTCATGGCAATAAACATAGTATTACATGAACCAGAGATACCTCACAATACTGGGGCCATAGCGAGAACTTGTGTGCTCACTAATTCTAGACTTCACTTAATCAAACCTTTCGGTTTTGATTTAAGTGATAAATACCTTAAAAGAGCGGGCTTAGATTATTGGAAGTATTTGGACCTTACAATCTACGAAAACCTGGATGATTTTTTTGAAAAGAATAAAGATGCAAACTTTTATCTAGCAACAACAAAGACTAAAAACATTTATACTGATGTTAAATTTAAAGATGGCGATTTTATATTTTTCGGAAAAGAAACAGCGGGCTTGCCAGAGGACTTAATTAATAAATACAGTGACAGAGCAATAAGGATACCAATGATTAAAGATTTAAAAAGATCATTAAATCTAGCAAACTCTTGTACAGTAATTTTATACGAAGCTCTTAGGCAATTAGATTTTATGGAACTTATATAGGTGATTTTATGGATTATGCATTAGGACTTATGGGTGGCCTGGGTTTATTCCTATACGGAATGAGCCTTATGGGGGACGGACTTCAAAAGGCGGCAGGAAGCAAATTAAAAAAAATAATTGGGGCGTTAACTAAAAACACCTTTATGGGTATATTAGTTGGTACAGTAGTAACTATGATTATACAAAGCTCATCAGCAACTACGGTTATGGTTGTCGGCTTTGTAAACGCTGGTTTAATGAACCTATATCAAGCAGTTGGAATAATATTCGGAGCAAACATAGGAACAACAATTACTGGTCAAATGCTTGCTTTAAATATATCTAGATATGCACCTATAGCAATATTTGTAGGTGTGCTTCTTTTCATGCTAGGTAAAAAGAAAAGGATTAAGAGCTATGCAGAAATTATTTTAGGTATAGGTATACTTTTCTTTGGTATGGCGGCAATGGGAGAAGCAATGAGGCCATTAGGAGAAAGTACTGTATATGCAAATTTGATGGCGAAACTTACCAATCCTTGGCTAGGAATGTTAGTAGGTATTGTTATGACAACTATACTGCAATCATCATCAGCTGCTCAAGCGATTATACTAGCTTTAGCATCACAAAATATTATTAATATGCACATAGCTTTTCCAATATTATTTGGTCAAAACATAGGAACAACAACTACAGCACTTATTTCGAGTATTGGAGCTAGCAGAACAGCTAAACAAGCAGCTTTTATACATTTTATTTTTAACGTTTTTGGCTCATTACTATTTATGCTTTTATTAAAGAATCCTATTGAAACTTATGTTGTTAATAACTTTGGTCAAACAACAACACAAATCGCCATGGCACATACTTTCTTCAACGTTATCAACGTTTTATGGATGATGCCATTTGCGAAAGTACTTGTTAAATTAGCTCAAAAGCTGATACCAGAAGGTGATGATAAAGCTGATAAGCATGCAATACATCTAGACTATCGTATACTTACTACACCAGCTTTAGCAATAGAAACAGTTATGGATGAATTAACAAGAATGAATGATTTAGTTCTTCAAAATATTGATGATTCAAGAGATTTATTGATTAATAAAAAGAGCGAACTAATGGATGTTATTTACGATAGAGAAGAGCTTATTAATAGTTTGCAAAAAGAAATTATAGATTATTTAGTAAAGGTATCAACGTCAGGACTTTCTAAAGAACAGCACGAAACGGTCGACGATTTATTCTTTATTGTAAATGATATAGAGAGAGCTGGAGACCATGTTAAGAACATTACTCAGTTAAGCGAAGAAAAAACTAACATGGACATACATTTTACACAAGAAGGTAAGAACGAATTAAATGAAATGTATGATTTAACTTATAAAGTATTTACTATTACTATGGATGCTTATAGATCTATGTCAGAGGAAAAAGCATATGACATAGTTAATACTGAAAAAGAAATAGATATTTGCGAAGAAGCATTTAGAGAAAAACATTTTAGAAGACTGATGACAAACGAATGTGAAGAAGAGCAAGGCATCATCTTCCTAGATACAATATCAAATCTAGAAAGAATAGGCGACCATGCAGATAATATTGCAGGATATATATTAAAACATTTTGAATAATTAAGTCATTTTCTTCATAAATTGTTTTAATTCAGATATAAAAAATTAAAATATAGAAATGCTTGTAAAATTATACTAATTGTGGTATAATGTAATTAGTAAAGAACTGGAAGACAGATGCGGGAGAGAACATATGTCACCGAAGGGTAAAGAATTTAAGCTCACTACTTAAATTCAAAAGTCTCAGGTAAAAGAACCGCATTTTGACAGTACTCTGGAAAGCTTATAGCACCGATGGAGCAATCTTGTTTAAGAGAATCTCACAGGTTATAGACAGAGAACAAGAGTGGCTTGTTTTCTGTTTTTTTATTTTATAAGAAAATTTGTTAATAAACAATATGTAGTATAAGGAGGTATATCATTAATGTATGATGTAATTATTATTGGAGGGGGCCCTGCAGGACTAGCAGCTGGCTTATACGCTTCAAGAGCAAGACTTAAAACTCTTATTCTAGAAAAGGAAAAAGCTGGTGGACAAATAGTTATAACTGATGAAGTTGCTAACTATCCTGGTTCTGTTGAAGAAGCTTCAGGTCCAAGCCTAATTAAGAGAATGAAAGATCAAGTAGACAGCTTTGGTGCTGAATTCGTTTTAGACACTGTTGAAAAAGTAGAATTAAACGATAAAGTTAAAAAAGTTGTTTGCAAAGACAAAACTTATGAAGGCAAGACTGTTATAGTTGCTACAGGCGCTACACCAAGAAAGATTGGTTGCCCAGGAGAAGTTGAATTTACAGGTAGAGGCGTAAGCTACTGCGCAACTTGCGATGCTAACTTCTTTGAAGACATGGAAGTTTATGTAGTAGGCGGTGGAGATTCAGCTTTCGAAGAAGCTATGTACTTATCTAAATTTGCTAGAAAGGTTACACTTGTATACAGAAAAGGTAAAGAAGAAGCACGTGCAGCTGAAAGTATTAAAGAAAAAGCATACAAGAATCCAAAACTTGACTACATCTGGAACGCTAACGTTGTAGAAGTAAAAGGTGACGGAATCTTAACAAGCATAGTTCTTGAAGATACTAAGACAAAAGAACAACGCGAAATATTTGCTGACGAAAACGACGGAACATTTGGTCTATTCGTATTCGTAGGATATATTCCAAAGAACGATATTGTTGAAGGCATCCTAGATATGGAAGGCGGCTACATCGTTACTGATGAAAATATGCACACAAATATCCCTGGAGTATTTGCGGCTGGAGACAACAGAAAGAAAGAATTAAGGCAAGTTGTTACAGCTACTGCAGATGGAGCTATAGCAGCTACACAAGCAGAAAAATATATCAACGAAAACTTTGCAGACTAATAGTCTAAGTATATAAAGTAAAGAAATTTTAAGGAGGAATCGTAATGTTAGAAGTAACAAAAGACAATTTTGAACAAGAAGTTAAACAAGCAGAAGGCTATGTACTAGTGGATTTCTGGGGTCCTACATGTGAACCATGCAAGGCTTTAATGCCACACATCCACGCAATGGAAGATGAATTTAAAAACGTTAAATTCACATCATTTGATATTTCAAAAGGTAGAAGATTAGCAATTGGTGAAAAAGTTATGGGCTTACCAGTAATTGCTATTTACAAAGACGGTTCTCAAGTAGACTCAAGAGTTAAAGAAGACGCTACTAAAGAATCAGTTAGAGAAATGTTAGAAAAATATAACTAAAGTTTATTTACTATTTTATAGTTAAATATATTCAAATTTTAAGGGAGGTGAGATTATGCGTCTAGAAATAGGCAACGTGCTTATTAAAGATGTTCAATTCGGCCAAGAGACAAAGGTAGAAAATGGAGTTCTATATGTAAATAAAGAAGACATTATCAATCTTTGCAAGGAAGATGAACACATTAAATCCGTAGACGTAGAAATCGCTAGACCGGGAGAAAGTGTTAGAATCACACCGGTTAAAGATGTTGTTGAACCAAGAGTTAAAGTTGAAGGCCCTGGTGGAGTATTCCCTGGAATTCTTTCAAAAGTTGACGTAGTTGGTTCAGGTAAAACAAACGTTCTTAAAGGTTGTGCAGTAATGACAACAGGTAAAATTGTTGGTTTCCAAGAAGGTATTGTCGACATGACAGGACCAGGTGCTCAATATACACCATTCTCAAAAACTAACAACATTGTAGTTATTGCTGAACCAATTGATGGTTTGAAGCAACACGAACATGAAAAAGCTCTAAGATATTGTGGATTCAAGACTGCAGCTTACTTAGCTGAAGCAGCAAGAAACTTGACTCCAGATGAAACAGAAGTTTATGAAACACTACCTTTAATGGAAGGTGCTGAAAAGTTCAAAGGACTTCCAAGAGTTGCATATGTTCAAATGCTACAATCTCAAGGACTTCTACACGACACATACGTTTATGGTGTCGATGCAAAGCAAATAGTTCCTACAATTTTATACCCAACTGAAGTTTTTGATGGAGCTATAATTAGTGGTAACTGCGTATCATCATGCGATAAGAACCCATCTTATGTACACATGAACAACCCAGTTGTTAAAGAATTGTACAAAGAACACGGTAAAACTATCAACTTTGTTGGTATGATTATCACTAACGAAAACGTTTATCTTGCAGATAAGGAAAGAAGTTCAAACTGGACTGCTAAATTAACTAGATATCTAGATCTTGATGGAGCTGTTGTTTCACAAGAAGGTTTTGGTAACCCAGATACAGACTTAATCATGAACTGTAAGAAAATCGAAGGACAAGGCGTTAAGACTGTAATTATTACAGACGAATACGCTGGTAGAGACGGTGCTTCTCAATCATTAGCAGACGCTGATAAGGCTGCAGATGCAGTTATTACTGGTGGTAACGCTAACGAAGTTATTGAACTACCTAAGATGGACAAAGTTATAGGTCACCCTGAATTTATCGATACAATCGCAGGTGGATTTGACGGTTCATTAAAGGAAGACGGCTCAGTAACAGTTGAAATCCAAGCTATAACAGGAGCTACTTCTGAAGTAGGTTTCGGATATTTAACAGCAAGAGGCAAATAATTAAAAAAAAAAAAATAACAAATTAGGAAAGGAGAGTTTTTGAATGTCAATATTTAATGAAAATTCAAAAGTTGTTATAATTGGCGACAGAGACGGTATTCCTGGTCCTGCTATGGAAGAGTGTGTTAAGACAACTCCAGCAGAAGTTGTATTCTCAGCTACTGAGTGTTTTGTCTGAACAGCTGCAGGCGCTATGGACCTAGAAAACCAAAACAGAGTAAAAGAAGCCGTAGATAAATACGGTGCAGAAAACATCATAGTTTTACTTGGTGGAGGAGAAGCTGAAACAGCAGGCTTAGCAGCTGAAACTGTTACAGCAGGTGACCCTACATGGGCTGGTCCTTTAGCCGGAGTCTCGTTGGGACTTAAGGTATACCATGCATTAGAACCTGAATTTAAGGAAAGTGTTGATGCAGGCGTTTATGACGAACAAATAGGCATGATGGAAATGGTATTAGACGTAGATGCTATTACTAGTGAAATCAAAAATATCAGAGATGAGTACACTCAATATAAATAGTGCCCAAAAATTTTAGTAAAAGGGGGGAGATATGATGAGTAAATTAAGAGTAGTTCATTATATTAACCAATTCTTTGCTGGTGTAGGTGGAGAAGATAAAGCTGATATAAAACCTTACGTTGAAGAAAAGGTTATGGGTCCTGGAATGGCTTTAAATGGCCAATTCAAAGGAGAAGCTGAAATTGTTGCAACTATAGTATGTGGTGACTCATATTTCGGAGAAAACATTGAAGAAGCAAAATCAGCTATACTAGAAATGGTTAAAAAATATGAACCTGATCTATTCATCGCAGGACCTGCATTTAACGCAGGAAGATACGGTGTAGCTTGTGCTACAATTACTGACGCAGTACAAAATGAACTTGGCATCCCTGCAGTAACTGGTATGTATGTTGAAAACCCAGGCGCAGATATGTTCAAGAAATCAGTATATATAGTTAGCACAAAGAACAGTGCGGCTGGTATGGTTGACGCTGTTAAGAAGATGGCTCCACTAGCTCTTAAAGTAGCTAAGAATGAAGAAATCGGTACTCCAGCAGAAGAAGGATACATCGAAAGAGGAGTAAGATACAATTTATTCGCAGAAGAAAGAGGAGCAAGAAGAGCTGTAGACATGATGCTTAAGAAGTTAAAAGGCGAAGAATATGTTACAGAATATCCAATGCCTAACTTTGACAGGGTTGATCCAAATCCAGCTATAAAAGATATGGCTCATGCAACTATTGCTTTAGTAACATCAGGCGGTATTTGTGCAAAAGGAAACCCTGATCACATTGAAGCATCATCAGCTTCTAAATACGGAAGATATGACATTACTGGTGTAGATAAGTTCACAAGTGAAAATGCTCAAACAGCACACGGTGGATACGACCCAGTATATGCAAACGAAGATCCTAACAGAGTTTTACCTCTTGACATCATGAGAGAATTTGAAAAAGAAGGTAAAATTGGTAAGCTATATAATGCTTATTTCACAACAGTTGGTAACGGTACTGCCGTTGCAAACGCTAAGAAATTTGCATCAGAATTCTCAAAAGAATTAGTTGAAAACCATGTTGATGGAGTTATATTAACTAGTACCTGAGGTACTTGTACACGTTGCGGTGCAACAATGGTAAAAGAAATTGAACGCGCAGGAATCCCTGTAGTTCACATGTGTACAGTAGTTCCAATTTCATTAACAGTAGGTGCTAACAGAATAGTTCCTACAATAGCTATTCCACATCCTCTTGGAGATCCAAAACTTGATCATGATGAAGAAGTTTCTCTAAGAAGAAAATTAGTTGAAAAAGCATTACATGCTTTAGAAACTGAAGTTGATGGACAAACTGTTTTCGATAAATAATTATTTTAGATAATTATAATTCGCCCTTTCAATTAAGGGCGAAGTACATAATTAGTTTATGTCATAGTATTGCTATGTTATAGATAATTCATAATAAAAAAATATTACGGAGGTGTATGGATGAATTATTCAGTATTAAAGGGTGCAGCTTATGTATTGTTACAAGCACCTGATATGGTAATCCACAATGGAACTACACAAACAACAGAAAGAACTCTACATCCAGATTCAGAGTATCTAAAGGAAGTTCCAAAACATTTAAGAAGTTTCGAAGACTGTGTTAACTATTTACCTAACCAAATTTATATAGGTAATGAAGTTCCTGAAAAATTAAGAGAAGTACCTGAGCCATGGCATGAAAACTTATTAAATGGCGCAGACAGACACGGAAAAAAAGGTGAAATACTTCCACAATCAGAACTTATTGGTATGATGAAGGTAGCTGACGTATTTGAGTTAGTTTTTTTAACTCCAGAATTCACTAGCCAAGTTAAAAAAGAATTTGAAGAACATCCTCTAATTAAAGAAGATTTAATAAAAAGATTAGGCGAAGGAACTGAGCTATCAGAAATCGAAAGTTTAATAAATGATCATGGTGCAGAAGCAATCATGAACGAAGACAAAATCGTAGGTTGTGTAAAGAGAGCACATGATGTTGATCAAAACTTATCAGCTCACGTAATGTTTGAAAACCTTGTTGTTAAAGCATCAGGTATATTTGCTGCTCTAAACTGTATAGAAAAGAACAATATTGATCCTGAATCAATTGAATACGTTATTGAATGTTCAGAAGAAGCATGTGGAGATATGAATCAAAGAGGTGGCGGTAACTTTGCTAAATCTATAGCAGAATTAACTGGTTTAGTTAACGCATCAGGTTCAGACGTAAGAGGCTTCTGTGCTGCTCCAACTCACTCTTTAATTTCTGCAGCTTCTTTAGTACAAGCTGGAACATTTAAGAATGTTATGGTTGTAGCTGGTGGTTCTAGTGCTAAACTTGGTATGAACGGAAGAGACCATGTTAAGAAAGAAATGCCAATAATCGAAGACTGTGTTGCAGGATTTGCATTTGTTGTTTCTCAAAACGATGGAGAACATCCAATAATCAGAACTGATATAGTTGGTAGACACACAGTTGGCACTGGTTCATCACCACAAGCAGTTATCACTTCTTTAGTTACAAATCCACTAACAAAAGCTGGATTAAAAATCATAGATGTAGATAAATATTCAGTAGAAATGCAAAATCCAGATATAACAAGACCAGCTGGAGCAGGTGACGTTCCTGAAGCTAACTTTAAGATGATAGGAGCTTTAGCTGTAAAGAATGGCGAAATCGAAAGAACCGCACTTCCTGATTTTATCGTTGAACATGGTATGAAAGGTTGGGCTCCAACTCAAGGTCATATACCTTCAGGAGCACCTTATCTTGGATTTGTTATAGATGATATCAAGAGCGGAGCAGTAAAAAGAGCTATGATTATTGGTAAGGGAAGCTTATTCTTAGGTAGAATGACAAACCTATTCGACGGTGTTTCTATAGTAATCGAAAAGAACCCAGGAAAGGTTAGCGAAGAAAGCGCAGCATCTGAAGAAACTATCAAGAAATATGTAGCAGATGCAATGAGAGATTTCGCTAAATCATTCACAGAAGAAAATTAGAGGTGACGATATGTCAGACAACATTAAGAAAATGATTGGACAAGTTTTTAATGACATCGCTGATGGTTTAGAAACTGGTTCATTCGGTAAAAAAGTACGTGTTGGCTTAACAAGTTTTGGTAGCGAACACGGTACTGAAAACTTAGTTAAAGCTGCAGAACTTGCTCAATCTAGAGATTCTTCAATAGAAGTTGTTCTTATCGGACCTAAGGCAGAAACAAAGTTAACTCAATATGAAGTTTCTGATGAAGATCAAGGTTATAAGAAGATGGAAGAACTACTAGATGCTGGAGAGATAGATGCATGCGTTACTATGCATTATAACTTCCCAATCGGAGTATCTACTGTAGGTAGAGCTATTACTCCTGGATATGGTAAAGAAATGCTTATAGCAACAACTACAGGAACATCTTCTGCACACAGAGTAGAAGCAATGGTTCTTAATGGTATCTATGGTTTAATCGTAGCTAAGGCATTAGGTAATCAAGATCCAAGTCTTGGTATACTAAATGTTGATGGAGCAAGACAAGTTGAAAGAGCTTTTAAACAATTAAACGAAAATGGATTTAATATAAAATTTGCTGAGTCACACAGAGCAGACGGTGGAGATGTAATGAGAGGAAACGACTTATTACAAGCTTCATGCGATGTTGTAGTTAATGACTCACTTACAGGTAACATTCTTATGAAGATGTTCTCTTCATTCACAACTGGTGGATCATACGAAGCAGCTGGCTTTGGTTATGGACCTGGTATTGGTGAAGACTTCGATAGAACTATACTTATAGTATCTAGAGCATCTGGTGTTCCTGTTGTAGCAAATGCACTAACATATGCTGCAAGCCTAGTTAAAGGTAACTTACACAAGGTAGCAAAGGCTACTTTTGAAGCAGCTAATGCAGCTGGTTTAAAAGATGTTTTAGCATCATTAAATAAAGCTAACGAAAAGAAAGATGACGGTCCAAAGGAAGCAGTAGCAGCTCCAGCAAAGGAAGTTGTTGAAGAAGCTATCGCTGGTATCGATATTCTAGAACTTGAAGATTCAGTTCAAGCACTTTGGAAAGAAGGCATCTATGCTGAAAGCGGTATGGGTTGTACAGGACCAGTTATCATGGTTAGCACAAAGAACCTAGATAAAGCTAAAGAAGTTTTAGCAAAAGCTGGATATATAACAAGCGATGCAAATTGCTAATTAAAAATGAGGCGCAAGCCTCATTTTTTTATGCAAAAATTCGTTTAAACACAGCTATATAGAAATATAGAAATTAAGAAATTAAAAAGATTAATCAATACAATCTAAATATTACTATTAAAAAATTAAGATAAAGCATATGAAAATTACTTATTTAATGATATAATATATGTGGTGATACTATGGAAAGAAATAAACAATACTTTAAAGAATATATTATGGATTTGCGTTCCATTATTGAGATATCTAGTTTTTCTTTAATGATACTCAATCTAATCTTGTTACCAATATCAAAGGTGCATAGACTGGATATAGCACTAAGCATATCATTAATTTTTTATTACCTAATTATAAGACCCAGAATTAAGGATACACAAACATTCTATGTCTTTAGGATTATTGCAAGTAATGCAACAAGAAGGGCTTTTTTACACTTTTTAATAGTGCGTGTGATAATAAAGAGAGACCTTGAGATGTATACAAATCACTACTTCATCAAGTACACTATCATCATGATGATTATATTTATCATGTATTTAATTATACTGTCTTATATTAGTAGTAAGAAATTTGCAAAAAAAGAAAAGTTTTTTAAAAACTTCAAGTACAATGATAAATTATTTATTGAGAACTATACATTAGAGAACTTTGAAAACTTTAAATACTATACAAATTTAAGCGCACTTTACTCAGACGACAATACCGATAGCGAATTGCTTGATGCTAGATATGAATATCTTAAGGCTTCACTTGCACACGAGGAAGAAGATAAAGAATTAGAAAAAATAAGACAAGAGATTTTAAAAAAATTAGATGAAGCATATAAATTTGTAAAATTTGAAAAAAAGTAAAAAAAGTTCTTGACTTTTAAATTTATTAGTAGTATGATTATAAGGATAAAAAAATATAGGGAGGATATTATGCTTAAAGGAAGAAATTATATTGATCCGGAAGATCTAAGCCTAGAGGAGCTTGATGAGCTATTTGCACTAGGTAAAGAAATTGTTGAAAACGAAAAGGATTTTATACACGTATGTGATGGTAAAATCCTAGCTACTCTATTCTATGAGCCCAGCACCAGAACCAGATTTTCATTTGAAGCCGCTATGTTAAGATTAGGCGGAAATGTTATTGGTTTCTCGGAGCCGGGCTCTAGTTCTGTAGCAAAGGGAGAAACACTTGCTGATACACTAAGAACAGTTAGCTGCTACTCAGACATCATTGCTATGAGACATCCAAAAGAAGGCGCTCCACAATATGGCCACAACGCTTGCACAGTACCACTAATTAACGCAGGAGACGGCGGACATCAACATCCTACACAAACACTTACAGACCTATTTACAATACTAAACGCTAAAGGCAAATTTGACGGCATGACTATAGGTCTATGCGGCGACTTAAAGTTCGGTAGAACAGTTCACTCACTAATCAAAGCAATGTCAAGATATAGCAATAACAAATTTGTTCTTATTTCACCTGATGAACTAAGAGTTCCAAAATACTTAAAAGAACAAGTTCTAGACAAAAAGTCGATTCCATATACAGAAGTAGAAAGACTTGAAGATGTAATTGACGATCTTGATGTATTATACATGACACGCGTACAAAAAGAAAGATTCTTTAACGAAGCTGACTATGTAAGATTAAAAGACAGCTATGTACTTGACCTTGAAAAGCTAAAGAATGCTAAGAAAGACCTAGCAATACTTCATCCACTACCAAGGGTTAACGAAATAGCTGTAGATGTAGACGACGATCCAAGAGCTTGGTACTTTAGACAAGTTAAGAACGGTATGTATATAAGAATGGCACTGATAGCAAAATTATTGGGGGTTAAATAATGTTAAGTATAAATAGTATTTCAAAAGGTATAGTTATAGACCATATACAAGCTGGACATGGTATACAAATATTTGAATATCTAAATCTTAGAGAAGCTGACTACACTGTAGCATTAATCATGAACGCACACAGTGAAAAGATGGGCAGCAAAGACATGATTAAGATTGAAAATGAAATAGACTTAGATTTATCTGCGCTAGGTTTTATCGATCCTAATATCACAGTAAACGTTATAAAAGATGAAAAGATTGAAAGAAAGATAAATCTTACTCTTCCAGAAGTTGTAGAAGGCGTTATAAAATGCAAGAATCCTCGCTGTATAACATCTGTTGAAAGAAATATTCCTCATAAGTTTATCTTAGTGGATAAAGAAAAAGGCAAGTACAAATGTGCTTATTGTGATCATGTTTACGGGGAATAATATGATTATAGATAGATTATTTGAAGAAGTTCAAAAATTTGGTCCAATCTGTGTCGGTTTAGACACAGATTTGTCCTATATTCCAGAGCATTTAAATAGTATTGAAAGCATCGCAGATAGAGTTTTTAAATTCAACAAGGACATAATCGATGCAAGCTATGATTTGGTAGCTGTATATAAGCTTCAAATTGCTTACTACGAAGCTTTAGGCGTAGAAGGACTACTAGCATACAAAAAGACTTTAGAATACCTTAGAGGTAAAAATAAGCTAAGCATAGGCGATATTAAAAGGTCTGATATAGCTAAAACAGCTGAAATGTATGCAAAAGCACATTTTGAGGGAGATTTTGAAGCTGACTTCATAACACTTTCACCATTTATGGGCTATGACAGCATAAAACCTTATTTGCCTTATTTGGAAAGCGGAGAAAAAGGAATATTTGTGCTATTAAGAACTTCAAATCCTGGTGCTTTAGACATAGAATACCTTGAAAGTAATGGCGAAACATTGTATAATATAATTGGAGACAATCTAAGTAAGATTGCAGATAAATACATTGGTGACTATGGCTACTCATCACTTGGCTTCGTTGTTGGTGACAACATCATGGACAGTGGCGAACAAGACGAGATAAGAAAGAGATTTCCTAGAGAATTCTTCTTAGTTCCTGGCTATGGTGCTCAAGGCGGAAAAGCTTCAACTGTAAGAAAATTGCTTACAGAGCTTAATGGCGGCATCGTTAACTCATCAAGAGGTATAATAACAAGCCATATGAAGCACATGGACGACACTGATTATAAGTCTGAAAATTATTTACAATACATTAGAGAAGCTGTTATTAGAATGAAGGAGGATATCTGTGGCTAGAAATGCATACAAAGAGGGTACGATATTAGAAAACAATCACATTATTGATAATATCTACGTTTTAAAAGTAAGTGGACCATTCGAAGGTGCACCTGGCCAATTTTATATGATTAAATCGTGGCAAGGAACAGACCCTCTTCTAGCTAGGCCTATAAGCATCTATGATATAGATGAGGAGGGCAATATCTATCTTTTACTGGCAAATGTTGGTAGAGGAACAGATATAATGATGAAGCTTAAAAAAGGCGATAAATTATATCTACTTGGACCACTAGGAAATAAGTTTCCACTACCTAGTAAAGACGAAAAAGTGGCTTTAGTTGGCGGCTCAGTTGGTATAGCGCCTCTTAAGTACCTTGCTAGATCCATACAAGATATCACTAAGAATATAGATTATTATGCAGGTTTTAGAGATAATCCATACTTAATCGAAGATTTTGAAGAATATGTTGACAATACTTATATTTCAACAGAAAGTGGCAAAGTCGGCTATAAAGGATATATCATAGATATTTTAGAATCGGAGAAATACGATAAGATATACACTTGCGGACCATTCCCAATGATGAAAGCCCTTTTATTAAAGGCACATAATAGAAATAAAGTTCTAGTAAGCATGGAATCAAGGATGGCTTGCGGCGTAGGCACATGCAGGGGCTGCAGCATAAAGACTAAGGTTGGCATGAGACGTGTATGTAAGGACGGACCAATATTTGGAGGAGGTGTGTTTTTAATTGACTGATTTAAGAGTAAAGATAGCTGATATTGAATTTAAAAACCCACTTATTGCGGCGAGCGGCACCTATGGCTTTGGTAAAGAATATGATGAGTATTATGACATCTCAAAGATAGGTGGCGTCTCAACTAAGGGCCTTACACTTAAGCCAAAAGCCGGTAATGAAGGCATAAGATTATTCGAAACACCTAGTGGTTTAATGAATTCTATAGGCCTTGAAAACCCTGGCATTCAGGCTTTTATCGATAATGAACTAGACTTTTTACTATCAAAGGACCTTATAACACTTGTAAATATTGGTGGCAATAACATAGAAGATTATTTAGAAGCAGTTAGATTAATATCAAAAACAGAAGCTCAAATGATAGAGCTTAATATTTCATGCCCAAACGTTAAAAGCGGCGGCATGGCCTTTGGTATCAAGACTTGCGTTGCTAAAGATGTTGTTAAAAAAGTAAGAGATGTAACAGACAAACCGCTTATAGTTAAGCTATCACCAAATGCTAATGACATAGTGGAAATGGCAAAGGTATGTGAAGAAGTCGGAGCAGATGCGCTAAGTCTTGTTAACACATTTAACGCCATGGCTATAGACATAGACAGACGCAAAACTGTTTTTAATAACAAAACTGCAGGTCTATCAGGTCCAGCCATCAAACCTATAGCCTTGAGAATGACTTATGAAGTGTCAAAGGCAGTTAATATACCTGTTATAGGCATGGGCGGCATACAAAACTATAGAGACGTAATCGAATTTATCATGGCTGGTGCAAGTGCTGTACAAGTTGGCACTATGAACTTTACAGAGCCTATGATAATGGCTAATATTGCTGAAGACTTAGAAAAATACATGAAAGATAATAAGATAGAAAGTTTTGAAGAGATTAGAGGAATAATTTAATGAGTATAGGTGTAGATATACTTGAAATATCTAGAATTAGAAAATTAATGGAAAATGAAAAGTTTTTGAATCGCTTCTTTAGTGATGCGGAGATAAGCTATATAGAATCATCAGCTAAGGCTGATGAAACTTGTGCTGGAATTTTTGCTGCTAAAGAAGCTATTATTAAGGCTTTAAATGGCAATTTAGCTGGATTACAATATAAAGACATCTCTATAGAGAGAAAAAATGATGTACCATTTGCTTATGTGAATGGTATAAATTTTTTTGTCTCAATCTCGCATGATGGCGACTACGCAATAAGCGTTGCTACTACTGAAGAATACTCTAGCAAAATAAGTATTGCTGATGAATTTAAAGTGTTTAAGAAAAGAGATGACTTTACTCATAAGGGCGACTATGGTAAGCTTGCCATATTTGCTGGATCTCTCTCAATGACTGGGGCGCCTTACTTTGCGTCACTTGCTGCAATGAGGACGGGATGCGGCTTATCTTATTTGTACATTGACAAGGATATACAGGATATACTCAGCGTGAAGCTGTCTGAAACTATAATCAGATGCAATGATAAATATGATTTAAAAGATATGGATGCAGTGCTTTTTGGACCAGCGTGGTCATTCTTTGAGAACAGGGATAAAATTTACAAAGACATAGTCGCTTCAAATAAAAAACTTGTGATAGATGCAGATGGCCTTCATTATTTGAAAAAATATGGAGATAAACTAGGATATAGAGCCATAATTACACCGCATTTTGCTGAACTAGCTAGGCTTTTAGATGTGGAGATAGAAAAAATTATAGAAAAGCCTAAAAAATATGCTAGGCTTGCTAGCGATAAGTTTGAAGTAGTAGTAGTTTTAAAGGGCCACAACACTATAGTTATGGATAAAGACAATGAATACATAAATCATACAGGAAACCCTGGTATGGCGACAGCAGGCTCTGGTGATGTACTCGCTGGAATTATAGCCTCACTACTTGTTCAAGGATTTAAGGCTTTCGATGCATCGAAGTACGGGGTATATTTGCATGGTCTAGCAGGGGATCTTGCAAAAGAAAAATACACAGAATGTTCATTAATAGCAAGCGATATCATTGAGTTTATACCGAAAGCTATTAAGATGATGGAGGTAAAATAAATGAAGGGCAATAGAGCCGCTTGGCTTGAAATCAATTTAAACAATCTTGAATACAATATTAATTCTATTAAAAAGGCTATAAGTCCTCAAACGAAGATCATGCCAGTTATTAAGGCTGATGCATATGGCCATGGAGCTGTAGCGCTTGCGAAGTTTACGGAAGGCTTAGGCATTGATAGATTTGTAGTATCTGTTGCGAGCGAGGCAATGGAGCTTAGAAAAGCAGGTATTGAAGAGGATATACTTATGCTTAATTACTTAGAGGATAATTATTTAGAAGAAGTAGTAGAAAACAATTTAACAAGCGCCATTTTTACTTATGAAAAAGCTAAAAAACTTAGTGATGAGGCCAAAAAACAAAATAAATTAGCAAAGATACATATCGCTTTAGATACAGGGATGTCAAGAATTGGTTTTCAAGCTGATGAAGTTCATAGAGCAAAGTCTGTGGAAGAAATTTTAAAGATATCAAAGCTTGACAATATTGACATAGAAGGCATATTTACTCACTTTGCTAATGCTGATATCAAAGATAAAACATTAACTCATAAGCAATATGACAATTATCAAAAAACAGTGGCCATGCTCGAAGAAGCTGGACTTAAGATAAGGATAAAACACGTTTCTAACTCAGCATCAATCATGGATCTAAAGGATTTAAACCTTGATTATGTTAGAGCAGGCATCATACTGTATGGCTACTATCCATCAGATGAGGTTATAAAAGAAAATTTACCTCTAAAGAAATTGATGCAATTAAAAGCTTGTATATCAAATGTCAAAGAGATAGAAGCAGGCGAGGGCGTTAGCTATACTTTTTCTTTTATAGCTGATAAAAAGACTAAGGTTGCCACAATACCTATAGGTTATGCAGATGGAGTGAGAAGACTTTTGCAAAACAAACTAAAAGTTCTTTATAAGGATAAGCTATTGAATAACATCGGAAACATTTGTATGGATCAATTTATGATTGATGCTACAGGGACTGATGCTAAGATTGCTGATGTAGTAACCATAATAGGTGATGGCACTAATAAGGCTATGACTTACGATGACCTTGCTAAGATTGAGGGCACTATTAACTACGAAGTTCTAACTGATATGAAGGATAGAATTTCTAGAAAGTATTTTTACGACGGAGAAGAAATAAGCTCTCACAACTATAAAGATATATAGCTTAAACCCGTAAAGTTATTGACTTATAAGCGATTTTAACTTATAATATAATTGTCTTACTTATCAGAAAGGATGTGAGAATATGATTAAAAGAGGTGATATTATATATGCAGATTTATCACCTGTCATAGGCTCTGAACAAGGCGGTGTGAGGCCAGTTATTGTCGTGCAGAACGATGTTGGCAACAAGTATTCACCGACCATCATTGTTGCGGCAATTACAAGTCAACTGAATAAATCTAAACTACCGACCCATATAGAGATAGATGGACCGGAATTTGGCTTGCCTAAGGATAGTGTAATTTTGCTTGAACAGATCAGAACTATTGATAAGAAAAGATTAAGAGAAAAGATAGGCAGCGTAACTGAAAAGCTTATGGCCAAGGTTGACGAGGGACTAAAGATAAGTTTAGCATTGACTAAATAATTTTTACATATACAAAATTTAGGAGGAAATAATGAGTATTAAAAGCATTTCCGTATTAGGATTAGGATATATTGGCTTACCAACAGCCACAATACTAAGTGATCATTTCAAGGTTTTTGGATATGATCCAGTTAAGGAAAAAATCAAAAAGATTAAGAATGGAACTTTAGAGATAGATGAGCCAGGACTTAAAGAAGTTCTAGACAAAGCTCTTAAAGAAGGAAGGATAGAAGTTGCAGATAGGATTCATGAAGCTGATATGTATATAATATGCGTTGGAACACCATTTAATGATGACAAGAGCTGCGACTTTAAGTACATTAAGGATGCTTGTCACGACATATTAAAAGTTATTAAAAAAGGTGATACCGTTGTTCTTGAATCAACATCGCCACCACGCACAACTGAAGATGTTGTTAAGCCTATACTTGAAAAGTCTGGCTTAAAAGTTTCAGAAGACATATATTTAGCTCACAGTCCTGAAAGAGTTATTCCGGGAAATATTTTATATGAGCTAAAGAATAATCATAGAGTAGTAGGCGGAGTGGATGCAAAATCTGCCGAAATAGTTAGAGATGTGTATAAGACTTTTGTTGATGCAGAAGTATTTACAACAGACGCAACAACAGCTGAAGTATGTAAGCTATTAGAAAACACATTTAGAGACGTCAACATAGCTCTTGCAAATGAAATGCTTAAGATTTGTGACACACTTGGCGTTAATGTATGGGAACTGATTGAATTAGCTAACAAACACCCAAGAGTAAATGTTCATACACCAGGACCAGGCGTTGGCGGACACTGCATATCCGTAGACCCATGGTTCTTAGTAACAGCAGATAAGGAAAATTCTAAGTTAATTCACCAAGCTAGAGATATAAATGACTCTATGCCTAAGTTCACTGCTGACAAGATAAAGAAGATTGTAGAAAAAGGCTCTAAGATAGCTATACTTGGATCTTCATTTAAGCCAAATATAGATGACTTTAGAGAAAGCCCAATAACTCATCTTATTGCTTTATTGAAAGATGATTACAATGTAGCAGTTTACGATCCATTTAAGAATGATCAAATTCTTGAATTTAATGAACTTTATGATGATATACGTCCAGTAGTTACAGGCGCAGATTTATTGGTTTTAGGAGTAAATCATGGACAGTTCTGTTTCCTTGACTACAAAGAAATAGGTAAAATTATGAATAAAAAGAATATTTTTGACACAAGAAATTATATTGATAGAGAAAAAGTAGAAGCTTTAGGCTTTAATTATTATTTATTAGGTAGTGGCGAACTTGAGTAGGATATTATTTATTGCAAATCAATTCCCGCCAATAGGTGGAAGTGGCGTGCAAAGAAGTTTAAAGTTTGTAAAATACCTATCAAGGCTTGGCAATGAAGTTTTAGTTGTGTCGAAAGACGCTAGTAAGGATTTAAAAGACGATAGCTTACTAAAAGACGTTCCAGAAAATGTCAAAGTTATTAGACTTAAGGCCCATGATATTAATAACAGCGGTCTATTTAAAAAAGTCTATGCAAAGTTCTTTGCTCTTCCTGATGCAGAAGTTTTTTGGTATAAATTTAACAAAAAAGAAATAGAAAAGATAGCTCTAGAATTCAATCCAGATGTTATATATACTACAAGTTACCCATATTCGGCTCATCTATTTGGCTTATACTTAAAAGAAAAATTTCCGAAGATGAAGTGGATAGTTGACTATAGAGATGAATGGACGAATAATCCCTTCCATCTAGATAGTTTTTCATCAAGAATGAAGATGAAAGCATCTAAAAAGACTGAGCTTGGAATAAATTCTAAGTGCGATTACTTTATTACAAATACTAGATTTATGCTCGATAACTTTATAGCAGATTTACCTGAGCTTAAGGGCAAGTCGACATATATACCGAACGGTTACGACGAAGAAGACTTTTTAGGCATATATCCTAAAGAAGAAAGCGATAAATTTACTTTTATTCATACAGGTGCTCTATATGGCAGAAGGAATTTGCATGAATTTTTATCAGCCTTAAAAGAGCTAGTAGATGATGGTAAAATCAATAAGAACGACATTAGGATAAATATTGCAGGCAATGTAAAAGAATCTCAAATAGAAGAGTATAAAAAAACATATAATTTTGAAAAAGAAATTAATTATCTATCTTATCTAGCTCATGAAGAGTCAATAAGAAAGCTACTTGAAGCGGATGTGCTTTTGCTATTAATAGGTAAGGGCAAAGGCTCTGAGAACTTCTACACAGGAAAAGTTTTTGAGTATCTAAGAGCATATAAAAACATATTGGCTATAGTTCCTAAGCATGGAGCAGCAGGCGAGCTTATAGAAGAGACAAAGACTGGCCTTGTTGCAGAACCTGGAGAGACTATAGAGATTAAAAACGCTATAATGAGGCTATACGAAAACTATAAGAACGAGAATAATTATTATGGCGATAAAGAGCTAATAAAAAAATATTCAAGACAAGCACAAGCTGAAGAGCTAAACAATATTATAAACAAAATTTTGGAGGAATAAATGAAGAAGAAATTTAAGATAAATATTTTCGATATATTTATTATATTAATCTTCTTAGTACTTATATTTTTACTTGTCAATAGAAAAAATATTAAGTCAAACATAGGTAAAGAAGAAAAAAGAACAGTTATCATCACAGCAGAAGCTAAAGATGACATTACAAGAGACGCTATCAAGGATTTGAAACCTGGAGATAAATTATTTGCGCAAGAAACATTTCAAGACGGCGAAATAATAAGCGTTGATATACAAGCTAAAAAGAATGAATTAGTAAAGACTAACGGCGAGATCGTTGTAGTTGACGATGCGGAATTTGTTAACCCTATAGTTAAGATTAAGGCAAATGTCAACTATACTGGTCCTTATATGTCTTTAGGCGGACAAGAGATAAAAGCAGGCGTTGATATGTACGTAAAGACTAAGGATCATGCATATCTAGGCTATATAACTAATGTGGAGGAAGTAGATGAAAATAATAGATAATAAATTAAGATTATTTGGTAAAGTAAGTTTATTAGACATAATAGCTGTATTAGTTCTTATAAGCTTAGTTTTCTTTGCTTCACTAAAATTAATGAGAAAAGATGTTGCCGACATAACTTTAGGCAAAACGACTGAAAAGTATGAGGCGACACTATATTTATATGAAGATAAAGGCAATACAGATTGTATAAGAGTAGGCGACCAACTAGGCGAAATGAAAAATCACTTCGATATCTTCGTTAAAGATATTAAAAGAGAAGACTTCTATGTAAATACAGTTGATGACAATGGTGAGGTAATAAAAGCTATTGATCCACTTAAGGAAAAGACTATAGTTACTATAGAAGGCAATTTTTCACATGTAAACAACTCGCTTAAGTTTGGCAAGCAAGAGCTAAGACTTGGCTCTACAATATTCTTAGAGTCTGATAACTATAGACTTACTGCACTTATAGCTGATAGGAAGAAAGTTGATTAAGATGGAAAAACTGTTTAAAGAGAGTCTTTTTTATAGAATATATATCTATATACTCTCTCTACTTAGATCAAGCTTTCTATTTGACTATACAAAACCGCAATATAAACTAAGAACTTATAATGATAGTTTAAAAGGCAGCCATTTATACAAATTATTAGCTAAACTAGATGATAAGATGTCTAGATTTTATAAAAAGCTAAACAAGGTATACAAAGAAAGCTTTATCCGTGGCATAGTTGATAAATTTAATACTGCATTTCATGAGTCAATCATTTACAAGGGCTTTATTAAGCTTACTGGTGTAAACTACTTTGGCTTTATTTTTGTCTTAGTAATTGTAGCATATATATTTACTGACTATATAATCAGAAGGATACCTGGACTGAGCTCATTTGCAAACTATTGGGATGAATTTTACTTTTTATTCATGATTTTTTATATAGCAATGAGAAGGATGAATTCAAATGGAAGCATCAGATATAATTTCACTCCATTTGGCTTTGTGCTAGCTGTATACTTCATTCTAGGTATAATACATGTACTTGTAGTGCAACCGAACACAAAGATAGCTATAGAAGGCTTTAGAGCTATGTTTCAACACATTCTATGGTACTACATTTTTGTACAATTTTTTACAAATGAAAATATTGTCAAGACAACTTCAAAGTTTATAATGCACGGTGGATTTTTACTTGGTTTACACGCCTTATATCAATTCATATTCAAAGTCAAAATGCCAGGCAACTGGATTGACTCAAGTGAATCTATAAAGGTAAGAGCCTTTTCTATAGTTGGCTCGCCAAATATACTTGGCGTGCTATTTGTACTAATAATACCACTTGCAATAGCTTTATTTTTAATTGAAAAGAATAAAAAGTCAAAGGCCATATATTTTATTGAAGTCATGGTCATGCTCTTAGGACTACTATTAACATACTCAAGAGGCGCGTGGATTGCCTTTGCATTAGCTATCTTCGTCTTTATACTATTTACAAATGTGCGCGTGCTTACGCCATTCGTAATACTTGGCTCTTTGTTTATAGTTTCAGGCAACTCACTATCAACAAGATTATTATACATGCTAACACCAGAATACATGTTTAAATCAGCTAGTGGCGGCAGGATATATAGATGGACAATTGGCTTAAAAGTTTGGTCAAAGCATAAGTTTTGGGGCGTTGGCCTAGGCAGATATGGCGGAGCAGTTGCTTTAAATAACGATTTATCGCCGTTTTACTTAGATAACTACTATTTAAAAACATTAGTTGAAACAGGCTACTATGGTATATGCGCCATAGGCTTTATGATACTCGGCTTTTTAATATCTACATTAAAAGTAGTATTTACACAAAAGAACTTAGATAATAAGATACTAGCATGCGGACTATTCTGCGGCGCTTTAGGCGTTTTGATACAAAACTCTGTTGAAAATATATTTGAGTTCCCAGCTATGATCATATATTTTGTTATGTATGCAGCACTTATCATGGGACTAAGAAATAAAGGAATTGATTATGAAAGTACTTCATCTAATTAGTGGCGGAGACACTGGTGGAGCAAAGACGCACATCATAAATCTGCTATGCGGTTTAAAAGACAAAGTAGAAGTAAAATTAGTTTGCTTTATCGATGGACCTTTTGCTGAAGACTTAAAAAAGCATGGTATAGACGTAGAGGTCATTGAACAAAGAAGCAGATTTGATTTTTCTGTCGTTAATAAGCTAAAGGACCTTATTGAGAGTGAAAATTATGAGATAGTTCATTCACATGGAGCAAGAGCAAACCTTATAAGCTACTTTTTGAAGAAGAAAGTCAAGGCTAAATTCATAACTACAGTTCACAGCGATTATTTATTAGACTTTAAAGATAATTTTTATAAGAATATAGTTTTTACCAATCTTAATAAGTTTGCCTTAAAAAGATTTGATAATTACATAGCAGTTTCTGATAGTTTTAAGGATATGCTTGTAAGTAGAGGCTTTGATAAGGATAAAATATTTACTATATACAATGGTATATTTTTACAAGATAGAGCTATAAAAGATAAAGAAAACTATTTAAAAGAAAAAAATATTGCTTATAAGGATAAGTTCATAGTCGGCATCTTAGCTAGACTAGATAAGGTTAAAGACCACGAGACTTTTTTAAGAGCAGCAAGAGAAGTAATTGATAAAGACAAATCAGTCATATTCTTAATTGCGGGAGACGGTCAAGATAAGGAGCACTTATTGAGCCTACGTAAAGAGCTTGATTTAGAAGACAATGTTTATTTCTTAGGTAATGAGACTCATCCATACGATTTTCTTAACGCGATAGATATAAACGTCTTATGCAGTTTGAGTGAGTCATTTCCATACGTTATTATGGAGGGAGGCTCATTAAAGAAGGCGACCATTGCATCTAAAGTTGGCGGTATACCAAAGATTATACTTGATGGAGAGACAGGAAAATTATTCGAAAAGCAAGATTACAAGGCCTTAGCAGCGCATATACTTGATTTAAAAAATAATGATGACGAGCGAAAAAAGCTTGGCCAAAATCTTTATAGTAGAATCATCGATAACTTCACCCACATCAAGATGGCTGAGAAACATGTATATATTTACAAGAAGATAGTCTCAAAGAAAATAATTATGTCGGGCTACTTCGGCTTTTCAAACTCGGGCGACGATGCTATACTTAAATCAATTATAGAATCATTTAAGTCATTGAATCCTTATCTAAATATTAAAGTTCTATCAAAAGATCCGTTCTTAACTGAGAGGGAATATGGCGTAGCTGCCGTTGATAGATTTAAATTCTTTGATGTAAGAAAAAGTTTAAAGGCATCAGACATGCTTATAAGTGGCGGCGGAAGCTTACTTCAAGACAAGACAAGTTCAAGATCAATTTGGTACTACTTGTTAATAATGAAGCTCGCTAAGCGCTACAAGAAAAAAGTTTTCGTCTACTCCAATGGTGTTGGACCTATAAACAAGATATTTAATAGAAATATCACACGAAGAGTACTTAATAAAGTTGACTACATTACGCTTAGAGACAAGGACTCGTATGATTTTATAAAGTCCATCGGAGTTAACAATCCAAATATAAAAGTCTTATCAGATCCAGTCTTCAATTTAAAAGAGGCTAGCGATGAAAGTGTTCGCAAGAAATTTGATATAAATGAGGATACAGTTTTGGTCTCAATTAGATCTTGGATAGATGACGAAAAGCTAATAGCTGAGCTAAGTAAGTTTTTAAATTATCTTATTGATGAGGGCAAAAACATAGTCTTCATGCCAATGCAAACGCCTAGAGATACGACTATCTCAGAAAAAATTGCAGCAAATTTAAAATCAAGTAAGATCATCAATGAAAAGTATCCAGTTGAGATACTCATGAGTCTTATGAAGAACGCTAACTTTATCGTGGCCATGAGGCTTCATGCCATGATATATGCGATACATCAAAACGTGCCATTCATTGGTCTTTCTTATGATCCAAAGACAGAGACGCTGCTTAAAGACTTTGACGAGAGTATAAACATCGACGTTGACGCGATTAATTATGATGATTTACTAAAAGCGTATAAGTACATTAAAGATAATAGAGAAGATTTTATAAATAAATTAAGCGTGATTAACGAAGAAAATAAGAAAAAGGCGATAGAGGCAAGTAAGCTTGCACTAGAACTTTTAGAGGATGATGCTAATGGACATTAAAATATTAGGCGTTAGAATAAATAACGTTGACATGGATGAGACCATGAACAAGATAGGTGGATTTTTTGATAGCGATGAACTAAATTATATATATACGCCAAATCCAGAGATAGTTATGAGAGCAGGAAGAGATGAGGAGTTTAAGAAAATTATTAACTCAGCTTCACTAAACTTATGTGATGGAATTGGATTAATGATTGCATCAAAATTAAAAAAGAAGCCACTTAAATCAAGAGTAACCGGCTACGACACATCGATTAAGATCTTAGAGCTAATGAATGTGAAAGGCCTCTCACTATTCTTATTAGGTGCTAAGCCTGGCATAGCTGAAAAAGCTATTGAAAGAATCAATCATGATTATCCAAACATCGTCATAGCAGGCTACAACAACGGATATTTCAATGGTAGCCACAACGGTCACGCTTCATCTGATGAAGAAGAAGTTTTAATACAAAAGATAAATGACTCAAAGGCAGACGCCATCTTCGTAGGTATGGGCGCTGGCTACCAAGAAAAATTTATCTATTATAATAAAGATAAGTTAAAGACCAAACTAGCTATTGCTAATGGCGGTGTCATAGACGTGCTGGCAGGCAATGTCAAGATAGCACCAACTTTTATAAGAAAGATAGGGATGGAGTGGCTATACAGGTTAATCAAGGAGCCAAAACGATTTAAAAGGCAATTAGATATACCGAAATTTTTAATGAAGATAATATTTACAAAAAACGCAGTAGAGTATATAGAAAAATAGGAGGTTAATATGGACGTTAAACAAAAGGTGATAAACACAATTAGAGTTCTATCAGCTGAAGCGATAGAGAAGGCAAATTCAGGTCATCCTGGTTTGCCGCTAGGAGCAGCGCCAGCAGCATTTACATTATTTAACGAGCACTTAAAGCACAATCCAAAGAATCCTGATTGGATAAACAGAGATAGATTCATCTTATCTGCAGGACATGGATCTATGCTTTTATACTCACTACTTAATTTATATGGCTACGGCTTAAAGATTGAAGACTTAGAAAATTTCAGACAATTTGACTCACTTACACCAGGTCATCCTGAGTACATGCACACAAAAGGCGTTGAAGCAAGCACTGGACCACTTGGCCAAGGTATTGCTATGGGTGTTGGTATGGCGATTGCTGAAAAGCATTTAGCAGCACTATTTAATAAAGATGATAACAAGCTTATTGACCACATGACCTATATACTTTGCGGCGACGGCTGTCTTCAAGAAGGTATATCAAACGAAGCATCATCCTTAGCTGGAACACTTAAGTTAAATAAATTAGTTGTTTTATATGACTCAAACAACATTACCATAGAGGGAGATACAGAAGTAGCTTTCACTGAAAATGTCAGAGCAAGATATGAAGCACTTGGCTGGAACACTTTATTAGTTGAAGATGGTAATGATATCGAGGCCATATCAAAGGCTATATCTGAAGCAAAGAAAAGCACTGATAAGCCAACACTAATCGAAATCAAGACTAAGATAGGTTTTGGCGCAACTGGCAAGGAAGGTACTGCAGGCGCTCATGGCGCACCTCTAGGAGCAGAATCACTTGCAGCACTTAGAAAGAATCTTACTTATGAAGAAGAAGGCTTTAATGTGAGCCAAGACGTTCTTGATTATATGAAAGAAAAGTGCGAAGAGCTTGATAAATATGAAGAAGATTGGTACAAACAATTAGAAACATATAAAGCTAAGTATAAAGCTGATTATGACAAGCTTATGAGTTTCTATAACGCAGAAGTTAGTGAAGAAGTATTAAAGGCTATGACTGATATAGAGCTTAAAGACGATGCATCAAGAGCTTCATCAGGCAAAGTTCTTAACAAAGTAAGCCATGTATTAGAAAATATAATAGGCGGTTCAGCAGACTTAGGTCCATCAAACAAATCAGTGATGAATGATGAAAAGTACTTCTCAAGCGAATGCCCAGAAGGAAGAAACATTCACTTTGGTGTTAGGGAACATGCAATGGCAGCTATTTGCAATGGTATCTTATTACACGGTGGTCTAAGATCATATGCGGCAACATTCTTAGTCTTCTCAGACTATATGAAGCCATCAATAAGACTAGCATCACTAATGAATTTACCAGCTATATATATATTAACTCATGACAGCATCGGCGTTGGCGAAGACGGACCAACACATCAACCTATAGAGCACTTAGCTATGCTTAGAAGCATACCAAATATAAACGTAATTAGACCTGCTGACTCAAGAGAAGTAATTTACGCTTGGCAAAGCGCACTCATGAGCAAAGAAACACCAACATGCTTGATACTTTCAAGACAAGGATTAAAACTTCTTGATAATTCATCTGAAGAAGCTTTAAAGGGCGGATACATTGTTCATAAAGAAGCAAAGGATGCAATCGACGCTATAATCATAGCTACAGGGTCAGAAGTAGCTTTGTCAATAGAAGCAGCTAAGGATTTAGAAGCAAAAGGCAAATCTATAAGAGTCGTTAGTATGCCATCACAAGAAATATTCTTAAATCAAGACAAAGAATACATCGAAAAGATATTACCATCAAATGTTAAGGCAAGAGTATCAGTAGAAGCACTTTCAACAATGCCATGGGGCAAGTTTGTTGGTCTAGAAGGTACTGCGATTGGTATTGATAGATTCGGCTCATCTGCACCAGGAAAAGTATTGTTCGAAAAGTATGGCATCACAAAAGAACACGTTGAAGAAGAAGTAAGCAAACTTATAGAAAAATAGTTAAAATTATAAAACCCTCTTTACTCAACACGAGTAGAGAGGGTATTTTTATGCGTGAAAACAATTAATAATTTATAGAAAGTACTTGACTTTTCTTATGAAATATGATATATTCGAGGTGAAAATATTAAGATAAATGAAAATGAAATAGGGGGTATAATATGGATTTATCAAATGGTGAATTACAAGTTATGGAGCTTCTATGGCAAGGAGATGTTTTAGATGAGAACGGAGAAATACAAGCTTTAGAATTGTCCAAAATCTTAAAAGAAAAATATGGAATTAGTAAAACTTCTGCTTATACATTTATCGGCAGATTAATAGAAAAGGGAGTCTTGGATAGGCGTTATCCAAAATATACGATTAGTGTTATTATGTCGCGCGAAGAAGCTTTACTTAGCAAGCAAAAAGAAGCGTTTCAAAAATTATTTAAAGGATCTCTTGTAAATATGTGTAAAACATTTTTAAGCACAGAAAAAGTTTCAGAAGAAGAACTTGAAGAAATGAAAAACTTATTAGAAAATTTTGAGGTAGAGGATAGTAAAGGTGATAGTAGACATATATAATGAGGTTGCTTTAATAAAAAGTTTTAAAAGTTTCTTACTAATAATATTAATATTACTCATAAGAAAATTTTTAAACAAAAATGCTTTTAAATCAGCAAGTATTATTTTATGGGCGCTCTTATTTGCATACTTGATATGCCCATATCAAATTTTAATCAGAATTGAAGAATTTAACTCCAATAAGGTATTTAATTTTATATTATACATCTTAAGTTATATTGACTCAGTTATAAGATTAATGTCACAGAAGACAAGTTATGTATTATATCCAATTAATCGTTATATAGTAACAGTGATTATTTTGTGCTATGTTCTATATAAGTATATAAAATTTGATAAAATTATGAAGGACTCAAAAATAATATATGAAAATAAGTGCATAGATTATATTAAGTCTTTTAAATTAAGAAGGACAGTCAGTATTTATATAAATAATAATTTAAAAACACCAGTGACGTATGGTTTATTGAAACCTAAAATAATTCTGCAGCCATATATACTAGATGATGAAGAGTTATTAAAGTATGTTATGATTCATGAGCTAATACATATAAAAAGATTTCATATTTTATTTAATCATATAGTAAATATTGTAGCTTGTGTATTCTGGTGTAATCCACTACTTATTGTAAGTTTGAAATATCTAGAGCAAGATATCGAAATCTTTACAGACAAAGAGGTCATTTCAAGATTGGGAGATACTTTAAAATAAAGAAAAGACTACTGTAAGTCAATGTTTAAACTTATGAGTAATTCAATTAAAAGAGATTATGTATCTTTAAAATTAAATCCAAATTTAGAAAGGATGATTATAATGAAAAATTACAAAAAAACAATACTAGGCTCATTTATATTCGCTTTAACATTTCTTTTTAGCATACCAGTTTTTGCTAGTGTTGTTAAGTTAGAAAAGGACAGAATAGAAGTTATTGGAACAGAAGTAGAGTTTCAATGTGTTGACAATTCTGATGGAAGAATTCATATTATAAGTGAAGAAGAATATAGTAAACTAAAATTAAATGACATATATACAGCACAATTAAAATCTGTAAATGTGAATAACAATTTAAGACTTGGAAAATTAGAATATACTAATTATTTGTTTGATAATTCTAATTTAGGAGGATTAAATTATAATGGTTTTACACTTAATTTATCTGACTTAAGCTGTAATGGTGGCATTAAATACAATATTATTATTATGGAAAATAATAAATTAGTTTATGATAATGAGTTTAATGATAACGTGATAATTAAAATGAAGACAATGGAAGGATGTAAATATGAAGTATTAATAAGTAATAAATCAACAAACATATTAACTGGTGATATAAACATAAACGTTTATAAATAATAGTTTTATTTATTATTAATATTAAAACAATTATATTTATAATGCTAGCTGTAATTATAATTGTTTAATAAAACAATAGTGATATGGGGGTGCATTACTGATAATTATTTAATTTATATAAAATTTTTGTAAGCTTGTTTAAAAAGGAGGATTATTATGAACAAGAAAAAAATATTATTATTAACAACATTGTTAATTTTTACACTTTCATTATTTGCTTGCAATAAAGATGTATCAAATAATGATAATGGGGACTCTAAGGAAAGTGTAGTTAAAACTTATAAGTTTCTTAAAGTAAATGAAACTGAGATTGAAGCACAAGAAGTTATACTTTTAAATTGGTTTTTAAAGAAGATAAAAAGGAACTAGAAAGGTTAGAAATACCTGAAGATGAATATCCAGGTGGTTTTTATTATAAGGAATTAGATAATAAGGATATGCTAAAAGTTGATGAAAATACAAAGGTAACAATTATTGATGTTGAAGAAAAGTACGCTAAAGATACAAAGGGCGACAGGAAATATACTTTTGAAAGTTTTAAGGATTTTGCTTCCTTATTTAAAACAAACGAGGATTTAGCAAATAGAATTTATATTGTTGAAACAAAAGATGGTAAAGTAATAAAAGCAGAGGAAAAACTTACAAATTAGTTTTTGCTCAAATATGATCGGAAAACATTTTAAAGGCGATTAGAATTATTTCTAGTCGCCTTTTATATTTATTCTTTATTATTCTTCTGAGAAATTATCAAAGTAGCCTTTGATGTAAACTATAGGAGTACCTTTGTCGCCGCTACCGCTTGTTAGGTCACAAAGAGAGCCTATAAGGTCTGTTAATTGCCTTGGTGTTGTTCCTTGTGACTCCATCGAGCCAACTAGATTACTGTCTTTATTGTGAATCTTTTCCTTAATGGCTTCTTCTAGCTCTTCTCCTTTTAATTCTGCAAAGCTATTGTCAGCGATGTACTTAAGTTTTATTTCGTTTGGTGTACCTTTTAAGCCATCTGTAAAAGCAGGGGAGACAACTGGGTCAGCTAGTTCCCATATCTTACCAACTGGATCTTTGAAAGCGCCATCACCATAAACAAGGACTTCAATCTTTTTGCCAGTTTTTTCTAGAATTTTATCTTGAATAGCGTAAACGATTTTTTCACAATCTCTTGGGAATAGCTTTATCTTGTTTTCAGTAGACTTGTTTGAGCCAAGTAGACCATATTTTTCGTTAAAGCCTGAACCGTCAATGGATGTATCAAGTATTTCAGATAGACAGAATATCTTTTCTGCGCCTGCTTTCTTAAGCTTTTCTTTAGTTCTGACGCGAGTGTGTATACTGCATACTAAGATGTTTTTAGTGTATTTAAGTACATTTCTTTCGTTATTGCCAAAGAGCATAACTGCTTCAGCGCCTGCTTCTTCGATTATTTCTTTGTAATATTCAATGTAGTCAACATTAGTAAATATGTGCTTTGTATTTGGAAAGCATTTCTTGAATTCTTTTTCTTCTACTATCTCACCATATGGATTGATATCAAAGTTATCTAGCTCATCTGGGTCGCATAGGTGGTTACCAACTTCGTCATGAGGGTAGCTAAATAAGACATATACTTTTTTGAACGCTTTAGCAATACCTTTTAAGCAAATTGCAAATCTGTTTCTACTCATGATAGGGTGGATTAGAGCAACTTCATCGCAGTTAAATTTGTTTTTTACGTCATGAGTTATGTCATCAACTGTTGCAAAGTTATTCATAGACTTAGCAACTATCGATTCAGTTAAGCCAACGACGTCTCTGTCATTAATTTTAAAATTACCAGCTTCGCTTGCTTTTAATATAGTGTCAACAGCGATGTCAACTATATCATCTCCAGCTTTTATTATAGGGCATCTCAAACCCATTACACTTGTACCAATATATCTTTTCATCTTGCTCTCCTTTGGAAATTTCTAATTTTTCTATCTGTTATAAGAACAGGAACTTTTATATCGTACCTGCTAATAATAACTCTATATACATATAGCTCTTCAAAATTGATAGCGACAATCTTAGTTCTCTTATCAAGTGAGGCTAGGAATCTGTCGTAGTAACCGCCGCCATAGCCCAACCTGAAGCCTCTGTGGTCAAAGGCAACACCGGGAACTATGACTAGGTCAAGTTTATTTCTATCAAAATTTTCTTTCTTCTCTGGTTCTAGTATACCATAAGTAGATGGTTTTAGTTCATCAAAATTTGTAATTTCTTGCAAAAAAAGACTTCTGTCTTCTTTGATTGATATAGGTAAGATGATTCTCTTGCCATTAGCAAGTGAAGTCTTGATAAAATCGTGAGTATTAACCTCGGTACCAAAGCTAGCAAAAGCCATGATATTAGTAGCGTTCTTATACTCGTGAGTCGCCATCAGCTTATCGATTATTATCTTTGACTTATTAAGTCTATCTTCTTCGGAGATTTTTTTTCTTGTCTCTAAGAGCTGAGATCTTAGTGTTTTCTTGTTCAAAGAAATTCCCCCTTTATTTTTTAAGCATTTTGTATTATAATATATATGTATATTCTACCACAAAACGATTATAAATGACAAGAGGTGTTATATTTTTGATTAGATTAGAAAACGTAAGTAAAAAATATGGCGAAGTTCTTGCTCTTAATGATATAAACATACACATCAAACCGGGTGAGTTTGTATTTTTGATAGGACCATCTGGGGCAGGCAAGTCAACTTTGACAAAATTAATATTGAAAGAAATTAGGCCCACTAGCGGCAAGATATATTTGAACAATGAAGACATAACTGACGTTAGCAACAGAAAGATTCCATATATCAGAAGGTATATAGGAGTTGTTTTTCAAGACTTTAGACTTTTACCTAATAAGACTGTTTATGAAAACGTTGCTTTTGCTATGGAGATTATTGGTAAGAAGCCTAGAGAGATTAGAAGAAGTGTGCCAATTATACTAAGCATGGTTGGTCTAAGTGACAAGGCAAAGTCTTATCCTCACCAACTTTCAGGAGGCGAGTGCCAAAGGACTGCCATTGCCAGAGCTTTAGTAAATAAGCCAGACGTCATCATTGCGGACGAGCCAACAGGTAACCTCGACTCAGATACTGCATGGGAAATAATGAACCTATTGCAAGATATTAATAACAGAGGAACAACCATAGTCATGGCAACGCATGCGAAGAACATCGTTGACGAGATGAAAAAGAGAGTAATCACTTTAAACCACGGTAATGTTATAAGTGATGTTTATGAAGGTGGGTACTACTGTGAGATTTAGAGAGACAATAAATATAATTAAAGATGGATTTAAAGGTATAGCAAGGCACTTCAACATGGCCTTAGCAGCAATAGTATCGATACTTTCGGTTTTGTTAATACTTTCAACTGTATTGATTATAGTTTTAAGCGTTAATAAAGTTGTTGGAGACACTAAAGAAAAGATAAATGAAGTAAAGGTCTTCTTATTAGATGGTGTTGATGATGAAGGTATTAAGGACATGGAAGAGAAGCTCAAGGACATAGATGAAGTTAAAGAAGTTAAATTTATCTCCAAAGATGAAGGCCTAGAAAGCATGTTTGAACAATGGGAAAATAAGAGCTACTTACTTGAAGAATACAAGGAAGATAATCCGCTACCAAATGCATTCAAGATTCATGTTAATGATATAGAAAAGATAAATGATGTTGCTGGAGAGATCAAGATGATGCCAGGCGTTGAAGATGTAAGGTATTTATCTGATGAAGTAATACATTTACTAAAAATATCTAAGTATATGCAAATAGGCGGTTTTGGCTTAATAATAGCTTTAATATTCATCTCAATATTCTTGATTTCAAATACTATAAAATTATCCATAAGCTCAAGAAAGAAAGAGATTGAGATTATGAAGTATGTTGGAGCAACTAACGGCTACATCACAGGTCCATATGTGTTTGAGGGTATAATGATAGGTTTCATTGCAGCACTTATCGCAATACTATGTGTAAAATTTGGCTACTCATATGTATATGATTATCTAGCTGGATCAAAAAATGGAATGCTTAGTGATGCCTTAGTTAGCCCAGAGAATATTATTACAGACTTTAGTATTATCTTTGTGACATTAGGCGTTGGAATTGGTATGCTTGGCAGCATCAGTTCACTTAAGAAGTTATTAAAGGTATAGGTGATTATTTGTTTAAGAAGAAGAGATTCATAATTGTTTTATTAATATTAGCTTTAACTTTTCAAACTGTCTTTGCAGCTGGTAAGCTAAAGAATAAGAAGAAAAATGTTGACAAGAAGATAAAGGACACTAAAACTGAGATAAACACGAAACAGAAAAAATCTACAAACGTTTATAACAATATAGTTAAGTATGGAAATAGTATTTCATCTTTAAACTCGAGTATTGATAGTCTTAATAACGCTATTAAAGATACTGACAATAAGATAGATCAAAAGACTATTGAGCTTGATGATGCTCAAAAAAGACTAAAAGAAAATGACGCTTTGTTTAGAAAGAGACTAAGGAGTATGTATATGAATAGTGATGATAACTATGTTACAGTACTTCTTTCATCTAAATCTTTGGATGATTATCTTTCTAAGAAAAACATGGTTCAAAAGATGGCCAAGAGAGACCAGGACCTAATCGCAAGCATTGAAGGCGAAGTTGATAACATTGTCAAGATAAAATCTTCACTAGAAAGCTTAAAGAACACTCAAGTTGAGAATAAAAACAAACTAGCTAGTCAAAAAGATGAAGTATCCAAGTTAAAATCAGAACAAGAAAAACAATTTTCAATATTAAAAAATGATATAGAAAAGGCAAAGAAGAGTCTGGCAAAACTCGAGCAAGACTCTAAGAACTTAGGAGCACAAATACTTAAGCTTCAATCTAATTCTCGGAAGTTTGTAGGCGGTAAGCTTGGATGGCCACTACCTGGTCATACTAGAATTAGTTCAGGCTATGGCTATAGAAATCATCCTATATTTAAGATAAAAAGATTACACACCGGCATAGACATACCTGCTCCAACAGGAACAAATATCGTCGCAGCAGCAGATGGCACAGTAATTTTCTCTGGCAAATATGCTGGCTATGGCAACCTAGTACTAGTTGACCACGGAGGAAAGATAGTTACTGGCTACGGACACTGTTCGAGATTATTGAAGAGCAAGGGAGCGAAAGTTAAAAAAGGTCAAGCAATAGCCAAAGTTGGATCAACCGGCTTCTCAACTGGTCCGCACTTACATTTTGAAGTAAGAAAGAACGGTAATTTCACAAACCCAATAAATTGGCTTAGATAACGGAGGATAAAATGAAATTAAAGAAAGTATTAATAACAATATTGGTCCTAGCTTTATTCTTTACTAGTAATCTTATTTCGTACAATATTGGCAATTCAAAGAGTAAAGGTGTTGATTCGACTATCATTGCCAAAAAAGAAGATAACGAAAAAGTGGATAAAAAACTTGATGACGAATATGTTTTAGAGAGAATAAATGAAGTTAAGAGTATGATTGACAAGAATTACTATAAGAAGGCTGATGATTACGACGTTCTTATGGGCATGCTTAAAGGAGCTGTAAGTAGTTTAAATGATCCATACTCATACTACATGACTGAAGATGAATACAAAAAGTTTAATGAAGAGACCGATGGAGAGTTCGCTGGTCTTGGTATATACGTAAGTGGATCAATTGATGACAACTTGATTACTATAGTTTCACCAATGAAGGGCACACCAGCTGATAGAGCGGGCTTAAAGACTGATGATAAGATCATAAAGATTAACGGAGAAGACTTTACTGCTGATAAGCTGGATGACGCTGTAAAGATAATGAGAGGCAAGCCTGGTGAAAAGGTTAAAATCACTATATTAAGAAGAGATAAAAACGGTAAAGCGCAGTTCTTAGACTTTGATATCGTTAGAGAAATAATTAAAGTGCAAACTGTTTCATCAAAGCTTTTAAAAGATAATATTGGTTATATAAATATATCAGGTTTTGATACACCAACATATAATGACTTCAACAAGCAATACAAAGATCTTAAGAAGCAAGGGATGACTAAGCTAATACTTGATTTAAGAAACAATCCTGGTGGACTCTTAACAACATCAACACAAGTAGTTAACACTTTTCTTGATGGTGGCTTAATAATGTACACACTTGATAAGCAAAACAATAAAGAAACAATAAACGCTACTAAAGGCGCAGACGATATCAAGATAGTTGTTCTTGTTAATAAGGGCTCTGCATCAGCTTCGGAAATAGTTGCTGGAGCGCTTAAAGACAGAAAGAGAGCAACTATAGTCGGTACACAAACATTCGGTAAGGGCATAGTACAAACTGTATATAATATGCCAGATGGTGAAGGCCTAAAACTAACAACAAGTGCTTATTACACACCTAGCGGAGTCAATATACACGGCAAGGGCATAGCACCAGATGTAAAAGTAGAATTAAATGAAGAAGTAAAAACTATATCTATAGACAATCTTGGCAAAGATAATCAAATACAAAAAGCTATAGGAATATTAAATAAATAGGAGAAGAAAATGGCAAAAGATTTTGAATACGAAATACTAGAACAATTAGGAGAATTTTCTAACAATGGCAAGGGCATGGTTAAAGAAGTAAACGTTATTTCTTGGAACGGTGCCGATGGTAAAGTTGACATAAGAAACTGGAGAGAAGACCACAGCAGGATGGGTAAGGGCATATCCCTAACACATGCTGAAGCTAGAAAGTTAAGAGATTTATTAAATGAAATAGACTTAGGTTCAGATGATGAATCTAATGAAGATGAAGAAATATAATTAATTAGATGAGAAAAAATATATCTTTATTACTTATATTTATCTCGATACTTGCACTAAGCGCTTGCACTAACGGACCACTATTCATCAAGGATAGTGATAAGCGCTACGGTTTTGACGATCTTGAAGCTCCTATAAATGAAGGAGAAGAGATTGAATTAAGTGAAAATAAAGAAATTCCTTTTGTGCTTAGAAAGATTAATTATTTAAAAGATCTTGAAGTACAAAATGACAGAGTAGAAATTGATAAAAATGATAGTTCATTATTAAGCATGGTTATTAAGCCATGCTTAACTGATGATATAGAGCTTTCGTCTCTAGTATACAAGAACGGAAAGTTTCATATATTACTTAATTCTAAGAATGACTCTAACAATGTTTGCACGCCATATATAAGTATTAAGCTGCTTAATAAACTTCCTGATGATATAGAAGCGGATGATTTTGTTATTGACAAAAGTGGTATTAAGAATATCGATATAAAGTATACTAAGGACAATGCAATCAACTATGTCAAGCAAAAATATAAGCTTATTGCGAACTTACCTGATTCAGCTGACTTAATTTATACAGATAGGCCCATTTGGCAGATTAAATATAAATTTGTTTATGATAAGGATGATTATGAGCATCCTATAAAAAATTTAAAAATAAATTTTGATGCGAATGAGGGTAAAGCTCTTTCACTTGATGAAGAAATTATTTCAAAGTTTATTGACAATGGTAACGTCTTTAAGCTTAATACAGATAAAGCTATATACTATAATAAGAAAGACGACGGACTTAACAATATTTATATCTATGATATAGCTAGCAGAAGTTCTAAGAAGATATTCTCTTTTAGTGGCGATATTAAGTCTATATACAAGAGAAATGAAAATGATGACATAATTATCAATTTTAAAGACAAGGCATCGGCTTTAAGAAGTGCTATTTATAATGGAGAAAAAAATGAAATAAAGTTTATTGATTATAGAGATGATTTAAACATAATTGACGCAAACTTTAAGAGCGACGATTCACTACTTGCAATAAGTAGAGGCGAGGCTAATATGACTACTCTATACGAAGTGGATATGAATGACGATAGCTATATAGACTTATTCAGCGCTGAGGATAATATAATCAGAGCCTCTTATATCAACGGCTTCTATGTATACTTATCAAAGTATGATATTAATCAAATGCTATATATCACGAGAGATTTTGAAGATTATGACTTCATTGATGAAGTAGAAAACTATTATTATGCTGATGACAACTCCTTTGTATATAGAAGTGATAATAAGATTGAAGGCACAAGTCTTTACACTTACAACTTAAGTGAAAGATTTTATAAGATGATAATTAAGGGTGATTACTCTTACATCAAAAAGATTGATGAAGCATATGTTTTAGCAAAAAAAGACATAAATCTTGAGTCATATGATTTATTATTATGCAATTTGGATAATAATCTTAAAGAGGAAGTTCTTTTTGAAAATGTAGATAACTTAAGTTTATATTTGACTAATGATTTAAAGAAGCTATATAAAAGTACAAAGGTTATTGATAAGAATTATACAAAGAACATTATTTATGAGATAGATATTAGTAAAGGTGATGCATAGTGAAATTCAAATTAAAGTCTGATTATACTCCTACAGGAGATCAACCAAAGGCAATAGAATCACTATCTGAAGGAATTAATAAAGGCTATAGGGATCAAGTTTTGCTAGGCGTAACAGGTTCTGGTAAAACTTTTACTATGGCAAATATAATTAAACAGACGCAAAGACCAGCTTTAGTCATCGCACACAACAAGACTCTTGCGTATCAGTTATACAGCGAGTTTAAGGAGTTCTTTCCAGAAAACTCTGTTGAGTTCTTCATAAGCTACTACGACTACTATCAACCAGAGGCTTATGTTGCGGCAACTGATACTTACATCGCTAAAGACAGCCAAATCAATGATGACATAGATGAGCTAAGGCACTCTGCAACGGCAGCTTTATTTGAAAGGAAAGATGTAATCATTGTTGCCTCTGTTTCTTGTATATATGGACTAGGTGACCCAATTGATTATGAAAAGCTGATGGTATCACTTAGACCTGAGATGCAAATCTCAAGAGATGATGTAATTAAGAAATTAATTAGCATACAATATGTCAGAAATGATATAAACTTCATCAGAGGTACATTTAGAGTTAGGGGAGATATACTAGATATATTCCCAGCATCTGAAAAGACAAATGCATTTAGAATTGAATTCTTTGGTGATGAGATTGATAAGATACTTGAGATTGATTCATTAACTGGCGAAGTCATTGGTACTAGAGTGCATGTATCCATATTCCCGGCGTCTCACTATGCGACAACTGATGACAAAGTTAAAAAAGCTATTGAAAGTATTAAGCTTGAGCTAGATGATAGACTTAAGTGGCTTCATGAGCATGGCAAACTAGTTGAAGAACAAAGACTTAAAGAGAGAACTAATTATGATTTGGAAATGCTTAATGAGATAGGTTTTTGCTCAGGCATAGAAAACTATTCTAGGCATTTATCACAAAGACAACCAGGGTCTAGACCATATACCTTGATAGACTACTTTCCAAAGGACTTTATAACCTTTATAGATGAGTCACATGTAAGTGTCCCTCAAATCAGAGCAATGTATGAGGGAGATAGGTCTAGAAAGACATCGCTTGTTGATTATGGCTTTAGACTACCAAGCGCTCTTGACAATAGGCCCTTGAAATTCACTGAGTTTGAAGCTATGATGAATCAAGTTATATACGTGAGCGCGACACCTGCTCAATATGAATTAGAACGCTCTAAAAACACTGTAGAGCAAGTTATTAGGCCAACTGGTCTACTTGATCCAGTGATTGAAGTGAGACCTACTAAGGGCCAAATAGATGACTTGATTAAGGAAATAAGAATTAGAGCTAAAAAAGATGAAAGAGTATTAATCACTACACTTACTAAGAAGATGGCTGAGGACTTAACTAAGTATCTTGATCAATTAGGTATCAATGTTACTTATATGCACTCAGATGTCACTGCAATTGATAGAATGCAGATTATAAAGGATTTAAGAGAGAAGAAGTTTGACTGCTTAGTCGGAATAAATCTTCTAAGAGAAGGTCTTGACCTACCAGAAGTTTCTTTAGTAGCAATACTAGACGCAGATAAAGAAGGCTTTTTACGTAGCGAAACATCTTTGGTTCAAACAGCTGGTAGAACAGCTAGAAACTCTAATGGACTAGTTATTATGTACGCAGATACTATAACTAAATCTATGGAGAGCGCTATTAATGAAACAGCTAGAAGAAGAAAGATACAGATGAAGTACAATGAAGACAATAATATAACGCCTATGACTGTTAAAAAATCCATTAGAGATGTTATTGAAGTAACTAAGGCGATGGATGAGGGCGAAAAGTACACTTATAGCGCAAAGGGCGTTCAAGATAAGATTAAGAAACTTACGACAAAGATGAATAAGGCGGCAAAGGATTTAAACTTCGAAGAAGCTGCTAAATATAGAGATATGATAGAAGAATTGAAGAAGGAGGAATTATTCATTGGAGAATAAAATAGTTATTAGAGGTGCCAATGAAAATAATTTAAAAAACTTAGATATAGATATACCTAGAAATAAATTTGTGGTTATAACTGGACTTTCAGGTTCGGGGAAATCTTCACTTGCTTTTGACACAATATATGCCGAAGGTCAAAGAAGATATGTGGAGAGTCTTTCAAGCTATGCTAGAATGTTCTTAGGTAACACTACTAAGCCGAATGTTGAGTTTATTAGCGGCCTAAGTCCATCTATATCCATAGACCAAAAGACTACAAGCAATAACCCGAGATCAACAGTAGGAACAGTTACAGAAGTTTATGATTATCTAAGACTTTTATATGCAAGAATTGGCCAAATCTATTGCCCAAGCTGTGGCAAGAAGATTACATCACAAACCATTGATCAGATAGCTGATATAATCATGAGCCACGAAGAAGGACAAAAGATTTATGTCTTAGCACCTATTGTTAGAGGACAAAAGGGTCAGCACAAAAAAGTTCTTGAGCAAATCCAAAAAGATGGCTTTGTCAGATATATATTAGATGGCGAAATGTATGATATTACAGATAAAGTAGATATAGACAAAAACAAGAAACACGATATAGATATCGTTATCGATAGGCTTGTGATTAAAGATGGCATATTATCAAGACTTACTGGCTCACTTGAGACTGCGGTTCATTATTCGAATGGACTTGTTAAGATAAATTATTTAGACTTATATGAAAAATCTTATTCTACGAAGTATGCTTGTATTGATTGCGGTATATCATTTGATGAGCTATCTACAAGATTATTTTCATTCAACAGTCCTTTTGGTATGTGTGAAAGATGTAACGGACTAGGCTACTTTAGAAGCATTGACAGTGATTTAGTTATACCTGACTATTCACTTTCACTTGAAGAAGGAGTCATAGAGCCATTTAAAAATTCAAAGAAGGGCACTTATTATTATAAGATATTTAAATTTATATTAGATAAATATGACTTTAAAGAAGACCAGCCATTCTCAGAGGCACCTAAGAAAATGATAGATGATTTACTTAATGGTACTGACTACAATGTAAGGTTTAAGTACAATTCATTATTCACAAAAACATCTAAAGAATTTAATAAGAAGTGGCCGGGCATACTCTCTGTAATGATGGACAGGCTTACAAGCTCTATGTCACAAGCAGTTAGGGACAACACTGAGGAGTACGTTGAAGAGATTGAATGCCCTGAATGTCACGGTGCAAGACTAAAAAAGGAAGCTCTTGCTGTTAGGGTAGGCGATTTAAATATTTATGAATTTACTCAGTTAAGTATAAAAGACGAACTTGATTATATAAATAATTTAAAGCTTAATGAAACAGAAGAAAAGATTGCTGAACAAATCTTGATTGAGATAAAGAAGAGATTATCATTCTTAATAACTGTAGGACTTGATTACTTAAATCTATCCAGAATGGCAAAGACGCTATCTGGTGGCGAAGCGCAAAGAATTAGGCTTGCTACACAGATAGGTTCGGCTCTAGTGGGCGTTATATACGTTTTAGATGAACCATCCATAGGTTTACATCAAAGAGACAATTTAAAGCTTATACAGGCGCTTAGAGAGCTAACAGACGCAGGCAACACTTTACTTGTAGTAGAACATGACGAAGAGATTATGCACCATTGTGACGAAATCATAGACATTGGTCCAGGAGCGGGTATACATGGTGGCCACCTTGTTGTTCAAGGCAATATTAATAAGGTTATGAAATGCAAAAAGTCTATCACAGGCGATTATTTATCTGGAAGAAAGAAAATTCCTCTTAAGGATGAGTATAGAAAGACTGATAAAGATAATGTTTTGAGGGTCATAGGAGCTAGCGAAAACAATCTTAAAAATATTGATGTAGATATTCCTCTAAGTGAATTTGTAACAGTAACGGGTGTTTCTGGTTCAGGAAAGTCAACTTTAGTTAATGAAATTATTTATAAATCACTAGCACAAAAAATAAATAAATCAAAATATAAACCTGGTAAGAGAAAAGCTGTTGAAGGCATTGAAAATATTGACAAGGTAGTAGTAATTGATCAAAGCCCAATAGGTAGAACACCTAGATCAAATCCGGCGACATATACTGGCACATTTGATCTAATCAGAGATGTCTTTGCTATGACGCAAGAGGCTAAGATGAGAGGCTATCAAAAAGGAAGATTCTCTTTCAATGTTAAAGGCGGTCGCTGCGAGGCATGTAAGGGCGATGGTATATTAAAGGTTGAAATGCATTTCTTGCCAGATGTATACGTACCATGCGAGGTATGTAAGGGTAAGAGATACAATAGAGAGACACTTGAAGTTAAATTTAAGGACAAAACTATTGCCGATGTACTTGACATGACAGTTGAGGAAGGATTAAAGTTTTTTGAAAATCAACCGCGTATAGCAAGGAAACTACAAACGCTTTATGATGTAGGTCTTGGATATATAAAGATCGGTCAAAGCTCAACAGAGCTATCTGGTGGGGAGGCACAAAGAGTTAAGCTTGCCACAGAACTTTCTAAAAAGTCAACTGGAAGAACCATATATATACTTGATGAGCCAACTACAGGTCTTCACTCACATGATGTTGCCAAGCTTATAAAGGTACTAAACACACTTGTTGATCAAAACAATTCAGTCTTAGTCATAGAACACAATCTTGATGTTATTAAACAGTCAGACTACATTATAGACCTTGGTCCAGAAGGCGGAGACATGGGCGGAACCATAGTTGCCACAGGAACACCTATTGAAGTAGCTAAGAATAAAAAATCATATACAGGAAAGTTTTTGAGAGAAATATTTGAAAAGGAAGGAAAGCTTTAATTGATTAAAAGCATGACATTTGGGGTATATTTTATATACGGAGGTAAATATGAAAAAGAGCTTTCTTAAAAAATTTATAATATTATTTATAGTTCAAATAATTTTCTTACAATGCTTTACTGCAAAAGCAATCTCAAAGCCTGATTATGGATTTGTTCTTGATAATGCAAATATTATCTCTCAAGATACTATTGATCATATTAATGAAATGAATTTTAAGATGAAAGACTATGGAAGTCAAGTTGCTGTACTAACAGTTAATGACTTAGGCGGAACGGATATAGAATCATTTTCTAATAAAGTATTTAGAGATTGGGGCATAGGTGATAAGAAAAAGAACAACGGAGTACTTTTATTAGTAAGCCTTAATGATAGACGGGTAAGGTTTGAAGTAGGTTATGGGCTTGAAGGCGCAATAAATGATGCTAAAGCAGGAAGAATAATAAGAAATGTAATAAAACCAAATTTTCAAGCAGAAGATTATGATAAAGGTATTAGAGATGCGTTCGATAGCGTAATTTATTACATCGGAGAAGAGTACAATGTAAAGTTTGAAGAAATAGACGTAAATGAATTAGGACTTGAAAATGATTTATCTATAAGCCCAGTAATGATAATATTATTAATATTTTTATTTATTATGATTACATCTAGGCTTAATAGATCAAGATATATCTACGGCAGAAGAGGAAGAATGTATAGACGTAGACGTAGAAATATATTTTTCGATGACGATGATCCATTCGGTGGCTTTTTCGGAGGCTCTGGTGGGTCAGGAGGATTTGGTGGCTTCGGCGGATCAGGTGGCGGCTCATTTGGCGGCGGTTCATCTGGCGGCGGCGGGGCATCAGGATCTTGGTAAATAAATTTTAAATAAAGGAGAATATGAAATGGAAGAAAAAAGACAAAGAAGAGGTAAATTTTCACCACTTTTAATTATACTAGTGATAGTAATTGCTTTAGGTGCACTAGTAGCATCAAAGTACAATGGCCTAGTTAACAGACAAGAGAATGTTAATAAGACATGGGCAGAAGTTCAAACACAATATCAAAGAAGAGCAGACCTAATACCAAACTTAGTTGAAACAGTAAAAGGTTATGCTAAACATGAAGAAGAAACACTTGAAAATATTGCTAAACTTAGAAGTGGTTATACTGAAGCAAAAACACCTGAAGACTATGAAAAGCTTGATACAGAACTAGCTAAAAACATTAACATAGTTGTAGAAAACTATCCAGATTTAAAAGCTAATGAAAACTTCTTAAGTTTACAAGATGAATTAGCAGGTACTGAAAACAGGATAGCAGTTGCAAGACGTGACTTTAATAACGAAGCAACTGAATTCAATAAATCAGTTAGGACTTTCCCTAATAATATCTTTGCATCGATGCTAGGCTTTGATAAATTTGAAACATTTAAAGCTCAAGCTGGAGCAGAGAACGCACCAAGTGTTGATTTCGGTAAATAATTTAATTAAAAAGTCAAACTTTGATCTTGTTTGACTTTTTCTTGTGTATTTAAGTAAAATATTTATTTACTTATAGCAATATTAGTGATATAATAACAACATAAGTAATTTTAAGGAGTGAATTAAGTGAAAGTTAATTTTGACAAAAGAGAAAAAAATAAAGTTTACTTCAATGTAGACGTAGATTGGAAGGATTTTGAACCTAAGATAGACGAAGCTTATAAGAAGATTAGATCAAAATTCAATATTCCTGGATTTAGAAAAGGTAAAGTACCTAAGATGATTATTGAACAAAACTATGGCGTTCAAGTATTTTACGATGAAGCTATAAACATCATGCTTCAAGAAATCTATCCAAAGGCTTTAGAAGAATTAGATTTAAAAGTTGTTGACCAACCAGATGTTGATGTTAAAGACTTTAAAGAAAATGAAAATATTAACTTTACATTTGAAGTAGAAGTAGTTCCTGAGTTTGAATTACCAAACTTTGAAGAGATAGAAGTTGAAGACGTTAAAGAAGAATTCGATAAAGAAGTTGTTACTAACGAAATCGAAAGATTAAGAAACGAAAATGCTAGATACACTATCATTGAAGATAGAAAGACTAAAAAGGGCGATATAGTTAAACTTGACTTTAAAGGTTATGTAGATAATGAAGCATTCCAAGGCGGAGAAGCAAAAGATTATGAACTAGAAATTGGTTCTAATTCATTTATACCAGGCTTTGAAGATCAATTAGTAGATAGAGCTATAGGCGAAGAATTTGATGTAAATGTTAAATTCCCTGAAGAATATCATGCAGAAGATCTAAAAGGAAAAGATGCTAAATTTATCTGCACTATAAATGAAATTAAAGTTAAAGAATTACCTGAACTTGATGATAACTTTGCATCAGATGTTTCAGAATTTGATACATTAAAAGAATTCAAAGCTGATTTAAGAAAGAAATTAAAAGCTCAATTCAATGAAATGATTGACGCTCAAAGAGAAAACAAAGTACTTGATAAAGTTATTGAAGAAACAAAATTTGACGTCCCAAATAGAATGATTGAAGACGAAGTAGAAAACGAATTAAGAAACTTCCAATACAGACTACAAGCTCAAGGCTTGAATTATGAAGATTACAAGAAGTATACTGGAAATACAGACGAAGAAATTAAGGAAACATTCAAAGAACCTGCAGAAAAGAGAGTTAAACTTGGTTTAATTCTTGAAAAATATGCTCAAGAAAATAAATTAAAAGCTACAAAGAGAGATTATGACAAAGAACTTGATAAATTAGCTGAAATGTATAAAGCAGAAGATAAAGAAGAATTTAAAAAATCAATGAGTGAAGGATCTCTAGAATTTCTAGATAGAGGCATACTTAACTCAAAAGCAATAGACGATATAAAGAAAAAAGTAAAATATATTTAATGGGGTGATAAAATGGCATTAATTCCTATGGTTGTAGAACAAAGTTCCAGAGGAGAAAGGTCATATGATATCTACTCAAGGCTTTTAAAAGAAAGAATTATTTTCTTGTCAGGCGAAATAAACAATGAGATGGCTGACTTAATTGTAGCTCAATTGTTATTTCTAGAAGCAGAAGATCCTGATAAAGATATACAAATCTATATAAATTCGCCAGGAGGCTCAGTATCAGCTGGCTTTGCTATATATGATACTATGCAATATATAAAACCTGATGTTTCAACTATATGCGTTGGCTTAGCTGCGTCAATGGGTGCCTTTCTATTAGCATCAGGCACTAAAGGAAAGAGATATGCTCTACCAAATGCAGACATTATGATACATCAACCACTTGGTGGAACTCAAGGACAAGCTGAAGACATTCGTATTCAAGCAGAAAAGATTCTTGAAATTAGAAAGAGAATAAATAAGATACTGTCAGAAAAAACTGGACAAGATATTGAGATAATCAATAGAGATACTGACAGAGACTACTACTTAAATGCAGAAGATGCAGTTAAGTATGGTCTAATAGATAAAGTTATGGAGAAACATTAATAAATGTCGAAATATGATGAAATAAGATGTTCCTTTTGTGGTAAAACTCAAAACGAAGTCAAAAGATTGATATCTGGACCAAATGTATACATCTGTGATGAATGTATTAACGTTTGTATGGATATATTAGAGGAAGACCATCTACTAAATGAAGAAAATTATGACTTCGAAGATATGGTTTTACCTACACCAATGGAGATAAAGAAGTCTTTAGATGACTATGTCATCGGACAAGATGACGCTAAGAAGACTTTATCTGTTGCTGTATATAACCATTATAAGAGAATCACAAAGGATACTACTGATAAAGATGTAGAAATAAAGAAAAGTAACATACTTTTACTTGGTCCAACAGGAAGCGGTAAAACACTTCTTGCTGAGACTCTAGCAAGGATACTTAACGTTCCATTTGCGATATGTGATGCAACTACTCTTACTGAAGCAGGATACGTTGGTGAAGATGTTGAGAACATCATTCTTAAGCTTATCCAAAATGCGAACTACGATGTAGATAGAGCTGAAAGAGGCATAATTTACGTTGATGAGATAGATAAGATTGCTAAGAAGAGTGAAAACGTTTCCATCACAAGAGATGTTAGCGGTGAAGGCGTTCAACAAGCACTTCTAAAGATCTTAGAGGGAACTATAGCTAATGTTCCACCACAAGGCGGAAGAAAGCATCCACAAGAGGAGTTTATTCAAGTTGATACAAGTAATATACTCTTCATAGTTGGTGGAGCCTTCCAAGGTCTAGATGATATCATTGCGAAGAGAACTAATAAAAAGTCTTACGGCTTTGGTTCAGAAATTTTTGACAAATCTAAACAAAAGTCAGAAGCTTTAAAGCATGTTGAGAGCGAAGACTTAATGAAGTTTGGCTTAATACCAGAACTAATTGGTAGACTTCCAGTTACAGTAACACTTAACGAGCTTAAGGAAGATGATTTAGTCAAGATACTTACAGAGCCAAAGAACGCACTTATTAAGCAATACCAAGAGCTTATTAGGATGGATGGCGCAGAGCTTGAGTTTACTGATGATGCAGTTAGAAGGATAGCTCAAAAAGCTATTGAGATGAAGACTGGAGCTAGAGGACTAAGAAGTATTATTGAAAAAGTAATGCTTGATATAATGTATGAACTTCCATCTAAGAAGTACGATGGAACATTAAAGATAGATAGTTCTGTAATTGATGGAAATAAGAAGCTTACTTATCAAAGTGACGATAAGGATAAAGAAGAAAAAATTGTTTCATAGATTAAGCAGATTGCTTATTTAGAAGCTCAATAAGGCCGGACAAATATGTTTCGGCCTTTTATTAAAGGAGAAAGATATGGATAATTATGAAGAAATAATCGATAATTTTTCATTTGACGATGACTATGGTGAAGATGGCATCAAAGCGCCAATCGTTTCAATTCAAGATTTAAACCTTGTTAGTAATAACTTTTACAGTATCAATCTAGATAATGAAGACTTGGTTACTTCTATAGCGAAGGCATCTAAGACCAATGGTATCTTTGCTGTTTTTCAATTAAAAACAAATAGAAAGTCTATATCAAGCGCAAAATCAGTTCACGAGATAGGTATACTTGCTGAAATTGAATCCATAGTTCCTAACAATAAGTACATGAAGATGAATTTTAGAACTCTATCTAAGGTTTATTTGACTAATGTTTTTAAGAACGACGGCATTGTTTATGGTGATCTTATAAAATTAAATGACGAGAACGACTATTCATTTGACAATCCTGAGAATATTACATACTCTGAGGTAGTTAAGAGTGCACTCGATAAGTTAAATGCACTTATTATGGAGAGTCAATCAAGTAAGGACAGGATAGTTCCAAGTACTGTTGACTACAATGTGTTTTTGGATAGTATATTCTCAAGGCTTGATATTGATAAAAAAATTACTCAAGATTATAATAACGCGCTTGACAAGAAGGAAAGAACTAAGATAGTTATTGATACTATCGATAAATCCATAGTTACAATTGAGGTTTTACAAACACTTCAAGATAAAACAAAAGATGCCATGGACAAAAATCAAAGAGACTACATCCTACATGAACAATTAAAGATTATAAAAAATGAACTTAATGCGGATAAATCTGGAGCTAAAAACATTTTTGATGCATATAGAAGTGATATAAAAAAATTAAAGGCTCCAAAAGAAGTAGAGGAGAAGGCTTTTAAGGAGATAGAGAAGCTTGAGCAAACGCCAGTGACATCCCCTGATTATCCTTCTACACTTCAATATATCGAGTTAATTAAGGACCTTCCTTGGAATACTAGAACTAAGGATACAAAAGACTTAAAGTTAGCTAAGGAGATACTTGATAGGGATCATTACGGCTTAAAAGATGTTAAGGACAGGATACTTGAATACCTTGCTATACTTAATAATAAGAAAGCTATAAAAGGCTCTATCATATGCTTTGTTGGACCTCCAGGGGTTGGTAAGACATCTATCGCTAACTCTATAGCCAATGCTACGAACAGAAATTTTGTTAGGATGTCACTAGGCGGTATCAAGGACGAAGCTGATATTAGAGGTCACATGAGGACCTATGTTGGATCAATGCCAGGAAGAATTATTTCTTTAATGAAGAAGGCTAAGTCAAAGAATCCAGTATTTTTATTTGACGAGATAGATAAGATAGGCCAAGATTTTAGAGGAGACCCATCGAGCGCACTGCTAGAAGTGCTTGACAGCTCTCAAAATAGTGATTTTACTGATAGATATTTAGAACTTCCATATGATTTATCAGAAGTACTATTTATAACTACAGCAAACTCTTTAGATACAATACCAGAAGCGCTTTTAGATAGGCTTGAAATAATAAGGATAGAGGGCTACACTGACGAAGAAAAGCTTAATATAGCTAAGAAGTATCTAGTACCAAAGTCTTTAGAAAATGCTGGTTTAACTAAAGATGCAATAAAATTTGACGATGAAGCTCTTTATAGACTTATAGATAATTACACAAGAGAGTCTGGTGTAAGAGAGCTTGAAAGAAAGATACAATCAATAATTAGAAAGCTAGTTTATAAAAAATATATGGATGATGATCTAGTAAAAAAAGTTGAAGTAAAAACTGTTGATAAATTACTAGAAGGACCTATTTTTGAATACAACTTAGTTGATAAAGAAGACAGCGTTGGTAAAGCTGTAGGCCTTGCATGGACAAGGGTAGGTGGCGATACCATAAACGTTGAAGCTCAATTGATGCCAGGTGATGGCAAACTTAATATAACTGGTAATCTTGGTAAAGTTATGCAAGAGTCTTGTCAATTAGCGATAAGCTACTTAAAGGCTAACTACGAGTACTTTAATATTGACAAGAAGAAGTTCAAAGATTACGACATACATGTTCACGTACCAGAGGGCGCTATTCCAAAGGATGGACCAAGTGCTGGTATAACCATAACAACGGCGATACTATCAGCTTTGACAGATCAAAAGATTAACAGATACTTTGCTATGACTGGAGAAATTACTTTATTAGGCAATGTTCTTGCCATAGGCGGTCTTAAAGAGAAGGCGCTTGCTGCTAAGAGAATGAAGATTAGGGATTTAATTCTTCCTATGGAAAATAAGAAAGATTTTGAAAAGCTTCCAAAAAATATTAAAGAAAGTCTTAATGTACACTACGTTAATAACTTTAAAGAGCTTAGCAAAATTATTTTCATAGATGGTGATAAAGATGCTTAAGATTAATGAACCTTTCTTAGAGAGGATGGCAGTTGATGAGAAAAGCTACCCAAAAGATGGACTTAAGGAGATAGTCTTAGTCGGTAGAAGCAATGTCGGCAAGAGCTCATTTATAAATGCGCTTACTAACAGAAAGAAACTAGCTTATACATCGTCTTCACCTGGAAAGACTAGAACTATTAACTTTTATAATATGGATAATAAGTTTAGAATAGTTGACCTTCCTGGTTATGGTTATGCAAAAATATCCATGAAGGAAAGAGAGAAGTGGAAGAAGATTATAGAAAAGTACCTTGTTAAGTCTCAAAACATTGCTTTTATCTGCCAAATAATTGATATTAGGCACGAGCCAACTAAGCTAGATTTAATGATGTATGATTACATTCGATCAACTGGATTGGATTATCTCATCATAGCTAATAAGCTGGATAAGTTAAAATCATCACAAATACTAAAACAAGTAAGCATAATAAATAAATCGCTTCACGACTTGGATAAGGATTTACTAATACCTTTTTCCTCGCAAGACAAAAGAGGAGTTAAAGAAGTACTAAATAAGTTCGAAGAGATAATTTAATAAAAATACAAGAAAGGCGCTTATATCAATACTGATAAGAGCGCCTTTAACTATACCATAAAAATGAAAAAGCCGAAGTGATTCGGCTTTTAATTTACTTAGTTACATTTTAGAAAACATGTCCTTACCAACACCACAAACTGGGCAAACCCAATCATCAGGGATGTCTTCAAAAGCTGTTCCTGGAGCTATACCTCCGTCTGGATCACCTATTTCAGGATCATAAACATAACCGCATGCATCGCATTCATATTTGTCCATAATGCAACCTCCTTCCTTTCGATTTATTTATACCCAAAACAGATAATTTGTAACAATTTGCTTACTAATTTTTTATCGCGGGTATAAATAAACTAGTAGAGGAAGGATATAATGTATAAATTTTATGGAACAGTATCTTCAAATATTGAAAGTGTCGAGATATTTGTAGATAGAATAGTAGAAAATCTATATGAATATTTGCCTAATGAGATGATATTTAATATTAGGCTTGTTCTTAATGAGCTTATGCTTAATTCCGCATCACATGGCAACCAATATAGCAAGGATAAAAAAGTAAAGCTATACATATCTATATTAAATGAGTCAATAAAACTTAGAGTTGAAGATGAGGGGGTCGGGACTCTTAGTATATGCTCGAATAATGCTGCCTGTGACCTTGGTGGAAGAGGACTAAAGATAGTTGAATCCTTGACAGATAGCGTTGCTAGATTGGAACATGGTATAAAATGCACTATTTTTTCAAGCTTTATTGATGATAGAGAGTAAAATACTTGTAATTATTATGAAAAAGTATTATAATAAAAGGTAGTGTTTAGGAGGAATAATATGTTAAGAGAAGATTTAAGAAATATAGCAATCATAGCGCACGTTGACCATGGTAAGACAACCTTAGTCGACCAAATGCTTAGACAATCAGGAACTTTCAGGGAAAACCAAGTAGTTCAAGACAGGGTTATGGACTCTGGAGATCTTGAAAAAGAACGTGGTATTACTATACTTTCAAAGAATACAGCCGTTATACACAACGGTAAAAAAATTAATATCATTGATACACCCGGCCATGCTGACTTCGGTGGTGAAGTAGAGAGAGTTCTAAAGATGGTTAATGGTGTAGTTTTGGTCGTAGATGCCTTTGAAGGACCTATGCCACAAACAAAATTCGTATTGAAGAAGGCATTCGATTTAAACCTACCAGTTATTGTATGTATAAATAAGATTGATAGACCAGAAGCAAGACCGGTTCAAGTAGTTGACGAAGTTTTAGACTTATTCATAGAATTAGGTGCTGAAGATGAAGCACTTGAAGCACCATTTATCTTTGCGTCTGCTAAAAAAGGCTACGCATCAAATCAAGCAACTATCGAAAAAGATAATATGGACGATTTATTTGACGCCATCATTGAGCATATACCAGCTCCTGAATCAAACGAAGACGAGCCACTACAATTACTTATATCAACAATTGACTACAATGACTATGTTGGTAGAATTGGTATAGGTAAGATTGAAAGAGGTACTATAAAGAATGGCCAAGAAGCTGTCTTAGTTAATAAGCTTCATCCAGAAATGCAAAGAAAAGTTAAGATAGGTAAACTTTATGAATTCATTGGTCTTGACAAAGTTGAGACAAATGAACAAAAGGGCGGGGCGATAGTTGCCGTTACAGGTATTGAAGACATATCCATAGGCGATACTATAGCTGATTCTGAATGCCCAGAAGCACTAGACTTCGTTAAGATATCTGAACCAACCATCTCTATGAACTTCATTGTAAATGATTCACCATTTGCAGGAAGAGAAGGTAAATTTGTAACATCTAGACAAATAAGAACTAGACTAGAAAAGGAACTACAATCAAATGTATCATTGAGAGTTGAAGAAACTGATTCAACTGACGCATTTAAGGTATCAGGCAGAGGGGAGCTTCACTTATCAGTTTTAGTTGAAACAATGAGAAGAGAAGACTATGAACTTCAATTATCAAAACCACAAGTACTATTCAAAACTGATGAGAATGGCAAGAAGCTTGAACCTATGGAAAAGGTTACAGTAGACGTTTCTGAACAATTTGTTGGAGCAGTTATTGATAAATTATCAAGAAGAAAAGCTGAATTACAAGAGATGAAAGAAAACTCAGCTGGATACTCAAGACTAGTGTTTAAGATGCCTGCAAGAGGTTTAATTGGATACAGAGGCGAGTTTATGACTGATACACACGGCGAAGGTATTATAAACTCGAGCTTCTTAGGCTATGAACCATATAAAGGAGAGATACCTACAAGAACTACCGGTTCACTAATTGCCTTTGAAACAGGCGTAGCATCAAGCTATGGATTAAATATCGCTCAAGGCAGAGGTATATTATTCATAGGACCACAAACTGAAGTTTATGAAGGTATGGTTGTTGGAGAAAATCCAAAGGGCCTTGATATAGAAGTTAACGTTACTAAGAAGAAACAAATGACTAATACAAGAGCAGCGGGCTCTGATGATGCTATCAGACTTAGCCCACCAAGAGTATTATCACTTGAGGAAGCACTGGAATTCATTGAAGACGATGAGCTAATAGAAGTAACACCAAAATCTATTAGAATAAGAAAGAAAATATTGGATACAAACAAGAGGTATAAATCAAAAAATACTAAGAAATAGGAGATAATGCGATGGATGTCTCATTACAAGTTTTAATTGGTTATTTATTAAACTTGCTATTAGGCCTATTTATAGTTTTTAAAGAAAGAAAGAATATAAAGTCAACATGGCTATGGTTAATGATACTACTTTATTTGCCATTTGTTGGCTTTATACTTTATATGTTCTTTGGACTTAATTACAGAAAGAGAAAAACTTTTGATGAAAAGATGATGCTAGATGAACAAGAGAAAAGACTTATTGAACATCAAAAAAAGTATATAGCTCTAAGTAATTCAGATAGCCTAAATGCAGATCAAAAAGATTTAATAAATTTATGTTTAGCAACAAGCGATTCTGCTTTTACCGATTATAACGACATTAAATTTTACTTTGATGGAAAAGATAAGTTTAAGGACTTATTTGAAGACATCAAGAATGCAAAAGAATACATCTATATAGAGTACTACATCTTTAAAACAGATGAGCTAGGAAGGGAGCTTATAAGCCTTCTTAATCAAAAGTTAAAAGAAGGGGTAGAGGTAAGGATACTCGTCGACGCAGTTGGCTCTAGAAGCATCAGAAAAAGACACTTTATAGAGTTTAAAAAATTAGGCGGAGAAGTAGACTCGTTCTTCCCATTGTTTTTCTCTAAATTTACTACAAGATTCAACTATAGAAATCATAGAAAGATAGTTGTTATTGATGGTAAAATTGCATATAGCGGCGGTTTTAATGTTGGTAATGAGTATATTAACAAAGATAAAAAATTTGGATTTTGGAGAGATACTCATTTTAGATTAGAAGGGGACATAGTAGAAGAGTACCTAAGAAGATTTAACTTTGACTATAGATTTGCTACTAAGATTAAAACTAAAGGTGAATTTTATAAAGATCATGACATTAAGACTTTAAGCAGAATGCAGCTAGTAACATCAGGACCAGACTCTATGTATGAAAGTATAAAGAATGTTTATCTGAAAATGATAAGCTCAGCTAAAAATAGGCTATGGATACAAAGTCCGTACTTTGTTCCTGATGAATCTATCTTCGAAGCAGTCAGGATAGCAGCTTTATCAGGTGTTGATGTTAGAATCATGATACCAGATAAACCAGACCACTTCTCTGTATATTGGGCAACGCAAAGCTATGTAGGACAGCTGCTTGAAGACGGAGTAAAGATTTATGAGTATGGAAAAGGCTTTTTACACGCTAAACAAGTTGTTAAAGATGATGATATATGCACAGTAGGAACAGCTAACTTTGATATTAGAAGTTTCTCGTTAAACTTTGAGGCGAATCTGATTTTTTATGATAAAGATACAAACGCATTATTAAGTGAACAGTTTTTGAGGGATATGGAAGAGTCGAAAGAGCTAACTCTTGATAGATACAATCAAAGATCAAGAATGGCCAAGATTAAAGAGTCAATAACTAGATTGTTTTCACCAATGCTATAATAAATATATATTGTATAAGGCTAGACAAGATGTTTAGTCTTATTTTTTTTATAGATACAGCTTTGCTATAAAAAATATCTATATTTATCATACTAAAAACTTGCTAATAAATCAAAAATGTGTTATAATAACTTTAAGCGTGATGCTTAAAACCAATAAAATTTAATAGGAGGTGTTTTAAGTTTGGATAAGTTTTTAACAGGCGAAGTACTGATTACAGCTTTAATTGCTATTGTTCTTGGTTTTATCATAGGATATATAATTAGAAAGATTCTAGGCGAAAAGAAGATTAAAAGTGCTGAAATTGAGTCAAGTAGAATTATCGAAGATGCAAAGAACAAAGCAAGTCAAGAAGCTAAAGAGAAGATACTATCAGCCAAAGAAGAAATTCACAAACTAAGAAATGACCTCGACAAAGAAGCAAAAGAAAAAGAAATCGAACTGAAAAAATCGGAAAAAAGATTGATCAACAAAGAAGAAAATCTTGATAAGAGAACACAATCTTACGAAAAGAAGGAAGAACAACTTAAGAATAAGATGAACTCTCTAAGCAAGAAAGAAGAAGAAGTTGAACAATTAATTGAAGAAAGAAGAAAAGAAATTGAGCGCGTTTCCAAAATGAGTACTCAAGAAGCAAAAGACATTATCTTGGATGAAGTTAAAAAGGAAATGACTCATGAGTGTGCTACTTATATCAGACAAGCTACATATGAAGCTAAAGAAGAAGCACAAAAGAATGCTAGAGAAATCATAGCTGACGCTATTCAAAAGAATGCATCTGACTATGTAACTGAAGTTAGTGTTAATGTTGTTAACCTACCAAATGATGAGATGAAGGGAAGAATCATCGGTAGAGAAGGTAGAAATATAAGAACACTAGAAACTTTAACCGGAGTAGATCTAATCATAGATGATACACCGGAAGCAGTAGTATTATCAAGTTTTGACCCAATTAGAAGAGAGATTTGCAAAATTGCTTTAGAAAAACTTATAGCTGACGGAAGAATTCATCCGGCTAGGATTGAAGAGATGGTCAACAAAGCTAAGGTCGAGGTAGAGACAGTTATAAAAGAAGAAGGTGAAAGAGCCGTTATCGAAGCCGGCGTACGTAACTTACATCCTGAGCTAGTAAAACTATTAGGTAGACTTAAATTTAGAACAAGCTATGGTCAAAATGTCCTAGAGCACTCTATAGAGGTAGCTAAACTATCAGCAACTATAGCTGAAGAGCTTGGTGCAGACATAAGACTTGCTAGAAGAGGAGGCCTACTTCATGACATAGGTAAATCCATTGACCAACAAATGGAGGGAAGCCATATCGAGATAGGTGTAAATACTTGCAAGAGATATAAGGAAAACAAAGAAATTCTAAACATCATCGCATCACACCATGGTGACGAAGAGCCAACAACAGTCGAAGCTGTTATCGTTCAAGCTGCAGACGCAATATCTGCTGCAAGACCAGGTGCTAGAAGAGAAACATTAGAATCGTACATCAAGAGGCTAGAAACACTAGAGGGTATAGCAAACTCATTTGAGGGTATTGAAAAATCATTTGCTATACAAGCTGGTAGAGAAATCAGAATAATGGTTAAACCTGAAGTTATAGATGAAGATAAAATGCTTTTAATGAGCCGCGATATTGCTAAGCAAATTGAAGAAAATTTGGAATATCCAGGACAAATAAAAGTTACTGTCATTAGAGAAACAAGAAGTACTGATTATGCAAAATAGTATTTAAATAAAATGTGTAGATAAAAAGTCTACACATTTTTTATTTGTATACAATCTTATATGCAATTTTTATAAATGGAATTTGTATAATGATAAAAGTGATTTAGTTTAATTAAACAATAAATGTTAGAAAAAAGCTTTGACATTTATATAAAAGGGTGGTATAATAGATTTAGATAAAATGTCGCTAAATATAAATTTAGTGACATAAACACATAATATCGAAAGGGGCTCCAAATATATGGCAATTACACAAAAAAACGATCCTAACTACATAAAAGACTTTTTAGGATATTTAAAATCAGTTAAGGGTTTGTCTCCTAATACCATTCAAAGTTATTATTATGATTTAAAATCCTTCCTTAACTTTGTCGCTATTCGTTTAGAAATTTTAGATGAAAACGATGAATATTATTATAAAGCTGTTACTGTTGATGACATTAAAAAGCTTCAAATTAATGACCTATATGCCTTTATATCCTACGCTGATGAAGATCTTGATAACACTAACTATGGTAAATATAGAAAGGCTGCTGTAGTTCATGCTCTATATGCATACCTAATGAAAGTTAATCTCATAGACAATAACGTTGCTAATGAGTTAGAAATGCCTAAGATTGATCAGCGTCTACCTATATATCTTAGTCTTAATCAATGCGAAACGCTATTAAATACCATTATGAAGAATGAAAATAACGAAATGCGCAATCGTGACTATGCTATAATTATGCTGTTTTTAAACTGCGGCCTACGTATATCTGAGCTTACTAGCCTTAACTTAGACTCTATTAATGAGGATAGATATATCAATGTTGTTGGTAAAGGCAATAAAGAAAGACAAATATATTTAAACGATGCTACATTTAGTGCAATAAATGACTATATTGAAGTGCGGCCGAAAGATGTTAAAGAAAGTGACAAACATGCCCTATTCATCTCTCAAAAGAAGGTTCGTATGTCAAACCGCGCTGTTCAGTACATGTTCGATAAGTACTTACTTGAAGCTGGTCTTGATAAAAATAAGTTTACAGTCCACAAATTAAGACACACTGCCGCTACCCTTATGTATAAATATGGTTCAGTTGATATAAGGTCTTTGCAAGAGATACTTGGTCACACATCAGTTGCTACAACACAGATATATACACATCTTGACAATAGCACTCTTAAAAAATCAATCGAAAATAATCCATTGGCCAATAGAAAAAAGTATTAGATTTGCTCTAATACTTTTATTTTGCTTATATTTTTTTATAATGATATCTTCCCTGCGTCTACTAGGTCTTGCAGTGCTATCATTAAGCCAAGTTTACCTTGTTCTAAGGACATAGATCCTTGGAAATATGCTATATACGGATCTCTTATAGGGCCATCAGCTGATATCTCTATGGATGAGCCGTCTATAAAGCTTCCTGATGCCATGATTATCTTGTTTTCATAGCCTGGCATGTCCCAAGGCTCTGGTGTTAAGAATGAATCAACGCAAGCTGCCTTTTGTATTGATTTACAGAACTTAATAAGTATATCTGGATCTTTGAACTTTATTGCGCAAACTATATCTGATTTGTGCTCGTTATATTCAGGTGTGCACTCAAAGCCTAACTTTGTAAATACATATGAGAACAAGCTTTGAGTCTTTAAAGCTTCACATACTACTCGTGATGACATGTATAAGCCTTGAAGCGTAGTTCTAAGCGTGCCATAAGATAAGCCTAGCTCTTTGCCAAGGCCTGGTGCATATAAACGATCTGCAGCTAGCTCTATAAGATCTTTTCTTCCTACTAAATAGCCGCCACCTAAACTTATACCAGCACCAAGATTTTTAAGCAGTGATCCAGCTATTATATCAGCGCCGACATCTGTTGGCTCGATACTGTCGGTAAATTCTCCATAACAATTATCATACATTATAACAATGTCTGGATGCTTCTCTTTAAACTTAAGCATATCATCTTTTATTGCATGAAGATTAATTGCCTTTCTAAATTCGTAGCCAATTGACCTTTGCACGACTATAGCTTTGGTGTTTTTTGTGATTTTCGCTTCTAAGGCCTCAAAATCGATCGTAGCGCCTTTTAGCTCCACTTGGCTATACATTATACCTTTTTTCATTAATGAGTCCCTTAAATCGCCAATTAAGCCTATACTTTTTTGTATAGTGTCATAAGGAGTGCCAGTTACGTATATTAATTCATCTCCATGATCAAGAATTGAAGAAAGCATTATATATATAGCATGTGTACCTGAAACTATAGAAGTTCTTACTAAAGCATCTTCTGCATTAAAGATATCTTTAAAAATTTCTTCTATTTTGTCTCTACCAATATCGCCATAGCCATAGCCGCTTGCATAATAAAAGTCTGATGCAGCTAAGTTATTTTTTTGCATAGCATGTATAACTTTTATTTGATTAATCTCTTTATTTTTTTCATACTCTTTGTATGTTTCGTTTAATTCATCACTTGCGTCATTAACTAAATTTATGACAGCATCTGATAAATCGTATTTTTTGTAAATATTATTCATTCTTCCACCTTTTCATTATGTCATTGTATATTGTATTTACTGTTTGGTCTATATCGTCAAAGTTTACGTCAATGAAATTTGCTTCACTTTCGCGCCTAAACCATGTCAATTGTCTTTTTGCGTAGTTCCTAGACTTTTGCTTGATTAGATCTACAGCTCTTTCATAAGTAATTTCACCTTGCAGATAACTTATAAGTTCTTTATATCCAATAGCGAGCAGAGCTCTATTTGAAGTAATTTCCTCACTACTCATATCCTTTATAATTTCTTTAACTTCATCTAAGAGACCAGCTGAAAACATCTTGTCAACTCTTTTATTGATTCTATCATATAAAAGCCCTCTATCTGTTTGAAGTATATAGATTAGCTTATCATATTCGTCATTGTATTCTCTGAAGTTTTTGTTTTCTTCGCTGTATTTATTGCCGCTCTTATATATAACTTCTAAAGCTCTGATTATCCTAAAAGTATCATTCACACTAAGCTTTTCAGCATATTCTGGATCGAGCTCTTTTAATTTATTATATAAATATTTCTTACCATATAGTTCTGCTTCTTTATTAAGCTTTTCTCTAAGCTCTTTATCTTCAGCTTCACTACTAAAGTCTAGTTTATATAATAAGGAATTGATATATAATCCAGTTCCACCTATGATTATGGGTATCGTGCCACGCTCATTCATATCGCTTATTAGCTTTTTTGCCTTCTTTTGATAATCGTAGACAGAGAAAGTTTCATGAATGCTCACTTCATCTATCATATAATGCTTAATGCCAGACATCTCTTCGTCAGTAACTTTTGCAGTACCGATGCTCATTTCTTTATATATCTGCATTGAATCAGATGAGATTATCTCAGCGTTTCCAAGCTTTTTAGCGAGCTCAACAGCGACCTTTGATTTACCAATACCAGTTGGTCCTGATATAACTATAATTTTTTCTTTCATCATTGTATCCTATAGAACATCTTTTCAATCATATTCTTCTTAAGTATAATCATACTTGGTCTTCCATGAGGACAAGTAGTTGGATACTTGCACTTATTAAGGTCTTCAATAAGTTTATCTATCTCAATATTAGAGATTTTATCTCCAGCCTTAATAGCATTTTTACAAGCGTATTTCATGATCTTTTCTACTTTATAGTCATAAATATTAGTTTTTTCTTCGTCAAGTATACCAATTATATCCTTAATTAAGTCTAAGCTGTAATTACCGCCAAATATTATAGGTATGCTTCTTACTACAACATTATGATCAGGATATATATCTATAGTAAAACCAAATTTATTAAGTAGATCCATGTTTTCTTTTATAGTTTCTTCTTCATTAACTGTTAGTTTTATAGGACTTAGGCCTTCTATATATTGAGAATTTACTTTAGAATTCTTGAATTTTTCAGAAAACTCTTCGTAAAGAATCCTTTCATGTGCCGCATGTTGATCTATCATAACTACGAAGTCATTATTGTAGTCATAAAGCAGTATAAAGGTATTGAATAAGACGCCTTCTATCTTATAAGCATCAAGTATATTGATCTCATCCATGACTATTCTGTTTTTATCATCATTCGTCTCATCATCAAATATTAATATTTCTTCATATTCTTGTGAAGACTTTTTAATATCTTTATTTCTATCTTGTAATAACTTTATGTCATTTATGAATTCGTCATCATCAAAAACTGGTATATCTGCATTATTTTCATCTCTTTCGCTATCTTCACTACTTATAAATTCATCATACTCAGTATCAGTAGATTTGGCATAAACCGCATTATCTTGAGTACTAGTGTCATCTTCATAAGTAATTCTCACGGCTTCATCGCTATCTTCTTCATCTTTTTCAACAATATTAAGCTTAGTCTCCTCTTCCCTCTCATCTTTTTTATCGTAAAAAGCTATCTTAAGCTCAACATCGCTATTGATGACGCGCTTTAGATTAGAGTTAAGCAAAACAAGAAGTTCATCCATGTCTTGTATCTTAACCTCAGTCTTAGCTGGATGTATGTTAACATCAATCATACTAGGGTCTATATCTATAAACAAGAAGAATACAGGGAATCTATTCAAAGGTATAGTAGACTTATAAGCTTCATTAATTACCTTGTTTATAGCATCATTCTTAACAGTTCTATTATTTATATATAAAAGCTGATTCTTTTTATTACTTCTATATAGAAGATTATTTGATATATAGCCTCTAATCTTAAACTTATCGCTTTCGATATTGACTTCCTTCATATTTATAGCAGTATCATAGCCATAAAGACTGTTAATCCTTTCGTATAAGTTTTGATTACTAAATAAGTCAAAAATAACCTTATCATTATTCATATACTTAAAGCCGATACTAGGATTTGCTATAGCAAGCCTATAAAGAAGATCATTTATAAGATTTGACTCATAAGTATCTTTTTTTAGAAATTTCTTTCTTGCTGGAATATTATAGAAGATATCTTCAACTATTATGGAAGTACCTTTATTAGTGGATATATTCTCTATCCTTTTATTGTCATTAAAAAAGCTGATTTTAGAGCCAATCTCTTCATCCTCTGTCTTACTTATAAGTGTAACATTGCTTATGGCTTTGATGCTTGCCAAAGCCTCGCCTCTGAAGCCCATAGTGTGTATCCTATATAAGTCATCAACATTCTCGATTTTGCTCGTAGAGTGCTTAATAAAGGCAAGATTAACGTCTTCTCTGTTTATTCCGCTGCCATTGTCAGAAATTGATATCTTTCTTTTGCCGCCATCATATATCTTGATAATGATATTTGTAGCGCCTGCATCTATTGAATTTTCTACAAGTTCTTTGACAACTGATACCGGTCTCTCTATAACCTCGCCTGCAGCTATCTTTTCAACTGTTTCTTTTGATAGTACTTTTATCATCTAATCACCTAATTTTTTTGCTCTTTCAATTATTTTATTTAGCTCGTTTAGAGCATCCATTGGGGTCATTGCATTTATATTTATATCCTTGATTGAATCTACATAAGATCTGTACTTATATTCATCTAGGCTAATGTTTGTCGTTTCTTTCTCTTTTTTTCTAACGCTAAGGTCCTGGTATTCAAGTCTATCCATCATCTCTTGTGCGCTTGATATAACGTCATCATTAATGCCGCTAAGCTTTGCTACATATATACCGTAGCTCTTGTCTTGCGCTTCGTTTTTAATCTTTCTTAAGAATATAAGATCTTCGCCATCTTCTAATATATCCATAGATATTTGCTCAACATTTTTAAATTTTTCAGTTAAATGAGGTATCTCGTGATAGTGCGTACTGAATATGGTCTTAGCCTTAATCTTCTTTGATATATACTCAAGTATTGCAAAGGCAATGGACAAGCCATCGTTAGTGCTAGTTCCTCTGCCCACTTCGTCTAAAACGATGAAGCTATCTTTTGTAGCAAACTTTAGTATCTCATTTACTTCTTTCATCTCAACCATAAATGTTGAATTGCCTCTAGATATATCATCTGATGCGCCTATCCTAGTAAATATCCTATCTACTATAGGTAATTTTGCCTCGTTTGCTGGAACGAAGGAGCCTATTTGATTTAAGTATAAAGATATAGCTATCTGTCTCATATAAGTCGATTTACCGCTCATATTTGGCCCTGTGATGACTTTTATATACTTATTGCTATCAAAGTATGCATCGTTCTCAATAAAGGCAGTATCTTTGAGATTCTTCTCAATAACTGGATGTCTTGAATTTTTTAATACAAGATCTTCGTCACTTATACTTGCTCTTACATATTTATTTTTCCTAGATATATATGCAAGATTAACTATAAAGTCAAGATATGCAATCTTCTCACTTAAGTTCTTTATCCTAGATAAACTATCTAATAATTTGTTTTTAATATCATTAAATAGCTCTCTCTCAAGTGATTCAAATCTATCTTTTGCTGTAAGTATCTCTGTTTCAAGAGCTTTAAGCTCTTCTGTTACGAACCTTTCACTATTAACAAGAGTAGCTCTTTTTATAAAATAGTCAGGAACCATATTTAAGTTAGATTTAGTAACCTCATAGAAATAACCAAGTATCTTATTATACTTTATTTTAAGATTTTTAATCTTTGTATTTTTTCTATCCTTGTCCTCAAGTAGAAGTATCTCCTTTAAAGAATCATTTTGCAAGCTTCTGTATTTGTCAAGCTCTGCATTATAATTAAGCTTAATTATATAGTCGCTATCCATAGAATCAATGGCAATATCAATAAGCTTAACTAAGTCATTTAAGTCATAAAATTTGAAAATCTCTTTAATATTTTCATCTTTTATAAGAGCTACAGCATTTTCAGCGTAGATAATATAGTCTTTAAGCCTTAGCATATCCTGCTTTGTAACTGTCATCTCATTGATTCTGTTGGAAATTCTGTCTATATCACGAATATTTTTAAGATAGTTTCTGATACCTGTCATTTCCATCTCGTTTTTATAAAAATATTCGACTAAATCAAGCCTTTCATTAATATCACTAGCATTGATAAGCGGCTTTAGCATAGCATTTTTAAGGTATCTTAAACCCATAGCTGTCTTTGTATCATTAAGTATATCAAATAATGTTTTTGACTTAGTATTATAAGATGAGTCTATCTCGAGATTTAATCTAGTTTGATCATCTAGGATCATTGTCTTTATATCATCATTGATATTTTCAAACTTAAAATGCTTCAAATCATTCTTTTGAGTGTATTCAAGATAAGATATTAAATAATAGATAGCAATAGCTTTTCTATATTCATTTTTCTTTAGGTTAATATTATGACTATCTTTTAAAATGACTACAATATCATCAAGGTTTTTATCTACTTTATAAGACTTTACATAGTCAAGCGATTTTTTATTTAGATACTTAATAAGGTCTTCTATATCTTCATAGTCATCATTAATAAAGACTTCGGCAACATTGTACTTAAAAATGCTATCAACTACATCATAGACACTGCCCTTAAGACTATAATCATGAGCATCGATATCACCTGTTAGGTAGTCGCATTTGACGATTGATGCGCCCATATCATCAATATAAAGGTAGATGATATATTTATTAAGCTCTTCTTCGCTTGATGTAGTGCCTGGTGTAACTATCTTTACTATATCTCTTTTAACTAGGCCTTGAGCTAGTTTTGGGTCTTCTACTTGATCGACAATTATAACTTTTTTATTGTTTTGACCAAGCTTATTGATGTAGACGTCAACAGCTTTAGCAGGCACGCCGCACATAGGCGCTCTTTCATCTAGACCGCAGTCGCGTCCTGTTAAGACTAAATCAAGTATCTCGCTTGCTTCAATAGCATCGTCGAAAAACATTTCAAAGAAGTCACCAATCCTATACATGACTATAGCATCTTGATTCTTTTCTTTAAGTTCTACATACTCCTTCATCATAGGAGATAATTTGTCTTTATCAATCTTCAACTTTCTCACCATTCATAGAAAATGATTTAACATCATTTATTTTTACTTTAACAATATTGCCAATGTCTTCTTCATTTGCTTTAAAGTTTACTAATTTAAACTCTTCGGATCTACCTGAGTAGAAATTTTCATCTTTTGAAGATTTTCCTTCTACTAATACATTTAGTGTTTTACCTATATATTTCTTGTTCTTTTCTAAGCTAATATCGTTTTGCACATCAATAAGTTTTTGTAATCTAGCGTTTTTAATATCATCAGGAATTTGATTTTGCATCTTAGCAGCAAGAGTACCTGGTCTTATTGAATATATAAATGTAAAGGCTTGATCATAGCCAACAGTTTTAACTAGATCAATAGTATCTTCAAAATCCCTATCACTTTCGTCTGGAAAGCCTACTATGATGTCTGTAGACAAGGCAATATCACGTTTTAAGGATTTAATAAGCTCTATATTTTCCAGATAATCTTCTCTAGTGTATTTTCTATTCATAAGCTTAAGTATTCTATTTGAACCTGATTGCACTGGTATGTGCAAGAACGGCATAAGTTTATCTATCTCATCAAAAGCATATATAAGCTCTTTGGATATATCCTTAGGATGAGATGTCATAAACCTAATTCTCTCAAGTCCATCGATATCAGCAATCTTATAGATAAGATTAGTAAATGAAATTTGAGGCTCTAATGTTTTTCCATATGAGTTAACATTTTGACCAAGAAGTGTCACTTCTTTTACGCCGCCATCAACAAGGTGCTTAATCTCAGCTATTATATCCTTTGCCTCTCTTGATACTTCCCTGCCTCTAGTGTATGGTACAATGCAATATGTACAAAAATTATCGCAGCCATACATGATATTAACATATGATTTGAAATTATATCTTCTGTTTTGGCCAATTGTTTCTCTTGTTTTTAGGTTTATTTGATCGATATTTACAACTTGCTTCTTTGTAGATAGATGTTCTTCAAGCAAATCTTCTAAAATGGCAATGGAATTAGTTCCAAATATGATGTCTACGTGTTTGAATTTTTCTTCTAGAAATTCTCTTGAAGAGTCAATCTCCATTACACAGCCGCAAACCATAATGATTTTCTCTAAATCATTTGCTTCCATTAGATGCTTTAAATCACCTAAATTGCCTAATAGTTTATTCTCTGCATTTTGTCTAACAGCGCATGTATTGAATATAACTATGTCAGATTCAATCATATCATCTGTCTCTACAAAGCCAAGATTAGATAGTATCCAGCTTATAGATTCGCTGTCACGCTCGTTCATCTGACAGCCATAAGTTTTAATCATAAAGCTTGGTGATTTTTTATATTTACTTTGATAATCATCGATATATTTTTTTATACTATTCAATATATGTCTTACTCCTAACTAATTAAAGGCACGCCTAGGCGTGCCTTTAAAAATCAATTATTATTGTTCTTCTGATTCAGAATTTTCTATTGCATTTTTAAATAACGCACCCATATCTTCTGATAAGTCATCATTTTGTACAGGTAATTCTTTTACTTCAGATTCCTTTACTTCTTTTTCTTCAACTTCAGGTTTTTCTTCTTCATGAACTTCTTCAGCTGCTGGAGCTTCTTCTTCGTATTCTTGTTCTTCTTCTACTGGTTCTTCAAGTCTTCTCTTAGATACGCTAACCTTCTTGTCTTCATGAATTTCAGTAATCATAACTTCGAAGCGATCGCCAACTTTTAATACGTCCTTTGGATCATTAACTCTCTTATGAGAAATTTGTGAAACGTGTAGTAAAGCATCTACGCCTTCCATAATTCTAACGAAAGCACCGTATGATTCAATATTAACAACTTCTACTTCAACAACATCGCCTTCGTGGTATTTTTCTGTAAATACTGTCCATGGTTCAGGTACTGTTTGTTTTAAGCCAAGTGAAATTCTATTTCTTTCTTTATCTACTGATAAAACTTTAACTTCGATTTCTTCACCTTGTTTTAAAACTTCTTTAGGATTTCTAATTCTTCCCCATGTAAGGTCTGTGATGTGAACTAAGCCATCGATTCCGCCTAGGTCAATGAAAGCACCATAATCAACGATTCTAGCTACTATACCTTTGACTATTTCTCCTTCTTTGATGTTTTCCCAAGCTTCTTCTCTCTTCTTATCAAGCTCTTTCTTTTCAACAGCTTTTCTAGAGAATACTAATCTTCTTTTATTTATATCAACGTCGATAATTACAACATCTAGATTTTGTCCAACAAATTCTTCAAGGTTTTCTTTATATCTAACTGATACTAATGAAGCTGGTATAAATCCTTGGATTCCGCTATAGTTAACAATCAAGCCGCCTTTAGTGACAGATTTAACTTTTACAGAAACTACTTCGTCTCTTTCCTTAACTTCTTCAATCTTTTCCCAAACTTCCATTTCTTTCAACTTCTTAGTTGATAGAACTACGTTACCTTCTCCATCGTCAATCTTAACTACATAAACTTTGATTTTATCGCCTTGTTTATATAGATCCTTTGGATTAACATCTTCTTCAGCTAGGTCTTCTTTTTTGATTATACCGTCGCTTCTAAAGTTGATGTTAACACTAACATCGTTGTCAGTTACATAAAGAACTTCACCTTCAATGATTTCGCCTCTTGATATTCTCTTGAAAGAATCATCAATAGCTTTAATCATTTCATCTTTTTTTGTTTCTTTAGCATCCTCCTTTTTCATTGTTTCATCGTGGTTTAAATTTTCCATTACTTTAATTGCCTCCTTAATTATATCATCAGGCACCGAAGCACCTGCTGTAATACCAATATTATAATCTGGTTTTATTAAACTCATGTCCAGCTCATGAATATTTTCAAGTAAATATGTTTTTGGATTAATAGTTTTTGAAATTTCATACAATTTTTTAGTATTTGAACTGAAATTTGATCCAAAGACTAAAACCATATCTACTTTATTTGCAAGCTCCCTAACAGCCTTCTGTCTGTTTTCAGTAGCGTTGCATATAGTGTTAAATACAAGCACATCCTCATTATGCTCTTCTAAGCACTTTGACATCTTATCAAATTTATCATGAATGAATGTTGATTGTGCAAAGAATGCAATATGATTTAAGCCAATAATTTCTTTAGCTTCATCTAAATCCTTAATGACGATTGCTTCTGTTTTAGAATGAGAAACTATAGCTTTTACTTCTGGATGTTCTTTATCACCCGCTATAATAACATTATAACCTATATTTGAATATTTTTCCACTAATTCGTGAATATTTTTTACTTTTATACAAGTTGTATCGCAAATATTTTTATGATTATCCTCTAGGAGCTTAGTGTTTTCAATTGTTTCACCATGCGCGCGTATGATTATATTATTTGAAAATATTTTTTTATAATCATCAATTTTTTTTAGTCCACGTCTAGCAAAATCATCGATAACTGTTTGATTGTGTATTAAGTCACCAACTATTTCCGCTTCTTTGTTTTCTTCTAAAAATTCATTTGCTTTTTTTACAGCCAATCTAACTCCTGAACAAAAGCCGTAGTACTTTGCTAAATATATCTTCATTATAACGATGCTATCCTATCCATTAAGTTTTCGGAGAAATCTCCTTCTAGCTTTTCAAATTCATCTACATCAATTATTTCACCAAAAGTTATTTTAACTTTAGAAAAAATTTTGTAGCTCGATTCAATATGGCAAGGGACTATGTTTGTGCCAGTTCTTTTTGCAATCAAGTGTATGCCATCTTTTGCCTTTGCTGTTCCATCTACATTTCTAGTGCCTTCTGGGAAGAAAATCAAATTATTGCCATTCTTAAGTGTTCTCATAACATCTTTTATAGCTTTTATATCAGCTTTTTCCCTATCTACTTTTATAGCGTTCGATTTATTAAGTATAAATCTTGTAAATGGATTTTCGTAAAGTTCTTTTTTTGCGAAGAAAGCAACGTTTGTACCTAAATTCATCGCTACAAATATGGGGTCCCAGTTTGATCTATGATTGCCTGCGACTATAAAATTTGTATCTTGTTTTAAATTTTCCTTGCCTTTTATTTCAAATCTGAATAATATTCTGCAAATTATTATTCCAACAAATCTAATGACTCTATACATTATTTATCTCCATTTATATAAGAAAGCATAAGCTCAACTGTTTCTTCGATGTTCTTATCATCTGTATTTATTTCTATAGCGTCACTTGCTTTTACAAGTGGATCTACTTCCCTATGTGAATCATAGTCATCTCTACGGATAAGGTCCTTCTTTATATCTTCAAAATTAACTTCTAAACCTTTTTCCAAGTATTCTTTGTATCTTCTTTTGGCTCTTACGTCAGCTGAAGCTGTTAAAAAGAACTTGTAGTCGGCATCCTTTAATACAACTGTACCTATATCACGTCCATCCATAATCACAGATGATTTAGAAGCTATCTCTCGCTGCAAACTTACTAGTCTTTTTCTTACATCTCTATATTGACAAACATAGGAAACATTTTTATCAATACGCTCGTTTCTTATCTTGTCATCAACACAAAGCCCATCTAGGAAGATATGGTTTTCAAAATAATCTATCTTAGTTTTTTCAGCTAAGGCCACAACATCTTCTTCAGATTTAGGATCAATATTATTGTTTAAAACCTTTAGTGTTAGTGATCTATACATTGAACCAGTGTCCACATAATTTATCTTAAGTTTTTCTGCCAATAGCTTAGCTATTGTGCTTTTGCCAGCACTTGTTGGACCATCTATAGCTACTTTTATATTATTATTCATATATTTATCCTTTCTTAAGCTTTGTGTTTTGCCTAAATATACATCTTTTTTATCTATATCCTTATTATAAAATACGCTTAGCCTGATAACGCCTTGCATTTGTCCTTTGACAAGCATTTCGTTTAAGCATATCAAAGCTGTATCATTTAAACCAATGTATCTAGCTGCAAGAGCTGGATATGCCTTGTCTAAGTCTTGAGTTACTGTAAATAAAACGCATTTTATCTCTTTTTTATCTAAATTATTTACGTTTATTATCTCTTCTAATAAAATTTTGCTTTGATTAATTATTGAACTAGCCGTATTTTGAGCATCTACTGCTCCTCTAATTACTACCACACCATCACCTACTCAATGCTCATTGCTGCTTGATAAGCTGTTGAAAATGCTATTTGTAAGTTATATCCACCAGTTAAGGCGTCTATATCTAAAACTTCACCAACTATATATAGTTTATTTACTAATTTTGACTCCATAGTCTTAGGATCAATTTCTTTTACATTAACTCCGCCTGCAGTGATTATTGCTTCATCTATATCTCTTAAAGAGTCGTACTTAAGATTGAAGTGTTTAAGATTATTAATAATGGCAGTTCTTTCAAGTTTTGTAATATCACATGCTTTTTTATAATAATCAAAGTCAATATTCTTTAGAAATATATTTATTAATTTTTTTGGAAGAAGCTTCTCTAGGATCTTGCCAATGGATTTAAGATGTTCTTCTTCAAATAGCATTAGAATCTTATTATCTAGCTGTTCTTCATTTAGTGCAGGTTTTAGATCTAAGTAGATAGTATAATCTTCAGCATCTTTCATATATGACGAAGCGCTCAGTATTATTGGGCCAGATATGCCAAAGTGTGTAAATAACATCTCTCCAAATTCATTAAAGATAATCTTTTTCTTTTGATTTATGACTTTTACTTCTACATTCCTAAGTGATAGTCCCATAAGTTCAAGTCTATCCTCTTTACTTAAACTTGTATTCATCGCAACAAGTGAGGCCTTAATTGGCTTTATACTGTGTCCAAACTTTTGAGCAAGCCTATAGCCATCACCATTAGAACCAGTTACTTTATAACTCATACCTCCACATGCAATTACAAGGTTTTTTGCATAATCTACTCCAGAATTAGATATTATTTTAAATAAATCTTCATTTTTTTCTAAATCTTTAACTGTACTTTCATTTTTAAATTCTATATTCAAGCCCTTTATAAGTTTCTTAAACAATTCAATTATTTCCATGGCGTCATCTGACTGAGGGAATACTCTATTGCCTCTTTCGACTTTAGTTTTTATGCCATTGTCATTAAAAAATTTAATAAGATCATTAGCCGAATAATTATTTAAGGAGCTATACATAAATTTTTCGTTGTGTACAATATTTTTAAGTATATTGTCATTTTCAGAGTAATTACAAATATTGCACCTGCCCTTACCAGTTATTCTCAGCTTTCTTCCAGGGTATTTGTTTTTATCATATAATATTACACTTTTGCCGCGTTTAGCACAGTTAACAGCAGTAAAAATACCTGCAGCTCCTGCGCCAACTATAGCTACATCATATACTTTATTCATTATTTATCTTCATAAGGATCAAAATCGTATATGTCATATGACTTATAAATCCTTTCCATTTCTGTTAGATAGTCTTGTGTTGAATCTAGATTTTTAAAGCTAAGTCCAGCTATAATGATATTTATCAAAGATAGTGGAGCAACAAAGGAGTCGATAAATAGAATTATATCGTTTTTAGCAATTAAAACTAGGTCGCTGTTCTTAGCGATGGTAGTGTTTGTGTTGTCTGTAAGTGATATAACCTTGCTTCCCTTTGATTTGGCGTATTTCAATATACTCACTGACTTTTTAGAATATCTTGGATAGCTTATACAAAAGAATGTATCTTCTTCATTCATGTGTAGCATGCTCTCAAATACTATATCATCGTCAGAATTAATAATAATCGCATCTTTGCCCATTAATTTCAAATAGAAGCAGAAATAATTTGCTAAAAATGATGAGGTTCTTAAGCCTAGCACAAAAATTTTTCTGCTATTGTTTAAAATATCTATGCCTTCATATAGTTTTTCTTTGTCAAGATCATTTTTTAATCTCTTTACGTCGTGAGCGTCAGTTGCTAAACATGATTCAACTAGCTCATCCATAGTTGTTATCTCTCTAAGTTTAATTCTGTCAATGTTTGAAAGACTTATCTTGGCTAGCTCGTGTATATCATCTTTCAATTCTTTGTATCCATCGTAACCAAGTAATGTTGCGAATCTTACTACTGTTGACTCACTTAGACCTAGTTCCATAGCAAGTTTTTGAGCTGTTTGGAAGGTCGATTTGTGAAAATTGTTGAGAATATAGTCAGCAATTAACCTTTGACCCTTACTAAATTGCTTTTTGTTTTGTTCAATTCTATAAATTAGATTTTTCTCCATCATCTTCACTCCTCTTCTCTAAAATATATGTTTTACATGGTTTATTCTTTTGGTTAATAAACTCTAATTTGATAACATTAAATATTTTTTGATCTAAACTTTTTAAATAATCATAAATTTTACTATCTTCTAAGCTACCTTCTTCGTGGCCAGGATATGTAGTTATCATAATGATTGCACCATGGTTAAGTCTTACTAATAGCTCTTGTATAGAACTCATAGTAGTATCTAGTCTTGTTACTAGATTTTTATCAGCTCCAGGTAAATAACCTAGGTTATATATAGCAAAGTCAATATTTTCTTTTATATCCGATAAATCTTCGTGGCTTTTATTTAAATAGATACAATTCTTATATGGGTAAGACTCTAATAGAGATCTTGTATTTTCTATAGCTTTTGTTTGTATATCATAAAGATATAGCTTTTCATAATTTGGCGCGTTTTTCAAAATTCTTAAGCTGTCGAAACCATTGCCACAAGTCATGTCAACAAGTATCTTCTTTTCTTTAAGAAAAGTTTTTAATAAGTAATCAATAAAATGATTAGTGTTATCTAAGAATTTATATTTCATCTAAATGATTCAACTTCTTCCTTTGATAGTCTTCTGAATTCTCCGACCTTTAGTTGGCCTAATTCTAGAGTGCCTATCTTAACTCTTTTAAGCATAAGGACCTTATATCCCAAGACTTTAAACATATTTCTAACTTGATGGTTTCTTCCTTCGCATATCGATATAGATACTAAGGAGCTGTCATCATATACATTTAGCACTTTTACTATGCTTGGAGCTGTCTTAACTCCGTCTAGATAGACGCCGTTTCTTAATTTGTTAAGATCATTCTTATTAGGAGCCTTATCTAGTTTAGCTATATATTCTTTATATATTTCGTTTTTTGGATGCATGATGCCATTGGACCATTGACCATCGTTTGTAAGTAGTAACAATCCTGTAGTGTTTGCGTCTAGCCTACCCACTGGATAAATCCTCTTTTTTATCTTGTAATCATATAAATCAGATATAATGTTTTTAGCATATTTATCTTTTAGCGTTGTTACATAGCCAAGTGGTTTGTTTAGTGCAATGTATATTTTTTTATCTTTATCCACGGAAACTACTTCACCGTTTAACTTTACTACATCACTTTCTGGATCGACGAAGAACGGCATCTTCTCAACCACTTTATTATTTACTCTTACTCTCTTTTTTTCAATAAGTTCGTCAGCCCTTCTTCGAGACACTTCTGCATTTTCTGCTACAAACTTATTCAGTCTCACTTTCTCCATTGTCTTGCCTTTCTATATTTATATCCATGTTTATATCTGGAAGCTCAGATAAATCTTCTATGCCAAAGCTTCTTAAAAAGATATCGCTTGTCCCATAAAGTATTGGTTTGCCTGGTGTATCAAGTCTGCCTACTTCTTCTATTAAGCCTCTGTCAAGCAGTGTGTTAACAGGACCATCTGACTTTACAGATCTTATTTTTTCTATTTGCATCTTAGTAACTGGTTGTTTATAAGCAATTATTGATAGCGTTTCGATAGATGCATTGCTTAGATTGTTTTTTGGCTTTTCACTCAGTAGTTTTTTAACGTAATCAAAGTATATATCTCTGCTAATAAGCTGATAAGAGCTATTCATTCTAATGATCTTTAATCCATCGTTTGATAAATCCATTTCACTCCTAAGATCTTCCATAGCTCTTTCAATTTCTTCAATATCTATTTCGCATATATCGCTAATAGTTTTGATATCGAGAGGATCTCCCCATGCAAATAGCAATGCTTTAATTATTTCTTTTATATCATTCATGATTATCACCTAAGTATGTAAAATCTATATCTGAGAATGTTGCTTCTTGTTCGTAGCTAATAACTTTGTTTTGTATAAGTTCTAAAACGCTGATAAACAAGGTAATTACATAAGCTACGTCCACTATTTCAGGAATAAACTCACTTAGTTTTACTTTTTTATTTTTCTTAAACTTTTTAACAATATCATTTGTCATCTTTTTGACACTATATTTTTCTCTTCGTATACTACTAGGCTCTTCTTTGATGATTGTTCTCTTATTAGTCAAAAGTGATACAAGTACTTTAGATAGATTGTTCAAGTCAAAGTTAAGATCTAAAGCTTCATCTTTTTCATCAATCTCATCCATTGGCTTAAATACAAAGTTATTCGACTCTTCATACATTGTGTTTAAGTACAGAGATACATCTTTAAATATCTTGTATTCAAGAATATTTTTACTAAGTTCTAGACGTGGATCTTCCTCAATATTATCCTTTTCTACTGGTATAAGCATTTTTGATTTTATCTCCAGCAATCTTGATGCCATAACTAAAAAGTCACTACTCATTTCGACATCTATCTCTTGAGAAGTATTGATATAGTCAAGAAATTTTTCTGTTATTTCATTGATGGGTATATCGAATATATCCATCTTGTCCTCATCTATGAGTTCTAATAGTACATCAAAAGGACCTTTGTATCTGCTTATTTCAACGTTATACATCAGACTATCTTTCCTATAAGATTAATCATAAAATTAACCATTGGTATAAGTATTTTATCAAGATTATCAGTCATTATTAATAATAAGAGTAGTATATAGCCATATTTTTCGTACTTTATTAGATAATACTCATACTTTGGTGGTAGAAATGAAAACAACAGCTTTGATCCATCTAGTGGTGGAATAGGAATAAGGTTAAATACACCTAAAACAATATTGAACCAGAATATATTCATAAATAGCTCAAATACGAAGTCATTTAGCCTTATATGTTTCATAATAATTACTGAAATTATTGCCGAGATAAAGTTAGTTAATACACCAGCAATAGAAACGAAGAAAGTACCTTTTTTTCTGTCTCTAAAGTTATTTGGGTTAATCATAACTGGTTTTGCCCAACCGAATTTGAAGAAAATCAAACAAATAGTTCCGATTGGATCAAGATGATGAAGTGGATTTAAAGATAACCTACCATCGTTTTTCGCTGTTTCATCACCACAAAGATATGCTGCGTATCCGTGTGCCATCTCGTGAGGTATTATTGCAACAAGCACAGCTATTGTTCTTATAATAATATCTTGTAAATTAATATCGCCAAACATTATCTAATCACCTCTAAAATGTGCTTTTCTTTTATAGCTTTGTCGCCATAGACGACGCTAGCTTTTAAATTAGCTAATTGTTCAGAACTTAGTTCATTATTTGATCTTATTGTAAATAATAAGTCGCCTTTATCAATCTTATCGCCAATACATTTTTCATTTATTAAGCCAACTGTGTAATCAATTTTATCTTCTTTCTTTAATCTACCTGCGCCTAATTCATTGAGTGTCTTTGCGATATCTTTAAGCTTATACGAATTTAAATAGCCACTAGTATCTGCCAAAATCTCAGTCTCATATCTAGCCTTATCAAATTTATTAATATCTTCAATATATGATATATCTCCACCTTGATTGTGAACAAATTTTAAAAACATTTCAAAAGCTTCTCCGCTATCTAAAACTCGTTTTATACTATCTTTTACTTCAGTATAGTCAATATCTTCAATATTTAGTAAAAGTTCATACACTATATGATTTATTTCATCATATATATCATCATAATCTTTATAATTGCCCTTTAAAAAGTCTGCTACTTCTATAATCTCTAGATTATTTCCAGCTCTCTTACCAAGAGCCTTGTTCATTGAACTTATAATACAAGTAGTCTTTCTATTAAATGCTTTGGATATATTAAGCATAGTATCACAAAGTTCTTTTGCCTTATCAAAACTTTCCATAAAGGCTCCCGTACCACACTTAACATCAATAAGTAAGGAGTCATTCCTAAAGCTGAATTTTTTACTAAGTATAGATGAGGCTATAAGAGGAATTGAATCGACACTTGCACAGACATCTCTTAGTGCATATAAAATTCTATCTGCTTTAGCAATATTTTCTGATTGACTTACTATGAAAAAACCTAAGTCATTAGCTGTTTTTTCTATCCACTCATCACTTTGATTAACCTTAAATCCAGGAATTGATTCTAATTTATCAAGAGTGCCACCTGTAAAGCTAAGACTTCTGCCGCTCATCTTTAAGAATTTATATCCCATAGAAGCGAGTATTGGTCCAAGTATTAAGCTTATCTTATCTCCTACTCCACCAGTTGAGTGTTTGTCAAGGATTGTAGAGTCTACTCCATCAAAATTAATGTATTCACCGTTATCAATTATTGCTTTTGTTAAATAATAAGTTTCTTCGTCGTTAAGTCCATTTAAAAATATTGCCATAAGTAGACTTGATGTTTGATAATCAGCAATAGATTCGTCCAGTATGCCTATTATAAAAAAGTCAATTTCATTTTTATTTAATAATTTTTTATCTCTCTTTTTCTCAATGATGTTAATTATGTTCATTTTTACTCTTTATATAATCGTATGCATAATTAATTGCTATGATTGTGCTTGCGTTTTGAACTTCACCATACAATACTTTTTTTCTAACCTCTTCAATTTCGATTTCTTCTACTTCTAAAAATTCGCCGTCATCAAGATTTTGCTCTGTCTTAACTAAGTCTTCAGCTAAAAACAAATCTATCTTTTCGTCAGAATATCCTGGTGAAGTGTAGAACTCCATGATGTATTTTGGATTTTCACATAAGTATCCTGTTTCTTCTTCAAGCTCTCTACTTGCTGCTTGTACTGGAGTTTCTTGTACCTCAACTAAACCAGCTGGCACTTCTAATAAAGTTTTTTCTACAGCTTTTCTAAATTGTCTAACCATTAAAAGCTTTGTATCCTTTATTGCAATGATGACCACAGCAGGTTTATGCTCTACTATCTCTCTCTTTGAATACTTTTTATTAGGCATTTCAATAGTATCAATACGTAAACTTAATATTTTACCTTGATAAATTTTTTCGCTTTTTAATGTTTTTTCTACTTCAATATGTTCCATTCTAGTCCTCACTTTTTAATAATTCTTTTGCATTTTTTATTGCTATATCACTTATCTTACCTGAGCTTAGTAGCCTTGCTAGTTCAATCACTCTTCCGTCGTAATCTAGTTTTTTAACGTGACTTATAGTTGCCTCGCTATCGCTAGCTTTTTCTACTAAGTAGTGTTCCTCTGCTTTAGCTAATATCTGTGGTAAGTGTGATATTGATATTATTTGATATTTATCTGCTAATTCCCTAAGTTTATTCGCAAGGCAGCTAGCAGTGTAGCCGCTAAGCCCTGCGTCTATCTCATCAAAGATGATTGTGTCAATATTGTCAAAATCAGCACCTAAGTTCTTAATTGCAAGCATTAGTCTTGACATTTCACCACCAGAAATGATTTCGCTTATGGGTTTAACTGATTGACCTTTATTTGCGCTCATTAAGATTTCTACGTCATCATAGCCATAATTTTTCATAGTTTTCTTTGCTTCGACTGAAATCTCAACTTGAATATTGCTCATATTTAGCGTTCTTAACTCATCTTCAAGCATCTTTGCTATCTTTTTAGCAAGAGCTTTTCTTTTGAGACTTAAATCACTCGCTTTTTCATCATAAGATTTTTTATCTTCAATTAATGACTTTTCTAATGCTGCTTTTTCTAGCTCTATATTTCTTATTTCATTTAGCTTATTATCTAAGTCTTCTCTATATGCGTTTATTTCAGCAATACTATTGCCATACTTATACTTAATTTTATTTATCTCATCTAGCCTCTTACTTAATTCATATAGCCGTTCTTGATCGTAGTCAATAGAGTCTGAAAAGTATTTTACCTCTTCATTTATATCCTTAATAAGCTCTTGATAGTCCATAAGTTTTTCATACCAATCCTCAGCGTCTTTTGAATACTCTTTTAAGTCATCAACTAAATTACTCGCGTCAGATAAGATTGAATCTACGCTGTAATTATCACTATCTCTAAGCATTTGATTTATATTATATGCAGTCTTTTTGATATCTTCACTCGAGTTTAGTCTTTTTATCTCAGTCTCTAGCTCTTCATCTTCTCCATCTAAAATTTCAGCTTCGTCTATTTCATTTTTTTGAAATTCTATAAAATCTATTTGATTGTCGATATCTTTTTGATTATTAGGAAGCTCTTTTAAACGCTTATTGCTTTTTTCTATCTTTAAATATAATTCATTTATTTCTTTGAGCAAGGTCTTGTACGCATTATCACCAAAATAATCAAGTATATTTATGTGCTCATTTTTGTCAAGCAGTGTAAATTGTTCTTTTTGTCCTAATATATCAATACTTAAAGCACTTATCTCGCTTAAATCTTTTAGACTTACGCTTATATCGTTGATGTAGTTTTCACTAGGCTTATCTCTATATATAATTCTCTTTAAAATAAGTGGACTCTTAATTTTAGCGTTTAAAATATAATTTACTTTAGCTAATTTTTTATTATCTATATCAATATGAGCTTCTATGCTTGACGAATCAAAGCCGTCTCTTATTTGATTTTTACTAGCTTTTGCGCCTAGAACTACAGCTAAGGCATCTACTATGATGGATTTACCACTACCTGTTTCTCCAGAAATAGCTGAGAATCCATCGTTGAAATCAAGATTTAATGAATCAATTATAGCAAAATCTTTTATATATAATTTACTAAGCATTTCTTCACCTACTTAAAGATTCTTTAACCAATCTTCTTATATCGATATTACTGTGATTATCATCTCTTGTAAATAGAGCGAGATACTCAATATTTCCTTCTCCTCCCTCTATAGGCGACTTGCATATATCATTTAAATATATACCTTTCTCCCTTAAAGATAGAATCACATTATTTATTGCGTTTATATGTAATTTGGCATCATTAAATATACCGTTTTTTCTCTTTATCTTACCTGACTCAAACTGAGGTTTTATTAAGACTATAAGCTTTGTATCCTCTTTCACAAGTATATCAAAAGCATCTCTTAATAATGTGAGTGAAATAAAGCTAAGATCGGATGTCACTATATCGAAGTCTTCATCAAAAGTTTCATTGCTAATATTTCTAGCATCAAAAGATTCATATGAAATGATTTTTTCGTTATTTTTTAATGATGGATGCAGTTGATTTTTTCCAACATCTAGTGCATATACTAAACGCGCCCCACGCTTCACTAAAACGTCTGTGAAGCCTCCTGTTGAGGAACCTATATCAATACATGTCTTGTCATTAATATCGAGCTTAAAAGCCTCTATAGCCTCAATTAGCTTTAGAGCACCTCTAGATACATACCTTGTTATGTCGTTATCTGAGTCAATATCTATGCTATCATCTTCTTTGATATCATAGCTAGGATCTAGTAAAGCTTTTCCGTTAACTAAGACAAAGCCAGCTAAAATTAATTTCTTAGCCTTAGTTCTACTGTCAATATTTTTAAATTCACTTAAATATTTATCTAATCTCATACTATTTATTCTTCTTAAATATGTTTTTAAACTTTAAAATAACTTTTGATAGAGCAAAAATAATATCTCTATACTTTAAGATTGCTACAGACTTGCCTAATGATTTTCCGCCAACTGTTGCAGCAGCAACAGATGCAGTTATTAAAGTCCCTAAGATGGCAACATTAACATTATCAAAATGCAAAGCTATCTTTGTCAAAAGTGTTGCACCTAGTGCACCTGAGATAATGCCCGCCATATCACCAATTACATCATTGCAAAAACTTGATACTTTATCGGCATTTTTAATTAGTCCTATGGCGATTTTACCTTCTTCAATATTATTTGATGCCATAGCATGAAATAGTTTTTCTTCAGCTGTTGTAACGCTTACCCCTATAATATCAAACAATATACCTATCATCATTACAAGTAAAAGAAGTATAACTCCAACTAAAATTCCAACATCTTCTAATAATATATCAATTATAGAAGAAAGTATTATAGACATAGCAAAAGTAAAGATGGTAATGGATAGCGTCCATTTTAAATCACTTTTACCAGCTTTATGTTTTTTATCTTTATTTAATTTATCAATGCTTTTATCTTTATACTTTTTTTTAAAATCTGAAATTTCTTACACCCCTTATAATTAATCGTAATTACATTGTTATTATACCATAAACAAAGCTTATATACAACAAAAAAAGCTGATAGTAATCTATCAGCTTAGTGGAAACTAAAAAAGTAAATATTACGGCTTAGGTCCAGTTGGTTTTCCCTTACTAAGGCTATATGTCACCAATCATAGCGGTTTCCCATTAATTTAGTAATTATATTGTCGCCAAATATAATACTGGATTGCCACTTAGTCCGCACTGTAATCCCTTTTTAGTCATCTTACGATTTAGTCTAGAAGTTTTCCCAAACAGTATTTTATATCCTTAGCCTCTTTTGCAATTTAGGTTTCGATAACTTTTTTTATTGATCTTTGGCCACAAGTTCAATAAAAAGACCTTATCATCCGCACTAGATCACTCAAGGCAAGCTACACTATTTAAAAAAATAGGTCTACATAAGATAATCTTACGCCTCCGCGACAGCAGGGTCAACGCCTACATGCCGTTGTAGATCGCCCCATCTGCCTTACTCTCAAAGAATGCCCATGACTGGGCGTCACAAGCACAAATCAAGAACTTCATCGATACGCTCTTTGGCGGATTTTTAGCCCCGCCTTCATGATATAGAATACTGACTAGAATACTACACCACTATGACAATTATACTATAATAGATATATTTTGTCAATTAAAATAAGCTTATTTGATTGGTATCATGCATGTCTTTAAAAAAATTAATTGATTTTAAATATGCGATTACCGTAGCATTTACTTGAGTCCTCTTTTGGAAGTCCTCAATGGAGTTAAACTCTTTAATCTCTCTCTCCCTTATAATATTATTAGCAGGGTCTTTACCAAGTCCAGCTATAACTGTAAATGGCGGAATGATTTCCCCATCGATAACAGTAAACTTTGTAGCTAGTGATTTATCTAGATCAATTGGTGCTATCTTAATATTTCTTAGCTCCATCTCTTTAACTACTTCTGCTAATGACAATAGGTCCTCATCTTTTTTCTTTGGATGAGGATTTTGGGCAATCTCTCTTACTAAGGCATCCAAATTTTCAAGTCTATGGACAAGAGCATCATAATCAAAGTCATTTATTTTTTGTGTAAAGTATGTTGCATAAAACGCTTGTGGGTAATATACCTTGTACCAAGCAAGTCTATAGCTCATCATAACATAGGCCGCTGCGTGCGCCTTTGGGAATAGATAAGATATCTTATGACAGCTGTCAAGATACCACTCAGGAAGTGGATACTTTTTAATCTCATCCTCATAATTTATAATTATAGTTTCATTGTCGACTATTTTCTTTTGTATTAATGGTTTTCCTTTTCTAACGAACTCCATAATTTTGAATGCTGTAGATTTATCCATACCAGCATCAATCAATTGGTTCATGATGTCGTCTCTTGTAGAAATAACTTCAGACATCGGTACGTTCATCTCATTTACAAGCTTTTCAGCATTACTGTTCCACACGTTTGTACCATGTGAAAGACCACTTATTCTTACTAAGTCTGAGAATGTTTTTGGCTTGGTATCTTTAAGCATACCTCTAACGAAGTTTGTACCAAATTCAGGTATGGCAATAGTGCCAACGCCAAACTTTAAATCATCGCTATTAATACCTAAGGCCTCTGTTGATGAGAAGAGTGATAGTACTTTTTCATCGTCAAAAGATATATCTTCAATTTTGGTATTAGTTAAGTCTTCAAGATTTTTGATTATGTTTGGAACATCATGACCAAGTAGGTCAAGTTTTAGTATCTTACCGCTTATCGAGTGATAATCAAAATGAGTTGTTATTATATCAGTTCTCATATCATCAGCAGGTTTTTGTACTGGAGTAAAGTCTAGTATGCTCTTATTTTTAGGAACTACCATTACCCCACCAGCATGTTGGCCAGTTGTTCTCTTTGAGCCTTTTATCCTCTTGCTTAAGAACATTGCATGCAAATAAGAAATACTCTTATTTTTCTTTTCAAGATAGTCTAAGATACAAGCGGCAGCAGTCTTATCAGCTAGCGTACCAATAGTACCTGCTCTAAAGACAAAGTTTTCGCCAAATATCTTTTCAGTATTTTTATGAGCTGTAAGTTGATAATCGCCAGCAAAGTTTAGATCTATATCTGGCTCTTTATCACCGTTAAAGCCTAGGAAAACCTCGAATGGTATCTTTTGTCCATCCCTATTCATCTCATGTGAACATACAGGACAGTTTTTACGAGGAAGGTCAAAGCCTGAGTCATATTTCGGATTATCAACAAATTCACTGTGCTTACAATTTGGGCAAACATAGTGAGGTATAAGTGGATTTACTTCAGTTATATCACTCATTGTTGCTGCAAATGATGAACCAACAGAGCCTCTAGAGCCAACTACATAACCATCAGCATTTGATTGCAAAATAAGTTTTCTTGCTATGATGTATAGAACCGCATAACCATTACCAATTATTGAATCAAGCTCCTTATCAAGTCTCTTCTTGACAATTTCAGGAAGAGGATCTCCATATATGCTCGTTGCTTTATTATAGCAGCAGTCCCTTAAGTCTTTATCAGAATTTTCTATAAATGGCGGGAAGGTATCCTTAGGAATTGGTCTGAAATTTTCAAATTTTTCTGAAAATGCAAGAGTATTATCAATAACAATTTCCTTAGCTTCTTCTGCGCTTAAATACGGAAAATTCTTTAAAAGTTCTTTAGTAGTTTTAAAATAATGATCGGTGTTATTACACTCTTTTCTGCTTCCTACAAAGTTTTTTCTATTAAATACCAGAACAGATCTATATACACTGTCACTTTGATCTATATAGTAAACATCACCATTAGCAAGGACAGGTATATCAAGTTCTTTTGCATTATCATATATTCTTCTGTTAATATTTTTGATAGAGTCCATTTCATGAAGACTTTCATCTTCAATCAAGTATAGATATTGATCTATTGACTGAAGTTCGATAAAGTCAAAATACTTCATCATCTCTTTTAATCTATCGTTTTCTTCACATCTAATACAAGCATTATATATAGGGCCATTATAAGTGCCGCTTCCGATTAAAAGCCCTTCTCTGTTTGCATCTATTTGGCTTTTATATACTATTGGCTGTCTATTATAATTATCGATATGTGATAGTGAAATAAGTCTATATAGATTTTTTAAACCCACTAGATTTGTAGCAAATATTGATATTTTATAAACATTGTAATAGTTATTTGACTTTATTTTCGACAAAGCTTCTAGATCATTACAGTCTTGTTCTTTTAATAAATCAATGAGCTTTAAGAAGACAAAGCCAGTTGCAGTAGCATCGTCAATGGCTCTGTGATGATTTTCTAGAGTTATGTTGAATAAAGATGTTAATGTGTCAAGTTTATGCTTTTTTAAATCTGGAAGTAAATATCTAGATAGTTCAAGCGTATCGATATATTCAAAATCAAATTTAACGCCTTTTCTATGCATTGAGCTTTTAATAAATGAAATATCGAACTCAGCGTTGTGAGCAACAAGAACTGAGTCTTTACAAAAGTCCATAAACTTTTCTAATAGTTCATCGAAAGATGGACAGCCTGCTACTGTCGCATCATCAATTGTTGTTAACTCAGTTATTCTATATGGTATGTGAAAGCCTGGATCAGTAAATTCAGAGAAATTATCTATGACCTTACCATCTTGTATCTTCACGGCACCCATTTCAATAATTCTGTCGTCAATAGCTGAAAATCCAGTTGTTTCCACGTCAAAAACAACAAAGGTATTCTTATTATCTCCTTTGTAATTATTAACTAGCGATTTTGTATCGTCAAATAAATTCGCTTCAACACCATATAGAGGCTTAATGCCTGTTTCTATAGCTGCGTCCATAATCTCCGGATAGCTTTGTACAACATATTTGTCCATAAAACCAATGGACTCGTAGCCTCTCTTTTTGGCTTCTTTAAAGTATTCTTTTGCTGATATGAAGCCTTCTTGGCTTGACATTTTTGTGTGAAGACCGATCTCTACCCTTTTAATATCTTCTTCAGCTTCATCTAATTTTTCTTTATTAATAATTTCATAGCTATATATCTTTATGCTCATTATATTTTGGAAGAGATTAACATTGCCGCAAAGGTATAGCTTTACTCCATTTTCTATATCATAGTCATAGTCATATTGACCTTCTTTTTTCTTTCTAATGAATTTACTAACTCTTATAGCCTCTTCACCATCATCAACGGCAAACTTAAGTAAAGCGTATTCATCTCTATCAACAAATTCATACTCAAATACTTCCCCTTGTATAGTAATAAAGTCCATATCCGAGCTAATGTCTTTTATTTTAATACATTTGTTCTTATCAATTTCTTTTTTCTTTCTGAAGAATGATTTCTTTCCGCTCGATTCAGCGCTTGGCTCACTCTTTTTCTTTTCTTCTTTTACAATTTTAAAGTTTTCACTTATATGTTCGGCATTGCTCTTTAATTGATCAATAAATTCTTCCTTATTAATAATAATCTCTTTGCATTTAGTTTTTATAGTTTTACCCTCAAAGCTTGAGCATAAAGACCTCATTAATTCTAAATATGGATTTGCATTGAAGCTATCTAACAAAAGCTGATTATCAAGTGTAAATGTATATACATTATCACAGTCTTCACAGTTAAATGATTTATCATCAATATCAGTAAATTCATATCTTATCGCGTCAAAATATTCATTGCACTTTGTATATCTTACCGCATTAATATTTACATCTGATAAAGAGAATTTTAAAAAAGTAGACTTAATTAATTCATCTACTTTTTGGCTTAGACTTTGATCTTTCAAATTATAATAGTAAGTTATTTTAAGTGTCTTATCTTTAAGCACAGGGCTTTCAAAAAATATCTTATCTTCATTTGAAAGAAAATCTATATTAATATTCAGTTCTTCAGGTTTAAATAATTTCATCATTGCTTCACATTCTTTCGATTTCTTTTAAGAGCTCTTCTACTACTTCACTTCTATCAAGCTTTTTTATAACCTTACCCTTTTTAAATAGGTAAGCAAATTCTTTGCTCATGCTTATCCCTATATCAGCGATTTTAGCTTCACCAGGTCCATTAACCGGGCAACCCATTACAGCTACCGTTAAATCTTTTTTTATATTAGCAAGTAGTGGCTCTAGCTCTTCAACTATAGGTATGATATTTATCTTAGTTCTAGCACATGTAGGACACGAAACAAGGTTTACTGAGTCTCTACGTATGTCCAAAGCGCTCAGAATCTTCTTAGCGGCTATAACTTCCTCAATTGAATCAGATGTTAGTGATACGCGTATAGTGTCGCCTATACCGTCTTTAAGAAGCGTTCCTATGGCAATAGATGATTTAACTATACCAACGGATGGTGAGCCTGCTTCTGTTAGTCCTAGATGAAGTGGATAGTCACATAGACTTGAGAACAATCTATTTGCATCGATGCATGTATTTACATCTGATGACTTTATAGAAACTTTTATATTATAAAAATCAAGTTTATTAAGCATCTCAACTTGTTCAAGAGCTCCGTAAACTAAGGAATTTTCATTAAGGCCCTTGTATTTATCTAGTATTTTTTTAGAAATAGATCCAGAATTTGCTCCTACTCTTATAGGCAAATTCTTATCTTTGCATATTTCGACTATTTCTCTAAGCTCGGCCTCTGAATTAAGATTGCCAGGATTTATTCTTATGCAATCGTAGCCCTCTCTTGCCGCCATTAGTGCAAGTTTATAATCAAATTGTATGTCGGCGATGACTGGAACATGAATTTTTTTCTTTATTTCGTTTATAGCCTTAGCGTCTTCTTCGTCGTTTACGGCCATCCTTATTATATCTAGTCCATGATTTTCCATGTCAATAACTTGTTTAACAGTCGCTTCAATATCTTTAGTATCAGTATTTGTCATCGATTGTATTGTTATAGGCGAATCGCCACCTATGGCAACTCCGCCAACAAATATTTTTTTTGTTTTCTTTCTAACTATCATTTAATCAATCCTTTGATATCGTTATATGTTACAAATAAGAATAAAAGCATTAGAAGTGAAAATCCAATGATGTTCACAATGTATTCCACTTTTTTATTTGGCTTTATGCCAGTTATCATTTCAAATAGGATAAACACAGCCTTTCCCCCGTCTAAAGCTGGGAATGGCAATAGATTAAAGAAGGCAAGGTTTATACTAATTAAACCGAGTAAGAACATAACAGAACTAAATCCGACTTTAGCTGCACTTGATATGGTCTTAATGATAACAACTGGTCCTGAAACTTCATTCTTTTTTACTTTGCCTTTAAATGCTCTTCCTAAAAATTCAAACATAGATCTGTAAGCGTATCTACATGTATTTATACTCTCTTTAAATGAGCCTAAAAAATCATAACTTACCTTAGGCATTATGCCAAGTTTTTTATACTCAATAACTTGACCATCGTCTTCAATTGTAGCCAGTTCAGGTTTTACTTCTATGTCTATGAGTTCTCCATCTCTTTTTACTTTAAGAGTATCACTTTCATTATTTGAATTAATAATCATATTTCTTAATTCTAAGAATAGTAGTGGCTTTTTACCATTATATGAAATTATTTCGTCATTTTCTTGTATACCGGCTATATATGCAGGTGAATCTGCTTCGATTTTATCAATTCTCAAATCTGTATATCCGCTTTGCATATTAACAATTAAAAAAGCTAATATAGCTAAAACTATATTCATAAAAGCACCTGCTAGTATAACCACAAGTCTCTTATATGCTTTTGCATTGTCAAAACTTCTTTCGTCAGAGCTATCTTCGTCCTCACCTTCCATAGCACAGTAGCCGCCAAGCGGAAAGGCTCTAAGCGAGTAAAGGGTCTCTCCTTTTTGCTTTTTGAATATTGCTGGGCCCATACCCACGGCAAATTCATTAACCTTGATGCCAGCCCACTTAGCCACAATAAAGTGACCAAATTCATGAATTGTTACTAAAACTAAAAATACTAAAATTGCTACTATTATACTCATCTATAAATTTCTCCTTAAAAAAAACATATTAGTACGAACGGACATACGAGTAAAACACTGTCAAATCGATCCATAATGCCTCCATGTCCTGGGAATATGTAACCGTAATCCTTAATATTATAATATCTTTTAAGCTTTGAAAATATTAAATCGCCAAATTGCGCAACAACAGGCGCTAAAATTAAACCTATATAATAATAAGGATTTAAATTTAGATTAAAGTACCTTGTATAAAAATATGTAATCGCTACAGTTATGATGTATGAGCCAACAGAGCCTTCTATAGTTTTATTAGGGCTTATCCTTTCGATAAGTTTATGCTTTCCAAAAAGCGATCCAAAGACATAAGCAAATACATCACTTGATATGGCAATTAAAAATATTAGTATGAGTTTATCCCTATCAATAAAGTTGTAGAAGATCGAGAATGGAAATATTATAAAATATGTTGTAAATATCAAACTTACAAATGTTCTTGATGAAAACTTTTCATCCACAACACTTATGATTGAAAATATTATACTCATCATCATAAATATGTATTCATTTGGAAATGTGTTTGTATAAGTATTAATATAAACTAAAATATTAAGTAAGATAGCTAGAGCATAAGACAAATTCTTTCTTGAATCTGCCATCATGTGTAAGACTTCATATGAAGCAATAGAGGCGCATAAGAACATACCAAATCTATAGATATGGTTCATGTCATAAATTATTAATATAAGTAGTAATAAAACCACTACTGATGTAGCTAGTCTTTTAAAAAAACTCTTCATTATATTCCTCCATATCTTCTATGTCTAAGAGCAAAGTTATCTAGTGCTTCTCTAAAATCTTCTTTATGAAAGTCGGGCCAAAGTTTTTGAGTAAAGTAAAGTTCGCTGTATGCTGATTGCATAAGCAAAAAGTTTGATAGCCTCTCTTCCCCACTAGTTCTGATTATTAAATCAGGATCTGGTATACATGGGTTGTAGAAGTATTCCTTTAAATCCTCATAAGAATTAATTTCCTTATTATCTTTTTTAGCAAGATTAATAGCCCTAATTATTTCATCTCTCGAGCCATAGTTTAAGCAGATGTTTAGAACAAGGCCAGTATTTTTAGATGTTCTCTTAATTGCCCCATCTATAACCGCTTTTGAGTCAGGATATATTCCATCCAAATCTCCAGATACAACGATCTTAACATTGTTCTTATCAAGTTCATCAATTTGGCTGTTAATATATATAATTATAAGCTTCATTAAAAACGATACTTCTTCCTTAGGTCTCTTCCAATTTTCTTTAGAAAACGCATACAGAGTAAGATATTTTATGCCTGTATCTGAGGCGTACCTTACATTCTCTATAACCCTGTTCATACCTTCTTTGTGACCATAAGTTCTAGGCATATTTCTTTTCTTTGCCCATCTACCATTGCCGTCCATAATTATTGCTACATGATTTAAAATCATAACTATCTCCTTGTAAATAACCCCCCTATAAAGAGGGGGGTTAATATTTTACACTTCCATTAATTCTGCTTGTTTAGCTTTTATAATCTCATCAATCTTATCAGTGTATTTATCAGTTAATTTTTGAGCATCGTCTTCAAAAGTCTTTCTATCGTCTTCACTGATATCTCCATCTTTTTCAGCCTTCTTAATAGTATCCATAAGGTCTCTTCTAAGATTTCTTATAATAATCTTAGTATCTTCGCCTTTTTTAGAAACTATCTTAGTTAGTTCTTTACGTCTGTCCTCAGTTAATTGAGGGAATGGTAAACGAATAAGCTTGCCATCGTTTGACGGTGTTATACCAATGTCTGATTTTTGAATTTCTTTTTCTATTTCTGGTATTGTTGATGCATCATATGGTTGAATAACTAGTAGTCTTGCTTCAGGTGCTGAAACGTTTGCAAGTTGTTGCAGTGGAGTCATTACACCATAATAGCTAACCACAATTTTATCAAGTAGTGCTGGGTTAGCTCTGCCAGCCCTTACTGAGTTAAGATCTTCTTTAAAAACTTCTATTGTTTTATTCATCTTCGGTTCATATTCTTGACTAAATCTATCAGGCATATTAATCCTCCTTTACAATAGTTCCTATCCTTTCACCTTCAACAACTCTGACTATGTTATCAGGGTCATCTATACCGAATACTACTAGCGGTATATTGTTATCCATACATAAAGATGTTGCTGTTGCATCCATTATCTTTAAATTCTTGCTAAGTATGTCAAGATAAGATAATTTATCAAACTTTTTCGCATCTTTATTAATCTTTGGATCGCTGTCGTAGATACCGTCTACACCCTTCTTTGCTAATAGTATAGCCTCTGCATTGATTTCAGCAGCTCTAAGTGCAGCAGTTGTATCTGTTGAAAAGTAAGGATTACCAGTTCCTGCAGCAAATATAACAACCATCTTCTTTTCAAGTTGTCTAATTGCTCTTCTTCTTATATATGGTTCTGCTACAGCTCTCATTTCTATAGATGTTTGTACTCTTGTAAGTACATCCATCTTTTCTAAAGCATCTTGAAGTGCAAGTGCATTCATAACAGTGCCAAGCATGCCCATATAATCTGATGTTGCTCTTTGTATATTAAGTGAGTCTCTTCCTCTCCAGAAGTTTCCTCCGCCAACAACTATACCTACTTCAACACCCATTTCTGTTATAGTCTTTACTCTTTTAGCGATTGACTTGATAACCTCGTTATCGATACCAGTCTTTTCGCTACCAGCTAAAGCCTCACCACTTAATTTTAAGACGATCCTCTTATAAGCCATATATTAGTTGCCCATTTGCTTTGCTACTTCAGCAGCAAAATCTTCTTCTCTCTTTTCTAAGCCTTCGCCAACTTCGTATCTAACGAAACGTCTAATCTTGATGTTTTCACCAATCTTAGCAATTTTATCTTTTAATAAATCATTTACAGTTATGCTTGGGTCCTTGATGAATGGTTGGTCTAATAAGCATACTCTTTCATAGAATTTATGCATTCTACCTTCAACCATCTTTTCTGCTATGTTTTGAGGTTTTCCTTCGTTTAGAGCTTGTTGAATAAGAACTTCTTTTTCTTTATCAATAGCTTCTTGAGGAACATCTTCTTCGCATAGGTATTCTGGGTTTGATGCAGCTACTTGCATAGCTATATCTTTAACAAAATCTTTGAATTCATCTGTCTTAGCAACGAAGTCAGTTTCTGAGTTAACTTCTACTAAAACACCGATTCTTCCTGAGTGAATATAAGAAGCAACTAAGCCTTCTGATGCAATTCTAGAAGCTTTCTTTTCAGCTGATGCTAGTCCTTTTTCTCTTAAAAGATCTATAGCCTTATCGATGTCACCATCAGTTTCAACTAAAACCTTTTTGCAGTCCATCATGCCTGCGCCAGTTTTTTCTCTTAATTCCTTAATTAATTGTGCACTTATAGCCATATTTACCTCCTAGTTTTCTTCATTATTTATTTCTTCTTTATCTTCTGTTTTTTCTTCAGAACGTTCTTGTTTACCTTGTTTTCCTTCGATAACAGCGTTAGCTAAAGTTTCAGTGATTAACTTAACCGCTCTGATAGCGTCGTCGTTACCAGGTATAGCTATATCAACTTCGTCTGGATCGCAGTTAGTATCAACTAAACCAACAACAGGTATACCAAGTATTCTTGCTTCGTTTATAGCTATCTTTTCTTTCTTAGGGTCTACAACAAAGATTAATTGTGGCATTCCGCCCATTTCCTTAATACCATCAAGGTATTTTGATAATTTTTCTTTTTCTGCTCTGATTGTAGCAACTTCTTTCTTAGGTAAAACGCTTAAAGAACCGTCTTCTTCCATCTTATTGTATTCTTCAAGTTTTTTGATTCTACCCTTAATTGTGTTGTAGTTAGTAAGCATACCACCTAACCATCTTTGGTTAACGTAGTACATTTCACATCTTTTAGCTTCTGATTCGATAGCTTCTTGAGCTTGTTTCTTAGTTCCTACAAATAGAACCTTTCCGCCTTCTTCAACAACATCTTTAACCAATTTGTAAGCTTCTTCAACTTGATCAACTGTTTTTTGTAGGTCGATGATATAGATTCCGTTTCTTTCTGTGAAAATGAATCTAGCCATCTTAGGATTCCATCTTCTAGTTTGGTGTCCGAAGTGAACACCTGCTTCTAATAAGTCTTTCATTGCAATTACTGCCATGTCTTTCTACCTCCAAGTTTTTTTCTTTACACTTCATTCACCTGCCGCCTTAACTAATGTTTAGCACCTGAGGCGTACATCGTGAAGTGTGCATATTTTTACTAATCAATTATAACATATAAGTTGATAAAATACAAGCATTTTCTATTTATAAAATTATTTTTATCTTTATCTTCTTGAATATGTTTTTCTTATGCTAATGTCATTAATAAAAATGGATGCAGAGCTAATATATAGCCTTGCATCCATTTTTATTAATCAAATATTATTTTTCAAGTTTAATCATATATCCATTCGCTTGTACGTATGAATTGAACTTCTTGTTAATAGCGTTCATATAGTAAAGCTCATTTAATCTTTCTTGATCTTTTAATAAGACAGGTCTATTGCCAAGCATCTTTGTCGGAATGTACTTAACTTTGATTTCTTCATCAGAGCTTGGATCTATCTCTAACTGAACTATAGCGGCCTTGTCTGCCCTGCCTCCCATATTTGGGAAGATAAAGTTTCCTAAGCTGTAAAAAATTATACCATCCTTATAATACTCTGTTGCTTGCATTAAATGAGGATGCGTACCAACGACAACATCAACTCCTGCATCAATTATTTTATGTGCTGCATTGATATAATCCTTTTCGTTTTTAGGATTACTTAAGCCTTGCCAATGTATCGATAGAATTAGATAATCAACTTGCGACTTGACTTCTTTAATATATGCTAGTCTTTTGTCAACCTCATATGGATACATACTTACCTGACCAGCCCTTATGTCTGTAGCAAGCCATGTTCTGCTAGGAACAACTGCATTGAAGGCTAAAAAGCCTATCTTTTTGTTTTTAACTTCAATTATATTTGCGGAAATTGCCTCATCTATCTTTCTTCCACCACCAATGTATTGTACGTCAACTGCATCAAGTAAATTCATTGTGTCAATAAAGCCTTCTTGACCATAGTCGAGCGAATGATTATTGGCAAGATTTGCTATCTCTATAGATGAATTAGCTAGCTCCTTAGCTGTATTTGAATTTGAAGCGAAATTATATTCCTTTTTTATATTTGCTGGCTTCTTACGATCAGTAATAGCAGTTTCTAAATTTATAAAGCTTATATCATCTTTTTGGAATATTTCCCTAACGTTCTCCATTGGATAAGTCACGCCAAATTGATTAACTTTATTCTTTACATAAGTTGAATATGATACATCGCTTGCTAATGATATAGTTATCTTCTCATCTACTAGAATCAAATTATCTTCACTTATAGTTAATCATCTGCTTCTTCAGCGAATGCAATATTACACATCAGCATAGATAAAAGTAATATTAAAACTATAGAAGCTTTAAATCTTTTATTCATTTAATCACCCTTTTTTACTTATTATAATGAGTATATTATATAAGAAGAAATTATTCAAGCTTTCCATTAATAAATAAAAGGAGATATGCTCATACATACCTCCTCGTAATAAATATTATTAAAGATTAATTTTAAGAGCTATATCTTGATTGGCAACGATGTCTTTTGCCTCGCTCTTATTAAGTGATTTAACTGCATCCATGTTTGTTATGACTATAGGTGTAGTAGCTTCTTTGCCTTGTGACTTGATATAATCAATATCAAACTCAATAAGCTTTTGGCCTTTCTTAACATGGTCGCCTTCATTAACAAAGCCTTTGAAGCCTTCGCCATTAAGCTCAACTGTGTCCATGCCGATGTGAACAAGTAGTTCTACATCTTTTGCCTTTAAGCCTATTGCGTGAAGCGTATGAAACAATTGAACTACTTCACAATCGCATGGTGCATATAGAACGCCTTCACTTGGTTCTATGGCAATACCATCGCCAAGTATCTTTTGTGAAAAGACTTGGTCCTTAACTTCTGTTATATCTATAAGCTTACCTGTGATTGGCGCATATAAATCAAGTTCTTTTTTCTTTGAAAATAGTCCCATATTACACCTCATAAATTGCGTCTAATATGGATCCGTCTCTATATTCACTATAGCCAATAATTCTATCTTTTTTCTTGATGTCATTTGGTTCACCCATAAAGTTATCTGCAATTGCCTTTAGTTCTTGTATTGTCATAACGTTTAGGCCGCTTGCTTTGAATTTTTCGATTAAATCTTGTCTTAATGGGTTAACTGCAATGCCTCTTTCAGTAACAAGCACGTCTATAGTTGTTCCTGGTGTAGCGATTACATCTACTCTGTTTTTAATAACTGGTAGTCTTGATGAAAATAGTTTTGAAACTATAATTGACATCTTTGCTCCAGCTGCTGTGTCTTGGTGACCACCTGAGCCGCCCATTAGCATACCGTCGGCTCCTGTTATAACATTAACGTTAAAGTCAATGTCAATTTCAGTTGCGCCTAGGATAACTACGTCTAGGTTATCAACAACTGCTGATACTTCTGGATTACCATATTCAGAGCCGCTCATTCTTAAATGATTAGCGTTCTTCTTAATGGATTCGATTGCTTTTAAGTCGAAGCATTGTACGTCGTATAATGAAGTGAACAAACCTTCTTCGAGCATATCTGTTAAATAACCAGTAATACCGCCACTTGCAAATGAACCCTTAATATTTTCTTTAATCATGTAGTCTCTTAAGAAGTCGGTAACTGCAAGTGAAATTCCACCCGCACCACTTTGGTAACTAAAGCCATCTTTTAGTAGACCTGATGCCTTCATTACTTTTAATGTATCTTTAGCAATCTTAAGTCCAACTGGGTCTTTAGTAACTTTTGTTGTACCGGATACTATACCATTCTTATCACCAATGCTATCTACCTTTAAGATATAGTCAACATAGTCTTCAGTAATGTCGCTTGGGTAGTTAGGATAGTCAACAATAGTATCTGTTATAGCAATTTTATTTTTAGCGTAGATAGCATCTGCTATTGCATAACCCATTGAGCCGCATGATGCTTCCCCATTAACACCAGAGATGTTTCCCATTGGGTCGCATGATGGTGCTGCGATGAAAGCGTAGTCAATAACAAGGTCTTTGTCTACAATAGTTCTAGCTCTTCCGCCATGTGATTGCATTAGTATTTTGCCTTTTAATTTGCCTTTTGAAATAGCTTTTGCTAAATCACCTGATATATAAGAAGTGATTATATTTGTTATAGTGCCATCTTCAAGCAAAGGAATAAGTTCTTTATGAACTGGGAATAGTGATGAAGCTACAAGTGTTATGTCTTTTACGCCTCTTCTTTGAAGTTCAAGCATCATCATGTTTAACACAGAATCACCATTTCTTAAATGATGGTGCGATGAAACTGTTATACCGTCCTTTAAATCAAGCTTATCAAATAAATCTTTGATGCTTTCATAAACTTTGCTTGGCTTTGCTTCTTTTTTAGGATAATCTTTCTTATCTAATATTTTAATATCATCATTATAAAAGCTCATCATATTCCTCCTTATAATTGCCAGACATCTTTAATGTATTTGTTGCTCTTAGTATGATAGGCCTGTCAACCATCTTGCCATCAAGTGAGAATGCGCCAAGACCTTTTTCTTTAGCATCTTTAAGAGCTTCCATAACTCTGATTGCATGATCGATATCTTCCTTGCTTGGTGAGAAAATTTCATTAACATGATCAACATGTCTTGGAGATATTAAAGCTTTACCAGTCATACCCATAGCCTTAGCTTTCTTTGTATCCATTACTAAGCCTTCGATATCATCTGTATCTGTCCAAGGTGTATCTATTGCTTGTAGACCTAAAGATTTAGCACATGAAACTATTCTCATTCTTGAGTATTTTATTTCATCTGACTCTTTAGTTCTCTTTGCACCTAAATCAAGTGTTAGGTCTTCTGCACCTAATAAAACGCCTTTTACTCTCTTTGATTTTGCAAGTATGTTTCTTGCGTCTTCAACGCCTTGAGATGTTTCAATTAAGCAGAATATATCGTATTTTTGATTATTATCATCTAAGTACTTAGAAAGTGCTTCTACTGACTCTTGAGATGCTTTTGCAAGCATGATACCATCGAAGTTTAGATCTTTTAGCGCATCTAAGTCTTTGTAGAAGTAATCAGTATCAAGAGGATTAACTCTTACATATATATCTGATCCTTCTTTTTCTTCAGACTTAAATGTTTTTAGATATTCCTTAACAAGTTCTCTTGCCGCATCCTTTTCTGGTAATGATACCGCATCTTCTAAGTCTATAATTATAGCGTCTGCACCTAGTATATCAGACGATTGTAACATGCCTGGGTTGTTTCCCGGCATAAATAACATTGTTCTATAGTTCATTTTGACTCCTTTCGATTGCAGTTCTCATTCTAGCTCTGATAGTAAAGTCTAAAGCGCCCTTATCTTCAATAACAATATTTGCCTTAGTAACGCCTTCTTCATCAAGAACTTCATTTATTGCCTTCAAAATCTTATCACCATATTGTTCCTTAACTACTGAATTTAGTGTGATATCTAGTTTATCTGAAGGCTCTATCATAATCATTAGATCGTTTGATTCAAGCGAGCCCGCTTTAGCAGCTTTACTTATTACTCGTTCTTTTCTTTCCATTCCAAATACTCCTTCTTACCTTCTATATATAGATCTTTGCCTGTAGAGTCAACTATAACAGTTGCTGGGAATTTTTCTACAGTTATCTCTCTTAAAGCTTCAGCTCCTAAATCTTCATAAGCAATTATCTTTGCAGTTTTAATTCTATCAGCTATGATGGCAGCAGCTCCACCTATAGCAGCAAAGTAGCAAGCACCGCATTCTTTTATTTTTTCTTTAACATTGTCATCTCTTTTGCCTTTGCCTATCATACCCATAACACCAGCGTCCATCATTTGTGGCGCATATGGGTCCATTCTATAACTTGTAGTAGGTCCAGCTGAACCTATAACTCTACCTGGTTTTGCTGGCGATGGTCCCACATAGTAGATACAAGCTCCCTTTGGGTCAAATGGTAGTTCTTTTCCTTCATTAAGAAGATCTACTAGTCTTTTGTGAGCAGCATCTCTTGCTGTATATATAGTACCTGTAATTAATACGTTATCTCCTGCTTTTAAATCCTTAAGCGTTTCTCTTGTAAATGGTGTTTTAATTTCTATAGCCATAGTAATATCCCCCTTTATAATGAAATAACTTTATGTCTAGCAGCGTGACATTGGATGTTAACAGCTACTGGTAGACCAGCAATATGTGTTGGATGAGTCTCTATAAATACTCTTAATGCTGTTGTCTTGCCACCAAAACCTTGAGGTCCTATGCCTAGTTCGTTTATCTTTTCTAGCAATTCTTTTTCTAAATCTGCATAGAATGGATCTTTGTTATAATCATTTACATCTCTCATAAGTGATTTCTTTGCCATGATACATGATTTTTCAAAGTCTCCACCGATACCTACACCTACTATGATAGGTGGACATGGGTTAGGTCCTGCTGCTTCAACTGATTCAAGTATAAATTTCTTAACACCTTCAAGTCCATCTGCAGGTTTAAGCATCTTTTGCTTAGACATATTTTCTGAGCCAAAACCCTTTGCTGCGAAAGATATTTCAAACACATCTCCTTCAACTAATTCATAGTGAATGATAGCTGGAGTGTTATCTTTTGTGTTAACTCTATTTATAGGGTCCTTAACAACTGATTTTCTTAAGTAACCTTCTGTATATGCTTCTCTAACAGCTTCGTTTATAGCATCACTTATAGATCCATCTACATGTACATCTTGACCAATCTTAACAAAACAGATAACCATACCAGTGTCTTGGCACATTGGAACGCTATCTCTTTTGGCTAGATTGTCATTATCTATAATTGTTGTGATAGTTTCTTTAGCTAGTGGCCACTTTTCTTTATCTCTTAGTTCAACAAGTCTATTCATTACATCTTTTGGAAGTACCGAAGCTATCTCCAAAAGACCTTCTTTTAATTTTTTAGTGATATCACTACTTTTTACTTCTCTCAAAATTATAACCCCCTATGTATATTATGAAAGTAGCAATAAAATATTGCTACTTTCAATGAAAAATATTATCTGTTATTAACTAGTGCAACTACTCTGTTCATTTCGTTATTAACAATCATGATACCTTCGTCAACACCCATACCTGGTTTAGCTAATTGTTGGTCAGCTCCTGTAGCCATAGAAATATTTACTAAAACTTCTGCAGATCTGTTAGTTTCGTTGCAAGTACCACCGCAGTAAGCTCCTACGTGGTGATCTTTACAATACTTAACAGCTTCAATAGTGTTATTGATACCGCCTAAGTCTGGAGTCTTGATTTGAATCATGTGTCCAGCACCGTTATCTACGAAGTAAACAACATCTTCGTAAGTGTTACACCATTCGTCAGCAACTAATTCTACGTGAATGTTTTCTTCATCAAGCTTCTTAGTTAAGTCTCTAAGAACTTCCATTTGTCTAGTTCTTTCACCCATATCCATAGGTCCTTCTATTCTAAGCTTGAATGGTTTTGCTGCTTCTTCTAGAGTCTTTAAGTATTCAGCCATCTTATCAACGTCGTTGTTGAAAACGTCACCTATAGTTCCATATACGTCGATGTGGAAGATTGGGCTATATGATTCATTGTGTCTGTGTTCGATAATTCTGTTTCTTAACCAAACAACATAGTCTCTTAAAAGTTCACCGTTCTTACCAGTTTTTTCTTCAACGTTGTTGAATAGACCGTGTGGTAAAACGTCAGCTTCTTTTATAATCATCTTATCAGCGTTTAGGTATCTGTCATCACCTGATTGAGCAAAGATAGGTACTCTCTTGATTTCAATGCCAGTATTGTATTCTTTCTTAACTACTTCAGCCATAGTTACTTTGTTAGTCTTAGCAACTGCATCAAGTATAGCTTGAGTGATACCATATCTGATTGCTGTATGAAGTCTCTTGCCATCTACTTGCATGTGGTCGAATTCTTCAGCCATTTCTTTGAATGTAGTTATTTCTCTACCTTCTAGTTTAGGTGCAATGTTTTTATTGATAAATTCAATAAAATCTTCAGCTAAGAAAAGTGGGTCTCTTCCACCTGCTCCTGAGTATTGAACAGCTGCGCAGTCACCGTGAGCAACTTGTCCGTCTTCAAGAACAAGCATAACTGAGATTGATTCTCCTGATTGTCTTATAGCTTTAAATCCAGGAGTAACTGGATCTCCTAAGTAGAACATACCGTCATGTTTTGCTCCTAATTTGATAGCCTTTTGGTCATCAAAGTAAAAACCTGTTTTACCTGCTGAGCAGATAACTTTTTTAATTTTCATAATCAAGTCTCCTTTTATATATTAATTATTTTTTGGTCTACCGATTAATCTACCGAAGCCAACAGCAAAGATATCGTCAGTTGTCATGTCAAAGCTTACTGGACGTCCTTCGAATTTTGCTCTTTCTTCAAGTTTTGCTTTGTTAATGTCTAGTATATCTTTTGTGAATGGTAAGTTACCTGTAAATAAATATCTAACAGCGCCATTGTTGTCTCTTGCTGGCATCATCTTACCTGCATTGTACTTAGAAGGAGCAAATGGTACGTCCATAACACCTTGAGCGAAGCCTTCAACAGTACCTACTGCTAAATCGCCCTTACCTAATTCAAATAATTTATCTACAATACATCTTGTTTCTGCCTTAATTAATTCAATTTCAGCTCTTAATTCTTTACCTTCTGGAAGTAATTGTCCTTCTGTCATATTTAGAACCATCTTAGTAGCTCTGATACCTTCAGCATTTGCTTCCTTAGTAGGAATACCTATAGCTTCATGAGGTGTCTTAACTATAACTTTTGTAGCTCCTGCTAATGAACCAGTTGCTGCACCCCAAGAGATAACGCCAAATGCCTTAGCTTCGTCTTGAGGGAAACCACCCATCCATTGGTGGAATACAGTAGTTATTAAAACATCGTTGTAGCCATATTTCTTTAAATATTCATTTACTTGTTCTTCAAGTGATCTAATAGCTGCAACGTCTTGAATTAAGTTACCGCATTGGCCATAACCAACTGTAATGTTCTTTACACCTTGTTCAGCAGCTAAAAGTGCTTCTACTATAGCAACAGCGTTTGATGTTGATGGTGGGCAAAGTGTACCAGTTAGTGGCCCAAATGGTTCTCTGTTTATATGAACGCCATTTTCTTCATAGAAGCCAACCAATCTGTCACAGTATTGCCAATCATGTAAGCATCTGTCTATTGGTACTGATTTTGCATATGGAACGTTATAGCTTATAGCGCCACCTTCATTTGAAGTAAATCCACCTGCATGTATAATTTCAGCTAGTAGTCTTGAATCTGGTGTGCCGTGTCTTGCTTGAAGTGGTTTAGAAACAGCATCGTAAACCATCCTACAGCCTTTAACGCCGTGGTTAACTGCTGGGAATCCATTTAATAATGATCTACCTGCTTTTAATGATTCTTTGATACCAACTTCACATTCGTCATATCTATTTTGTCTTGTATATGAGTCAATTGTTGATGGAAGCAAATCTGCTCCACCTTGATCTGTCAAGAATGTTAGTAGTTCTATGTGTTTATCAATAAGTGCAACACCAGCTCTTGGTTGCGCTAATGTCTTACCTTCTCTTTTTGCTTTTGCCATAACTTCGGCAAAGTTCTTTTCTGCAGGTATTTTCTTTAAAAAGTCAATTGCTTCTTGCGAATCAACTTCATCTCCTGTGGGCCATTGTTTAAGAACTTTCTCACGCTCAGCGAAAAATTCTTCATCAGTCCATCTTTTATTTTCTACTTTCATAGCTTCCCCCTATATAACTATATATTTCTTCATCATTCTAACTGCCATGTTCTTATCGACCATTGTTAGTAAACCCATAGCAGATAGAATATAATTTTTATCTACTGAAAATTCAGGATATCTTGGTTTTAATGAGTTTAAATCTTCATTATCATAAAGCCCAGCTTTAAGTATTTCTTGTGGGTGTTCTGAATTAACCAGTATACCCCCAGTACCTATCATAAGATTAAGTTCAGTTAAGTCCTTACCTATCTGTTGATACATTGTTCCTAGAGGCGAATAAACAGCTTCTACATAGCCGCAATGTCTTTTCATTGATATATCTACACAAATCTTTGCCATCATTTCATCGAATTTTATTTCTTTTTCATCGGTGAAAACTAAATCAGTGTGATCGTATCTTCTTTTGAATTCTTCTTCTACATCATAATCACTGATATCTAAGTACTTCTTAATCATTCTCAATCCAGCTGCTTCATATATACTTTCAGCTGAGTATCTCATACCTAAGTCGCCTTCAACAGTTCTCTTTGAAATAGGTTCTTCCAAACCCCTGTATATTACTCCAGGTTTAGATGGCGCACCATCAGCTATTGAGTGAATATCTGTTGTTGCTCCGCCTATATCAACCACAACTAAGTCACCAACGCCATCTTCATCAGGAGTTCCTAAGCTAAGTGCTTCGGCTGCCTTTAAAACAGCTTGTGGTGTAGGCATTAGTATGCCTGAGATATCATCTTCTATATGAGTCATGCCTTTAGCTTTTGTGATTCTTTCCATAAAAATGTCTCTAATTGTTTCTCTTGCAGGATTAACATTGATTTCATTTAGTTTTGGCATAACATTTTCTGTAAGTCTGTACTCAATCTTATCTTTAAATACTTTTTCAATATCGTCGTAGCTGCTCTTGTTACCCGCAACTACAACTGGCTTTGTAATACCAAAGTCAGCAATCAATTGAGCATTATGCAAAATTACTTCAGTGTTGCCTCCGTCAGTTCCACCTGCTAGAAGAATCATATCAGCATTCGAATCTCTAAGCTCTTCTATCTCATGATTGTTCATCTTATATGAATATGTCTTAATAACTCTAGCTCCTGCTCCTAAGGCTGCTCTCTTAGCCGCTTCTGCAGTTAGATCAGGTACTAGACCTATGGCAGCTATCTTCAAGCCACCTGCTGCAGAAGAACAAGCTAGCTTCTTAACTATGTCTATATCACCGTTGACTTTTGACATAAGATCCTTATAAGCTTTGTGATATCCATTCGCTACATCTGTTTCTACAGTTGTGTAGCTCTTTGCTGTAGCAATAATTTCTTCTTTTTCGATATCTATTAGAGTTAATTTTGTAAATGTGCTTCCAAAATCAATAAAAAGATATGCTTTCATCTAATCAATTCCCAAGTCTTTTTTCATGTCTGCAATTGTTACGTCAGGACTTGTTCCTGGTGGATAAACCCTGTTAAAGCCCATAGCTTTAAATCTAGGTTCAACTTCTTCCCACTTTTGTTTACCAACAACGATGTTGCCTCCAACATATAGTGGAATGTCTTTAAGACCTGCTTCATCGCATGCTTCTCTCATACCTTTGCAGTCAATTTCTCCTTGACCATATAGTGATGATACACAGATAAGGTCAGCGTTAGTTTCAACAGCTGCGTTGATGAAGTCTTCTTGAGGTGATAAAACACCAATGTTAACTACGTTGAAGCCAGCATTTGTAAAAGCATGGTCCAATATAGTTAATCCAACTGCGTGACAATCTGATCCGATTACCCCTAGGACGATTGTCTTACCATTTTTTTCTTTCATAGTACTCCTCCTATTTGAATTATATACTCATTTTACCACATGTCTGGATAATTTTAAAGAGCAAATAAAGATTTTTCATGAGTAAAAACAAGCAATGAATAAAATTAATGTTAATTTTCAAAATATGTCATATATGTCATAAATATTAATGCTTTTTTAACATTTTTGCAATTTATATTTTTTTACTTGCAAATAAGAATTGTTAAATTTTTGTCATAATTATCTAAAAGATTTTATTATCCTCTTAAGATAGTCTTCGTCAGCTAAATAATATGTTCCCTCATCTTCATTAGGGTTTGTATCTTCATTAGGGTTTGTGCCAAAATATAATTTATCGTTTGCAAGAGTCGATTTATCAATACATACTTTGTTAGATGATATATGGAGCTGATTAACGAGTAAATTTTCTTTAATAAAGTCTACGTTATTCTCTCTCACTCCTCCAGTGATAAATTCAAGTTTGTCATGATACTTTTTATAAAGCGAGTTAATTATCTTATATGTATCTGTAATCTTGTTGTCTCCACCTTTAGTTAATACACGTTTAAAGCCAAGGTCAATAAGCTTTTTACAGTTGCCTTCAAGGTCTGGATCTATATCAAAGGCTCTGTGAAAAACATTATCCATGTCTTCGCAGTACTTAAGTAAGTATTCATTAGCCTTCATATTTATGCTTCCATCATCATTTAAAGAGCCAAAGACAAATCCTTTTACACCAAGCTCTTTGAGAGCAATGATATCTTCTTTCATAACATCTAAATCATATTTAGAATAAGAAAAACCTGCTTGTCTAGGTCTTATCATAGCAACGAAGGGTATGTCAAGCTCATTGAGTACCTTCTTACACAAGCCATATGACGGCGTTATTCCACCAAGTACCGTCGATGCAATTAATTCAACTCTATCTGCCCCTGCTCTTTGAGCAATAAGAGTTGATTCGAATGAATCAGTGCAAACTTCTAAAGTGTATTTCATAAAAATTCCTCCAATGTGATTTCAGTACTTGTATTATATCATAAATTGACTTATAATAGTTAAAATATTGATTATTACTTAGAAATATAGTATAATATCCAAAAGGGGAAGTAATATTTTTAAAGGTGAGGTAAATGGAAAAAAATTATTTAGAATTCACGGCAAAGGACAAAACCAAAATACAATATTTAGAATGGAAAGCTGAAGACCCCAAACTTTGTGTGGAAATAGTTCACGGCATGCACGATCACGCTATGAGATACGATGAGTTTGCTAGATTTTTGCAAGCTAATGGTATATCATCATACGCACTTGACCTTAGAGGACATGGCATGACTGCCGAAGATAAAGATCACTTAGGCATAGTTCCTAAAAATAACGCTTGGATGAAGATGGTTGATGACATCGATATGTTAAATTCAATTATTAGAAAAGAAAATCCAGGTAAAAAAGTCGTATTACTAGGCCACTCCATGGGCTCTATACTTGCTAGAACATATGCTTATAAATATGGCGAAAACATTGATAAAATGTTTTTACTATCTAGCGTTAAGTGCCCTATCTTCTTAAATCAATTATTTAAGGTATTCTTAAAAGTAGTTATTTCAAAGGAAGGCTACGACGCAAAGAATGAATCGCTTAATCAAAAATCCTTCGACTTCATGAGTAAAAACATTCAAGAAGATATGTTAACATCAGATTCAAAGGAAAGAGCCAAGTTCTTGCAAGATAAATTGTGTATCTTTGAATACAGTAACGGCTTCTTCCAAATGCTTATACATGGCGTCGATAAAGCAACTAGAAGAGAAAATTTAAAATATATACCAAAAGACTTACCTATATATTTATTTTCAGGTAAAAAAGATCCTCTATCAAACTTCGAGCTAGGTATAAAACAAATCTATGGCCTATTAAGAAGCGTTGGTATAGAAGATTTGAAACTTATAGAGTATGACAATTTAAAACATGAATTACTTCATGATATTGAAAAAGAAAAAGTATTTCAAGACATATTAAAAGCTCTTCTTGCTTAAGAAGAGCTTTTGCTTTATCTATTCCATTTCGTCTATATCCACTAATAGCATCGCGAAGTCATCTCTTTGATCGCCAAAGGAGTATTGAAGTACTGCTATGTCTATGGCTTTGAGTAGTTTATTTGGCTTACTTAGTATTGTTGTTATAAGCCTATCCATACCAAATTCTTCGCCGTGTGCGTTTTTGCTCTCGACTATACCATCTGTATATAAAAACAATTTATCGCCTGCCCTGAGTGCAGTTTTCTTTACTTCATATTCATTTCCTAAGTCTATACTCATTATAGGTCTACCCTTTGCCTCTAAAACAGATATCTTATTATCATTAAATATTATTGGCATCGAGTTGTGACCAGCATTTGCGTAAACAAATTCTTCTTTATCTGCGTAATAAACCCCGTAGAAAATAGTTATATATCTATCACTTTGTAAATTAAGTTCCAAAAACTTATCACTTATATGCTTAAGAGCAATTTCAGGCTTGTAATTATTCTTATTTAAATTTCTAACAGTTTGCCTAATAAACATAGTTAGCATAGAAGCTGCTATACCATGACCTGCAACGTCAGCGATGTAGATTACATAAGTATCCTTCTCTATCTCAAATATATCAAACATATCGCCAGATAGCGTTTCAGTCGCTTCATATAGGTAGTCTATAGCAATGTTTTTATATTTCGTTTTTACAGGAAGTATACTTTTTTGAATTCTTTTAGTAATTTCCATATCATGAAAAACATTTTCATTGCTTTGAATAAGTTGAAGTTCTAGAACCCTCTCTCTTGTAACATCTCTAAACACTTCAACTATGGCGATGGGATTCATCTTCTCATCATATATTGGTGAGCACTTCACTTGATAGTAGTTGTCACCAATGTTTAATTCCTTTTGAATAATCTCATTCTTTTCAATAGCGCTAGTGGTTTCACTCGTATCAAGCTTTAAAAAATCATCTAAATCATCAGTGTTAGTACCAGTTGGGTCGTAGCCTATCGCATCTTTTAGAGCTTGGTTGGCATAAAGTATTTTGCCTTTTATATTAACTACCTTAACCCAATCTGCCATGGCATCCAAAACTTCAACGGAGAGTATTTTATCTAATATTTCATCTTTTCTTTCCATACTTAAATATCCTCCCCTATTTCTCAGGCTTCTTGCCATAAAATTGATAGTAATACGTCTTTAAACTTCCATTGTAAAGCTTTCTGTTCTTGTCAGCCTTTCTAGAAAAGTCCCTTTCTATATCTTCATATGAAGTCAAAACATATATCGACCATGTATCTAAATTTTTTATCTTTTTACCAAAATCACTGTATAAACTCCTTAGATTATCTTCCTCGAGACGCTTACCATATGGCGGATTTGTAATCATTACTCCGTAGTTATTCTTGATATCTACATCTCTAAAATCTTTTACAAAAAACCTTATGTCATCACTTAGACCAAGATTTTCAAGATTATGTTTCGCTATGGCAATGGATTTGTGAGATATATCACTCGCGTCGATGTAGACCTTTGACTTATAATCAATCTTCTCCATCGCTTCCATCCTTGCTTTTTTAAATAAGTCAGCATCTATAAACTTAAAGTTCATGCTGTCAAAATCTCTATCTAGGCCAGGAGCAATGTTTCTAGCTATTAATAAAGCTTCTATAGGTATAGTACCTGAACCACAGAAAGGATCAAAGAAAGGTCTATCCTTATTATAAAACGAAAGCTTTACAAGTGCCGCTGCCATAGTTTCCTTTAAAGGCGCAGCGCCTTGTTTGTCCCTATATCCTCTTTTGTGAAGGCTGTCTCCTGAAGTATCAAGCGTGATGCTTGCAATGTCATTTAATAGAGATATCTCAAGTCTGTGTCTATGAGATGACTTAGTGAATCTACTTATATCGTGCTTCATTTGTAGTTTCTTTATTATAGCCTTCTCAATAATCCTTTGACAGTCAGATATTGAGAATAGCTTTGACTTGTGTGAACGACCCTCAACTATAAAATTAGAATCTTCATCTAAAATATCATTCCATGGAAGCTCATATATGCCATCAAAAAGCTCTTCAAAGCTCTCTGCCTTGAAGCTCTTTAAGTTTATTAGTACCCTGTCAGCACATCTAAGATTAATATTTGCCCTTGCTATGTCTATGGCATCGCCATTGAAATAAATGTGGCCGTTATCAGTTTTTGTAACTTCTAAACCTAAATCATTTAATTCTCTTTTAACTATTGCTTCTAAGCCAAATGAACTTGTTGCAATTAATTCATACATACTATCACTTCCATAACAATTATAACATATATTAGCTTATTAAACAATGAATATATTAATAAATATTTTCGTATAAATGTGTATTAAAAATTATCTTTGGGTATAAATTAAATACAAGGGGGTTGATAAAAATGAAATTATCAGAATTAGTTAAAAGCGCAGATTGGAAGAGCGAAAAGCACGTTCCAGTTATACACGTATCAAAAGAAGCAGACGATTTAAAGGTTTGCGTAAGTGTTGGAGATGAAATTGCTCATCCAAACACTCTTGAACACCACATAGCATGGATGAAGTTATTCTTCATACCTGAAGGAAAAGAAATTCCTGTTGAAATAGCTAGCTATGTAGCATCAGCTCATGGCGAATCAGATTTATTCACTGAACCATCTATGAGCGTTAAGCTAAAAGCTAATGCAAAAGGTACTCTACTTGCATTAAGCTACTGCAATATCCATGGTTTATGGGAAAACTCAGAAGAAATATAATTTAAGCTTATAAGGATGGGACCAGTGCCCATCCTTTTTGTATTAGAAAACCCCCAGTTAGACTGGGGGTTCAGTTTAGCTTTAGCGGTGAT